>Ga0256839_1000040_pt1 | contig 155702 bp, 182 predicted proteins | sample 354166metaG_FD_185968 | JGI IMG/M metagenome (GOLD analysis project Ga0256839, IMG submission 185968) | Hydrothermal vent microbial communities from Mid Atlantic Ridge, Atlantic Ocean - 354-166 | ecosystem: Environmental > Aquatic > Marine > Hydrothermal vents | place: Atlantic Ocean: Mid... | reverse complement strand
CCCCTGGCTCTACCTCCCCGGCTTCCAGGACCGCGGCCGGCCGGTCCTGGTGGTGGAGGGGGAGGTGAACGCGATCGCCGCCTGGGCCGCGGTCCGGGACAAGCTCGCGGTGGTGGGAACCGCGGGGGCGGAGACCCCCCTCGACCACCCCGAGGCCTTCGCCGGCCGGGTCGTCCTGGTCTACGCCGACGGCGACGAGGCCGGCGAGCGGGCCCGGGCCCGGTGGTCTGGGGAGCTCCTCGCCGCGGGGGCGGCGGTGATCAAGCTCCCTCCCCTCGAGGAGGGCGACTTCGCGGAACTGGCAGGCAAGCAAGACACGCGCTTCCTCCGGAAGCGCATCGCAAAGCTGGTCAAGGAGGTGAAGCATGAGCAAGGAGAACGAGAAGAAGAAGGAACTCGTGGCATTTCCGGTGTGGTCCAGGGACCGCGGCGGCGACAACGGGGTCTTCGCCGCGCTCTACGACCTTGAAGAGCTCCAGAGCGCGGTCCGCCGCCTGGACGAGGCCTACGAGAAACTCGGGGGCGACTTCATCGTGGGACTCGATCTCCACCCCCGGGTCGTCGCCGACATCACCGAGCACCTCGAGGAGACCCTTGGAAACTTGCGGGAGGAGTACGGGAAACAGGTCAGCGAGGAACTCCTCGACCTCATCTACGAAGAGGACAGGAAGGAGGAGTTCGGAATCATCGAACCCATCTGGCACGCCCAGATCTGCCGCTACAGGGCGGGATACGAGGTCTTCCTCGAGCAGAAGTACGACGACGGCGTCACGACCCACTTCCTGCCCGAGGAGGCGATGAAAAAGCTCATCGAGGAAGTCGAGGAAGTCGAAGGGGGGTGATCGGATGCAAAACCTCGACCTCTACCTCGCGCAAGCCCTCGCGCTCGCGCTAACCGCCGCCGCCTTCCTCCTTCCCGTGTTGATGGCGGTGTACCTCTGAGGGTAAGTTTGAGACGACAACTCCTCCTAGCGATTTTCCCTCTCCGGGGGTTCCCCGGAGAGGGCATTTCTTGTCCATTGGAACCCATCCACACTGCCCCGAATCAGCGGGGAGTGGAGGGGTTTGCAACCACTCCATCTCCGAATGCTTTCCGGCGCTACTTTTTGTGCTTCTAATGGCGATTCTTCCCCTATTGAAAGAAAGGAAGCGCAGGGGGAGAATGAGTGCGGAGAAGGAGGTGATGAAGATGCAAAAGATCAAAATGTTCCTCGCCTACCTCAAGGTCTCCCTCGCGGCCGGGCGCGGCATCGACTTCGACCCCTAAACCACGGCGCACCAGACCGAGCCGCCCCTGGGGGCGGCTCATCGTTTTTTCCTATAATCCGCGGAGAAGCAGCCATGACCGCAAAAACGTTTGCCTACTTCACCGCGGCCACCTATGCCATAACGGCGGGCCTGCTCGCCCGGACCAAGGCGGTCGAACTGGGGGACCTGGCGTTCTGGACCGCCCTCGTCGCCTGGAGCGCTACCACCCGAATCCAGTTCCCCCTGGGTTTCTCGCTCAGCCAGCTCTACGTCGTCGCGCTCGCCGCGGCTTTCGCCACCGAACCCCTCACCGCGTCGCTCGCCGTCTTCATCGGGTATTACAACCCGAAACTCTTCAAAGGACCAAGCGAGCGATACCCCCTGGCCTTCGACCTCTTCAACCGCGGCCAGCACGCCCTCGCTACCCTCGCCGCGGCGTTTGCCTGGGACCTGGCCCGCCCCAGTGCCCCCACGCTGATCGGCGACGCCGGCGCCGCCTGGCTCGCGGGGGCGGCTTACCTCGTGGTTAACGCGCTACTCGTGGCCCTCATCGCCAGCACGTACTACCGGGCGCCCTTCCCGTCCCAGCTGGGAGAACACCTTCAGTTCGGGTTGCCCTACTTCCTCTTCGTACCCGTCTCCCTGGTCCTGGCCCGGATCTACAACCTACCGACCCCGCTGCTGGGGCCAAGCAATGCCTTCGCGGTGGTCGCGCTCCTCGTTCCGATCTACTACGCCAAGTGGCGCTGGGACGAGGTGGTCCGGCTACGGCAGGCCTTCGAGCAGTTCGCCCGTAGCCTCGCCAACACCATCGACGCGAAGGACCCCTACACCCGAAACCACTCCGAGCGGGTGGCCGCGATCGTCAGAGACATCGCCCTCCAACTCGGCCTCTCCAAGGCGGAAGCCGAACAGCTCACCACCGCCGCCCTCTTGCACGACATCGGCAAGCTCGCAATTCCGGACGCGGTGCTTCTCAAGCCCGGACGCCTCACCGACGAGGAGTGGGCGATCATGCGAAGACACCCGACCGAGGGGGGGAGGATCCTCCAGGAGGTGGAACTCCTCAAACCGCTCGTTCCCGTAGCCCTCTACCACCACGAGCGCTGGGACGGCCGCGGGTACCCCCTCGGCCTGAAAGGGGAGGAGATCCCCCTATCGGCCCGAATCGCCGCGGTGGCCGACGCCTTCGAGGCCATGACCTCACCCCGCCCGTACCGGCCACCCCTTCCCCTCGAGACCGCCCTGGCGGAGATCCGGGCCCAGAGCGGCAGACAGTTCGACCCAGCAGTAACGGAAGCCTTCTTCCGCGCCGTGGAGCAGAACCCCGCTTGGCTTCACCGGGAAGAGTGGCTTGAAAGGTTCAACAACGAAGCCCAAAACGACTGACCCCCGCACCGAAGCGGGAGCGCAATCAAAATGAACTGGAGGTAAAGCGTGGAAGCAAAAACAAAAACTACCATGGACCTGGCCGACCGAATCGACCAGCTGGAGTCCCCCGAGGCAAGCCTCCCGGAACAACTTGCCGCGAGCTACGCGGCGACGCTCGAGCGCTACCCCATGCCGGACACCGACCGGCTCCTCAAGATCGCGGGAGAACCCGCGGCGCTCGCCGAGTACCAGCTCGAGCTCAGCGCCCACCTTGCCCGGCTCGAGGACGAGATCGCCCGGCTCGAGGCCCTAATCGCCCTGGAGGACGCCCGGCTCCAGGAGATCGTCGCACGCCTCCGGCCGCTGGCCGAGGGCAACCGCGAAAAGGACAAGGAGGCCTGGATCCTCCAGCACCCCGATTACAAAAGCGCGGAGGTCGCGAGACGCGGGCACATCTACCTGCTCAAGCGGCTCAAGGGGCGCAGGGCCACGTACCACCGTGTCATCTCCGCGGCGGTCGAGAGCCTCCAAACGGCAAGAGCCCTGGTCAAACTCGGAGGATGATCCCCCCGGGTCACACGGGAGACAAACGGGAGGACAACCAGGGGTGAAGTTTGAGAAAGGAGGTGGCAAAGGTGGAGGTCGAACTCATTCCCGCTCCCAGCACACGCCCCATCCTCCCCGCCCGACCGGACCCCGAATGGTTCGAGGCCCACGGCGCCCGGGTCGTACGACAAGGCCGGCGGGGCATCCGGCTCCGCCTTCCTCCGGCCCACGAGCATGCCTGGGAGTGGAAGGGCAAACCCCACGACACCCTCGACCTCCTCATCCCCCACCAGGGCACTCCAAAGATCATCCGGCCCGTCCCCGCGCACGACCACCTGCTCCGCCAGTGGTGGGAGGCAAGCCTCACCATCTGGGCAATGGACCCCGAGACGACCCGCGCCGCCCGGTCCGCGTCCCCCCAAACGCTCCCCGAGGCCAACCGGGCCTGGGCCGGGGCATTCCTCGCCCGACACCGAATTCCCGCCAGCGCACTCACTCCAGACGGGTCGCCCCCCTACTTCAACGGCCAGATGACCTCCGTCGTCCTCCCCCAAGACACCCCGGAGGAGGCCGCGCGGCGGGCCATTCGGGAACAAATGCCCCTTCGACCTACGGAGTTCTCCTTGCCGGGGCCCGTGCCCGAGCTCGACTACGACCCCCGCACCAACCGGTACCGGCTCGAAGCGTCCTGGCTCGACCGGGGCGAGGTGGCCCGGCTAATCCGCGAAACGGGCGGGGAGTTCCCCCCGGAACACCCATGGAACCACGTGCACGAGCTGATTCGCCGCCTCGACCCCGAGACCCTCCGCGCGTTCGCCTCCCCTGAGGTCCGCTGGCGCATCTTCCGGGACGCGCTAGTGGCCCGCGGTCTTCGCCCCGTCCACCGCCGCGCCGTCCCCGGTTGCCCGGCGTGTGCCAAGGCTCGCAAGCTGCCCCCCGAGGAACGGCTGGAACTCGCCCGGTGGTTCGAGCAAGTCCCGGGAGGTGAAAACCGATGAATCCCGGGGGGCTCGCGTACCTCACCCGGCTGTTCGAGCTCTACCGCAAAGCCGGCCTCCCCCCAGGGGAGGCCCTGTCCCGCGCCTCCCGCCGTGCCCGCGCGCTCGCCCCCGCGCTCCCCAAAAGCCCCGCGCGGGCACGCAAGCTCGCGGAGGCGCACTTCGAACTCTGGAGGAACAAAGATGAACGGATTTGACGAACACGCCACCCAGATCGCCCTTCGCCAGTACGGCGTCCACGGCGAGAAAAGCGTCGAAGAGATCTTCCGCCGCGTGGCCCAGGCCATCGCCCAGGCCGCCCCGGAGGGGGAGCGCCGGCGGTGGGAGGAGGCCTTCTACGAGCTCATGGCCAGCAAGCGCTTCTCCCCCGGTGGGCGGATCCTCGCCGGAGCCGGGACCGCTCACGGGAACCTCCTCAACTGCTTCGTGCAGGCGGCCACCGAGAACCCCCCGGACCGCCTTGAGGGAATCATGGAGGTGGCCAAGAAGCTCGCCCTGGTCACCAAGGTGGGCGGGGGCAACGGCGTCAACCTCGACCCCCTCCTCCCGCGGGACCCGAACGTGCCCGCGCGGAGCATCCGGGGCTTCGCCTACATGCGCGCGGACCACAAGGACGTCGAGGACTTCATCAAGGGTCTGCTGCGGCCTTCCACCAACCCCGACGGCGAGAAACTCCCCCACGCGGTGCGCAACTGGACGAGGGTGGTCTACGGCGCCCTCTCCCCCGAGCTCGCCGCCCTCGCCCGCGAACACGGCGTGCTCACCGTGCGCGAGCGTCCCGGGAACGTGATCGAGATCGAGGACGACATGGGCGGGATCATGGACGCCGCCGCCGAGGCCACCCGGCTCGCCCTCGCCGGGGAGGAACCCCACGTGGACTTCTCCAAGCTCCGCCCCGAGGGCGCCCCGGTGAAGAGCTCGGGCGGCACCGCCAGCGGCCCCACCAGCTACCTGATCGAGATCTACGACAACTTCCTCGAGTGGGCGAACCGCGGTGGTCCGAACGCCGGACCAGTGGCCACGCTTCGCTACGTATACGCCCCCGTCCTCCGGGTCGTGCGCCAGGGGGGCACCCGCCGCGGAGCCGGCATGGCCACCCTCGACGTAGCCCACCCCGACCTGCTCGACTTCCTCACCGCGAAAGACCTGGACCGCGAGGCCGCCGAGGGGGATATCTCGACCTTCAACATCTCGGTCCTGATTACGAACCGCTTCATCGAGGCCCTCGAGAAGGACGCCCTTTGGCCCATTGAGCCCAAGGAGGTTCCGGGGAAGTACTACCCCGTCTTCCTGGAGGGGGAATACACCGGAACGATTCCCGATCTCCCCGAGCGGGAGGACGGCGCCCGGCCGGTTCCGGTCTTTGAGGGCGGGGTTCCCGCCAAGTGGATCTGGCACGAGATCGCCTGGCACGCCTGGGCCACCGGCGAGCCGGGGCTCATCTTCATCGATCGGGTGAACGAGAAGAGCGCCGTGTATGGCCTCGGCGAGGAGTTCGTCATTCGGGCCACCAACCCTTGCGGCGAGGAACCTCTCCTCCCCGGGGAGGCTTGCGACCTCGGCGCCTTGAACCTCGCCGCCTACGTGCGCGATGACGGCCGCTTTGACTACGCCGCCCTCCGGCGCGACGTGCCCACGGCGGTGCGTTTCCTCGACTACGTGCTCGACGTGAACCGGTTCGCCCTCGAGGACAATGCCCGCCAGGTCCGTCGCCTCCGCCGGCTCGGGCTCGGGGTGATGGGTCTCGCCGACGCGCTCATCAAGATGGGGATCCCCTACGACTCCAGGGAGGCCCGCCGGGCGGTGAAGAAGATCATCGGAACCATCCGGGACGAGGCCCTGAAGGCCTCGCAGGTCCTCGCCCGCGAGCGCGGCCCCTTCCCGCTCTACGAGGAGCACCCCGAGTTCTTCACCGAAAAGGGCATCCGCCCGCGCCGGAACGTCGCCATCCTCACCGTCGCCCCCACCGGCACCACGAGCATGGTGATGGGGGTCTCCTCGGGGATCGAACCGGTCTTCGCCGCCTTCGTCTGGCGCCGGATCGGGGGAACGTACGTCCCCCTCGTGCACCCGCTCTTCAAGGAGCTACTCGAGGCCTACCCGCCCCACCCCGACTACGAGAAGGACGGCGGGTGGGACTGGGACAAGGTCACCGAGAAGATCCAGGAGAACCACGGCTCGGTGCAAGGGCTCGAGTTTGTCCCCGAGGAGCTGCAACGGGTCTTCCGCACCGCCCACGACATCTCCCCCGAGGACCACGTGCGCATGCAGGGGGTGGTCCAGAGGGCCTTCGACGCCCGGGAATACGTCGGCAACTCGATCTCCAAGACCATCAACCTCCCCAACCACGCCACGGTGGAGGAGGTCGAAGCCGCCATGAACCGGGCCTGGGAGACCGGCTGCAAGGGGATCACCGTCTACCGGGACGGGAGCCGGAGCTTCCAGGTCCTCAGCACCGAGAAGAAAAGAGAGGAACGAGAGGAGGGAACGATGCAGGTCACGGCAAACCCCAGCCCCAAGACCGAACCCAAGCGGGGGTCGGAAGCCCCGACCTTCGAGCGGACGGAGCGGCTCTTCGGCTTCACCGACATGGTGAAGCTCACCGCCTCCGACGGCACCCGGTACTCTTACCTCGTCACCGTGAACATGCAGGACGGGCACCCCGTCGAGGTGATCCTCACCACCGGCAAGGCCGGCGACGAGCACAACGCCGACGCCGAAGCCCTTGGCCGGGTGGTCTCGATCGCGCTGCAGTACGGCGTGCCCCCAGAGGCGATCATCCACACGCTCAGGGGCATCAACGGCGGACTCTACGGGAGCTACTTCAAGAAGTTCGTGGCCAGCAAGGGGGACCTGATCGCCCTCGCCCTGGAGCAGGCCTTGAAGCTCGGGAACGGCGAGAAGCACCCCCTCACCGCTACCGCGCCGGTCCCCGAGCTCAAGGTCGAAGCTCCGGCCGACCCCCCGCCGGTTTCCGAGGGGCCGACCTGCCCCGAGTGCGGAGGGCCGGTGAAGGTCGAAGACGGTTGCCTCACCTGTGAGGTGTGCGGCTGGTCGAAGTGCGGGTGATCCCCGGCCACCCCCGCGGCCATCCGGGGCCGCGGGGGTGCTTCCCCCCGTTCTTTTCCCAAGGAGGTGAACCTATGCAGCAGAACCTGTACTACACACTCGATTACGCGACCCACCGGGAAGAGTTCCAGCAGCACCCCATCGAGGTCCTGGAACCCACCGATCCTCTCCACGAGAAGGCTCGCAAGTTCCTGGCGAAGACCAAGGACCGGGTATCGCGGCAGGCGGTCCCGGTGCTCCTTGGGGTCGCGCGCCTGACCCGGGAGAACGAGCGCGTCGCGGTGCTCCCCAACGGCACCCGGCTGCTCGCGCCCACCCCCGAGGTGCTCGAAAAAGCGCTCGAGCGGTTCGGCTACTACCAGAGCGTGCAGGCACTCAAGCAGGCCCTGGCGGCCGGGAAGCGGGGGCGAAGGTGAACACCCCCCACGCGCGCCTCGAACCGGAGAGCAAGCCCGGCTACTACCGACTCCACCTGCCCCCGGTCCCGGGCCTCGACTGGCGCGGCGCGCCGCTCAAGCTCCTGCTCGCGGGACGTCTGGCTTTGATCCTCGTTTCCCGGTGGAAGGCGCCCACCCTACGCCTCCCCGTTCACGGGACCGCGAACGACGCGCCCCCCCGGGCTCTGGACCTCTTCGTGAACGAGACCCCCACCCGGCACGTGGTTGTCCCCGGGGAGCTCGGGGAGGCCCTCTTACAGGTTCTGAACGGCAACTCGGTTCCCGAACAGTACTGGCTCCTCATCCGAAGCACTTGGAAAAGAGGGAAAGGAGGTCCCTGATGGCGACTCGACGCCCTACCCGCGAGGAGATTCCCCTTTGGCGACTGCTCAAGGACGGGAAAGAACCCGCCTTGATCCTCCCCAGCGGGCGCCGCTACGCCCTTTACACCGGCATCCCCCTGGTACCGCAAATCCGCGAGGCTCTTCTGGAGGTCCCAGAGGCGGAACGTCAGGCGGTCCTCCTTCAGGTCTACCTGCCCGTGGAACGCACCTTCGTCTACCGCCGCGTGCTCCCTCCGTGCCAGCTCAGGAAGAGGCGCTACCGTAAAGGAGGTGATCGTGGAACTCTCACTGCCCACCGCTGAAGCCGCGCTCAACCAGCTCGGCTTCCCCCAGGAGGCGAGAAAACGACTCCTGGGGCTTCTTCCGCCAATCGAGACCGAAGAGGCGCCGATCGATGGCCAGCGCACCGCCGCCCACGCCGCGGGGCTCGCCGCCCTCCACCGCTTCCTCGAAGGAGGCGGCGGGCGCTGGGAGGCCCGCTACCTGCCCGACCTCGAGGGAGGTCTTCGCGAACTCGAGGGCACCGGCTTCCGCCTCCCGGCCAAGGGGCCAGGGCTCCTCGTGGTGCGCCCCCCGACCCGGGAGGCCCTCGCCTTTGCGCTCACCCCCCACGGAAGGTGGCACCTGGTGGCGGCGCTGGCGCTCCCCGAAGGAACACCGCTGCCGGGGCAACGCATCCGGAGGGTCCGGGGGCTCGGAGAGCTCGACCAGATCACCCCCGCCTTCCTCGAACGGGGGGGCAGGCCCGCAGCCACGGAAGCGCTCGTGGGGGAATCCGAGGCGCGCACCATCGCGCGCCTCGCCTACGACGAGGCGGTCCGGGAGATGCCCCCATCGGTGCGGGAACTCTGGGAACGGCACGAGCTCGGGGACCTCGACGCCGTCGTCCGAGGGGCAGTCGAGTTCCTCACCGAGGCGGAGATTCCGGAGCACCCCGAGGCACCCCTCACCCTTCCCATCCGAGAGGCCGCCAGCCGGGTTGCCCGGGAGGTGATCCGGCAGGCGGCGATGCCCGCGTTCATTGCAACCGACGCCGCCCGCCTCTACCGGGTCGGCCGCCTGGGGGAGTTCTTCCCCGAGGACCCCGGGCGTCCGGGGGTCCTCGCCGCGGTACCCCTCCCGACCCGCCCGGAGGCGAACCTCCGGGAAGTGCTGCGCGTGGGCCCCCTGCGTCTCCAGCTCGGCAGGAGCGGGGAGCGGATTCTCGTCATCCCCTTCTTCCTCGAAACCACCCCGGAGGGGGAAGAGCTGCTCGCGAGTGGCGCGAGCCGGGTCCTTGGAAGCTGGCGCGAGTTCGCGGGGCGCGTGCGCGCCCTGGGGGGAGAGGTCTTCCAGGCCAGGACCCCGGGGGAGATCCTGGAGGCAATAAGAAAGCCCCCGAGGGGGGCTGGGAGGCGGGGCCCCACCTACCCCTCGAGGGGGTAGGCGGTGACGGGGTGGAGCCGCAGCTTCACCCCGTCCACCTCGGCGGTGGCCCCGGGGTCCTTTCGGACCTCCCGGAGCCACCGCCGAAGGGCCCCGAGGAGGCGCTCCCGGGGGAGCCCCCCGGGAGCGCCTCTGACATCGAGGACCACCCGCCACCGCTGGGGCGGGCGGTCCTCGGCGGGGGCGACCTCGAACTCGGCGACCAGACGGCCGCCGGGCTCGAGGGAGAGCTCCGCCGCCCCCCGCCGGCGGCGGAGCACCTCGAGCTCGAGGGCGCTTTCGCCCTCGAGTCCCAGGAGGGCGGCCCTCCGGCCGCCCTCCTGGGACTTAAGTCGGTGTGAGGGCCTGGCAGACCAGGCCCTTGATGCCCCGACTATCATGGGGCACCTCCTTCCCCCCTCCCAGCCCCGCACCGGGAGGGCAAGACGCGCTTACCCCCCGGGACGGGGCCCCTCCGCTTCCAGGCGGGAGGGGGTGCCTTTTTCCTTCTCCCCCCAGCCCCCACGATGGGGCCTTACCGGCATCTTACCCCAGGCAAAGGCAAGGCGGGAGCGGTAAGCTCTTTGCAAATGGCGGTCTTCGGGACCCTCAACGACATGCCCCTTCCAGACGTGGTGGAGTTCGCCTCCCGCCGCGGGGGGGCTCCTTCGCATCGACCCCCCGGAGGGGCCCGGCGTCGCCCTTCGCTTCGTCCAGGGCGGGGCCCTTGCCTGCGCCTTCCTCACCGAGGGCGGGCGCCTCCGGCACGGTCTGACCCGGGACCAGCTCGAGGGACGGCTCCTTGCGCTGCAGCGAAGGCCCGAGTCCCGTTTCCGGCTGGAAAGCGAGAGCGCGCCGTCCCCGTGCGCGATACCGCTCGACCTGCCGGTCGAGGGCCTGCTCCTCTCCCTGGCGCAGATGCTCGACGAGTTCGAGGCCCACCGGGACCACCTTCCACATCCGCACGCGCGTTACGAGTTCGCGGGCCGCGGTTTGGAGGCGGCCGAAGGGGCGCTCAAGGTCTTCCTCCACCGGGCGCGCCCCCTCCTCGAGCGGGGAGCAGCCCCCAAGGAGCTCTCCGACGCCCTCGGGCTTTCCCTGGGGCAGGTGCGCTTCTACCTCTACAAGCTGGAGCTCTCCGGGACCGTGCGCGTGGCCGCCGCTCCCCCGCCGGGGCAGGCGGAGCGAGGCGAGCAGCGGGGACTGGCCGCGCGGCTGCTGGGCTTCCTTCGTCGGAGGTGGTTCCGTTGAGGCGCGTCTACAAGATCCTCGTCGCGGGACCCGTGGGGGCGGGCAAAACCACGCTGGTCCGGAGCCTGTCGGAAACCCCGGTGGTGGAGACCGAGGCCCTCGCCAGCGAGGAAATTGGAAAGGCGACCACCACGGTCGCCATCGACTTCGGCATCCTCCGAGCCGAGGACGGCGCGGAGGTCTTCCTCTTTGGGCTCCCCGGACAAGAGCGCTTTGACTTCATGTGGGACGTGGTGGCCGAGGGGGCGCTCGGGAGCCTCTTGCTCCTCCGGGCGGACCGCCCCGACCACGTGAGCAGCGCCCGGAGGATCCTCCAGTTCCTCCGTTCACGCACTGGCGCCCCCATTCTCGTGGCGCCCACCCACCTCGACACCCCGGAACACTGGGCGGAGGAGGAGATCGCCGCGTTCCTCGGGGTTCCCGAAGGGGACGTCGTGGGGATCGATGCCCGGGAAGTCTCCAGCGCCCGGGCCGCCCTGATCGCGTTGCTCGACAAGATCGTTCAAACGCCCCTATAATGCCCCCAAAAGGGGAGTAAGAATGGGGAAGCAAGAGGTCCTGACCGGGCTTCTGGAGAAGCTCAAGGACGCGGTGCCGGAGATCAAGGCCCTGCTGCTCGCCAGCCCCGACGGGCTGGTGATCGCCGCTGAGGGGGACCCCAGCACGACCCAGCGGCTCGCGGCTATGGCCGCGAGCACCCACGGGCTGGGGCAGCGCATCGCGCGCACCGCGGAGCTGGGAACGGTGCACGAGGTCAGCGTCCTCGGCGACGAGGGGCAGTTTGTGGTCTACCCCATGGGACCGGCGATCCTCGCGCTCGCGACCCGGCAGGGCGCGAACTTCGGCCTCGTCCGGCTCGAGGTCGACAACCTGGTCCCCGAGATCACCCGGGCCCTCGAAGGGGGGCAGTAGCCGTGTCCGGCGAAGACCTCACCGTCGAACAGGTTGCCCTCGCCCACTTCAAGTACCTGACCGGTGTCGAGGACTACTGCCACGGCTCCCGCGAGGAGCCTCCCGGATCCTCGCCCGAGGAATACGACTTCGGTCGCTGGCTCAAGCAAAGGCGGGCGAGAGGAGAAGAGGTGCCCCAGGAGCTGGTAGAGGCCCACCTTCGGTTCCACGAGATCACCAGCAAGGCCCGCGAGCTGAAAGGAACCCCGGAGGGGGAGCGCTGCCTGGACGAGGCCTACTCGCTTTTCGCTCGAATTGAGCACCTGCTCAACTCCCTCGAATGAGATGACTGTGTGAAAGAGGCGCGCCGGTGCAACAATTTTGTGTATGATTTGCGCTGATGAAATCCAAGGTGTTTTCCCCGGGGGAGGTGATCCTAGGGGTGGCGGACCCGGCACCGCCCTTCTTGGTGCGACGCGGAACCGTCGCCCTGCTCGTTCCGAAACTCTCCGGTAGCGAGGAAGGTCACGGGCCCCTAGCCGTAGTGTCGGCGGGGGCCCTTCTTTTACCCGAGTTCGTGTTGGATGACCAAAGCCTATCCAAGGTCGAAGCCGTGGCGCTTAGCTCCGTAGTCCTCGACCCCATCACTCCAAACTCCCCCTTCGTGCGGCAGGCAATGCTGACCTGGTTCGATCAGCTCTACGAGTCAGCGCACATCCGCACCCTCCCCCCGATCCATCGAGTGGCCTGGCTCGTGGGGCGAATCGCCTCGGGGGAGATCGACGGGGACGGGCATGGATACGTGCGAGGAATAGCCTCCCGCCCCTTCGCAAGCGCCATAGGCTACAGCCGGGACGCCGTTGCGGATAATATCAAGAAGCTTGAGGCGTGGGGATACGTGGAGCGGCTCAAGCCCATGCGGTTGGGGATCCACCTCCGGGTTCTCACCCCGCAGAAACTCGTGCACGAAGCCCTGTATGGCGAGCTTCCTCCCGAGGGCGCGGCTAGAATGAAGCTGCCATGGTCGCAAGCGTCCTTTTCGTAGCCCGCCCCGCCTACCGGCGGAGTCTCCAGCTTCTGGAGGGTTACGAGCCTCGCTCCGTCCGGCTGGAGACTCTTTTTCTCGTGGGGAAGGAATACCCCGTTCTGGTTTTCCCCAAGGGAACCCCGGCGGGTCCCATCGGAGACTTCCTGAGGGGGCTTGGTGGGTGGGTGCTGCACGAGATGGACGAAAGCCGCGACCTCCCCACGTACACTCTCATCGCAATCGGGGCCGGAGAGCCCATCTACCTCGAGGGGGAAGACGAGGCCTACCGGGAGCAGCTTTTCCGCTGGGGACGCGAGTTCGAACGCCGCTACAATCCCCCTCTTCACGAGGAAATCCGCAAAATGGCGGAGGCCCCCGCGATTCTTTCCCGCCGTGAGTGATCTGCTTAGCGAGGCCATCCGGATCGTCGACCTTCGTGAACTCATCCGCGACTACTATCCGGACGCGGAAGTCGCCCGAATCGGAGAACGTGGCGGGCTCATCCGGGCCCCTTACCGGGAAGACCGCCACCCCTCCTTCTCGCTTTACCGTGGACAAAACGGAACCTGGCTCTGGAAGGACCACGCCACGGGAGAGTCGGGGAACGCCTTCACCTTTCTCACCCGGATCGTGGGGTTGGAGAAACGGGAAGCGGCCCGGGAACTCAAACGGCGCGCCGGGCTCGACTTCGATCTACCTGAACCCTCGGTGGTCTATGAGCCCTCTACCGAGTTCCTCCCCTACAAAAGACCTGGGGACAGGGGAGACGGGGCCACCGCGGAGGGGGAGCCACGTTGGGAACTCACCGCCCGCGAGCGCGCACTCTGGAAGGCATCCCGACGGAACTTGAAGGAGCGGTACCCGGACTATCTAAGAGACCGCGCCATCCCCCCCAAATACGCCGAGGCCCTGGGCCTCGGGATCACCCGGGACGGACGGCTAGTCATCCCCATCCGGGACCCTCGCGGGCGAGTCGGGGTCTTGAAGTTCCGTCTTCCCGACGCCTCCCGGGGCAAGTACCGCTACTCCAAGAGGGTCGCGAAGACCCCCTGGCTCTACCTCCCCGGCTTCCAGGACCGCGGCCGGCCGGTCCTGGTGGTGGAGGGGGAGGTGAACGCGATCGCCGCCTGGGCCGCGGTCCGGGACAAGCTCGCGGTGGTGGGAACCGCGGGGGCGGAGACCCCCCTCGACCACCCCGAGGCCTTCGCCGGCCGGGTCGTCCTGGTCTACGCCGACGGCGACGAGGCCGGCGAGCGGGCCCGGGCCCGGTGGTCCGGGGAGCTCCTCGCCGCGGGGGCGGCGAGGGTCGCCCCTCTGCCCCCGCTTCGCCCGGGCTCGGGGTTCGACTTCGGCGACTACGCCGGGGCACAGGGGCTCGACGCCCTCCGGGACTGGATTCTCGCAAGGGCGGAGGGACACGGGGCGATATGATGGGTGACAATGCGGGTACTCGAAGAGCTCCTACAGCACCCCCACCCGAAGGCGAATAGCTCCCACGAAGCCCTCACCCGCGCCATCCTCGGGTGGTGGAAACGCTCGGGGCACACGATCGTATTCGCGCCCCCGAACGACCTACAGGAGATCCACGACCCCGCTCCGTACCCCCCGCTGGGGCAGTCGTTCCGGGCATCCCCGGCGCTGCTCACCGGTTTTACCTGGATGGACCACGAGGCCGCCTTGCTGGTGGGCCCCTGCCCTCCAACGGTCCCCGGGTGCCTCGACAAGCACCGGCTGGTCTGGGTGCTCACCCCGAACCTGCCCGTGGTCCCCTATCGGGTTGAGGTGGCCTCCACGAGGAAGCAGAGCGAATCCGAGACCGTCGCCTGGGTTCAAGAGACCTTTCCGGAACTCCAGCAGGCCACCGGGGTTCCTCCTTTGCGAACCGGGGCTGAGCTCGCCAGAAAAGCGCTCTGGCTTCTCCAGAAGCTTCAAACGACGGGAGGTAGCAGGGTCATTCCGGCCACCCCCGTCCACAGCTGGGAGCAGGCCGGGAGAACCTGGGTATTCTTGCTGTAAGGGTTGCCATTGGCAAGCAATTGGCATCCGGCCCTTCCCCGAAGACCTCCTTGAGATCCTCCTTGGGCAAGACGGGAACGCGTGGGCAAGCCCCGTCCCCCCGGAACCCCTCGTCGCCTGGGCCAAGGGGGCAACCCGATGAACGCGCGGGCGCGGTGGGTCCTCACCAACCGCGCCGGGGACGTTCTTTGGCGCTTCCCGGAAGAGGAACGTGCCCGGCGTTTCGTCGAAGAGGCGGTTCGGTGGTGGGGGATCCCCAGCGGGGAGCTCGCGGTCGAGGAACTCCCTGGCGAACCCCCCCACGAAGCCGGGGCGAAGCTCTTCGGCTTGCTGGCAAACCGGGTGCACGAACAAGCTCGAGTGACCGTGGGACCTCGAGTGCGCATTCGGGACTGGGGGAGCGGCCTCCTGGTTGCCTACTACCCCCGGGACGACCTTTACGCTTCCTTCTACCTCTCCCTCCTCGACCTTCGCGGCATCGTCACGAGCTTCGCCAACGGCGACGGGGCCAAGCGAATGGCCCTTGCCTTTGACTTGCCCACCCCGCCGGAAGGGCTTTACGAGTTCATCCTCCAGGCGCTGCTCACCGCCCCGATCGTGCATCTCCGAGGCTTTCCGCCCAGAACCCATCTCGCCGCCGTGAACAACGTCCCCATCGCCCCCGGCACCACCCTTGAAGAAGCCCGGCGCCGCGGGGAGGCGGTTCTTGCGGTCATGGGAATCCCCCCGGAGGGGCTCGAGGTGCACGAGATCAAGCGCTACGGGGTCCGGAACGAGGAGGCGCTTCTCCGCTCCTTGGACGAACTCTTCTGGAGCGCGCTCCTCGAGCGAGTCGCGCCCCAGTTCGCTTGGGGCAGGGTGGACCGGAGGGAGGTCGTAGGAGGAGTCCGGCACGTACTGCAACGGGCAGCAGTGGGCCTGTGGATCGGCGAGGAGCGTTACATCGAGGTCCCCACCCCAGTGCTGCGCTGGCACGTTGCCGCCGCCTACGATACCCTGGAGAAGGCGGGCAAGCGCTTTTCCCTCTGGACCCCTTCTGCTCGTTCCTTCAAGGAGGCGGTTGAAGCGTGGCACGAATCGTGATCTACACCGACGGCTCTGCGCTCGGAAACCCTGGTCCCGGGGGGTGGGCATACGTCTCCGACGACCCCGAACACCGCTACCGAGGACGCGGGAACCACCCCTACACCACCAGCAACCGGATGGAGTTCGCCGCCCTGATCGCGGCCATCCGGGCCGTTCCAGAGGGAAGCGAGCTCGAGGTGCGCACCGACTCCCGGCTCCTCATCAACTTGGTGGAAGGCAAGTGGAAGCCGCACAAGGCAGAGATTCAGGAGCTTCTCAGGGTCACCCGACAGGCCCTGAAGAAACGCGGTGTGCGCCTGCACTTGCGCAAGGTGCGCTCCAAGCGCTCCGAAGGCAACCTCCTCGCCGATCAGCTGGCCAAGAACAGCATGCAAGCCGTGCTGCGCGAGCTCCCCACCCGCAAGTGTCCGGTGTGCGGGCGCATCATGGTCCCTCGGCTCCGGAACGCCGACGGAGAACCCTTCTTCGCCTGCATCGATCCCGAGTGCGGGGAAACCTCCCCCATGGAAGAACAGGAAGCAGCCCGGGCGAAGGCGCTCATCTGGCCCAGAGTGGGACTGGGAACGGAGCCCGTCAAAGCAAGATCAGGGAAGCGCCGTCGGCGCTGAGCAACACGCTTTCCCGAGGAACGCTCCCAGCACGAAGCAGCACGGAGCCGATCTGGGCAGTGGCGTAAGCCAGAGCGCGGGCGGAGATGGGCCAGGGGTAAAGCCCTTTGCTCGTAAGTTCCAGGTAGAAACGCTCAAGCTCGAAAAGCTCTCCGTTCCCAACCCAAAAAAGCGGAAGAAGCCACCGCGGTTCCCCCCTCCCGGGCGTCGGGTCACGGGTGGCCACCGCGAGTCCGGGCCTTCCTTTGTCCGAAAGCAAAAACACCCCGTCGCCGCGCTCCGGCTCGAGGGGGAAGGGGGGCGGCAGTCCCGGCCTCGCCCCGGTAAACCTCACCCCCCGGTAAAAGGTGGCCACGAGCGGAGTGGGGAGGGGTTCTCGTGCGAAGGCAATCGTATCACCCGCGCACTCTTCCCGAAGGGGGCACGGAGTACCGGTCAAGGGCTGAACGGGGGAGAGCTCGAATACCCTGACCGGCCCCCAGAGAACCTGGCGCCGAACCCAGGAAAGGAAGGCTGCGTGGAGTTCCTTCGCCGGCAGCTTCCCTTCCACGTAGAGGGCCAGAAGGTCCTCCGGGGCCTCGGGCAGGTACCCCTGATAGCGGAGGAGGTAATGGCGGATCGCTTCCCGAACGAGTTCCCGCGCGCGTTCCTCCGAGCGAACCATCACTCGATCGTCCGGGCAAGCACTTCCTCGAGGGTGGTATACCCCTCGAGGGCCTTGTAGATTCCGTCTTCGCGGAGGGTGTACATGCCCTCCCTGCGCGCGATCTCCTTGATCTCCGTGTCGCTCTTGCCCTCGACGATGGCCTTGCGCACGGGGCCATCGACGACCAGCAACTCGTGGATGGGCATGCGGCCACGGTATCCCGTGCCCCGGCAGCGCTCGCACCCCTCGCCCCGGTAGAGGGTTCTCCCCTCGAGTGCATCCAGCTTTAGATCCAGGGCCTTGAGGATCTCCTCGCTGGGCTCGTCCGGGACCCGGCAGTTCGTGCACACCCTGCGCACCAGACGCTGGGCAAGCACGGCGAGCAAGCTCGCGGCGATGTTAAAGCGCTCCACCCCCAGCTCCTCGAGACGGGTGATGGCCCCCGCGGCGTCGTTCGTGTGCAGGGTAGCGATCACCAGGTGCCCAGTCAGCGCCGCCTCGGTGGCGATCTTGGCGGTTTCGGAATCCCGGATCTCGCCAACCATGATGATGTCCGGGTCCTGGCGGAGAAAGGCCCGGAGCGCGCTTGCGAAGGTGAGCCCCGCCTGGGGGTTGACCTGCACTTGGTTGATCCCGGGAATCTCGTACTCCACCGGATCCTCGACCGTCATCGTGTTCTTGTCGGGGGTCGAGATTCGTTTCAGCACGGAGAAGGTGGTGAATGACTTACCGGAACCCGTGGGACCGGTAATGAGGATGATCCCGTAAGGCTTGCTGATGACCTGCTTGAACCGCTCCAAGACCTCTGGCCGGAACCCCAGTTTTTCGATCTCCGGGATGTTCGCCGCCTTTTGCAGAAGGCGCATCACGACCTTCTCGCCGTACACCGTGGGGACCACGGAAACGCGCAGATCGACGTTGACATTCCCGCTCCGGCTCCGGTAGACGATGCGCCCGTCTTGCGGCTTGCGCTTCTCGGCCAGGTTCATCCGAGCCAAGACCTTGATTCGGGCCACCACCTGTCCGTGAGCCCCTTTGGGGAAGGTCGTTTGCTCGTGGAGCGCCCCGTCGATTCGCAGGCGCACGACGCTTTTCTTCTCTCGAGGTTCGATATGGATGTCGGAGGCCCCCTCAACGGCAGCTGTTTCGATCAAGTGGTTCACCAAGCGCACCGCGGCCGACTCGCTTATTTCCTCCTCGGCGGGGGGTTCCTCCGTGCTCGAGGTTTCCTCGGCGAGGTCGTCCACCAGGGCCTCGACGGCCCCCACCTTGAAAGCCGCGGCGATGAGGCGATCGATGGCCTCCGCGGTAGCCACTACCGGTTGGATCCGGTAGGGGGAAAGGATGCGCAGGCTGTCCAGGACCGTGTAGTCCCGGGGGTTCGCGACCAGTACCTGCAGCACCCCGTCCTCGAGGCGGTAGGGGAATACCTTGTGTTGCGAGGCATACCCTTCGGAGAACCAGCTGAGCCGATCCACCAACGTGGGGTCGGGGGGGTGGGTCGCGGGATCAACGTAGGGGATTCCCTCGTACTCCGCAAGTGCCTTGGCCAGGGCCTCAGCGTCCACGTGCTCCTTTGAGATGAGGTACTCCTCGAAGCTGACTCTCGATCCCCTCTGCGCCTCGAGGGCTTCCTCCGCCAGCTTCTCGTCGATGAGCCCCTTTTCGATCAGGAACCGGTGGAAGGGGGGACGAGAGCCAAAGCGGAGTCTGGGCCTATCGGTTTTCCGGGAAACCACCTCGCCCGCATCGAAAATCGCCAGCACTTCATCTGGATCGAAGGAGAACTCGTCGTCGGGATAGACGAAGTCGAAGAGTTCCCGCCAACGGTAGGGGGGGGCGAGAAGCCACTCCGCCTCCCGGAGACTTCCTCGGAGGGGGGTGTCCGCCAAGGCCCGCTCGGCGAGGTCTCGCATGTAGGGGTTAAGAAGCACGATGAGCGGGCGCCCACCCATGCGTTCGATAAGGCTGAGCACTCCCAGGTACTCAGCCAGGTAGCGGGGCGGAGAAACTTCCCGGGTTCGGCCGAGGTCCACGTCGACCTGCTCACGCAGTAGGGGCAACCCCGCCTCACGCGCAAGGTTGGCATAGAGGCGCTCCTGCTCCTCCGGGGGCATCGCCTCCACGAAGGCGAGGGGGTCCTCGTCTTGGGGGAGGGTGTAGTATCGCCGCACCGCCTCCCCAAAACGAGCAACATTCTCCGCGTAAAGGGTCTGGCGTTCCCTTAGCTCCGGAAAAATGCGCACAAGCGCGGCCTGAATGCGGCGAGGGTTGGCAGCGTACACGCTTAACCGAACCGGCGCGCCCAACGCCTTCTCGGCTTCCTGCCGGATGGCTTCGATGGTCGAAATCGAGAGAGGGTTGGCCAGGGCAACAGCGCGAGTGTCTGCGTCTCCGGGGAGCAGCAACGGAATCGCCTGCCACCCCCACCAACGGTCGGGGGGGATCAAGCGCAACAGCTCGATATCAGCCTCCGTGCGAGCTGGATCGGTCCAGGGGATCCCTACCTGCTCCTGGAGCACCCGGGCGAGCTGCTCCTCAGGAATTTGCAGTTGGAGCAGGCTCTCGATCAGCGAACCCCCCGGGGGGATCTGCTTGACCTCGGGCGGGATGACGCCTTGCGCCCTGAGCTGATCGATCAGCACCGATTCGGCGAGTCCGGCTCCCACGTCATGCCGATTATAGGTAGTGTCTTGTCCCCTGGGTGGGGTAAACTCGAAATAGCATGCGAAGGTTCGTCCTCGGCCTACTGGCCCTCGGAGGCCTATGGGGGAGTGCAGCCCCGTTGCCGGAAAGCTGGCTCCACCGCGCTAGCGGCGCTCTCTTTGTGGGCGAGGTCGATGCTTTCCCCGAGGAACTCCTCACCCTGGCCCAGCAAAAAAAGCCCGTGTTCTTCCTGGTGAGCCTCGACGACCTCCAAAGCGACGCTACCATCAAAAAGGCCTTGAATCTTCAGGCCCAAGGGGTGCGCGTCGTCGTGTACGCCAGCGAGGAGCCGCTGCCCCCAACCCTTCTCCTCGAAGGAGTGGGCGTTGCCGTTCCCGACTCGGAGGCAGACGAGGGCTGGACGCTCATCGAGGATCCCGAAACCTACCAGGCCCAACTCGAGGCCTTCACCCCATTGCTCTCGGCCAAACTCCCCGTGCTTACCGAAGAATTCTTGCGGTCTTTGAGCGAGGGAGGTGCTCCCCAGTGAGGACCAAGATCCCAATTGTCCTGTCCCTCGTGGCCTTTCTGGCCTTCGCGCAAGCCGCGAGTGTCCGTTTTACAATCCAGGTCCACGACACGAAAACCCCAGAAGCCCACCGCGGAGCCCCCAACGTGGTGCTCCATGAGTGGGACCGGCTCACCGTTCAGGCCAGCGCCGTGCCCGACCCGCGTTACAAGGAAAAGATCTATTCCTGGACTTGGAGAATCTACGCCACGCTCTCCAGCGGCTTCGGCATCAAGCCGCTCGCTTTCGGGAGGGTGAATCGCAATTACACCACACACCGCTGGCCTCCGCGAGGGTCTTACGTCGGGGCAATGATTTCGCTGGGCCCCTTCTACTCCCGCTACGACTACGCCAAGCTCGTGGGGAACCCCAGGTCTACCAAAACGGAGTGGTGGGAGATCGACGACCGCAAGGGAACTTACCGCGTCGTCGCTTCGGTGCTGGTGCGCAAGCAGACCGGAACCCGAAAAGTGTGCATCCCCATTCCCTCTTCCCCTCCCGTTTGGTTTTGCTATTCCGTCCCCGTTTACAAGTATTACCGTGCCGCGGGCTCGACTCGCATCCTGGTCGCCCCGCCGGAGTATGGCAAACGCTTCGATCCCGATCTCTGGGGGGCAGTCGCACAAACCCTTCAGTTCATGCGCCACCGAATTCACGCCTCCGGCGCAACCGGGTACAAGCCCGCCGGTTCCTACATGCTCGCAAGGTCACCCGCCGAAGCTTACCTCCGGCGCATCAACCAGACCATCCACAGCTACTACAAGGAATGCAGCGGGTTTCTTTGCATCGCCGAGGCCGTGCCCGGCTACAACCTGACCGCACTCTTCCTTCAAACCTCCCGAAGCGTATCCCCCACACTGCGCCAAATCGCAAAAAGTTACTGTGGCGTGGCCGCATTCGGTCGAGGTGACTTGCTGTGCCTTTCCTTTGGCAACCACGGAGGGAAAGGGTGGCTCTCCCCCTACAAGGCGGAAGCTGACGTTCTCGTGCTTAGGGGCCCCAAACACTCCTGGCTCCTCGTCGGTGACCTCACCCCCGGAGGGAGGGTGGACATCTTCCGGCTGACCGAACCCCGGCACGCCGAGACCGTCATTCGTCAGATCTTCTTCCCCACGAAAGACCTCAAGCAGTACGCGGACAGCTTCACGCGCCTCGGCAAAGCGAGAATCGACTACACCCGGCTTGCAGAAGAGAGCTCACTGGCCCGGGCTTATCCGCACCGGTACCCCGCCGGGTCTAGTGCGGGGGCTGCCGGGAGGGAGCTCTCCTCCTATGCCCAGTCTCGAATCCGGGGCGCGGTCAAAAGCGCGACAATCGAGATTGACCTTTACAACGAGAGGGCTCGCGAAGAAGATTTAGGCAAGGTGCCTGGGTACGTCCCCGTCACGCCGGCTCCGTAGCCTTCCCCCTTCGGTAAGGCGGGGCGAGTTCCTCGAGGAGCGCCTCATTCCCCAGCGAGTGCAGCCGTCCCATGAGGTCGGCAAGGGCAAAGACCCCCAGCGGGGAAAGCTCGCCGACGGCCTGGGCTAGACGGTCTAGCTCCCTAGCCTGCGCTTCTTCACCGCTTGAGCGAGCCACCTCGGCTTCCCGTCGGAGATGCTCGGGAAGCCCGAGGTAGTTGCGCCCGTCCCCATACGTATAGAGTTCACCGTGGCGCCGGGCGAGTCCGAGCACTTCCTCTTTGCGAAAACGGCGAGCCACCTCTTCCTGCCCAAGTCGTAGAAGGGTGTAGTAGCGCGATAGCTCGTCGCGAAGAAACCCGGCGGTGCTCTGCTCCACGCCCTGGATCTCGTAGCGCCGGGCGAAGCTCTTTCCTGGTTCCCGCGAACGCGTCAGTGAGAGGTGCACGCGAATTCCGTTGGGCAGCGCTCGAGGCATACCCCAAGTGTACGCCCAAAACCAAGGGGGCGCTGGTGCCAGCCTCCCACATATTTGTGCTCCTCTTGCACATCTTTGTGGTAAGATGCTCCCAGGAGGAGGCGCGAAGATGGTGAAGGAATACGTCGAAGCCGTTACCCTCAGGGACCGCCTGGCCGCCGAGCTCCGCGCCCTGCTCGGCGCCAGCGTCCGCGCTCGACTCATCCGGTGTGGCCGCTCGGTGTGCGCGTGCGCGAAAGATCCCCGGAAAATGCACGGCCCCTACCTATACGTCCGGTACCTGGACGAAAACGGAGTCAAGCGAGAGCGCTACCTTCCCCCGGAGTTCGTCCCCCGGGGAATCGATGCCGCGCGTTTTCAGAAGCTTAAGCAGGACTACCTAGAAGCAGCCCACCGCGCACACTTACTCCGGGTGGAGCTCAAAGAGCAGGGGATCGACCCCGACCAGCTCATTCGCGAAAAGCGCCGGGAGCAGCTGCGGGAAGTGTTCAGGACCCAGCCAACCCCCACCGTTCACGGGTAGCCCCTGATACACTTTGAGCGTATGGAGGCGGTTGGAATGAGGAATTACGAGCTCGCCGGCAGCGTCAGCCAAATCCGTGACGCGGAGGGCGGAGCGAAATACCTCCGCGTAGGGGACGTTTGGGTTTTCCTCCCCCCCGAACTTGCGCGCAAGCTCCCCGAGCGCGCTTTCGAGGAGGGGACGGGGTTGCTCGTCCGAGGTTTCGCGAAACGACACCAGGAACTCAGCGACTGGTGGGTCCTGGTGGCAGCCCAAGTGGCAGTGCTGGAACAGCCCCCCCCGAAATTCGCCACCGCGCTCTTCGTGCTTCCCTACGCTGGCGGCGCAGGCGAGGTGGGCCAGTACCTCCTCCGCGGACGCGAGGGGGAGACCTACCTCATCGAGGGAACCGCCCCCGGCGGGGTCCGGGAGGGGGATGAGGTGATCGTTCGAGGAACGCCCGAAACCCCCGAACCGGGCCGGCTCGTTCTGAAAGCGTCCTGGGCCGTCCCCGTTCGGCAGTTCACCACTCTGAGCCCGCGCAAGCCCAAGGTCGAAAAGCCCAAGCCCGCTCCCGCTACAACCACTTCAGCCCCGAAGCCCGCGGAACCCAAGGCCGCCCCTCCCAAGGAGCCTCCCACCGCTCCTCCGCCAAGGGAGGAAAAGCGGCGCGGGCTCTTCGGCCTCTTCAAAAAGAAGTAAAAGAAGTAGCCGGTCCTCCCTAGCGAAGGCCCACCGTGAAATCCACGGCGGGCCTTCGTTCTTCGTCCAACTCGCTCAGCGACGGAACCAGAGCACGCTGAGGGCTCCAGGGCAGCAAGTCCGCCCCGTCGACACCACGAGGCGCCCGCGCCCGTCCCCGTGCAACCACTGCACCGTGGCCAAAAAGTCACGCACACGCAAAAGTTCACTTCGACGATCGAGATCGAGGAGAACCACCTCCCCCCGGGAGGTTCCTACGGCCAAAACCCCGGGTAACGGAAAGGCCGCAGCAGGAATCCAGCTTGGCGAAGGGGGGGGCATACGCTCGAAACGGCGCTCTCCGTTTGGAGGAAGATCGATCCACGCGATCTCGTCTCCTACGAGCACAAGGCGCGACCGATCGGGGGAGAGCGCGGCGTCCAAGACCCGCATCCCGCCGGGAACCTTCAGATAAACGCTGGGCCCCTCCCCGGGGCGATAGAGCACCCGGCGATCCCCCACCACAAGGAGGCGAGGTTCACCCGCCGCGTTCCGCCATCGGTAGACCCGGACCACCTTGCCCAGACCATCGCCCAGCAGGCGAACCCCCCCGCGCTCCATGGCGTAAGCGTCGCCAAACATCCGCCCCACGAGCAACTCGCCATCCGCTCCAATGCTGAGAGCGGTCACATTTGCCAAAAAGCGGACCGACTTCCCCGGAGTCAGCTCGGGCAGTACCCAGGCAGCAAGCCGTCCGTTCACGTATCCCAACAGACGCCCCTCGCGTTCCTGATAGGCAAGCAGCGTCGGCCAGGCATTCCGCTCCAGGGCGCGCTCGGCCAAAACCTCTCCGCCCGCGACGCCAAACCTCAGTCTCCAGAGCCCGCCTTCTGCGGCGGCGAATACTTCCTCTCCTTCACCGGCCGTGAGCGCGCGAACCGAGGGGCGCAAAACGCGGAGCTTCTTCCCGGGATCCCCGGGGTCCAACCGGACTTCGGCGGTCTCGAGATTCACCCACCACTTCCCGTCGTAGCTCCAAACCCCCTCCTGGGTAGGGGGGCGTTGCGCGATCAACGCTCCTCGAGCGTAGTACCCCTCCCCCTCACCCAAGAAAATGGGGTTCGTCCCCGTGCGGTCATAACCAAACAGCCCGCGCCCGTCTCCGATCGAAAGTCGCCGTGCTCCGCCGGGGGCTAGCTCGTAGAAGAGCGCCTTTCCATCACTCGCCGCGAGGCGCACCAACGCCCGAAACTTCCCGGCAGCCACCCCCACGACCTCGCCCCCCGGCACCATTACGTGCAGAACCAACCGCCCCCGGTGGAAGAGATTCACTTCCCCGGAGGGGGCGGCGAGCACGGCGGTTTCGCCCCAGGCGGCCCCCATGGTGGGGTCCATTGAGGCGAAGACCGGAAGGCGGTCCACTAGCTTCCCGTTGGCCCGATCGCGGATTTCCACTTCGCCACCGCCGAGCCCTACATACAAGAACTCGTCGGTCGCGGCTGCTGCCCCCACCCCTTCCCGCCAAACTCCCAGCCGGCGTCCATCGGGCGTGTGGACACTCACTTCCCCCCAGGCAACGGTTGTCCCTCCGGGGGCGATTCCCAAGGGGGGGACCCCGCGTAGCTCGACGGCATAGCTCCCCGTGAGGTTGGCGCCCAGGGCGAAGGAAGCGAGAACTCCAGCCCCCCATGCGACGAGAACTCCTTTCCAGCGTCTCATTTCCTTACTGCCCCCTTACCTTCCCCAAGGCATCCTCGGGGAGCGCCCCTTGGAGGACCTCTCCGTTCAGGACATAGGTCGGCACGGCCCGCACGCCAAGCAGCTGCGTAAGGGCGCGAGCTCGCGCGAGCCCAGTGCGCCCGCGCGCGAGTCCTTGCTCACGCGCACAGGCCCCGTCGAGTTCTGGGGAGACCCCCTTTTCTCGCGCGGCCGCGATCCGTTCCCACTCGGCCACGTAGGCCTCGAAGCTCTCTCCGGCTACGCAGTAGAGAAAGGGGTCCTCGGGGGCTATCCCCCCAAGCGGAACCTGAACGAACTGCAGGCGAATCCGTCCCGCCTTCGCGCCTTCCAGCAGGTCTTTCCCCACGCGCCTCCACTCGGCCCGGCAGTGCGGGCAGCGGGTGGAGAAGAAGGCGCGAAGCAAGAGCGGCGCATCCACGCGGCCAAACACGGGTGCGTCTGCGGTGGGGGCTACCGCCAATGCCCTCCGCGCATCGGGGTCGTAGCCGAATAGCACTCCGGCGACGAAGAGTAACCCCCCAACCACCAGGTAACGGAACACTTTTTCCCCTTGCATCGCGAAGGCAGGATACCCGCTCTCCATGAGAGCCGGGGTGATACCCTCAGTCCAGGAGGTGGCGAATGGCGCGAATCGTCTCGTCGTACATCCACGCGGGCGGAGAGGGGAAGACGCTGCTTACGGCCAACCTCGCGTCAGAACTCGCTTTCCGAAAAAAGCGCGTGGCCGTCCTCGACCTCGACCCCCAGGGAACCCTGACCGCCCTCTTTGGCTACCCGTTCGAAGAAATCGACCCCGAACGGGACACCCTGCTTGCTTACTTAAAGGGAGGGAGTCCCCCTGCCCCCAAAGAGCCGGCGCTTTACGAGGGGCACCTTCACCTGTGGCCGGCACACCTGGCAATGGAGGTCCTGAACTACGACCTCCACGCCCAATTCGCTCAAGCGCAGGCCTTCGCCCGCTTCCTGATGGCCCTGGCGGAGGCGGGGTACGACTACGTGCTCGTTGACTTGCCCCCTTCCTCGAACGCGATCACAAAGCTCACCCTCTTGCACACCCACGGCGTGGTCATTCCGGTGACGCCAACTCCCAAGGGGGCCTTCGGCGTACAGCAGGCAATTGACCTCCTCGCCGTCACCCGCCAGCAGCGGGTGGACAACCCCCGCGGATATCCCCGGGTCGTTCTCGCGGCCATCAACAAGCTCGACGAGCGCTCCTCCCTGCAACGAACCTACGCCGAGAGCATCGAGGAGCTGATGGCGCAGCACGGCATCCCCACCGTGCGCCTTACCCACCGCCCGGGCCTTCACGCTGACGCCGCCGCTGTGCCCCTCCCCATCCCGGCTTTGCTTCGGCACCCCGAGCTCGCGCAACGAGCGCTGGGGCGCAAGCCCCGAACCGAGGCTCTGCAGGCGGCCCGGGAGGAAGTCAGTAGACTGGTGGAGAAGTTTGCGGGGAGGGTCGCCGAGTTGTAACGGCCTGCAAAAGGAAAGGAGGTGCACATGGATCCCATCAGCAAACTGCGGTCAGCCCTCCAGGGCATGGCAGAGGAAGAGTCTCCAGCTTCCGCCGCTGGGGGCACCATCGGATTCGGGGAGGGCGTAGAGCTCGCCCGAATCCCTCTCGATCGCATCCATCCCCCGCAGTACCAGGCGCGGCTTCCCGGTCCCGCGGACGAGTCCCGAATCGCGGAGCTCGCGGAGAACATCCAAGCCCACGGCCTACTGCACCCCATCGCGGTGCGCCCCATCCGGGAACGCCCGGGCCACTACGAACTGATCGCCGGGTCGCGGCGGCTCGAGGCCGCAAAGCAACTGGGGTGGCGGGACATCCCCGCCCACATCCTCAAGCTCGATGATCCCGCAGCCCTCTCCGCGCACATCTCCGAAAACACCGTCCGCATGGACCTGGACGCGATTTCGCGCGCCGAAGGCGCCATGCGGCTGCTCATCCTCGCCCTGGGCGTTCCCCGAGAAGAGGTGCTGCGCCGGGTTACGGCGCTTGCGAACTGGCAAAAGGGAAACCGTCGCGAGGCTCCGCCCGACGCCGAACTCGTGACCGCCACCTTGCGCCGAGCGGGGCTCTCGGCAAGCGCCTTCGTGCAGCAACACGCGCCCGTACTCCGCCTCCCCGAGCCCATCGTGCAAGCCCTGCGTGAACACCGGCTTTCCTTTGCCCTCGCCCGCAAGGTGGCCCAACACCTGCCCCAGGAGGCCATCCAGGAAATCGCCGCGTTCATTCGGGAACACCCAGACGACACGAGCGCCATCGCCGCCTACATCCAGGAACGTTTGAACCGCTCGGGCGGCGGCGTATCCAGGCAACAAATCGCGGCCCGCATGCGGAACGTGATCCGCCGCCTTCCCCGGGATCCGGAGCTCCTCGGGGAGATCCTCCCCCTCCTCGAGGAACTCGAGCAACGGATCCACGACCTAAAGCGCCGCCGAAAGCCTAAAACGGGCCAAGCTCAAGACTAACTCCCCAAAGCGGCACAAAGAGCGGCGCCTCTCCCGCGCTACTGGAGAGGCGCCACATCATTCCGAACTCCGCCCGCAGGGAAAATGGGGGGAACGACAGACGCCCCCCTCCCGTGAGACCGAAGCGCACCTCTTCCACTGGAGCCCGCACAAGCACGAAGCGCGTTCCGCTGTAGAGTCCCGAAAGGCCTCCGCCGGGATAATAGCGGGTAAAGAGTGCGTAACCCCGTTCGCCAACGGCCGCGCCCCAGCTGTGATACCCCCCGGAGGGGAACTCGAGTTCACCCCCGACCCCTGTCAGGCCGTCCACGCGCAGGGCGATTCCGGGAAGCGCGGCGTGCGCGGTCATGAAAAGCCCCACCAGCAGGAACGAAAGCAGCCGGCTCATGAAGACATCCTAGGATGAAGGCAGGTAGGTGATCGGTATGCAACCGCAGCAGCGTTTACGCGCGCACACCCCATTGCCCTACAACCGGCCCTTCGACCCCGTTCTCTTTGCCATCGACCTCGCGCTTCGCGAGTTGCGCCCCCGCACCCCACGCGAGGGTATCGAGCGCTACCGGGAGTATCGCTCCGGGCGCCGTCCTCTGCCGGTGCCCGTCCTCGACGCCGAGCGGCACGTGCTCCGGCCACTGGGCACCGCTCCGATCTCCCCCGCGGAGGACGCCATTGCCTACGAGCTCGCCACCCCCCAGCTCCTCCGGGCGCCGCTCGAGGAGCGCCTCGCCGCGCTCGAGCTCGCGCATCGGCTGGCCCGGCTCCGCCCCGATCGCGGAACCTACCCCATCCCTCCGGGCCGCTTTCTACTGCTCGAGGGGGAGCGCGGCCTCGCTCTGCTCGCGGCCCTCTCGTTCCTTGAGCCCGGGGAGGTCGTTCCCGCCTCGGCGCTTGGGGTGGGGCCGGAGGCGCTTGCCTTCCTGCTCGCAAGCCGCGCGCTCCACGGGGGCGTGTACGCCGTCGTCGAAGTCCAGACCCAGGAAACCGTAGGAGAGACCGCCCTCGTCTGGCGTGCATAGCCCTTTCCCCCCACCAGCCCCTTTCCCCGTTGGGGGGTAAGGTGGGGGCATGTGGCGCAGATTATCCGCGTACCGGGACGCCCTCACGAGCGCCGCGATCGCGGCGGGAACCTCTCTGCTCCTGATTCTTGTCGCCATCGTCCCCATCGTCCGCACGGCCTACGTCAACGAATCCTCCTGGTCCAAGGAGGTCCACGGAATCCGGATCTACTACAGCTTCGCTCCCCCGCGCGAGTTCTACGACGGGATCAGCGTGCACAGCGCTCTACCGTGCCGCGCCACCATCTATATCAACCCCGTCGAGATCGACTCCTTTTATCGCTCCGCGCAGCACTACTTGACGGCCATCCTGGCCCACGAGTCCGGGCACTGCCTTGCGAACAAGCGGCTGCACGATCCCAACGGGGGATACAAGACGGCGGAGCAGTTTGCTTGGGCGTACGCCCGCGCCCACTACCAAACCTGCCGCCTCGACGCGAGTGCCTACCTGCCAGGCCCCACCCACTGCATACCGCCAAGACCAGAGGAGGTGACTCCCGAGCGATACCCGGTCCCCCCGCTAGCGGACCCCGGGGCCCCTCCGGAGTTCTCGCCCAACCCCATCGCCCCGTGGCCGCCCCTCCCGCGGCCTTAATCTAGAAGCAATGGACTTCTTGCACGCTGCCCTCTCGGCCTACGACCCATCGAACCTTCTCATGGGGTTCCTCCTGGGCTTTGTCGTGGGGATCCTGCTCCACTACTTCCTCTACAGCTTCGCCCTCCTCCTGCTGGCCGGTGCGCTCTTTGCTCAGGCCGTGCACGTAATGGGATGGACCCAGTCCAGCTGGCTCGACGTAGGGGAGATTGTCCACAGGGTGGGCGTGCAATTCTGGCACCAGCTTTCCCCGCTGGCCAAGATCGTGCTGGTCGCGACCCCCTGGACCCTGGCCGTGACGGCGGGAGCGCTCCTCGGCTTCCTCTTTTTCCGGAGGTGGTGAGGCGTGGACTGGCGGCGCAAGCGTCACCAGGCTCGGCAGGAATTCGAGAAAAAGGCGGGCATCTCCTTCGATGAGCTTGGCTTTGAACCGGACCCCGTCGAGCTGAGTTCGCAAGACGCCACTACCTTGAAGGGAACGGTGAGCGCCATACTCTACCGGGGTGAGGACGGCTACACCGTCTTCACCTTGGAACTCGACGGAAGCCATCGGCACGTCAAGGTCGCGGGTCCGATGCCTCAATCAATCCTCAAGGGCGACCACGTTTGGGGCACCTTCGTCGAGGAGGAACACGCGACTTACGGCAAGCACTACGCCCCCTTGAGTCCGCGGTCCGTGCAGGTCGAACGCGCCAAGAGCTCGCCCAAAACCTGGGTCAGCGAGATGGCCCAGGCGCTAATCGCCTTTGCCCCCACCCTGACCAAGAGCAACGCGGAGCGCATCGCTCGCAAGCTGCGGGAACACGACGCAAACGCCTGGAAGCTCCTCACCGAGCCCACCGCGCCCGCCCTGGCCCAAATCGCCGGCGTGGCCCAGCGGCGGCAGGGAGCGGTGTCCAGGGAATTACAGAAGAACCGCACCCGCATCCAGAGCTTCCGCATCCTGGTGGAAAAGGAGCGCTTCCCCCCGCTCCTGGCCCTCGCCGCCGTCCAGCTTTGGCCCGAACGCGCCCTCAAGATCGCGCCCCGCCATCCCGCGCTGCTCCTCTTACACCCCCGTGCTTCCTTCGAGGACCTTCTTGCCGCGTTCGGGGAGCTAGACCAGGAAGACCTCGCCCAAGCCGCGGTGCTCGAGGTCCTGCAGCGGGAACACCGCCAGGGCGGTCATACCTACCCCCCCAATGAGCGGATCGTGGAGCGAGGGTTGAAACTCATCGGCAAGGGCGCCGAGAAAAAGCTCCGCGACGCCATCGAGCACCTTGTAAAACACAAGATCCTCGTACGTCTCGCCGGGGACACCCAGCACGCTGGCCTCTACAACGTCGCGGAGAAGGAACTCGCCATTCTTCGGACGGTGACGATGGAGCACGGCTCCACACCTCGTCCCCGCACCCGCCAACCACTCATCCCTCCACCCACCTGGGACTTGACCGACGAACAGAAGCAGGTTTTCCGGCTCGTTAACCGCCACCCCCTCGTGGTGGTGACCGGGGGTGCGGGAAGCGGCAAGAGCTATCTGATCGGGGCCCTGAGCGAAGCGGCGCTTCAAGCTGGGTGGACGGCCGTGATCACCGCGACCACGGGAAAGGCCGTCGCCAACCTCCGTAAAGCCCTGAACGACGACCGAGTTCAAACCATTCACGCGTTCATCGGATACGAGAACCTCGCCCACCCGCTTCCACCCGGCAAGCCCTTGAACCGCACCCCTCACCTGCTGGTCATCGACGAGGCCGGAATGATGGACCTCGACCTCGCCTACGAGGTTCTTACCCGCCTCCCTCTTACCCGTATCGTGCTCATCGGTGACGCCAACCAGCTTCCCCCGGTGGGAGCGGGACAGCCCTACCGCGACCTCGTAGACCTCGCCCCCACCGTCCGCCTCACTCGCAACTTCCGCCAGGCGGAAGCCACCTCGATCCTGGAGGCAGCTGAGCGAGCCCTCCGCGGGGAAGACCCCACGACCGTGCGGAGCAACTTCGTCGAATGGCACTTCCTCGACAGCCCAGAAGAGGCCGTGCAGCTCGCCACCGAACTGTACCTCAAGTACAACCGCTTCGACGAAGCCCCTCTCCTCATCTCGCCCACCTACCGCGGGCGGTCGGGAATCCACGCCCTGAATCGAAGCGTCAAATCCGCCCTGAACCCCGGAGAGGGGAAGGCGTGGAAGCTCGGCGACGAGAACGTAGCTCACCGGGGGGACCTCGTGGTCGCCACCGAGAACGACTGGTCCATCCCCGTAGCCAATGGGCAAGTGGGGCGGATAGGCAACGGCAGCAGCGAGGGGGTCTTCGTGGCCTTTGGGGGCATGCGCGAGGTGTGGGTGCCCTCCCACCGACTGGAGATCCTCCGGCTTGGCTACGCCCTCAGCGTGCACCGCGCGCAGGGCAGCCAAGCCGAGACCGCGATCTTCGTGGTGGACCCCGAACATGCCTCCTGGCTTTCCCGGGAGCTGATCTACACCGCACTCACCCGGGCCCAGCGCCGGCTGATCTACATCGGACCCCGACAGGCCATACTGGACGGCCTGCAACGGCGCTATGGGCGCAGAGACACGTTGATCGGCGCCTGGCGCGCTCTGAGCACCTCGGAACGATCCTCCCCGCTCTGACGACGAATGAGCCGCTGCAGCTCCGGGTTTTCGGCCAAGGAAACCTCGAGGTAGGCCGCTTCCCCCACTCCTTCGGGCACTTGCCGCAACACGTGGCTGAGGGGACCGGAGGCCTCCCATGCCAGCCCTGAGCCCCCGAGGGACAAGAGCGCGTAGGGATCCACCCTGGCAGCCTCCTCGAGGACCCGCCCGAAAGCGAGGACCTCGTCCCGCTTACCGCAGAGCACCGCGCGTTGCTCGTTGTCGACAAGTCGGAGCAGAGCCATTTGCCTGGAGTCTATCCCTTCCAACCGGAACACCCTGGGGGGAAGCGCTACACTGGCAGGTATGATGAATATGAAGGCGTTCAGACAAGGCGTGACCTTCATTGCCCTCCTTGGAGCGCTCACCGGATTTGGGGCCTCCCAAACACAGCCTCCCTTCCCCGACGTTCCTCCGGAGCACTGGGCGGCGGAGGCGGTAAGCGACTTGGCGGCGGACGGCCTCGTAGTGGGTTATCCTGATGGCAAGTTCCACGGAGAAGAGGCGCTCACGCGCTACCAGTACGCCATGGTCATCTGGCGGCTGGTCCGGCTCCTCGATGGGAGGTATGTCAGCTACGACGCGTTCCACCCCGTGCTCGACGAGCTTCTCAAGAGGCTCGACGAGCTCGAGGCCAAGGGGCTCGAGCTCGAGGCGCTCAGGCGCGCGCTCGAGAAGCTCGCTCGCCGCCAGAAAGGGGGGGAACGCGAGCTTAGGGCCGTCATCGATCGTTTTTTGCGGAACGACAGGGAGCTTGCCCAGCGGGTAAAGGAACTCGAGCGGGCAAACGCCTACGTGCTCCGGGAGCTTGGTCAGATGCGCAAGCGGGTCGACGGCCTCTCTACCGTGCTCGCCCTAACGACACGAGACATCGCGGTGATGGATGAGCGCCTCAAAGACCTCGAGGCCTGGCGCAAGGCGCTAAGAATCGTCAACCCCCGGGACCTCGAGGCCCTCCGTCAGGCCCTCGAGCGACAGGGGGCGTCCGTAAAGGAACTCGACGCCCGCCTCCGGGCCCACGAACAAGAGGCCTCCAAGAAGTGGAACTCGCTTGACCAACGGCTGCGCCGCGAAGAGAGCGAGGCGGGGTTCCGGCGCCTCCGGGTAGAAGGGGAGGCTTACCTTCCCTACGGCACGCCAGAGGTGGACGTGGGGCGCCTCTGGGGCAAAGAGGCGATCCGCCTCGGCGGAACGCCGAGCGGCCAGGTGCGGGTGTCCCTCGAGCTCCGGAAGGACTTTACCCTCCTCGGGGCCCTCGGGGTGGATGGAACCCCGCTCTACGGAGGCGCAAAGACCGCGGCGGCGGAAGTCCGCCTTGGACGGGGGATCCCCTACGAGATCTCCCCGCATTTCGTGGACGAACCCTTTGACGGAGCGTCCATCGCACTCAGGTCCCCCCACGTAGAACTCAGCGCCGCTGGCGCCCCGGAACGATACGCGCTGCGCTTCTCCGTCGGCGCCGGCCCCCTCCGGCTCTCCGTGGGCGGGCTGCACGCGCCCCCACTCGCGGGCCTATGGGGAGGCGGCGTGCTCTCGTGGGGCGCGCTGCATCTAGAGGCCGAGGGCTGGAAGGACGCAAACGATCCAGAGGTATACGGCTACCTCGTCGAAGGCGCATGGCGCTACAACCAAGTCGAGGTGCGGGGGAACTACCGCAAGCTCACGGCCAACGCGGATCGGTTTGCGGGCGAGCCGGGCAACGAGCGCTTCTACCCCGACCAGGAAGGCTACGGCCTTCACATCCGGGGTGAAGGATTCTTCCGCCTTGAAGGGGGCGCTGAGTCGTACACCCTGAAGGGCAAGCGCTACCTCGGCTACTTTGCGGACCTCCGCTTCGGCGACACCACCTATCTGGAGGGCAGGTACGCCCGGAACACCGAAGACGGCACGCTCCTGGTGGGTGAGGCCCCGCCGGAGTTCGGCCCGGACCGCGCTCTTCCCCCTTCCGGCACCTGGGCCGAGGCCGGCCATCGAGATGAAACCCGCTGGCTCGCGCTCCGCGCGGGGAGCGACAACCCCGACCTCGCCGCCCCCTACTACGTAGCCGCCTATGGACGCATCGCCACCGACCTGGGGCGGGGCAGGGGAGAGGGGCTTTTCCACCTCCGCTACCAAACCGACGGAACCTGGAGCGCGAAGCTGGGGGCGCGCACCTCCTACCCCCTCGGCCCCGTTTCCCTCGAGGGGAGCGCCCTCTACCACGCTGGTGACGCGAGCGAGCTCCTTGTAACCGCGGGGCTCAGCTACCAGGAAGACTTTTCCGTGGGGCTCCGCTACGCGTACTACGCGGGAACGGGCTGGTCGCCCACGGCGGGTGCCCCCTACGACCCGGCAACTCCTTGGATTCTTGGCCCCACCCCCTCCCCCTACACCGTTCAGCACAGCTTGGTCGTGGAGGGGGCAGCCCTGGGCGTGCAGGGGCGCTTCGTTCACAGCTGGGGCGGCGCAGGTGTGCAGAGCAGCCTCGGCTTCAGCTTCTCCCTCGAGCACCCGGGCAAGAAGGAGTAGCCACCCAAGAGCGGCGAAGGGGGGAGGTTCTCCCTCCCCCCTTCGCCTATGGAAGCGTGGTTCAGGTCGTGCGCACCCCAGTCTTGCGCGCTTGCGGCGACTTTCGCCCGCGGATCACCATCTCGGTGATGCGCTTGAAAGTCTCCGCGACCCCCTTGTACTCAGTGGCGATGGCCTCCTGCCAGGGGTAAAGCCCCTTGGGGTCAAGAATGGCCTTGAGCACCCGGAGATCCAGCGCATTGGGAAGGTCCCGCTTGTTGGCTTGAATGAGCAGGGGGATCTTCGGCTGGTCCGCGTAAACCAGCTCCTTCCCCTCCGCTTTGTGCGTCTCCTGGGCGGGCCAGTAACCGTGTTTGTGCAGGTGCTTTTGGGTGTCCACCCAGGCCACCCGGTTGGCCTCGAGGCGCGCGGGGTCTGAGTCGGCCACGAAGACGACCCCGTCAACCTGACCGAGCAACACCCGGCGGAGGTTCTGATAAAAGAACTGACCGGGCACGGTGATATAGCGAATGCTCGCCACCGACCGCCCGCGACCGTGACCCCCGACGGTCACCTCCGCTTGGTCGAAGAAGAGGGTCCGCTCGTCCTCCGTGTCGATCTTGATCAGCTCGCCACGCGCCCCCTGGGGCAGGCGCTGGTACATCTGCACCAGGTTGGTCGTCTTGCCCGCCATCGAGGGGCCCACGAAGACGATATGGTAGGTGACGACGTTCACGCCCCTAGATTCGTCGTAACGAATGGTCGGCACGCCCTCTCGCCCCCTACCCGTTCCCCTCGCTGTTGAAAAGGTCCTCGAGGGCCCGCACGGTCTGGTCCCGGTCAAAGTCGGGAACCTCCTCGGGCACCTCGTTCTTGGCCGCCTCTACAAAGATCGCCGATAGCTCGTCGGTCACCTTGTGGGCCTCCGCCCGGAGGGGACCCGTTGGCTTCTGCGCATCGAAGAGCACGAGGAGCGTTCCCCTCGCGCGCTTGTCATCCTCAAACTCACTCCCCTTACCGGGCACGATCCGGCGGAGAAGCAGCCCCAGCCCGCGCCCCGACTGAAACACCTCGTGGTACCCCGTTTCTCCCAGGAGCCGAGCCGTAGACTCCATGGCCGCCATCTGCGCCGCCACCAGGGTTGCCAGCTCCGACACCTTCACGTTCTCCTGCCAGTTCCCGCGTTTGATGTGTACGAGCGGGACGCCGCGGTAATCGATCGCCACCGCCACGTTCACCCCATCGAGCCCTGCGAGGCGCCCCAACGCACGCTTGGCCGCCTGCACTTGCTGCTCGGTGAAGTAAAGGCTCTGCCGGAATACACTCATACTGCCTATGATAGAACATCCCCCCTCAGACCCCGGTCGCCCACCGGAGCTGCCCTTCAAGAGGGGCTAGACTCTGAGACATGGGACTGGAGCGGACCAGGCAACTGCGCGGTCTCCTGGGAGCCGCCGCCGGCGACAGCGACGGCTTCCTCCACGAGACCGCGGGCAATGAGGGCCAAGCCCAAGAGGCCCTGCGCTTGGCCCTTGCGGTGGACGGCGCCCTCGAGGGCTTCGAGCGGGTAGTGGCCTATAAGAAGGAGTCCGTACTGGTCGCCGTATCCGACGGGCGCTACGTCCTGGCGGCGCTTCTCCGGCGCGACGCCCCGGGGTTGAAGGACGCTGGCAAGGCGCTCAGAACGGACTTCCAGGAGTTCGTCGCCCGCCAAACGTAATCCGGAAGGAGGGTGAAGGTGGACTTTCGCCCACTAATCGAGGAGCAAGCCGTCGAGGGGGCCGCCTACATCAAGGACGGCCAGGCCCAGAAAGAGTGGACCCGCCCCGGGAGCAACGCCCCCCTTCGGAGTAGCGTGGCGCGGCTTCTCCAGGCCGCTTCGGCGCTCGAGGGCGCTCTGGCCTCCGAGAGTCGTGAGCACTACCTGCTCGTCGAGCGGGGGCTGCTCATGGCCGTACGGATTCCCGGAGAGAAGCGGGCGTTCGTCGCACTCTTCCTGCGAGACCCACACCTTGCCGGAACCATGCGGCGGAAGATCCTCGCGCTCGGTGCAAAGGAGGAGGGTGACTCGTGATTGGGGAACTCAGGCAAGCCCTCGATGAGCTTGGCTTTCTCGCCCCGCAACGCGAGGCGCTCCTGCGCCGTGCTTTCCGCCGCGTCGGCGTACCCCCATCCAGAGCAACTACCGACGACCTCCTGCTCGTAATGCAGCAAACCCTTCCCGAGCTAATCCGAGAGCACATCCCCGCTTTCGTCCCCGCCGGGAAGTACGAAAGCCTACTACGGCAAATCGCCCCAGCAGTCCCCGACGAGGAAAGCATCGTGGAGGTGAAGCTCTCGACCCCGGAGGGGAGGCGCGAGCTGTCCGATCTCTTGGGGCGCGTGAAGGGGCTCGCGGGCATCTACATGCAATGGGAAGAAGGCGAGGAGCACCTGGGCGAGGCGCTCCCCCAAGCGGTCCTCAACCTTCTCCGAAGCGGCGAAGAAGTCACGGAGGAGGTCGGGGGGCGGGGAATTCTCCTTGCTTACGAGCAAGGCACCTACGCTGCCAAACGCGTGGAGGATGGTTTCTTCGCGGTTCACCTCCACCCTTGGGCAGGCTACGGGATACTCTTGAACCTGATGAGGAGGATGCGGTGATGAGGAAGGCGATCGTTTTTTTCACGGCACTGGTCGTGGCTCTGGGACTCGCGGCCCCCGATCCGAACGTGGGTGCGGAGATCATTCGCCCACTCACCGAAGCCAAGAAGGCGATGCTCGGGGATCCGGTGGCCGCGGTCCAGCGCATCGAAAAGGGCCAGCAGACCCTGGACGAGCTCCTCAAGCGACTCGATGCCCCACCCGCATTGCGTGAGGCCATCAAGCAGGCGTACGCCGAGGCGGTCATCGCTGCTGGCCGCAGAAGCGCGGCGAACCTCGACTCGCGCATCTGGCTCGTTCGCGGCCTCGTGGGCAAGCGCTACTACGAAGCCGTGTACCAGGCGCTCAGCGAAGGCGACACGAAAGCCGCGCAGCGCTACCTCGAGGCCTTGATCCAGGCCGTGGTCATGGACCGGGCAACCGCCAAGAAGGCGAGGGCCCTGGTGCTGGCCAAAGACCCCGAGGGGCTCCGGCGCCTGCTCGAGCGAGCCTTCGCCGACCGCATCGCACGCTCCCTCCGCGTGGCCGAAGTGGCGAAAGAACGCCCCGCCGCCTATGCCGCTGCCGCCAAGGCGTACGGGCTGTACTTCGTCGTCCAGGACTCGCCCACCTTCGCCACCGTCGGTGGGGACGAGTTTCTCGCCGCGCTTAAGTCCCTGACCGAGGGGGACGAAGCCGCGTTCAAGGAGCGGGTGGCATCGCTCCGTCAGCGCTTCCGGGCGGTGGTCAAGCGAATCGATCTCGGGCAGCCCCTCCCCACGCAGGCCTTCCTCCCCAAGGCGACCCCAGCTGCCCCCCCTGTTCCCCAGGGAAGCGGCCTCCGCCCCCGGAGGGAGGCCGCGAACCCCACGTTCGCCACGCCCCGGTGGCTCGACCCCGCCCGGCGCAAGATCCTCGTCGCCCTTGCCACCACGATGGGCTACAACTACGTGTCTGACTTCGTAGGCCGCATCACCCAGGCCAAGACCGCGCTGGGAGCGGCCACCGCGAGCCTCGCAAGCGGCAACTTCGATGCCGCCCGCCAGCACATCGGCGACGCCGCGTGGACCTACGTCTTCTATTTGTCCCCCCTCTTTGAGGTCGCCGACGCCAATCTCGACGCTCAGATCCGAAAGCAGATCGTACGCCTGCAGACGATTTCCGGCCTCCGCACCTCGGACTTGACCGTGCTCACCAACGCGCTCAACGCGATGGAAGAGCGTTTCTTCAAGGGGACGCCGCCTCCGCGGAGCACCGCGTTCCAGCTCACCCTGCTGAACCTGGCCGGTCCGCCACGAACCGCGATGTTCCTCCTCGCCGGGCTAATGAGCCTGCTCCCGCTCTACCTCACCCGTCGCGTGTTCGCTCAGCGTGCCGCGTACTGGCGGGCGCTCGGCGTGGCCCTCGCGCTCCTGCTCCTGCCCGCCATCACGGAAGCGCTCGGCTACGTGGGCGAGTACCTGGCAGCGCGAGGATTCTCCGCGGCCGCGGGGCTCGTTTCCCTCTCAATCTTCCAGTCGCTCTCCGCCCAGATGGCCTGGGGCATTTTGATCATCGCGGTAGTCCTGACCGCGACCTGGGGCCTCGCGGGCGTCGCGATGCAGTTCGGCGCCTTGCCGACGCTCCGGCTTCGCCGCCGCGCGGCCACCACGACTTCCGCCCCCGCCGCGGAGGCGGAGCTCGAGGAAATCGACTGGGAATAACCGAACTTACCGGGAAGGGGCGGGGCCATGCGACCCCCGCCCCTTTATCATGGGAACAACATGAGTGACGACGCACCCTCTCTCGACCTGAGACTCCTCGGAGACGTGCTTGGTCTGGCCATAAGCAAAAACGGCAAGAAGCCTGACATCTCAGACCTCCACATCCACCCGGGCCTCCCCATCCGGGCCCGCTATCGCGGGGGCATCCGGGAACTCCGCAGTTGCCCCAGTGGGGGAGCTTGCCCCAGGCCCAACGCGAACTCGGTGGCAGCGCTGCTTGAGCAGTTGGCCGGGGGGCGCTCGCACATCAAGCGGATGCTCAAAGAGCAGGGGGGCGCCGACTTCGCTGCTGAGGTCCCCTCACGCGCCAGCGGTCGTCCCATCCGGGTCCGGGTGAACGCGTACCACACCCGCGAGGGGGTCGCACTCGCCCTACGAGCCCTCCCCCTGGAACCCCCTCGACTAGACGACCTCGGCCTCCCAGCGGAACAACTGAGGTCCTTGATGCGCCCGCGCGGCCTCTTCCTCGTGGTCGGCGCGACCGGCTCCGGAAAGAGCACGACGCTCGCAGCCTTGATTCACGAGCAAAACCAAACTGCCTCGCCCCGGGGGGGCAAGCACATCATCACCATCGAGGACCCCATCGAGGTCATCCACGAGCCTCGGGCGGCCATCATGAGCCAGCGGGAGGTGGGGGTGCACGTCCCGAGTTTCGCCGAGGGGGTGCGCCAAGCGCTCCGCCAGGACCCGGACATCATCATGGTTGGCGAGATCCGGGATTCCGAAACCGCCAGGGCCGCCCTCGAGGCGGCCCGAACCGGCCACCTGGTGCTTTCCACCCTGCACACGAGCGACACCCCGAGCACACTCACCCGGCTCCTCGCTCTGTTTCCCCCGGAGGAGCGGGAGGAGGTGCGGTACGGCCTGGCCGAGAACCTCCTCGGCATCCTTTCCCAGCGGCTCATCCCTACCTCCGAGGGGAGGATCCCGATTTACGAGCTCTTTACCGTGGACCAGCACGTGCGGGAGTTGATCGAAAAGGGGGACATGCCCGCGCTCCGGGACCTGGTACGTCAGACCGGACGCCAAACAGAGCACCAGGGCATCATTGGCTTCGACCGCTCTCTGGCCGAGCGTGTCGCATCGGGGAAAGTCAGCCTGGAGGTCGCCGAAGAGTACGCCACTTCTGTGGCCAATCTCCGGGCCCTCGTCCGCCAGCTGCGGTCAGGACTGGCAAGCGGGGCCCAAGTCCGTTAACCTTGAGTTAGGCGGTCGCTCCGCCGGGGGCTCACGAAAGGAGGTGAAAAATGGCCCTCGGCGGTTTCTTTGGGTTTACCCAGGAGCAGCGGGAGCTGCTTCAACTCCTGCTGCTCCTGTTCCTCTTCCAGTTCGTCGCCGAGTTCGCACGGCTACTCGGAGGCGGACTCGCCCGGGCCCTGCTCGGTCTCCGGCGGCGGGGCCGGAAGAAGGAGGAGGAAGCGGCGGAGGTGGAGCGCCTCCGCCGTGAAGTGGGGGAGGTTGCCTTTGGCGACCCCCCCGCGGCGGATCCGGAGTGCGAGCTCGTCTGGCTCGGCCCAGGCGCCGTGCTCCGCGTCTGCCGCTCGAGTCGGAGCGGGCGCTACTGGCTGCAAAACGCCGGAGAGCGCCCGCTCATTCTGGCTCGGGGCTCCAGGCGGTTCCCACTCGGACGCCGCCAGGTGGCGGCCTGGAGTCCCAAGGTGCCCCCGGTCATCATCGACCCCGTGACCGGGGCCAGGTACACCCCGCGGCGCGAGTAGACGCGCAGCGGGGAAGGGGGGTGGAAGCATCCGCATGAAGCATCCCCCCCCGGCGGGGCGGCCGCGGCCCCCCGCCGGGGGGCTTTTTTTACCCCCTCACACAGCGCTGGTACCCTGGAACTCAGGGGGGGAGAGCCATGCTTCTCTTCGTCGCAGCAGACGCCCGCGCGGCGCTTCAAAGGCTCGCGCAAGCAGAGGAAGCGCTCCGGCGAGGCAACTATGACGAAGCTCAAAAGGCGCTGACGCTCATGGACCCCGAAGGGTTTTCCGAGCGCGACCGGCCCCGCTATTTCGCCGTCGCGGGTGTCCTAGCCCAAGAGGCGGGGAAGGTGAGCAGGGCCTTGGAATACCACGACAAGGCCACCGCGCTAGCCCTCGAACTCGGCCTTCCCAAGTCCGTCGGGTACGCCGCAAACCTGGCGGTGGCCGCCTACCGGCTCCGCTCGCCACATGAGGCTGCCTCCGCAAAGGGCCGGCTCACCCAGGCCTTCAACCTTCTGGACACGAGTTCCCCTGATCAGGTCGCGGCGGGATTTGTCATCGCCTCGGTCCTCGCCTACCTCGGCAGCCCCCAGCACGCCCCGTGGGCTTACCGCCTCCTCGAGGAACTGACCCAACGCCTCGAGCGGGACAAGTCGGCGCCCGAACCCCTCATTGTCGGCTGGGGCTTCCTCGCGCTGGCAGAACATCATCTCAGGGCGCCCCGAACCTATGACGACCTGGCACTCGCCAGCCGCTGGGCGGGAGTTGCCGCCGAGTCCGCCTCCGGAAGGTCGCCGGCCATGGAAGCGGCGGCCGCCGAGGTTCGGACGCTCGCAACCCTTGAAGAGGGACGCTCCCCGCTCTCGCCAGAAGCGTTCCGCGCCCTCTACAAGGACGTGGGCGAGGTGATCAAGGAGGCGGCGGCGCTCATCGCGAAGGAAAAGCTCCGGGAGGAAGAAAGGGAAAGGGCGCTCACTCGCCTCTGGGGAGAGCAAGTTCAAGGTAACGCGTGATCAACTCCGCGCCCTCCAGGCGCTTCACGGCAAAGCAGCCCCCGTCGCGGGGATACAGAATCAAGACCCCGACGGGGGCATCCCCTGAGGGGGCGGTGCTCTGCAGCAGGAAGAGGAACTCGCCTTCTTGCAAGACAATGCGCCCTTCGGCGAAGAGCACCTCAGCCCGCGGCGTATAGCCGTCGGGAGATTCCGCCGCGAAGGCGCGGTCAAGTTCTCTGCGCACCCAGGAGATCGCCTCCTGGGCATCTTGAGCATTCTCCAAGACAACGAGGGTCGGACCTGGAAGTTTGCCCGCTGCCACATCACAGGGGCCGTAGCCGCTCACGGAACCGTAGGCGGAGGCCACGCGCTCCCAGAGTTCGAGCGCCTTCGCGACGTAGGCCGCGGCCGGATCTTCTTTTCCCTGCCCCTGCCCGAACGCCAGCGCAACCGTGGCCATTAACGCGAGAGCAGCCAGTTTGCCGCGCATGGCTCCATTATGCCGCCCGAGGAACCGTGTATCATAGCGGTGAGGGGGTAAGACCCCTCCGTGAGGGGCCATGCCCGCGGCTTTCCCAAAACGGGCGCCACGGGACCGCGGGCCAGGGCCAGTGGCGCGACCGACTCACGTTCTGCCGCTCAGGAGGTGAGAACGTGAGGAAGACGATTCTTTTCGCACTCGCAGCCGCGATGATGGCCTTGCTAGGGAACGCGTGGGCTCAGGGGCAGGTGAACTACAACGTCACCTTCCCCCGCTACGCTCTAGTGGTCACCGACATGAGCAACGTCAACTGGGACTTCTCCGCAACCACCGACCCCGGGACTGCCGCCGGGAAGGCCCAGTACACCTCGGGCGTCTACCGGGCCTGGACGGGCGGGCTCGCCCAGTGCTTCACCGACCGTATCTCCGGCAGCATCACCGTTCAGGACACCGCTGGCACCAACAGCCTGGCAGGTAACTGCACCTTCGCGCCTACCAGCGTGGTCCTCGGCGGGCCGGTGAACGTCGACTGGAGCACCAACTACACGGTTGCCCCGGACGGCACGCTGGTGGTGATCACCAACGCGACGAACTTCCGGGTGGACGCCCAGATCACCACCGACTGGGGCAGCCTGACCGGAGCCAGCCTGCTCGTTCTGAACGACGCCACCGACAACGGCACCAGCTGGCTCAGCGGAACAACCCCCACCCTCTCCAGCTACACCGCTCTCTCGTCTGCCACCGCGACGACCCTGGTGGACACCAGCGCCTCGAGTGGTCTCTACAAAGCCACCAACTACGCGAACGTCTACGCCGTCCCCACGATCTGGGCGCTCCAGTTCGACCCCACCGCCCAGCCGGACATCAGCGGCGGCGACACCGCGGTGGTCACCTTCACCGGAACCGCACTACCCTAAACGGGCTTAAGAGAGGGGGCGGCGCGCCGCCCCCTCTCCCTGTCCATGTCGGGGGAGGGCCCCGTGCGCACTGAAAGTGGCTTCTCCCTTCTTGAAATCCTAGTTGCCCTGGCCCTCACCGCCGTCCTCTTGACCCTGGGCCTGGCGGGCCACCGCCACGCGCGGTCGGCCGCGGACCGGGCGGCCGCGCTTCAGTGCGCGCGGGACCTTCTCGACTTCGAGCACACGGCTTACCTTGACGAGGGGCGGTTCCTCGCGCCAGATGAGATCCTCGCGGGCGAGGACCCTCCCCGCTGCCTGGCCCGCTCGTGCCCGGATGGCACGCGCTGCCGTTTCCTCTGGCCCTGGCGGCTCGAGACCGAAGTAGCGGAGGACCGCTTCCACCTCGTGCTCACCCGCGAAGCGAGCCTACCTGCCAAGATCGAGGCGGTCCTCGACGAAAACGGCCCGTTTCAGTTAAGCGTGCGCCCTTAGAATGACCCCGATGCGGAGACAGCCCACAACTCTCGCCTTCGCCTTCCTTCTCTTGGCCCAGGCCGCGCTCGCCGGAGGGCTTGGCGTCGCTCCGCCGTTCTTCGAGCTCTCCTTGAACCCTGGGGAGGTGGTGGAGAAGGGAGTGACCGCCTTCGCGGTGGGGACCAGCTTCGAGCAGGTGCGGGCGCGCGTGGTGGACTGGACGGTGGGCGAAAACGGTGCGGTACAGGTCCTGAACCCCGGGGAGCTCCCCTACAGCGCCGCGTCGTGGATCGAGCTCAAGACCCCACCTTTTGCCCTGGCCGAACAGCAGCGGGTCACCGTTTCTTTCGCCATCCGGGTGCCTCCCAACCCGGGGGACGGAAGCTTTAGCGCGGGCATCCTCCTGGAACCCCAGGCCAAGCCTCCCCGCGGTGCCAAAGGGAAGACCCTGCGGGTCCAGGGCCGGATGCTCGTTCCCGTCCTTATCCGCATCCCGGGAACGCTAGCGCCCGGGTATCGTTTGGTGCGAAGCCGGATTCAAGGAAACGCCTTCGAGGTCACCGTGGAGAACACCGGCAATACGTACCTCTCCTTCGACGGGGAAGTGCGGTTCCTCTCCCCGGAGGGGGTGGTGGTGAAAAGCGGGCGGGCGCCCCACCTATTCCTCGATCGCGAAAGCCGGGTGACGGTACGCATCCCCATCCCAAGGGAAGTCCGGGAAAAGGCGATCCTCGTGGCGGTGGACTACTGGGTCAACGGTTTTCCGCTACCCCGCCTCTACGCGGAGGAGGTGCTCCCGCAGCCATGAGCGCACGGGCGGCCTGGATCGCCGCGGCCCTCTTCCTTTCCACCCTCGGGCTTGCGCAGCGCTGGTACCTGGCCGCAGCGGGCATGGGGCCGGACCCGGTGAACTACAACCCCACCGACCAGGACCTGATCTGCGGGGTCGTGGTCGAGGGGACTCCGAGCGGGGCCGCCGAACCGGTTGTGGTCACCGGATTCGTCCCCTCCGCCCTTGGCTGCCCGAGCTCGGGCCCCATCGTCGTCTGGGGAAAAGACCGCGACGACAACCCCGTATACTCGGTCACCGTCGCCTACCTCTGGTACGGGCCCTATACCTACAGCGATCCCGTCTGGGGCGACCGGGCCCTGGCCAAGCGCTTGAGCGACGACTACCTGGCCCACTTCCTCTTCGACCCCAAAGCGAGCATCAGCCACTGGGAGCGCTACGGGGTGCTCACCACCTTCCCCTGGGACGACCCGGGCCTTCCGCTGCCGCCGGGGTTCTCCTGGGAAAAACCCCCGGCCACCGACGATTACCTCGAGCTCGGCGACCCCGCCTTCCTCTTTGAGTCCAACCTGAGTGGGCTTGCGTGCTTTTACTACACGAGAACCTTCACCTGCTGGCGGGCGATCTTCGCTTACAGCCTCCCCGTGCGGCTGCGCATCCGGGGAGACGAGCCACCGGCCAGCGAGTCCTTCACCCAAAGCTTCGGCGACCCCGTCCTTGAGAAGAAAACCGCAGTAGCGGCCCTTTCGCTGCAGGGCGAAAAACAACCGGTCGTGCGGATTGAACCCGTGGCGCTTCCCCCCGAGCTGGAGGCGGCGATTCGGGAGGAGAGGCGCCTCCTCGAACGGTTCCTTCGCGGACGCTAAGGGCTTAGCGGGCGAATAAGAGCCCACCCAGACGGGCCTTGTGGCCTCCTTCAAGCTCGCCCACGATCCGGACGGAAATCATCCCCTTGAAGCGGGCGTCGGTCAAGGCGAACCGGATCTTCCACCGGTACCCCTCGCGGTCCATCCGCTCGGGAACCGACTCGACGGGCCCCTTCGCCTCGACCCGGACGCCTCGGGCAGGAGCGAAAAAGAGCAGCCGCACCTCGGCCTGACCGCCCGCCAAAAGCCCGAAGCCCGTGGCCACCCCCCAGGGGGCCTTGGGGTCGAGGCGCAGAACCCGGAAGGCCTCCACCCCCGGAGCCGAGAAGCGGAGGCGCACCGCCCCTTCCTGATTGGGAAGCTGGATCCAACCCTTGTAAACGCCGCCTTCCCCGCGCTCCAGCACCCCGAGCCTCACCTCCCGGTACCAAACGGAAACTTCCGCCGGCGGCGAACCTTCCCCCTCGAGCACAAGCTTCACCGGAACGCGGCTCCCGGGGGGCAAGGCCGCATACGGAAACTCCACCTTTGTAACTTGCCAGACCCCGGACTCCTCCGCCCGCAAGCGCTCGACCTTGACCTCGAACCTGGCCTCGGCCACGCCGCCGGCGGGCACTTTTACCTCGAGTACCCGGGGTTGGATCCGAAGCCCACGGGGCAGCACCCCTCCCTCCGCCGGACGTACGGTGTACGTGCCCGGAAGAAGGGGGGCGAGGCGGAAGGAGCCTTCCTTCGCCTCTACACGAATCCGGCGCCCGGCGGGGTCTTCCACCACGAAGAGAACCCGGGGCGGCACCTCTTCGCCCCGCAACCGCACGACCATCGCACCGCCGCGGAGCGCCGCATAAGTCACCCGGGCCGTTTCGGACTCGCCGAGCCGAACCTGGCGCGTGGGGGAGACGTCCGGAGACAAAATCACCCCCGGGGGGAGAGCGAGCAGATGAACGAGCCAGGTCCCCGGGGGAATGCGCAGGTCGCGACAAGACCCCAGCGGGACCTCAACTCGCTCGGCCCCGGGCCCCTGTAGCCCCACGATCGCCTTCCCCTCTCCCTCCCCCTCCAAGCAAAGCACGAGGATCCCAGACCGGGTACCACCGGCCCAGGTCACGACCTCATCGGGAACGGGCAGCTGGAATCTCCAGGCCCCCTCGACCTCCACCCGCCACCCCTGGACTTCGCCGTACCCCACTGCAACCCGCCCCCGCCCCCATTCGGGCGCCTCGGCTCCTGCGGCGACCTCCACCTCGAACCCCCGAAGCGGCGCGTAACGCCCGGCCAGATCCAGGTAGCGGGTGTCGTCCCCCAACCGGTAGCTCAGCCCCAACGAGGACCCTGTCAAGGGGAGCCCCAGCGCTCCGTTGAGGCGCAGCTCCCCATCAGAGAGGGGGTAACCGAGCTCCGCCCGCACCCTCGCGCTAGGAGATCCGCCGGCAAGCGGCCACCGCAGCTCCGCGCGAACCCCCTTCGGGAAAAGGGGCAGGGGATGCAAATACGCGCTCCCCAGAAGCTCGCCCCCGGGCCGCCCCAAACCCTGCGCTCCCAACGCCACCGACCAGCCGCCTTCCCGGTAGGCGAACGCCAAACTTCCGCCGCGCTCCCCGTCGAGCTCCGCCCGGTATCCCAGGCTCCCGGTGAGCGCCCCCGTCAACGTGAACCGCCACCGGGGCTCAGGTCCTGGCTCGAACTGGGCGGAGAGTGCTTGCCTGGCGTAGGACAAGCCGAAGTTCAAACGGGCTTGGACTCCGCCAGATCGCCCATCTACCTGGCGCCACCCCCCCACCCGGAAAGCAACGGGTCCCAGCCTTTGCCTCCAATAAAGACTCGTGGTCAGACGCTCCTTCCCCCCATCCCAGGCCACACGGGCGAAAATGCCCCCCTGGGAGGAGTACCGCGCGCCAACCACTCCGAGCACCCAGGCACCAGGCGCGTACTGCACAAACTCCCCGCGCACCAGCGTTCCCAAACCCTGGTACCCCACGCCTCCGTAAAGACGTTCCCCGGAACTCCAGTAATACCCCCCGCCAAAGCTCCAGAAATTGCCTTCCGGCGCCTCGACGTTGGCCCTTACCCCCAATGCCCCCGGCGTGACAAAGAGGCTCCCCGCGACCGCGTCCGAGTGCCCCCAAAGCTGGAAAAACCGCTGGGGGTAGAGAAAGCGCACCCCCGTCTCGAGGTAATCCGAGAGCGGGCCGGCCAGCGAAAAGGAGAGTCGAGGCTCCCTTCCCCACGACCAGGCCCCGGAGAGCTCTCCGCGCAAACCAAACTCGGGCGCGGCCCGGGCTCCTCCCCCCCCATCCACCGAGGCCACGCAAGACTGAAGACTGTCCGCCCGGGCCCCCTCCACCCACGCCTCCACCCGGACCACGCCTCCCCCGGCGGGGGGACGGAAGACGTAGGTGCGGCGCTGGCCCGGGGGAAGCTGAACCAAGCGCTCCGCCTCGATCCTCCCCCGAAGGCGAAGGTGGTAGCGCGCCGTCGCGTTGCTTTTGGCCACGAGGGAGAGCTCCAAAAACCCCGCGACCTGACGGCACTCGAGTTCCACCTGGGGGAGAAACCGGACGCGGACCCTCAGCGTGCGCTCCTTCTCTTCTCCCAAACGAATGGTGACCGCCTCGCGCACCCCCGCCCTCGCGTCCTCGGGAACGCGGACGGTGACCGCGGCGTAGCCCGGGCCCTGTTTGGGCAGGGAGGAGAGCAGCTCAAAACCGGGGCGTGGATGGGCCTCGAGCACCTGCCCCCGCTCGAGGCGAAAGATCCACGTCGCCGTGCCGCCAGGTTCGACGTCGGGCACGGGAGCGGCGGCCGCGAGTCCGGCCACGAGCGCCAACGGGGCGAGGAGCCAGGCCCTCACACGCTCATTATGGGCCCCGGCGGGTTGTCCTCCTTGGGGGAAGGTGTGCAATGGGGTCCACGCTCCTCCCGTCGCGGCGAAGCTCGAAGTGGAGGTGCGGCCCCCGCGCCCCAATCCCCGTCGCGCCGACCCGCCCGATCAGGTCCCCCAGTCGAACCCGCTGCCCGACGCGCACCGCGACCCGGGAGAGGTGGCCGTAAACCGTTCGCCACCCATCTCCATGGTCGAGAACCACACGCCACCCCAGCCAGCGGTCCCACCCGGCGGCCACCGCCACCCCGCCCCGGGGAGCCCAGACGGGCGCGCCGGGGCCCGGCGCTAGGTCAATCCCCCGGTGGAAGTTCGAGCCCGCCACCCGCAACTGGCGGTACCCGTAGCCGCTGGTCAGGACCCCCGCGGTCGGCCACCGGAGGAGAAACCGGCCCCAGGGGATCCACACCCGGCCCGCGGCCCTTCCGAGCCACGGACGAAGCTCTTCACTCCGGACGCCTCGCCATCCGGCCAACCTGGCCGCCTCGGCCGGGCTCGCGAAACTCCGCTGCTCCTGCTCGGGCACCACGACCCACCATCCCGAGGACCCAAGGGGGAAGAGCGCTCCCCGCGCGCCCCCCGCGAGTTGCTCGAGCACCCTTTGTCCTGGAGGGCGCCACACCCCGTAGGCTCCCGGAGGCAGCGAGCCAGGAAACCCCCCGGGAACCCGGAGCCATCCCCCCGCGGGGAGAGGGTCCGGAGCCAAACGGGCCAACCCGACGGGGGAGACCCCGTAAAACCGCGCGATCTTCCACGCGGTGTCTCCTGGCCGAACCAGGTGCAACGCGTCTCCACCCCGGGCCAACGCGAAGAATGTGAGCAGCATGATCCCCCAACGCATGCCCGCGCGTCTCCTATACTCGAGGATATGAAAGAGATGCAAGGTAAACGGTTGGCCGCCGGGGCGCTCGCGCTTGCCTTCGGGCTCCAGGGGCTTACCACCCTCCTTATCGGCTACAACGGGCTCACGACCTTGGTCGTCCTCGGCCTGCTGCTATACGGCTTCTACCAATATGGGAGGGCGCTGGGAAAGGGCAAGCTCTGGCTCTACCCCGTGGCCGGGCTCCTCCTCGCGTTCCTCACCCTGCCCTTCGCAATCGGTTGGATGGCGGGCTCGAAGTCCCTGGTGCAAGCGCTGATCTTTCTCGTCCTCTACGCAACCGCCACCTCCGCCGTCGCCATGTACCCGTTGCTCCTCCTCCGCGAGCCCCTGAAGAGCGAGGAACTCACCTGGGCCTACTGGGGAATCGTACTCGCCCCGCTCCTTGGACTACTGCACCCCCTTGTGGGGCGAATCGCCGCCACGGCCGCGAACGCGTACGCGGCCTGGCTGTTCTTCCGCCACTGGAACGAATCCTAACCCCCAGGGGGTAAGGTAAGGGGGTGAACCTCCCCCACCTCGCCCGCCGCGCGGTCGACCGGGGGCACCGCGTCGTGCTCGAGCACGCGAGTGCCCCTGACCGCGCCTCGGTCCGTTGCTTGATCTGCGGCGCCCGCTACCGCACCGATGACCTGATCCCCCCCTGCTCGGGCAAGACGGTACGCGTCGAGATCCGCGAGAGCGCCCACCGGACCCAGGCGAGGGGCTCCTGAAGCTCGCGCGGCCCGGGTCCTTCCTCTTCGGCGAGAATTTTCCTTCCCGCCCGGAGAACCGCGCTCAAGGCGTTCTTGAGCTCCTCCACGTCCACCACCGGGGCGGACGGGGCGCGAGTGACCATGGGATAGAACGTGAGCAGCACCTCCCGGGCCCGGGGGACGCAACAGTCGTCTCGAACCGGGTCGCTGCCGCAATGACGGCACGCGGTCTTTAACCCAAGGTCCTCCAGAAGGCGCCGGCCTGCTTCAGAGAGCTCAGAGCCCCCTCCCGCATCAAGGAGCTCCGGCGAAAGTAACTCCTCGATCGAGCGCGGGGCCTCCCCAGCGGGCAGCTTCTCGCCAGGCTCCACCTGGCCGAGTCGCACCTCGATGAGTCGCGCCGGATAACGCACGTCGGGGCTGCTCGCCTCGGCGAGCGCATCGCGAAGCGCGGCGCGGAAGAGCTTCTCGCCCAAGCGCTCGAGCTCCGGGAGCAACACCCGACGTAGCCAGAAGCGCCAGCGCTCCGGGGAGCTCCTGCCGCGAGCCACCCCCTCGAGCTCCTGGAAGAGTTCGGCCCCAAGCGCCTCCCTCACTCGACAAGCCTCCTCCGCCTCCTCATGGGAGGGGGGGAGGGGGGAGGGTGTCTCTTTTGTCTCTTCTTGTCTCTTGGATGTCTCTCTTATATAGGGGGCCTCATTTTGATGCTCCTGGGGGCCTCGTTTTGATGCCCCTGGGGCCTCATTTTGAGGCCCCTCGGGCCTCGTTTTGAGGCCCCCCTTCTCCGCCGGGGCCTCATTTTGAGGCCCCTCGTTCCAGTAACCCCAAACCCCGAGCTCGGGCGACCACTCGGTTTCTTCGGGTACCCGCACGCGGAAGACGTGCGCCCCTCGCGGGCCCCGCCCGTGGAAGACCTCGAGTTCGCCCAACGCCTCGAGGGCGCGCAACGCTCGCTGCACGCTGGCGCGGCTCGAACGACTCGCCCGCGCCAACTGCTCCACCGTGGCCGTGACTTCTCCTTGCTCGTTTGCCCGAAAAGCCAGAAGCGTCAGTACCTGATAGGCAACCCCTTTGGCCCGGCTATGCGCCAGGGCACCATAGAAGTGCGAGAGCATGGCCCTCCCGTTTGGAAAAAGCTTGACTCCACCTGTGGGGGTTGCTAGTATCTAAGCAACCCCAAGCCTGAAGCCCATCCGCCTGCGCCCGCGCCCCCCGCGGGTCGCATGCGTTTTGGCACCCCTGTGCGGACTCTTGGTCGCTCCCACCCCCCTCGTCGGAGCCTGTTGGAACAATATTCTACCCCCACCGGGGATGCTTGCAAGTCCTCAGGGGGTGCTCCCAAGTTCACCTTCGCGAAGCCCGTAGAATGGAGTTCGTGGCGCGTCCGTGGACGCTCGCGGAAACCTGGCTTCTCCTGGACCTGCATCGCGGTGGATGGCCGAAGTGGAAAATCGCCCGCGTGCTGGACCGTTCCGAAGCCGGGGTCGCCGTGCGTCTCCGGCTGGTCGGGCACGACGCCCTCCCCGCCCGGGCCGAGCGTCAGTTTTACCGTCGCTGGACCTCGGAGGAGGAGGCGCGTCTGCTCGAGCTCGTACGGCTCGGCTATAACCGCAGCGAGATCGCTCGCGAGCTCGGGCGCCCCTACTACTCCGTGACCGCGAAGCTCCGCGAGCTTCGCGATGAGGGGTGGGCGGTCCCCCCAGCACGGCGAGCCTGGACCCCGGAGGAGGACCGGCGCCTTCTGGAACTTCTGAGGGCCGGGGCCAGCCAGATCGCCATCGCTCGCGAACTCGGCCGTTCCCCCAAGGCCGTGTCGCACCACGTCCGACGCCTCAAGGAGGATGGAACGCCGTGATCCCGTACTGGCTCGCCGAGGCGCTGGTCGCGGTTCCCTGGGCCGCGGCGCTTACGGCGGAACCCCCCCTTGAGGTCTCGGTCGAGTTTCCCGACGGTCGCGTGCTGACCACCTGGGGTTGGGTCCTCGCAGCGGACCGGCAGGGGTGGACCTACTACCTCCCCCTTTACGCCCCGATCGTCGCTCCCGTGCCGGTCCTCCGGACGGAGAGCTGGGCGCTTGCCCCGGGTGGACGGTGGGTGGAGAGCGTGCCCCACAAGAAGCTCCGGGAACGGTGGCTTCGCCAGGGGGACCTCGAGGTTTCCCCCGCGGGGCGTGCGGTGCTCTCGGCGCCTGCGCTTTCCTGGCGCCCCATCGAGGGGTTGATCGAGGTGGACGGGGAGACCTACCGGGTCGTTCGGGAAGATTCCCCGGAGCCTACCCCGGTGCCCCCACCCCGCTATGACCCCGAGGCCACCAAGGAGCGGCTCGCGCGGGCCCTGGAAGCCTGGGCCGAGTCCTGGGGCAGCGTGCTCGAGGAACTCTCGGGCCCCCCACTACGGGCCTCGTTCCGGGGACTCAAGCTGTGGCTCGGGCCGGACTTTCTATGCCTGGAAGACGAGGAGGGGAGAGCTCGGTGCTGGCCCGCACGATTCGCCGATCCCTACTGGCCCGACCCCGACCACCTTCTGCCCCTCCTCGAGCGGCTCCTGGCACAAGGTAAGAGCTCGTAGATCCGGACGGTGTGGACCGAGCGCCCCAGCGCCCGGGCGACCTCCCTGGGGCTTTTCCCCTCGCGAAGGAGCTTGCAGGCCAGCTCCTCCTCGTAACGCGTCAGCGGCATGCGCCGAAGGGTCCTTCCCCGGAGGTGGAGGAAGGCCTCGGCCAACTCGTCGGCGGGGCGGAGGGTCCGGTCGAGGAGCTCGAACCACCCCCGATCTGGTGGCCACCGCCGGATCAGTTCGAGTTCCTCCTCCAACCAGGGCTTGCCGCCCATGCGCGTGCGCCAATGTGGCGGATATCCGGAGCGACTGCCCTCGCCCCGGGCGAGGCGGCGCGCAGCTTCGGCGATCGCGGATTCCGGAAGGGGAGCCCTCGGCATGCCTCCACCGTAGCATCGCCCCCTGAGCCCCTATCGTGGAGACATGGGCTGCCCCAAGGGTGGGATCCGCCTCTCGCGCAAGCTTGCGACCCTTGCGTTGCACGCAGTTATCTACGGGCGCACGCCGCTCCGTCAGGCCTTCTGGGCCGCTCTGGAAGCCGCCTCTCCAGACGCGGACGAAGAAGCGCAGGACGTGCTCCCTCCGGACGACCCGGCCGCTCAGCGGGCAGCTTGCCTCCTTGAAGCCGTGCTCGTGCACTGGAGGGAACTCGGGCACCTGATCGCCGAAAGCCGGGCCATCGCACCGGGGAAATACTCTGGAGTGCTCTACCCCCTGCTCCTCGTGCATCTCGCCGACGCCCTATACGTCATGCGCGACCCCGACGCGGCGGAGGCTTACAGTGTGAGCATTCACCGCATCGCCCGGTCGCTCTATGGCGCCGAGGCGGCCCCGAAGGCGACCGCCGCGCTTCACCAGGCGTTCAGGACGTACAGGAAAGCGCAACAAACCAGCGGCGAAGCGTAGCCTCGGGGATCGGCGACTGCCCCCGGGCCCGGCATGCGGTGCAACCGAACGTGTAGGCACCGTGCTCATCCCGCTCGGGGATCCAAATGCCAGCCCCGCAACGCTGACAGGTCCCTCCGTGCGGCGCCCGAGACAGGAGTTCCCACCGGCGGAGGTTCGCCACCCTCCAGGCCTCGGCCATGCGGTCGGGAAGCCCTGCCCCTCCGTGATAGACGACTTCAACGGCCTGCTCCCGCTCCTGGACTCGTTCAGCGAACTTCCCACCCCCACCCCGAAGCGCCGCGAAGACGCGGGTTGAGAGGATATGAAACCGCAGGTTGCTCCGCTTGGGCGCCTCTTCCACGAGCTCGAAGAGCAAGCGCCAGAGCAGCCGGGAGTGCCCCGAGGTGTAGCCTGCTCCATCGGCCACGACCCGCTCGTCATCCGCGATCGCCCATCCGCCCGGACCGCGCCCGAAGCTTTGCGTCACAATCCAGTAGGCCTGCCATCCAAGACCCCGGCGCCGCTCGCGTCCGAGGGCCACCCGCAGTTCGCCGTCAACCTCGGAGCGCAAACGCCCCGCCTCGTGGCCGAGGGCGCTGTTGCGATAACACCCAAGCCAGCGCCCCACTCGAGGCTCGAGTTCGGGGCAAAGCCAGGCGAGCGGGGTGGTCAGAAAGCGGTGGGGGAGGTCCCGAGGCGCATCCCCGAGCGCCTCCCGGAGCGCCGGGGCCACGGCGTCGGCGAGGGCATCCGGCCGCGCGGGGCGGGGGAGGACGAAGGGAACTTCCCGTGAGGACCCTTCCCAGCGAACCCAAACCCGTGGCGGCCCCACCCCCTCGTGCCCCCCGGCCCCGGGAAACAGGAGCGCGACCGCCACCTCCGCCCTTTCTTGCGCTTTGCCTGGCATACCCCGGAGTATACGCCCGCGCAGCCTGGCGCCCTGGGAGATGAGAGCCCTGGTGATAAGTTTGGTTCATGGGCAGGCGGTCCTTCGAGGAACTACTCGAGCAGCGGGGCGCCCCATCGTCATCATCGAGGGGCTTCCCAGCGAGGCGATTCCCCACGTTCTTGCGCAAGTCGAAGACCTGCTCCTCAGGTTGGGGTACCCCCAAGCGCGGGCAAAATCCTTGCAGTTGCTCCCCATGCGCGACCTCGGAAGCGACGAGGATGAGGATGGCGCGCTTCCCAACTGACCTCCCGCTCCCCGGGCCTTTCCCCTGGCCCTGGCTCCGGCTGTGCGCTCTACGCCACCGGCGCTCGCTCTGCCGGGTGCTCGGGGACTTCCTGGGTTGGCCGGACGCCTGCCAGCCCGATGCCGCCCAGGAGAGGGCTGGGCGGATTTACCCTCTGCCGCCACTCGTGCTCGAGCTCCCGGAGGGGGGGAGGTGGGTGGCGGCCACTCCTGCAACCGTGCTCGCCCGGGCGGGGGCGATGCTGCACGCGCGCGTAGGTTTCCCCCCGGTGGAGGTCTCCGCGGATGGCCCGACCGAGCTCGCCCGCCGCCTCCAAAAGCTGGGGGCACTGACTCCCCCTCTGCGCACCGGAAGGCGGATACAAACTGGCGTCACCTGGGGGACCTACCACTACGCCGATCCGGACCGGGAACTGGGGCTCGTTGTCTTCCTTCGCCACCCCAAGCCCCCGTGCCCCGGAGGGCGGGAGGGCTGTCCCTTTGAGGTCCAGTCCGACCCGCTTCAAAGGCGGCGCATCCGCTCCCGTTGCTGGCGCTGTGGGCTCGAGCGGGTCTACGTGCGCCTCGCGCCCGACACCTCGGTCTGGACCGTCCGCTACATTTTCTCCGAACCCCAAGCGCACCCCTCGTCATCGGGCTTCCCCGTCGAAGAGTGAGGGAGAGGAAAGCGCCGATTGGGCGCGGGGCGAGAGCCACAAGCACTCGCGTCGCCGCGAACGCCCGTTCGTCCGAGCCAGCTTTTCGACCCGCGCCCAGCCGTGGCGCTCGTAGAGCTCGGCGTAAAGCGCCGAGGGGTAGCCGCTGATCACCACCAGACCCTGCACGCCGTGGACGAGCTCGGCCAGTGCGCGGTGGGCGTCATCGTCCATCTCGTGTCGGTAAGCCGCGCCCCGCCACTTTGACCGGGTCTGGTGGACCTAGGGGGGGTCGAGGTAAAAGAGCATTTCCGGGGTGTCGTAGCGGCGGATGACCTCGAGGACATCCCCCTGCTCGATCTGCACGAGACGGAGCCGCTCGGCCACCGCGTAGAGATGCTCGAGCTTCGACCACCGCTCGGTGGTGGTCGTGGACTGCGGGCGAACGTGATAGCGCCATCCGGTCCGCCATCGGGCGGTCGCCCCACCGCCCATGCTCATCCAGGCCCGCGCGAAAAAGCGCCGGGCCCGCTCGAGCTCGGGGTCGGGGTGATTTTCAGGAACGGGCTCGAACGTCAGCTCGTACTCCGCCCGGGCCCAGGGGGTCAGCGCAATCGCCCGCACCAGATCCTCCGGGCGGTCGCGCACGACCCGGAAGAAGTTGACCACCTCGCCGTCGGCGTCGTTGTAGGTCTCGAGGCGGCTCGGGGGCTTGCGTAGCAACACGGATGCCCCGCCCCCGAAAGGCTCGACGTAGTGGGCGTGGGGCGGGAAGTGACGGATGATCCAGGGAACGAGCGCCCACTTCCCGCCGTGGTAGCGGAGCGGGGGATGGTCGATGTGAGAAGCCCCCCATCTCCGCCCCTAGTGTTCACGACCTCCACCTCCGGAAAACCTTGAAAGGGCCGGTCGACCGCTCAGTAGACCCAGACGCCCCGCCGGCGCAAGATCGCTCGCGCGCGCTCGGCAACCCGCGCGAAAAACGCAATCTGATCGTCCACGTAGGCAAGCAGGCGCTCGCCACCGGCAGCCCCCTCGGCCAGGCGCCGGGCGGTCTTGACGTTCCTCAGCTCCTGCAAACTGACCTCGTAAGCATCGCGGAGCCTGCGGTCGTCAAAGAGCTCGAGCAGCACCTCGAGGCCGTAGGGCTCTGGGGGTTGATCGGAAAGCTCCGACGGGGCCAGTTTTCCGCCGGCGAGGATCTGCTGGCGCACGACGTGAGCGGGTCTGAGGAGGTCGAGGATATTCTGGCGCCGCTGCCCGCGAATGCTCGGGGGGATCAGTTGCCGGATCGGAATCGTGGTGCTCTGATGCCACTGGTAAACCTCTTTGAGGGCGTTCAAGACGGCATCCCGCACGCCCTGCTCTAGAGCATCCCGATCGCGCGCCATGCCTCCTCACCTCGTTTCTCCGGGGGCCGCGCCAGGTACATCCCCACCGCGTCCACGAGGGCGTACCGTTGCGCCAGGTCGAGGCCACGGACCCGATCCAAGAACCCCTCGCAGTCCTCGATCCCGGCCGCCTCGCAGAGTCGCTCCTCCTGAACCGCCTCTTCGACCGTTGCCAGTGCCAGATAAATGAGCTCGGGAACCTCCACGCACGCCATCGAATCGAGCACGTAGGCGAGGGCCTCGAGCTCGTGCGGGGCAAACAGCCCGCGCAGCGACCGACGGGCCCGCTCGAGCAGGGCGTAGTAGCGAGCAAGGTCGCGGGTGGCCACAGCCGTTGCCCCGTAATCGTCCGTCATCCGTGCGGCGATGTCCGCCCCTGGACGGAGCTCGCGGCTGAGCGTCGAGCCTATGCGTACCGGATGCTTCAGTGGCATGTCCACCCCTCTCGCCCGTAGCATAGCGGGTACTAGTCCCTAAGTCAAGACCCAAGAGTAGAGGCTAGTCCCTAAGAACGCAAAAAAGAGTGCACGACCCCGACGGCCCCGCAGCGCAGTTCGCGGCAAGGCCTCGGGGGTCCGACGGGCAGGGCATCGACCCGGCACACGCCCCTTGGTGTTCAGAGGCCTTCCACTTCCACCTCGAGCCGGCCACCGTTCGCCGGCGCTCTGAGGTCCGCCACCTGGCTGTCGTCTTCCAGCACCCGAGCAAACTCCAAGGCATCCAGGACCGCTTTGGCAAGGTTATCCAGGTCCCGCCGGCGCCGGTCCGGTGGGTGGGCCCGGATCATCACCCGAACGTCCCCCCGGAGGGGGAGGTCGCGGGCCCCGTGCTCGAGGACGATCGCCCACACGTCCATGCGATAGCGACGCCCCTCGGCGCTGATGTGGGTGCGGCCGCGGTCGTGGCGCCAGTAGCGGTTCACCGACGGCGGCCAGGGGAGCACCAGCCGCATCAGCGCCCCACCTCCCCGGAGGCAACAAGCACCTGCTCCATCCCGGCGGCGAGCGCGCCCTCGTCCACCGGGTAGACCTTCGGGGCCTCGCCGCCCAGAAAGACGAGCCGGACCTCCGGGCGGATCCCCCAGGCCTCCTCGAGCGCCCGGCGGTAGAGCGCGAGCTGGGCGTAGTAGACCTCCGGATGATCCGCCGCCCCCGTCTTGTAGTCCTCGAGCACCCAGCGTGAGCCCACCCGGTAGATTCGGTCGGCGATCCCTTCCCACGCGGTGCCCCCCACGCGGACGGCCAGGGGCACCTCGCGGTAGTCCTCGTCCCGGGTCTCGGGCGGAGCGAGTTCGCCTTCCTGGATCAGTTGCCAGTAGCGCTCGAGCAGCGCCCGGACCCGGAGGGAAACGAAGCCCCGCGCGTCCTCCGGCAGCTCCCGGAAGATCTGCTCCGCCTCTAACCGGGAAGTCGCCTCCTCGGGTCGCCATCCCCGCTCGATGCCCGCGTGCACGAGGATGCCCACAACACGGGCAAGTTCGAGTTCCCCCTCGGGAACCTCGTCGAAAACCCGCTCGTGCTCGGCCAGCGCGGTGGGGGAGAGGACATGCGGAGGCGCTGCCACAGGCGCCCGGGAGACCTCGTGGTAGCTCGGCGTGGACACCACCGGCACCGCCCCGGGTCGCGGGAGGGGCGGGTTCACCCGGGGCTCGACCCCCCAGCGCTCAAGGAGCACCCCCATCCAGCCCACCGTCTCATCCTCTCCGTTCCTGCCCCGGCGGGCGCTGCCCGTCACCACCAGCACCTCGGCGGCCCGGGAAAGCGCCACGTACAGCAGGCGCCGGGCCTCCGCGCCGGCCTCCGCTACCGAGCCCCTTCCCCCTTCCGGGCCTCCCCGGCGCAGCGCGCCGCCCTCGATACGGTACGGGGCGCCATCCTCAAAGCGCCGGGGCAGCCGGCCCGCGTCGAAGACCGCCACCGCCCGGGCTTCAAGCCCCTTGGCCGCGTGCACGGTCATGACCCGGACCGCGCCGGCGAGGGGGCGGGCCAGGGCGGAGGCTTCTCCGGCGACGTGCGAAAGCACCTCCGCGCGCTCCGCCGCGGCCTCGAGGGTTTCGGCCCCCGCCAGCTGGCCGAGCACGAACAGCACCGTGTCCGACCCCGCGGGGTCGAGCCTGCGCCAGAAGGCCAGGCCATCGCGGTAGGAGGGTTCGTCGAGCAGAAGCCGCAGGAACTCGGAGGGGGCAAGGATCCTTGCCCGGTCCCGGAGCCGGGCAAGCCAGCGGGCGAGGTCCTCGGGGGGGTTGCCTCGCGCTTGCTCGGCCTCGGCGAAGGAAAGTCCGACGAAGGGGCCAGTCAGGAAGGCAAGCTCCTCCGCGGGCGTGGCGCTCCCGGCGAAGTAGCGGAGAGCGAGCACGAGTTCCCGAACCTCCGGGGCCTCGTAGAGCCCCTTGCCCGACTCCACGACGAAGGGAACCCCCTGCTCACGGAGCGCCGCGAGCAGAGGGGGAAGGGAATGCCGCGTCCTGACCAGCACCATCATCTCGTCCCAGGGAATCCCTTCCCCCCGGAGGGCGAGGAGCCGCTGCGCCAGCCACTGCGCCTCCCGGGCCCGGGCGGCGCCGATTCCCTTCGGGTCGGAGAAGAGCGCCACCTCGACTTGTCCCGGCGGCGTTTGCCGCACAGCCTGCACCGGGCGCGCGGCCTGCTGGGGCCAGGCGGCGTCCGCGTAGGAGGCCTCCTTGGCTACGATCCGGTTCAGAAACTCCTGCACCCGGGGCGCGTGCCGGAAGCTCCGGTCGAGCACCTGGACTCCCCGTGCCCGCTTGAGTGCCGCCAAGAAGCCTGCCAGGTCCGCGCTCCGGAAGCCGTAGATGGACTGCTTCGGGTCCCCCACGCCCTCTACCTGGACCCCCGCCTCCTCGAGGAGCGCCAGGGCCTCGAACTGGGGGGCCGAGGTGTCCTGCAACTCGTCCACCAGCACCGCCTTGATCCGGGCGGCGATGCGGGCCCGGGCCCGGGGGTTTCGCAACGCCTGGATCCAGCGGCGCTCGAGCTCGGCGGGGTCCGCCCGTCGTCCGTTTAACCGCCGGAGGTAGCGAGCGCGCGCTTGCCGGAAGAGGTCGAGGGCCTCCTCGAGCCTCTCTTCGGCTTCTTGGGGTTGCTGGCCGGTGTGCCCGAACTCGTCCCAGAGCCAGCGGGCCACCCGCAGGAGCTCCTCCTGCTCGGGGGGGAGCGCCTCGAGGTCCCACCCCCGCGCCAGGGCCTCCGCCCGGAGCGCTTCCTCGAACCAGAGCCGCGCGACCGCTGGGTCCAGCACCTCAAACCGCGGGTCGAGCCCGAGCAGCGGGGCGACCAGGCGCAGGTTGTGGGCGGCGAAGGCGTGGATCGTACCGATGGGCGCGGCGGGCAGAGCGGAGAGGAGGGACTCCCGCCGCTGCCGGAGCCGCTCGTCGATCGACTCCTCCCGGAGCGCTTGCAGAATCCGGGCAATCAACTCCCCCGCGGCGCGGCGGGTGAAGGTGATCGCCCCCACCTCGAGGGGCGAGTGGTCGACCAGAAGCTCCAGGTAGCGCTGGGCCAACCACCGGGTCTTGCCCGTGCCCGCGCTGGCCACGACGATCCTCTCCATCAGAGCTCACCTCCAAGCCGCGTATTCCGCCGGCAGAGCACTCGCCAGGGGCAGCGGAAGCAGGTCTGGGGGTTGGGGGCGTAGCGGGCGACCCCCCGTCCGAGGTCCCCGGCCGCCCGCTCGAGGGCCTCCGAGAAGGCCCGGACCGGCCGGGCCAAGGGGGAACGCAGGAGGTCCTCAACCGCGAGCGGGCGCCCCTTCGGCAACGAGAAGGCCTTGCCCTCTTTCTCCGCGGAGACTGAGTGGAGCCAGACCCACACCGGAACACCCTCTCGAAGCGCATCGGAGGCGGCCACCACGAGCTCGGCCCGCCACCCGTCGGAGAGTGCCTTGAGCACATCTTCGGCGGAGTCCGCCTCCTCGAGGTCCGCGAAGTAGTGCAGGTGTCGCTCCCCCTCCCTTTGCCGCAAGAGGGGGACCCGGTAGCGGACCGCGAGCCCCCGCTTGCTCGGATAGCGGCCGACGGCGAAGACCTCCTCGCCATCCTCCCGGGGCCCGAGGCCAAGGCGCCGCCGGAGCGCGTCGTTTGCAGGCTCCCGCGCCAGGCGCACGAGCAGGCCGCCCCACGTCGTCTCCCTCGTCCTCCTCGTGTCCTCCACGCGCTCGAAGAGCGCCCGGACCCCGCACTCGGCGAAGCGGACGAGCTCGCCCGCCGTGAGGGACCCGGCGAACTCCTGGGGGAGGGGCTCCTCTTCGGGGGGCGCCCAGGGCGCGTCCCCTGGGGAGACCCGCACCCGCACCGGGGGGTTTGCCACCTTCCGGGGATCGGGGATGAGGAAGGGGTTGGGCGCGAGCCGCCCCTCCGCCCCCGAGAGGGGGTAGGTGATCACCACCTCACGGGCCATGCCCGCGAGCTCCTCGAAGAGCGCCCGGGTCCGCCCCCGAATCCGGGGAGGCAGGCGCTCCCCCTGTCGCAGCGCGTCGGAGTCCGGGAGGAAGTAGTCCTCGCTCTCTGCCGCCCCGTAGGCACCGGCGTAGGCCGAGGTCACGAAGGCGTGGGCGAAGCGGCGTCCGCTCACCCGCTCGGGGGGCACCAGGAGCACCCCCTGCCCCCGCTCAAGGGGCGCCGCCGCCCCCCGGAGGAGGGCCTCCCACCAGTGGTCCACCCGGGTCCCGGGGTGCCGTTCGGCGATCGCCGCCGCCGCCTGCCCTGCCTCGACCACCGAGGGGTGGATCCGGTCCACCCCCCGGGCGACCCGGACGCTTTCCAGAACGGTCCGGAGCCACTCCGAGGGGTTCTGCTCCGCCAGCCGCGCAACCCTCCGAAGGCCCTCGAGCCGCTGCGGCTCCTCCCCTCCGAGCGCCTCGGCGAGCTTCTCCGTGCTGTCCCAGCCGCTCACCCCGAGTTCGGCCATCCGCCGGGCCAGCGGCTCGAGCCCGGGCCAGGCCCGGAGGTTCTCGAGCGAGGGGTGCTGCAGGGCCTGGGTGGCGAGCAGAACCGCGTGCCCGTCGGGGGTGTCCGCCAACGAACTCCGCGTCTCGTCGGCCAGCGGGAGCCCCAGCACCGCCGCCACCTCGCGGAACGAGGCCGCCGCCCCACGGGGGACGACGATGGCGATCTCGTCGGCGGGAACCCCCTCACCCAAGAGCTCCTTGACGCGGTAAACCACCCACTCCGCTTCCTCGACCGGGTTTCCGAGCGCGTACCGGAAGGGCTCCGCCGGTCGGCGCTCGAAGTCGTGCACGTCAGCGAAGGAGGGAAGTGCGATCCCCGCCTCGGAGGCCGCGACCACGCGCTCGGCCGGCCCGGGCACTTTCGCCAAGAACTCCAGCTCAGAGGCGGTGTACTCCCGGAACCCGTCGGCCGCCAGGTAGCGGTAGGGGAGACGCACCCCGCCGGTCTTCGCGAGCACGAGCGCCGCCTCCCGGCGGTCGTCGGGATCCTGGGCCGCCCCCTTCAACTCCTCGTAGACCTCCCAGACCTCGGCCAACCGCCGCACCTCGGGATCGTGGTGCCCGGCGAGGACCGCGGGGCGGAGCACGAAGCGCTTCGCCTCCGCGATCGCCTGGCTCATGAGCAGCGCCAGCCCCGGAGAGGGGAGGTGGCCGGTGACCTCGGCGATCCCCCGGGCCACCAGCGCCACCCGTTCGGCCGCGCTCACCGCCGGGCGCAGCGCGCCGGCTTGCACGAGGACCTCGGTGTAAACCCGCTGCCAGTGGGTGACCGTGAGCCCCACCGCCGCCCCCTTTCGCCGGGTGTAGCGGGCGATCCAGTGCCAGCGCGTGTGGGGAAAGGTGATGACCGCGGCCTGGGCGCCGGGCTTCCGAAGGACCATCGCCACCTCGTCCTCGATCTGGGCGGTGCGGCCGCTTCCGTAGGCGCCCCGGTAGGCCCTCATGCCTCTTCCTCCGGTTCCGGGCGCCACTCGGCGCAGGGGGGAGGCGCTGGATGCCCCCAGGCGCGGAGCGCCTCGCGGGGATCGGGCCTCCAGACCTGCACTTCTCCCCGGATCCACCCCGCGGCGAAGAGCGCTTCAGGCGGTGGGGGCGCGGTGAGAAGCCCGCCCCACCTCCGCAAGAGGGGGGTCTCGCGCACCCCACCGGGTAGGCGGCGGCGCTCGAGCGCCCGTTCCACCACCTCCGCGATCACCTTTTCCGGTTCCCCGAAGTCCCCGCGCTCAAGAAGGTACGACGCCCCGAGCTCATTTCCGGGCTCCCACAGGTGCAGGTATCGTTGTTCGCCGACCACCTCCATCCCGCCCCACGCGAACACCTCGGCGCAGACTGGAGCAGTAGGCTCGTCCAGGAGCTCTCCCAGGGAGACCCCGAGGGCCTCGGCGACCCGGGCCAGCGACTTGAGCTGCAGGTCGCCCCTCCCGTGTTCGGCCCGCATCAGACTCCCGTAGGAGATTCCGGCCCGCTCGGCCAGCTCCCGGGCATCGATCTTCTTCGCCTTGCGGAGGATGCGGATACGCCGCCCCGCGTCCATGTCTTCATTTTAGCACACTCCTAGCGTCGTTTAAGAGCCTTTTAGTTCAAAAAGTAAACCTCCTCAGCGGGCGCCGGAGTCAAAAGCACGAAGCCGCCGCCCCTTCGTGGGGCGGCGGCAGGGCGACACATGCTGCGCTCAAAAGGCCCGGGCCCTGAGCCTCCGCATCCGCTCCCGCTCCGCCTGCAACGCCTCAGCCAGCGCCGCGCCGGCGATACGTCGCACCCGACCCAGGAGCGCCTCGAAGTCCTCGTCCTCCATCCACTCTTGCGGGGGGCGGCCGCGCACCGGCTCCAGCGTCACCCACTCCCGCCTTGGGGGGCGGATACCGACGACCGGCCGGCGCTGGGAGAGCAACCACCCCATGGCCAGGGGGAAGGGGAGACCGAGGGCCTTGGCCGCCTCGCTCACCCGGTCCCCATCCAACGGGGCCACGCGCAGAAGCAGGGCCTGCCCCCGCTCAGGATCCGGGGCCTCGAGGCCGGCCATGGCCTTCCCCAAAAGGAGCTGGTCCTCGGAGAGGTGGGGGTAGGCGGAGGGCCCCTCCTTCCGGAGCCGCACGAGCCGCGGGCCACCCCACACCCAGGGCCGGTTCGCGTTCACCTTCCTCCAGGCGGGTTGCTTGCGGAGAAAGGTGAGGAGCGCGGGCTTGGTCCGCCCCCCGTAGGCCTGCGCGAGGGTCTCGGACGAGGCCCCAAGGGCAAAGGCGCGGATCAGGTCCTCCACGTGGTATTCGAAGATGCTCACCCTTGGCATGCCCTCACTCTACCCGGGGGTTCTCATCTTTCCCGGGGGCGCCTTGCGCGCGTTGCAAAAGAAAGGGGATCGCCGCGTCAAAGAGGTAGTGCGCCCGACCCGACGGCGCCAAGATCGCGGGGAGCTCCACGGCGCACACATCCTTACGGAAGAGGGCCAGAAGCCAGAGCAACGCCTTCGACCGGAACAACCTCGCCCGGCCCCCCACCACCGCGAGCCACCGCCGCCTCCCCTCGCGGACCCAGGTGCGCCCCAGGCGCACGAGTTCCCGGTCCAAACCTGGTCCAGCTTGCATCGCCTCAGTTTACGCGAATCAAAAAGATGAAGGAGGGAGCCCCCCTTGTCCCCGGGGGGTTGGTTCCCCCCCGGGGCGCACCCCCCGCCTCTGCCGCCGCGGCGGCAGAGGCGGGGGGGGAGCCTTTACCCGCCGCTCCTCCCGCGCTCCGCGGCACGCGGGAGGAGTCCCCGGCGGGGGGGCTCCCTCTGCCGCCATCTTACCTCCCCGTCCGCGCCCTCGCAACTCCGGCGACCGGACCGCTACGTAATCCGTCCTACAATGGGTCCCAAAGGGGGAAAGCCATGAGTAAGGCCGAGCAGATCGAGCGCTGGATCCAAGCACTGCAGGAGAGCATCCCCGAGGTGAGGGGAGTCATGGTCGCCGCCAGCGACGGGCTCCCCATCGCCCACTCCTTCCCCTCGGAGGAGGCCGCGCGCGTGGCGGCGATGAGCGCCACCGCCCTGGGCCTCGGGCGCAGGATCAGCGAGACCAGCCGGCTCGACGAGCTCCAGGAGGTGGTGATCCGAGGAGCTGGGGGCAGTCTGGTCATCTACCGGACGGGCCCCAGGGCGGTGATGGCGGTCGCCGTACCCCAGGGAGCCAACCTCGGCCTCTTGCACCTCGAGGCCCGCGAGGTGGCCAGAAAGATCGCCGCCCTGCTCGAGGAGGGGAGGGAAGAGGCATGACCGATCTCAAAGCGCTCAGCCGACGCATCCTCGAGGAGATGCCGCCCGAGACCCGCTTCCAGCAGGAGGACGCGCGCCTCCTCGCCCAGCACGCCGACCTCATCCTGGCCCGCGCCGACGAGCTTGCTCGAGGTTTTTACGACGTGCTCTTCGCTCACCCTCCCACGGCCCGGGTCTTCCGGGAGGGGGAGCGACCGGAGCGGGAGGCCGCCCTCAAACGGTGGCTCGAGGTCACCCTCCGCGGTCCGGTGGACGAGAACTACTGGGCCTGGCAGGCCTGGGTGGGGCTCATCCACGCGCTCCGGGGGGTAAGCAACCCGATGATGATCGCGATGTGGTCCTGGGCCCTCAGCGCGGTCGGGAACCTCCTCTCCCAGCTCGTGGAGGAGGGAGAGGTCGCCCCGGGGGACGCGGCCCGGCTCCTTCAGGCCTTCCACCGGCTCGCCGCCACCGCCACCGCCCTGATCAGCGAGAGCTACCTCGAGCACTACCTCGAGGCCATCGGAAGCGCCACCGGCGCCGACCGGGAGCTCCTCGACCGGCTCGTGCGCATCGAGATCGAGCGGCTCCGCGAGGCCAAGGAGCGCTACGTGCCCCGACCCGAAACGTGAGGACGCCCCGTTTACCATCGGGGTATGGGACGGCGAAAGACCCCCCAAAGGGCTCTACCAGGAGTTCGAGGCCTGGGCCAAGGAGCACTACGAGGAGCTCTTGCTCGAGCACCAGCGGCGCCGGGTCGTAGGCATCCCCTACCGGCGCGGGAGCAACCTCCCGCCCGACGTGCACAAGCGCGTCAAGTCCGTCTTGCGCCAGGCAAGGCGCATCCTCGAGGAGATCTGGGAGGGGTCGATCGGCGATTGCCCTCCCGCCAACTGTCCCGAGGAACTCTACGCCTCCCTGCGCTGCAAGCTCGACGCGTTATACGAAGAGGTCAACGCCACCTACGAACGCAAGGGGGCGGCGCGCCCCACCGCCATCCGGGCGCTCCGCGACTACCTCCTGCAAGAACGCCTGCAAACCGAGGGTCAGCGCAAAACCCCCAAACGGCGGCCGTCCTCCAAGGACACGCCGGCGCACCCAGAGGAGCCTGAACCCCCGGAACGGGAGGAGGCGCCGCCTCCCTACCTCGGGCGCATCGCCCCCACCACCCGCACCCCAGCCACCGTGGGGCGCTTTTCCTTCTGGGCCGGCCCCGGGGCCGACCTTGCCCTCGGCGAGCTGATCGTGGCCGAGTCCCCGCCGCCCCAGCGGGTCAAGCTCATCGCCAGCGTCGAAGAGCTCCGGCGCGAGTCGAATTTCGACGGCCCCCTGGACCACTACGCCGCCCACGACCTGGGACAGCCCGACGCCGAACTCGCCACCGAGCCGATCTACCCCCTCCTCGGGGAGGCGGCGGTCCTCTACCGGAGCGACGGCCGGTCAGCGCCGCCTGGGGGCGCCTGGCCAATCCGCCCCGCCACCGCGCGCGAGGCCGAGGACGCCATCAACCACGACGTCCCCCTCTCCACAGCAATTCCCGCCGGCCTCGTCCCCTTGCGTGAGGGCTACGCGGTCGCCCGCCTCGACCTCCGCTTCCTCGCCGGCCCCGAGGGCGGCCACGTGAACATCACCGGCATCTCGGGGGTCGCCGCCAAGACCTCCTACGCGGTCTTCCTTCTTACGGGGCTGCTGGCGAGCTCCGCGCGGGTGCCCAGCGGGATCGCCGCGCTGATGTTCAACGTCAAAGAGGAGGACCTCATGCACCTCGACACCACCCCGGAGGAGTGGGCGCGGGCGCTGCAACTCGCTCGGGAGGCCGGCGGCCCGCTCGCGGAATCGGCCGAGATGTACCGGAGGCTCTCAGAGGACTACCCCGGCCTCGACCCGGGGCGCCTCTTCCAGCGGGTGGAGGGCCCTTACGCCAGCGAGGCCCCTGGCATCGTCTACCTCGCCCCCCAACACCCGGAGGCGTCCGCTCCGGAGCCCTACACCGTGGTGGGAGAGGAGAAGCGCGCCCGGGTGCTCCCCATCCAGTTCGACCTGAAGGAGCTTGGCGACCACTTCCTCTCCGCCTTCGACCCCGGGGACCTCGACGACAAGATGGAGTCCCTGCTCGAGCGCGTCCTGAACGAGCACGACTCCTCGCCCCAGACGCTCGCGGAACTCGAGGACCGAGTCAAGGGGATGCTCGACGATAGCGGCAGGGGCAACAGGAACGAAAGCGTGCACACCCTCCGCAAGCTCTGGCGCCGCCTGGGCCTGATCCGGCGCGACCTCCGGGGCCTGGTCGCGGAGGAGGTGAAGCTCGCTTCCCCGCCGGACCTCCGCGAGCTGCTTCGCCCGGGCCGGGTCGTGGTGGTGGACGTGACCCAGATCAGCGAACGGGCCCGGAGGGCTCTCTTCTCCTGGCTCGTCTCCTCGATCGAGGACCTCCTCATCGAGCGCAAGGCACGGGCCGGTTCGGTCGACGCCCCGCCTCCGGAGGACCTGTCCGTCGCCGGACGGATTCTGGTCTTCGCCGACGAGCTCAACCGCTTCGCCCCGCGGACCGGCCACAGCATGACCGGGAGCATGCTGGGGCGGATCGCCTCCCAGGGGCGGAGCTACGGCTTCGGGCTCGTGGGACTGCAGCAGCAGGCCTCGCGGGTCAACGAGCAGATCCTCACCAACAGCAGCACCTTCGCCGTGGGGCACTCCCACTTCGCCGAGCTCAACCGGCGGGAGAGCTACGGCTGGATGAGTCAGGGACTCAAGGCCCAGGCGGCGAACCTCGACAAGGGGCAGATGATCGTGGCCCACCCCACCTGGGGGCAGCCGCTGATCCTTCGCTTCCCCCTCCCGCACCACCGCCTCATCGAGCAGGCCCTGGTGGACCAGGAGGACTGAGGTGCCCGCCCTCACCGAGCTCGTTCCCCTGACGCACCCCCCGGCAAACGCCGACCCCCGGGGGGAGGAGTTTGCCCCCCTCGCCTGGCAGTGGGACCTCGAGCCGGGTCCCTCCGCTTGGTCCCCGGAGGGGGAGTGCGCGTACCACGAGCCCGACCCTGACGGCGCACCCGTCTTCGCGGCCTTCGTCGACGGCGTGCAGCGGACCGTCATGGCGGGTCGCTTCGTCTCCCCCCGCTTCCCCTGGGTTCCGCTCCACGTCTTCGAGGTCGCGGCGGGGTTCCTGAGCCGCGACCCGGGGGGTAAGGTCCGGGCCGGCGGCTGGCTCCGGGCCCGGGGGATCGTCGCCCCCTTCGCGGCCGCTTTCGACGACCCCGACTACGCCCTCCGGGTCGCCCGGGCCCTCGAGGACGCCCAGGGCCTCCCCGCCGCCGTGAGCGCCGACCTGGCGGAGGACCCCCTCCTCCCCCTCCGTCCGGGGGAGCGGGTCTTCGTCCTCGACTCCAGCCTGCGGGGGATCGGTGGAACTCCGGAGGCCGAACGCATCCTCTCCCCGGAGGAACTCGCCAACGAGGGGCGGGTCCGGCAGCTCGCCCTGGCTAAGGTGGCCCACCTCCGCCAGCTGCTCGAGCTCGGCGCCCACCTCGCCCTGCGCGCGGCCCGGCTTCCCCTGGGCGAGATCGCGGGGACCCTCCTCCCCGCGAACGGGCTCGAAGAGGCCTGGGCCCTGCACGATGGCCCCCTCTTTTACTCCCAGCGCCGCCGGGAGCGGGTCGCTCGGGCCCTCGCCCTCGACCCCCACCGCCTCGACGAGGCGCTCCTCGCCCGGACCGCGGGGTACGTGAAGAACCACCGCGTGCGTCCCCGTGACCTCACCTGTGTGCTCAAAACGCCCCCCGAGCGGCTGACCGGCGTCCACGCCCACCGCGCGATCGAGCCCCCGGACCGCTACCTTGCCGCCGCCGGGACCCTCGACGGGGGAGAGGCCACTTACGCCCACTCGACCTACAGCTTCTACCTCCGCGCGCTCCCCGAGGAGACCCTGGGCAAGGCGGGGCGTTCCGGCACCTCGCTCGTTCGGGTCCAGTTCGCACCCCAGGCCCTGGCCCCCCTCGGCACCGCGGATCCCCTCGAGGCGGGCCGCCGGCTCGCCGCGGCCGTCCTCCGCGAGCGTTTCCCGTTACCGCCGGGCCGCTTTCAACCCTACGCCACCTACCTCCTCGAGGGATTCCTCCGGGGGAAGCTCACTCCTCCGGCCCGGATGCAACGCACCGCCGCCCGCTGGTTCGGCGCCTAGGCTCGCACCCGCCAGACCACCACCGGCAGGTCCTCGGGCAGGACCTCCTCCCCGCGGACCCCCACCAGGATTGGCGGAAGCCACCGCAGCTCGAGCCGGCGCCGCTTCGGGTCCTTCCTCGGACCCACCCAGTACCCGTGCCAGTGGGCCCGGCGAACGTGAGGGCGCTTCCGGGACCCCGTGCCCGCCCCCTCCCCGCCCGCTGCCCGGGCGTAGGCCCGGCGCAGGGCGGCGGCGTAACGCACCCCCACGTCCCAGGTGCGCACCCCCGGCGCGGGAAACCAGACGGTACCCCTCCGCCGGGTCTTCTGGGGCCTTGGGCGGCGCGGCCGGGGCTCCGGACCCCGGAAGTCGTCGGTCGCCGCGATGAAGAAGAGCAGCGACAGCGCCCGGCGCACGTAGTCGAGGTTCAACGCCACCGACGCCCGGACCGCCTCCTCCAGGCTCGCGCCGCGCTCCCCCAGGACCCCCTCGAGCCGGGCCCGGTCCTCCGGGGTCAGACGGCGAGTCCCCTCGAGGGCCGCCGCCTCGAGGGCTTCCTCCACCGTCGTCCCCTCGAGGTGCAGGACGGTGTGGAACCCCGGCGCCGACTCCAGGTCCCAGAGGAGGTAGAGCTCGTCGTTCCGTTCGGTCAGATCGGTGGTCAGAAAGGCGAAGAACCCCCGGAGGGGGACCCCCTCCATCGTCTGCCCCGGCGTCTCGACGTAGAGGGTGTACTCCGGAAGGTGCCGGAGTGGCTCGACGGGGATCACCCCCTCGAAGGGCGCCTGCCAGAGCTCGTCGAAGAGCTCGGGCGCGAACCGGTAGACCCCCTTGCCGAGGCGCCACCCGGCGAGCCCGACGAGCGGGGCGGCGTCCCGGATCCGCGGGTCGTCGGGGGAGGGGGGACCGGGCTCCCCTGCGAAGAGCACCGCGAACGCCGCCTCCAGCGGGGCGTAGACGTAGGTGGGCCAGCGCCGGGCCAGCGCCATGCGATCGATGGCCCGGAACGCCCCCGGGTAGCGCTCCTCGTACCTCCTCAGCCACTCGAGGGGCCGGACTGCCTCAACCGGCATGCCGGAGCCATCCCTGCGCCCGGGAGAGCGCCTCCCACTCCCCCGGGGAAGCCTCGCGGAGCGTCCCGTCCGGTTCGACCACGTAGAGGAAATCGGGCCGGTCCGCTTTGCGACTCGGGCAGCAGTCGTGGAGGTCGAGGCTCCACCCCTGGAGCCGCGCCTCCGCCGCCTCGCGCGGGTCGTCGGTCGCGACCCCCTCGGCGAAGTAGTCCCCCTCGAGGTCGTCCCCATCGATGAGGGCGACCGCGTACATCGGCCGGTCGAGCCCCGCCGCTTCGGCGGCGGCCTCGTCGATCCACCAGACCGCCAGGTAGCGCCTGTCCATACCTCCAATCTACGCTCCATGGGTGAGCGAGGCTGTTTCGCGCCGAAACCGCCTGGGGCGTAGAATGAAGGCGTCCCACCCTCTCTCCTAAGTCCGTGGCGAGCCGTCCCGCTTTGGGCGGGGCGGCTCATCTTGTCGGCGTATCCTGGTCCCCGGGGAGGTGCAAAAGGATGCAGCGAAGCAACGCGGTTCTCCTGCTCTTCGGCCTCATGCTGGTGCTCGGGATCTACCTGATCCCCACCGCCTACTACGCGCTCGGCGGTTACCCCGAAGAGGTCCGCGCGCTGGCGGCCCGCTACCCCTACACGACCTTCGAGGTCTACCATCTGAACACCCTGAACGCCGAATCCGAGGCGCTTCCGCCCTGGGTCTACCGCGCGGGGGAGTGGGCCCTGGTCCCCCGCGGGCTCGACGCGGCGGTGCTCAAGGGGAAGGCCACTCCAGCCGGCCCCCTTCCCTCGCTCGCCTTCCTCTCGGGGGTGCGGCTCGCGGCCTACGCGCTCCTCCTCGTCTTCCTGGTGACCGCCGCCGCCCGCGCGAGCCGCACGCTGGCCCTCGCGACCGCTGGGGCCGGCCTGCTCCTCCTCGCGGGGATGGCCTACTTCGCGCTGCCCCGGGCCCTCCCCGGGGAACTCGAGGGGTTCTGGAAGCGCCTGGGGACGCGGGCGTACGTGCTCGAGCTCCCGGCCGGCGAGCGCCCCGAGCTCAACCTGATCTCCTCGGGCGCGCAGGAGGCCTGGGCGGCGAGCGACCGCTGGGGCGCGGCGGCGCTTCAGGAACTCGCGAAGGAGCGCGGCGGAAGGCTCGTCACCCTCGAGCCCTACCCCCGCCTCGCATTTCTGATCGCCGGGCTTGCGCTCCTCGGCGCCCTCGCCGTGGGGCTCGCCCTCTGGCTCGCCTCCGAACCGCGAGCAAACCCCGCCTGACCCCAGAAGCAGGGGAGGGGGGGCCGCCTTCGGGCGGCCCCTTTGTTTCAGGGGTAGCAGTCCTGGTTGCCCGGGTCGAGCACCCGGTCCAAGAGGGGGACGCCGTAGCCGTACCGGGGGTCCGGGTTCCCGGCCCGCTCCCCGCTCGCCCGCAGGCAGCGCCGCACCTCGGAGGGGGTTGGGGAGCGCCCCTCGAGCGCGAAGAACTTCCGCGCGTAGAGCGCCACCTCGCCGGCCACGAACGGGGCCGCGAACGAAGTCCCCTGGCGGTAACCGTACGATCCCCCCGCGAGCGGCGCCAGCACCTCCTCCCCCGGGGCGACGAACTCGAGCCTCGGCCCGTAGTTGGAGAAGCGGCTCAAAGCCCCCCGGGAGTTGACGCTCCCCACCGCCAGCACGCGGTTCGAGGAGGCCGGGTAGCTCACCCCCTCCCTGCCCTCGTTCCCGGCCGAGGCCACCAGCGTGACCCCCGCGGCGGCGGCCCGCGCCAGCACCCTCTCGAAATAGGCGTCCTCCACCCCGGGAGCCCTCAGACACTCGCCGTTGGAGTCCGACAGGCAGAGGCTCATGTTCACGACGAGCGCCCCGCTCTTCCTCGCGTACTCCAGCCCCTTGGCCACCGTCAGCGTGTTACCCGGAATGACCTTCACCGACTCGAGCAGAAGCTCCCCCGTGTTCCAGCTGATGCTCGCGACCCCAATCCCGTTGCCGGTCAGCGCGGCCAGGACCCCGGCCACCGAGGTGCCGTGGCCGCCCTCGTCCTCCCGGGGATCCCCGGAGGAGGTCGCGTTCCAGGCCGACCCCACCTCGGGGAGGTCCGGGTGTGGCGCGATCCCGCTGTCGAGCACCGCGACCACTGGCCGGCAGCTCTCCCGGGCCCGGAGTTCCCACCCGGCCCCCTCCCAGACTCCCACCCCGGAGGGAGCGGGGAGGGCTTGCGCCGAGGTCTCCCGCATCGGCACACAGGCGTCGGGGGGTAAGGGGCGTCCCGGTATCGGGCTCAAATCCAGCGCCAGCTGCCCGCAGGCGCCGAGCAGCAACGAGAGCGACAGGAGCAAGAGCGCGCGAAGCATGTCCCACAAACCAGCACCGGTTCGGTTACCATGGGGGTGGTCCCGGGGGGAGGGGCCTTCGCTCTCCCCGCCACGGGCGGGGGGAAAGGAGGAAAAATGAAGGAGGCCGCTCTGGCCGCGGGCCGATTCTTCCGGCGGCTCGCGGCCTTCTTCGGCTCAATGGCGGACCTGGGGGCGCCCGTCGCCCCCGGGTTCCGCCTCGAGCTTCCGGGCACCCCCGGGGTGCCCGTTAAGCTCGTCGTAGTCGGCCGCCACTTCCTGCTCAAGGCGGCCGGCTACGAGTTTCGCTCCCAGGACGGGGGGGTGGAGCTCGCCATCACCCCCCCGTCCGAGGGGGGCGACCCCGGGGAGGCGGCGGCCGCCCTCGAGCGGGCCGCCGCCTCCCTCGAGCCCGCCCTCAGAGGGCTCGAGGGCTGGGCGCCGGCCCTGGCGCCCGTCCTCGGGGAGCTCGACCACCGCGCCCGCGCCCTCCTGGCCGAGCTCCGCGAGATGCGGAGCCCGGCCCAGGAGCAAAGGGGCGAGGGGTACACCCTCGCCTTCAACCCCGCCCGCGGGGGCGGGGTGGTCTTCACCACCCCGCGGGTGCGGGTCGCGGTTGGCCCAGGGGTCGGCGGGGCCGGGGCCCGGCTCGCCGGGCTCCTCGATCCCGCCGCCGCCTGGGCGGCAGCCCAGGGGATCGACCTCCGCCTCTTCGAGGAGGCGGCCCGGTCGTTCCCCGCCGGGCTGATCAAGGCATAGAAATAGAAGTGGGCGCCCCTCCCCCGGGCCCCCACGCATCGCCCATCCCCCGCGGTAGCATGCGAAGCGGAAGATGGCCCGCGCGCGCACCGCGATCGAGTGGACGGAGCGAACCTGGAACCCTACGACGGGCTGCACGAAGGTGAGCCCGGGCTGCAAGCACTGCTACGCCGAGCGCATCGCGAGACGGTTCCCCCACCGCTTCCCCCACGGCTTCCGCTTCACCCTCCGCCCCGACCGGCTCGACGAGCCCCGGAGGTGGAGGAAGCCGAGCCTCGTCTTCGTCAACTCCATGAGCGACCTCTTCCACGAGGAGATGCCCCTCGACTTCCTGAAGCGGGTCTTCCAGGTCATGCGCGAGACCCCGCAGCACCTCTACCAGGTGCTCACGAAGCGCCACGAGCGGCTCGTCGAGCTCGCGCCGGCCCTTGAACCCTGGCCCGAGAACGTCTGGATCGGGGTCTCGGTCGAGAACGCCCGCTACCAAGCACCGGATCGACTACCTCAGGCGGGTTCCCGCGAGGGTTCGCTTCATTTCCTTCGAGCCCCTGATCGGCCCGATCGGCGAAGTGGACCTGACGGGAATCCACTGGATCATCGTCAGCGGCGAGTCGGGACCAAAGCACCGCCCGCTTCGGAAGGAGTGGGTGCTCGAGCTCCGGGACCAAGCCCTGGCCCAGGGGGCGGCCTTCTTCTTCAAGCAGTGGGGCGGGCGCTCGCCGCGGTCCGGGGGGCGGGAGCTCGAGGGCGCCCTCTGGGAGGAGATGCCCGACCTTTCCCACCCGGCCCCCCACGCGAGGAAGGGCGCCCGGTAGACCGGCGCCCCCTCGCGCTTGGACGACCCGTCGGGAGTGGTCCCCTTAAAAGACTACCCCAAAACCGCCATGACCGCCGCATTCCGCTCCCCGCCGGGCGGAGCCTGCTGAACTGAAGGCAGCTTCCCTTGCGGGGGGGCGGGGGGTGGCCCCAACGCGGGGCCGGAAAGGAGGGAGAGATGAAATTTGTCGTCGTCCCCGGGGAGGTCACGGACCTCCCCGGGACGGTCGAGCGCGTCGAGGTCGACTTCGACCTCGAGGGCGAGGAGCTCCTCGCCCTCGAGGTCAGCGTCGACTCCGGGGATTGCTGCGAGGACAGCAATCCCTGGAGTGAGCTGGGGGAGGGGCTCCGCCAATGGCGGAAGTAAAGCGCCCTTCCCCCGCCGCCGCCGCCCGGGCCCTCGTGGCCCAGCTCGGGCGGCAAGTCGAAGAGCTGGTGGATCGCTTCGCGATCCACCAGCTCTTCCGGGACCCCTCCTTCGCGCTTTTCGCGAAGGGAGGGGACCGGGAAGAACGCCACGGAAACGTGGCGTTCTTCCCGGTAAGCGGGGCGCCGCCCACCGCCACCGAGATCCGGCTCGGCGGCAAGACCGCCCTGGTCTATGACCGCCGGGCGAAGGTCGGCGGCCAGTGGCGCGAAAGCCGCCGACCGCGGTGGTGGTGGGTGGTTCCCGCGGGGTCGGCGGTGCGGGCGGTGCTCGAGTTCGCCCGCGCCGCCGACCCCATCCTCCGCCGGGTCTACGACCTGGCGGAGAGCGGGCGCCTCGAGGCGCTCCTCGAGGAGCTCGAGGCCCTCAAGGAAGAGGGCCAGAAGCTCCTCGAGGAGTACGGGAAAGCCACCGGGCAAAGCGCCACCGTGCGCCTGCTCGGTGGCCGGGTCGTCCTCTGCGTAGAGCACCACCCCCGCAGGGGGCTGGAAACCTGCGCGGAGGGCGGCCCCCGCTCCCTCGAGGAACTCGCGGAGCTCGAGGACTGGCTCCGCGAGCTCAGGGCCGAGCTCGAGCGCCTGGCGAAGCTCCTCGAGAAGGCCAAGGAGGAGCACGCCAGGGCGCTCGAGCGCGCCGAGGCCCTCGCCCGGAGGCTCAAGGGCATCCTCTCCGAGGCCGCCCTGGTCGAGGACCCCACCCGGGGGTACTACGACCAGGGTTGGTACGTGGACCTCGATCTTCCCGAGAAGAAGGTCCGGGTCCACGCCCAGCCCGGGGAGATGGCCCGGCCCCTCCGGGCGCTCGAGGACCCCGACCTCCTCGAGGCGGCCCTCCGCCTCGCCAAGGAGGCCTGGAAAGGCCTCGACGAGGTTGGGGGGCTCTCCCTCGACTCCAGGTTGAAGGGGAAGGTCCCCGTCGTCCGGCGGTTCCGTTTCGCCGGCCGGCGCGGGGCCTGGGTCGTCGACAACCGGCGGCCCTACCTCTTCCTGGAGTGGGAGGGGCGGGTGGTGCTCCGCGTGGAGCACTACTCTTTCGACCGGGGCACCAGCGTCCAGCTCGCCCCGGACCGCCTCTCCCGGGAGGCCCTCGAGGCCGCCCGCAAGGGCCTCGAACTCCTGCTGCCGTTCGTCAAGCGGATGGTGGCGGAGTTCGAGGCCCTCAAAGAGGCAGAGGCATAAAGGCTTTCTTTCCCCCGCTCCCCGCAAGGGGGCTTTTTCATGCGCCTTGCGTCAGTCGCCATGCCATCATGGGGGAGATGGCTCGCGTCACCCGTCCGTATTACGCCTATGCCGGGAAGCAGCCGGCGCACATCCTCTTTCTACCCGAGAACACAGACAGCGGCCCTTCCCGCCGGGCGCTCTGCGGTCGCCCCATCCCACGCGACTGGACCCTGGCCGACAGGCTCCCGACCCACCGCCCCGTTTGTAAGAAATGCGCCTCGCGCAACACCCTCTACATCAGAATCCATATTGCCCCTGCCCCGGAGGAGGGGGGGTTGGGTCATCGAATCCTGGTGCCTTCACGCCCCAAGCAGCGGGCGCTGCCGGCGACGGGTTCGCCTGCCCCCACTGGCATCGGGACTGGAGGGCACGGAGCCCAAGAGGGCGTACCGAGCTGTGCGCAAGGCCGCACTCGGGGTCGGGCGCCAGATCTTGGCAGAGGCCCTCAAGCGCGCCTCTTTCCCGCGGAGCGGAAGGTTGCACCTGGTGGTACGAACTACCGCGTTCGCGTCGGGTGAACCCACGGGCATCGCCCTGGCCCTCATGCAGGACCTTCAGATTCAAAACCCCGTGGTACGCAGGATCATCCGTCGCTACCGGCGTCGATCCTCCTCTTCCAGCAGCCAGTAGGTCGAGGCCAGGTCCGGTGCTTGGGGCAGGGCTCCATGGCCGGTTCCACGGGGCAGGCAACACCCCCCTTTTCGATTTCCAATCCAGTGCCAGCACCCAGGGTTGAACACAACGAGCGGCCAGCTTTGTAGCCTCCCTTCTGAGCCTTTGGCTCGCCACTGTTTGCCCCATGGTCCGGGACAACATCAAAGGATGCCCTACCGCAGCTTGCGTTCCCACCGACTTGGACCAAGAGGCAATGGCGGGACCCGGAAGGCCCGCGCGCCCGCATCCACCGCGCCCTCCTAAAAGCACAAAACACAGACGTGTTTCCGGGTGGGCGGAAAACGGCGCGGCTCTTTTCCCCTTTCCCCGAACCATCCGACGACTCCACCGCGGTCCCTCCGCGTCCGCGGGCAATCGTCCAGGTGGATCGAGCAGGGGAGAGGGCGGGCCTACGTCGCGGATAGGCTGAAGCACCGGGTCAAGCGCTACCAGCCGAAACGAGCGCACCTTCCCGAGGCAAAGGGCTGGGGGGTGCTTGTACCGGTGCTTGAACACTTGCGGAGCGAGCCCGTCCACGACCGGGAAGATCGGGCGCAGCTCTTCACGATGATGCAGGAGATTGCTCACCTGCGCCCTCTCTTCTACGCCCTCCTGGTGCGGGCCGCCTGGGAGGAGTGGGGAAGGACCGACCGAAAGCGGTTCCACATCTTCGTGCGGCGGATCCTTCGGGATTTCCCGCGGATCGAGCAGGAGGAGGGCGTGGCCCGGCTGGCCTACGGCGACCTCCGGCTGGAGCCGGAGCGGGTGGGGGGTTTGAAGCTAAGGCTGCCGGTGCTCGAGGGGCCAAACCTCGAGTCGGAGGGCTTTTGGTGCAGTCGAGACTTGGCGACCCGGCTTGGCCCGTTTCGTTATGTCGGTTGCCCCCAAGTGGGGTCGGTCGCCTTTTGCTGGTGGTCAAGGCTGTTCAAACAAAAGAAAAAAGGGGGGATCCCCCCCCAAAAAAACTAACTATTCGACGTAGGGGGTCACCGGCCGCGCCGGCCGGCCGGTGACCCCCACCATGTGGAGGAGCTGGTCCGCCAGCCCCTCGTGGTACTCGACCATGAGGGGGGCGAACCCGAGCCCCTCCCAGAAGTCCCGCCACCCCCCGTTGTCCCCCTCCCGGAGGAGGACGACGGGGAGGACGGGGCGGAGGGACCCAGCCTCCTCCGCGACCGCGAGCACCAGCTCGCGGTTCTCGGGGGAGGGGATCCCCCCCCAAGTCAAATACTGCCAAACCGCCCGGGGGGCTGGTGAACTTCACCCTCGCCGAGGGCGTAGGCGTCCGAAACCCACGCGCCCTCGGCATCAGGGGAGAGGATCTCAACAAACCAGCGGCGACCTCACCGCCCGGAGCCGGGCGGTGAGGTCGCCGCGCAAGCGAGACTTGCCCGCCTTCGGCGGGCCAGAAAGAAATATTACCATCATACCCCCCTTTCCGGTTGCCTGCATTTTACCGCAGCACCATGCGTGCCCCTGCTGGGTGCAAGGCCCTGCCCACCAAGTCTGCCCGGCAACCCGGGTAGGGGGTTCTGCCAAACTCGGCTCCACCCCGCCAGACGGGAGGGCCAAGTTGCGCGTTCGTCTAGCCCCGACGCGGAAGCGGCCGAGAGAGGCCCCCACGGGCTTAGAGCGCCTATCCGGCCTCGGGGCTTGGGCAACTTTAAGCTTAGGCGGCTAGAAGGTGGCAAATGAAAAAATGGGGGGCGGGAGCCCCCCAAAAACTAGAGCTCGACCTGGACGACCTCCGCGTCGTCCAGGTCGAGCAGATGCCCCGGCTTCAAGCCGGGGTGGTGGCTCTGTACCACCACCCCGGCTTGAAGCCGGGGTTCGTAAGTCGCCACCCCCGGTCGGGGGTGGTAGTAATGGGCCAGTGCAGCGAACAGCCACACTGGCCCACGGCCGCTGATGATCACTACCTCCTCCCCGCCCGGGGGGAGGAGCTGGCCGACCCGCTCAAGCACCCCCGGAAGTTCTCCGGGGGTGACTACTGCCCTTGACAAGGTAAACTCTAAAAGTACCTTCCTCATCTTGCCTCCTTTCCGGACGCCCCCATCCTACCCCCAACATGGAAGAAGGCGCAAGCCCTGAGATGGTACAATGAAGGTAACCAGAAAGGGGGTTTGAATGCAGCAGCACATAATAAACCTCACCCCCCACGACGTAGTCGTGGGGGAGCCGCACCCCGGGGGCGGGTGGCGCGAGGTAAAGCGCTACCCGCCAAGCGGTTTTGTCGCCCGCGTGTCCTTCGAGGATGCGCGGGTAGACGAGATAAACGGGGTTCCCCTGTACGAGATCAAATTCGGGGAACCCCACCTACTCGACGGGAAGGGGAACAGTCACCCCTTCCCAGAACCTCGCTCGGGGGTATACTACATAGTCTCCGGGCGACTCAAATCGGCCCTCCCCGAGCGGGACGACTTGCTCGTCCCGCACACGGGGAGGGCCTACCGGGACGAGACTGGGCGCATTGTCGCCGTGCCCGGCTTCACCCGGTAGTTTCTGGGGGGCGGATGCCCCCCCTTTTCTTTTGCAGACCACCCCCCGCCGAAAAAGCTGAGCTACACTGTAAGTGCCCAGAGAGGAGTGAGCACCCGTGAGCAACCCCATCTGGAACCCCCAAAAAGTCGGCGTCGCCCCTGGCAAGGAAGGCCTATACCACCTTGCCATCAACGCGTGGACACACGGTCTTTTGCGTGAAGGTTTCTACTTGGCAAACGCGGCTTACTATCTTGATGACGAGGCTATTGAAGCGCTTTACCCAACGGACTTGAAACCGACCGGCTTCGACCCCATCTACCACCCAACCGCCCTCAAAGAAATCTACGCCCGTGCAATTACAGAGCTTCGCCAACTCAAAACCGGGGGAAAGAAGCTCAAGCCAGAACCGAACGCCTTCGTCGCTCGCAACAAGCGCCCCTGGATGCGCACCCTCTCCGTTCTGCACGCTCTACGGAATGACTGGCCCAAAGGCCTGGAACCCCGAGAAAAAATCATCATCTGGTTGCGGCACACCGATGGGATCGGTGCCCGCACAATCGAGCGCTACGCGATTCTGGCCGGGCAAAACCATCAGCCCACCCCAGAAATTGGAAGGGGGATTGCCCGTTTGACAACCTTCTACCACCAGGTCATTATTCCTCGGGTCTACGCCTGGGAATACTTGGAGGAGGTTCTCTAAATACCCGTTCTCCAAGAAGACGTGAGAATGCGCCTCGCCGCCGTTGCGGTCAAACACTACATGAACGCAGACCCCACGGGCCGTGAATGGGCCCTGTGGCTGGCTCTCGGAGCCAGCCTCCTCCCACGGGGTCTGGTTGCCAACGCCCTCTACTGGATCGAAGAGCTGGAGCGTCCCCGCTGGCAGGTGGCGCAAATCCTGATGCAGGCCATAATCAGCACGCCGCATGATCTTACCGCAAAAGTACCTCCCCCGGAGGGGTGGGGCGTGGCGCTCCCCATCCTTGAGCGCATGGAGGAGGAGGGGGTTGCCGGCCGCGAAGACCGGGCGCGGCTCTACGCTTTGATGAGCGAGGTTGCGTACGTGCGTCCGCTTTACGTCGCCCTCTTCTTCCGCGCCGCGTGGGAAGAATGGGGGAGGACCGACCGCAAGCGGTTCCACACCTTAGCGAAGAGCGCCCTCCGCGCTTTCGACGTTTTCGAGCAAGAGAATGATCTCCACCGCCTGGTCTGGGGGAATCTCAGACCCTATGGCGAGAACCCAGGCATGGGCAAGCTACGCTGGCGGGACGCAGGGCTACTGAGGGTTCTGGCGCCTAAGGCAGTAGAAATCCTGGAGTCGAGGGCGCACGCGTTACCCACCCCCATCGAGGTCGCCGTAGGACTGGCACTCGCGCGGGAGCGCTTCCGCGTGGTCGATTACAGAACCGTGAAGGTGAACTATCTGGGCGAGGAGGTCCCCGGCACTCTTTTCTGGGTGAGCCACTCGCCTCGCCGGACCCCCGTAAAAGTCTTGCTCTTCGCGGTCTCGGCGAATCTGCTTGAGGCAAGTGGAGAGAATCCCCCGCCTCCGCCAGGCAAAGGGGGGGTTAGCGGACTCGCCGTCAAATACAGCCTTGGGCGTTTTGTGCTGCTGGAGACGGGGGAGTTGAGTCTGCCCAGGGAACTCCGGAAGCGGCTGTCGGAAGCGCTCGACACGCAGCGGCCTCAGTTTAAGTGGGTACGCCCCAACACGAGCCAGGCGCCTCCGCACCCGCGGGGCTTGGACATGGGTTTTCACGGGTGGGACCCCGCAGTGAAGATGCCCCGGTTGCACTTGGAGGTCTTGCGATGAGATTCGCCGAGCATCCGGAGACCAGCGGTCTATTGAACCGGCTAATGAAGCCATCGGTGGAAGCGCAGGCCGAACTGGAAGTGCTCTACCAACTCGTCGCCGAGAACGAATACACAAACCCCGCCGAGGTTTATGAGGTGGTGGAAGAGGATCCGCCGCTTGAGGTGCAAGCAAAGGCATGGTCCGTGACCATCTATGGGCTGCCCTTTTGCTTCGTGCTATACGAGGCGCGGATTCCACAAGAGCGCAGCAGCGAAGAGGGGGTCATCTTGTTCGCGAAAAGCGGGCCCGCCTTCATCACGCCACTCAGGAACCGAATGGGCCGACTGTTACTTCCCGCGAGAACTCCCAACAACCTGCTATTGGGCTCAAAGGTGATGCGCTTGCTCCGTGGCGCGTGTCCGTGGTAACCGCCCGCCGCAGCTGAGTTCCTTGATGGGGGAGGGTGTTTGGGTTTGAGGATATGACGCAAAATATCCGTTTTGCGTCAATACCTCCCACCCCCTCTACCCCAACCCCCAACACTGCCGTCACCGGCCGCTCGACGGCAGTAGAACAACCCCCCCGCCATCCAGCACACGAATGGGTAGACAATATTCCCGCATTCTCGGGGTGGCCCACAGTCCGCGAGCTGGGCCTGACCGCCCCCGGAGGGGGTCTTGGTCCCTCGGACTCTCGCCGAAGCCCCCTGGTTTTAGCAAGCGCGTCGTTGCGCAGCCCGCGCGCAGTCTGATAGACTCAGCTCACCATGAACCAGAGGGTGAGGGCAAATATCGTCAAGGCCGCGGTTTTCGTGCTGGCTTGGGTTCTGATTGTGTTGGCAGCCGTAGCAACGGTCAGGCTTGGCGGGAAGCTCCTAATCACCGGGATCGTCGTTATCTACCTGCTCGCCATGACGCGCGTCGCGCTTGGTCTTGGCCCTAAGGATTTTGGGTCCGGTTCGCAAGTTGTGTCAGATTACCTCACCTTGCTATTGGGACTCTTCTCCCCCGCGCTGGCCGTTCTGATCACTCTTTATGGGTTGCATTACCCCTACACCATCCCAGGTTACGGCCCTCTTCCATACGAGGTCTTGAGTGAATACGGGTTCACCCCGATGACCTACTACGAGCTGGAACGCCCGCTGGAACAGACCATCCAACACCCGTGGATCCTACGATTGGACGAAACGCACTACATCAACGTGGGGAATATCCCCACTCCAGAGCTGGAAGCTCTGGCTCATAAGACTAGGACCGTCCCGGCCCCAGCCGTGTGGCAAACTCTTTTTCCTCCCGTGTTCAGCACCGTGCTGCTGTTTATATTCCTCCTGTCCCCGTTCCTTCCCCCACTCCTAAGCTTTCCCGCCTCGAGCGCGGGCATCGCGGCTCTGCTGGTGGCTTTTACCGGAACGGCCGCCGCTTTTATGGAGCAACCGTTGCCCGCTGGAATCCCCGAAAAAATCACAGGTGAATTTATAGTCGAGTATTGGTCAAACAACATGGGATTGACCTATGTCCTCGAATACCCGGTTGATAAGGCCCCACCCCTTTCTGACCTACCCAACAAAGTCCAAGCCTTTTACGTTCCCGACGGCGAAGATGCAGATGCGAACAGCCGGGCCGTGTGGCTCGCCAGCACAAAGCGCGACGCCCTTGTAAAGATCGCCGACGAATACAGTGGGGCCACGCGCATGTGGGCAATGATCACGCCTTGGTCCATCCTGCTTCTGCTCGTAAACCTGCTAATGATCCCGTTCATCTACTTCTGCCCTATCTGCAATTTCACGGAGGAATACCTCCCCCCCGACAAACGCTTTGCCTACCAGTCCGCCTGACTACAAACACAGCGGGGCGCCCCCAGAGGTCGCTCATACGACGTGGGGGCGCCCCGCTCACTCATAAACGGGGTGGAAGATGGAGACATGAAAGAAGCTTGGATCCCCCCCACTTCCGGCTTGACTCCTCGCACCGCAACCTTGCGTCTCCAGCAACGGGCGCCCGACTTTTACCAAAGCCTGCCAGATGTGGAAATTGAAGCCCCCGAGGCCATCTCGACGCTTGCCCTTTCCCCCAGCGCACGAGCCTGGCTGGAGCAACAAGCCATCCCCTACCCCTTCAAAAACAACGCGGAGCGCATTGCGCAGATCTACGGCCCCGTGGCTATCCCCCAAAAAGTGTGGAACCCCCTCCTCGAAAGGGGAGCCAACGACGAAGCGGAGCGCGAGGCGGCCATCCGGGTTGTCGAGGAGCAGCGAAAAATCGCCGAGTTCGGTGACCCCTTGCTACAAGCTATGGAGCTATTCATGGCACCCGTCGTCGCCTTGGACCTCACGCACCCCGAAGGCCCCTACGTCTACCTGTATGGCCTAAACCGGTGGAGCCCGGCCTACACCCCGGCCGCTCTGTCCTGGCCCATCGCCGACGAAATGTTCGATCCTGCCGACGATATAAAAGAGGAAGACCGCCCCTTCGCCCTTGCCGTTATCCTGTCGAGCCTTCACGAGGTAGGCATCGACATCGTGGGCGATCTCACGTCCCAGGAACTCGAATGGGTCCTCGAAAGTCACAAGCGGGTGGCACGCGTCGTCATCCCGCGATTCCTCCTGAACGAACCCATTGGCGTGCTCCGCTCCCCACTTGCAAAGATGCCAATGCAAGAACTCCGCCAGTGGATGTCCGATCACCACCCCCAGCACCACTTCCTCCCCCGGAAATTTCCCCAGATAGACCTGCCCGCCGCCCTCGAGCTCGCCACCCAAGCCCCGCCCTGGGCACCCTGCTCCAGCTCGGATCCCCACCAGTGCCTTGCCGAAACCGCGCAAACGGGGATCGCGTACTGGTACCTCCGCGCCGTGATCTACCGCAGCGCCTCCCAGCGGCGCGCGCCCGGCTTCCAGGCCTACCACGCCTTCCCCGCCTTTCCTGGGCACCCTGCCGCCAAAGTGCTGTCCGCTCTCCCCCCACTGATCCCCCAGCAGTTAAACTTGGCCCGAACCGAAGACCCCACCCTGGATGCGGATATGGAATCCTGGAGGATCCACCTGCTCCCGCCAGAGCCCCACTTAAGCTGAGGAGGGATTCCGTTGGCCATCGCGGCCTGGCAACAACTCATCGCCGAGTTTCGCACCTACCTCGTCGGGGAGCGGAACTACAGTCCCCGAACCGCCCGCGAATACGACCGGGATATCCGCCTGTGGTACCAGTTCATCGAGGAGCACCTCAAAACCGAAAGCCGGCAGAGCCTCCTCGAGTTCCTGGCCTACACCAACTGGAAACCCGCCCGTCGTAACCGCTTCCTTGCGAGCCTCCGGGCCTATTACCGCTGGCTCCGGCGTATCAAGGGGCTCGGGATCTCCGACCCCACCCTGGACATCGACGGCGCACGCCTTCCCCAGACCCTCCCCCGCATACTCACCCCGGAGGAGGTGGGGCGGCTGGCCGAGGCCGCGCGACAAGTCTTCGAGGACGAGGGCGTCTACTACGAGTTGATGGTGCGCTTCCTCTACGGCACGGGGCTTCGGATCAGCGAACTCCTGAATTTGAAGATCGCCGACATCCTCTTTAAAGGGCGCGAGCCCGTAGCCATCCGGGTGTTGGGCAAAGGGGGCAAGGAGCGCGTCGTGCCCCTCTCCCCCGCCGCGAAGAAAGCGCTCGTGCGGTGGCTCTACATCCGGGGCCGCTCGCCGGGCTATCTGTGGACGCGAACCCTGGCCAAGCGCCGCGACCTTCGGGGGACCGTCCCCTCCGTGCGTACGGTGGAGCGCGCACTCAAGCGCATCGCCCGGGAAGCGGATATCGACCCGGACCGGGTGCATCCCCACGTGCTCCGACACGCCTACGCGAGCGCCCTTGCCGAGCGGGGCGCGGACCCGCTGCTCCTCGCGGAACTCCTCGGGCACAAGAGCCCGCGGACGACCGCGCTCTACGTCCATATGAGCGGCAAGCGGCTCGCGGAGGCCGTCTCCGTCCTCCCCGAGCCCGAGCCCAATCGAAAGGAGGAGTGAGCATGCCACGGAAACGGAAGACCCGCACGAAATACGAGGACCTGCCCATTGGGTTGTCCAGGGGGGCGTGCACGCATTGTCAGGGAAGCGGGGTCATCCTGGTGCGCTACAAGGTGACCCGCGGCCGCTTTCGCGTGACCCCCATCGCCTGCCCGCTGTGCCACGGAGCCGGGATGGCCCGGCCAAAGGAGGTGGCATGAAACGGCTGGATGTCCGGTGGAACCCCGAAAAGGGACGCTGGACCGGCAGGTTTGGTGGGAGACGCCCCCTGGGAGCGAAGAGCCTTGCCTCGCTCCTTGCCAAAAGCCGTGGGAGGGGGACGCGGGACTCCTTCCCCCCGTGGCGGGTCCGCCTCCCCTAAAGCTTCGAGGGGGCCAGCCAAGCTGGCCCCCTCGGTCCGAGCATGCCACTAGGGTTCAGGGCCGGGTCTGCACGATCCCGTCCGGGTAGACACGAAAACGTCCCACCTGACCCACGAAGTAGGCATCCCCGTAGAGCTCGACCTCGTACGTGCCGCAGACGGTATCCACCCGGGGGGCAAACCGCCCCTCTTCGCGGCGGACCTCGAGCTCGCGGAGCCGCAGCGCCCGCGCGCAGACCCGCTCAGGGTCCTCGAGCCCCGCCCGGGCCCGGGCGACGCCCGCGAGTCCAGCCACCCCGGCCAACACGAAGGCCCCGAGCAATGCAAGGGTTAGAAGGTGCTCCCGCATCGCATCACCTCCACCTCGAGGGTAGCACCCCCCTTCTCATCCTCCGTCAGCGCCAGCGCTCGAGGTTGACCGCGCTCTTTCGCATGTAGGCCTCGAAGAACTCCTCCTCCCCCACCCCCTCGGAGAGGGCGAGGCCCAGGAGGTGGTGGAAGAGCGCTTCGAAACTGGATTCCCGAAAGACGCCCACGAAGTTCGAGACCGTCCCATTGGCGCGCCCGTTGCGGCGCCCCGCGCCCACGGGGAGGTCCCCGACGCGGAAACGGGCCTCGGTGAGGAGCAGCCCCGCGAGCACGAAGTGGAGCACGTCGGCGAGTTCCTCCACGAACCCCTCCCGGTCCACCTCGAAGCGCTTGTCGTTTCTCCGCCACCAGGCCCACCGGGCCTTGATCCGCTGGGCGGCCTCGGCCAGCTCCACCTTGGCCGCGAGCTCGAGCTCGAGCATCCCGGGCCGGGCCCCCGTGCGCTCGCGCTGGATTCTCTGGAGTTCGGCCTGGCGCTCGAGCGCCTCCTTCCAGTACCGCGCCATGCCTTGCAATATACCGACGGGCCGGGGGGTAAGATGGGCCCGGCCGCCCGGCGCGCTCCCACCCTCGAGCCGGGCGGCCTGCGTTTCGTTGCCCTCACTCGCCACAAACCCGGTAGCCCCGCAGCAGGAACTCCTCCCCTCCCCCGGTCCGCAGGCACAGGCCTTCGGGGGCGGCCTCCCACCCGATGAGCTCCCTGGGTACGGGAAGGCCCTCGAGGTAGGCGGCAAGCCGTGAGAGCGCGGGAAGCCCCGGCGTTCCCAGGAAGACCGCCCCACCCCCGGAGAGGGGGAGCGCAAGGGGGGCGCCCCCGAACTCGAAGAGGGCCAGCGGCTCGGGGGGCAGGCACCCCTTGAGGGACCGCACGCGCTCCGCTATGCGCCAGAGGGCATCGGCCCTCTGCGCCCGGGCACCGTCGCCGGTGGCGAAGGCCTCGTAGCTATGCAGCCAGGCGGCCCGCTCGAGGAACCCCGCCCCCCAGCGAGGGTCGAAGGGCGTGAGCACGGTGTGCACCCGCGGGGCCAGGCCGGGGCGCAGGTCGTAGACCGCGAGCCAGCGCTCGAAGACCTCCTGGTCGAGGAGGGTCCCTCCCGCCTGACCATCCGGGGGTGGCGCCGGAAGGAAACGGACGGCCTCTCCGAACGCGGGCAGGTGGTCCACCGGGTGGCGGCCCTCCGGGAGCTCGGGGAGGTCGAAGAGCAGGTCGACCCCAAAGGGGCTGAGCCACCGCGCGAAGACGGGCCCCTCGAGCCCCTCCGCCCCCAGGGGACGGGGGTCCGCGCTGACGAGGGCGAGTCCGTGCCAGGCCGAGGGCAGAGGGAAGCCCGCGCTCGCCGAGTCGTAGAGCCGGTCCGCGACTTCGGGTGCGAGGAAGACCTCCATGCCTCCACTCTTCCACGGCGAGATGAGGGGGGTAGAATCGGGGCAGGGCCTGGCCGGGCCCGGGGAAGGAGGGAAAAAATGAAAGAAGCAGGGCGCACGGTGGCCCTTGTCGCCACCGTGCGTGAACTCGAGGCCCTCCACGGGCTCGAGGGACTCGAGCCCGTGGAGGGCCCCCCGGCGGAGGCCCACGTTTGGGCCTCTCCGGGGGTCTGGAGGGGGTGGGGGGGCGCCATGGGCGCCTCCCCGCCCCCATTCGTCCGGGGGGCCGGGGTGTTCGCCCCCCGGCCGGCGGATGACCCCGAGGTCGAGTACCTCGGGGTAGTAGTCCCCGGCCGGGGGCGCCCCGGCGCCCCCGAGATCCGCTGGTTCTGCCGCCGGCGGGGCTAGGCGCCCCGCCGGCAAAGAAATTCCCCCCGCAAGGGGGAGAGGGGGAACCTGAGTTCGGGCCCGGCCAGCCCTCCCCCTTTGCTTCGGTTAAACTCAGAGCATGCGCAGGCGGGGTTTCACCGTGATCGAACTCCTCGTCGTCCTCGCCATCGCGGGTATCGCCGCGCTCCTCGCCCTGATCTCGTGGCACGGCTTCCAGCTCCGGGCGGACCGGGCCCAGACCCGCGCCGTGATCCGCCAGGCCTTCAACCGGGCCGCCACCGAAGCCGCCGCCCGGAGCCTTCCCCACCGGCTCGTGTACGACGCCGACGGCCCCGCCTTTGTGGTCCAACGCAAGGACGGGAGCCGCTACCTCGAGGTCGTCCGGCTCGACCTGCCCTCGGGAGCCTCCACCGACCTCGCGGACGGGGACTACGCCACCTTCACCCCGCCGGGGCGGATCGAGTACGACGGCGGAATCGAGACTTCCTTCACCCTCCGCTACCCCGGAGGGGGGAGCGCGACCGTCTCCATCTCCCTCGTGGGGGACGTGAAGGTGGTGGACGCGCCATGAAGACGCGCAGGGGATTCACGCTCATCGAAGTGCTCGCCGCCCTCTCGATCCTCGCGGTGGTCGCGCTGGCGGTGGTGGGGACCCTGATCCTCGGCATGCGGGAGAGCGCCCGGGCCGGGCGCACCACCCAGGCGGCCCGGATCATCGCCTTCGCGGTGGCCGGGCTCACCAGCGGCGACCCCCGGTTCTTCCCCGCCTCGGGCGAGACCGAGATCGCCTGGGACTACGGCAAGCTGAAGGACACCTTCCCCACCCTCGCCTCCGAGGGCGACTTCGACCCCGACGACTTCAAGCTGACGATCGAGGACAAGGGACTGATCGACAGCGCGGCTGAACTCGGCGTCTCCACCCATCGCTGGCGGATCGAGGTCTGCCACCGAGGCAAGGGGGGCGGCGGTTGCGTCGACGCCTACACCCTCGCCACGCCGGGAGGGGGGTCGTGAGGCAGCGTGCCGGGTTCACCCTGGTCGAGGTGCTCGTCGCGCTCGGGATCCTGAGCCTCTTGCTCCTGGTCATCTTCGGGTTGCTCGGTTCCTTCAGCGGCGAGCAACGGGTGCAGGCGGCGGTCGCCGAAACCCAGGGCAAGGTGCGCCGGGCCGCGGAGGTCTTGGGACAGGAGGTGCGCGCCGCCGCTTTCGGCGCCCTCTCCGATGACCCCTACATTTCCAGAAGGGACCGGATCTCCTTCCTGCTCCTGTCCGGCCCCGCAGGGCTCTCCGTCCTGCCCGCGGAGAACTTCGCCAGCAACGAGTACCTGGACATCTTCTCCGGCGAGGCGCTCGAGCTTGGGGTGGGCGACGAGGTCACCCTCGTCAACAACGCCGGCGCCGCCCGGACCTTCGCGATCACCGCCACCGAGGAACTCGGCGGCGGGGCTTGGCGGATCTACCACGCGGGCTGCGCGAACGGCGTGTCCTACACCGCCAGCACTCTCCTGTTCGCCACCAAGCGGGTGGGGCTCAAGTACGATGAAAACAAGGAGCAGATCGACTACTACGAGGACGGAGAGACCTACGACCTCGTCTACGGCGTCCAGGGGTTCAAGATCCGCTATCAGTACCTCAAGAACGGGGCGACGGAGGTCACCGACCCCGCGGGATTCAACCCGACGGACGGCCCGCCCCTCCGGCGCTTTACCGACGAGGCGGGGAACGAATACGAGCTCCGCGGCGTGGTCCTCTACGTGAAGACCGAGCGCAAGGTGGGGAATCGGACGGCCCGGGTGACCTCGGAGATCCCCGTGCCCTTGGTGAGCGCGGACACGATCTTCGTCACCCAGGTGGAATCCTGCCAGGTAGAGTGAGGCGGAGGGGAAGGGGGTAAGAGAGGTGAGAAGCGAACGCGGTTCCGCCCTCGTCCTCGTCTTGCTCGCGGCCGCCGTGGTCGTGGGCATCGCCAGCCTGGTGGCCGCCCTGAGCAACCGCGACATGCAACACGCCTATGCCGACCTGCGCCTCGTCCGCGCGGTTTCCATGGCACAAGGCGGCGTCCGCCTTGCTAAGTCGGTCCTGGCCGTGGGCATGCGGGGAACGCTGGAAGGATCCGCCACCACCAACGCGAACTTCAACGCCGAGTGGTTCTTCGGCGAGACCAGCACCGACGACCCGAACCAGCCCGATCCCACCTCGGTGGCGACCGCGCTGGCCGCGGTAGTCGGCGATATGCAAAGCAAAGCCGACGAGGTCTTCTGTGGCCGGGACTTTGACGACTCCGACGGCGAACTGTCGATTCGAGTCCACTTTACCCAGACCGCCTGCTCCAGCAAAAACCTCCCTGGAGGCATGCAGCTCGGCACCCCGCACTACGTGAGCGGCCCGAAGGGTCCCGGGAACGCCGTGGTGCAGACCTACGCCATCCCCTTCGTCGTCGTGGTCAAGGCCGAGACCTCGGGAGCAACCCGGCAGTACGTGAGCGCGGGGGAGCTCCGCTTCTCCCTGGGCTCCCCCTCCTTCGCCCGCTACGCCCTCTTCACCAACCGCCACCAGACGAGGTCGGGCAAAACCGTCTGGTTCACCAGCCAGACCCTCTTCGACGGCCCCGTGCACACCAACGAGCACTTCGCCTTTTACCGCCGTCCCTGGTTCGGCGGGGAGGTCACCAGCGCGGGGTGCAGCCACGCGGGCACCCAGGAGTGCAACGGCACCGTCTGGTATGGCGCCTACTTCCACCGATACCCCTATGCCCGCGCGGTCCGCGACACCGAGATGACCCCGGACCCGACCGCTCCCTCGATCCGGACCAACACGGGAACCCATGCCCCCCAGTTCACCGCGGGCGTGGACTGGCGGAGCGAGTTCATCCCGATGCCGGAGAACCTGAACGAGCAGAAGGCCAAGGCCCTGGAGGCGGGGATCTACTCAGCCAGCGGGATCGTCAGCCTCGAGTTCGAGATCGACCCGGGACCACCCAAGTATCAGATCATCAAGGTCACCGAGTGCGGGGGCACGGCTTGGAACGGGACTTGCTACGGCGGGGTCCGCCCTACCGTCACCTACCGCTACGCGGCGAACGGGCTTCTCGAGCGGTACAACCCGAACACCGAAGCCTGGGAACAGCTCGTCCGGAACGGCAAACCAGTCGTGTTCAACGGCGTCATTTACTCGGACAAGCAGATCCTGGAGGTCCGGGGCCCGGAGCGCGACGGCGAGAACATCCCCCCCGCCATCGCGAGCTTCGCCAAAATCGGCGTCTACTCCCAGTACGACATCTGGATCGAGAGCGACCTCACCTACGAGGACCCGCCCTGCTCCAGTTACCCCGAGCGAAACGACGATGGGAGCGTGACCCCCGCGGTGTGCGAGAACCTCAACGCGGAGAACGTCCTCGGCATCTACTCCCAGCAGGGAAGCGTCTACATCGGCCGCGACGCTCCCGACAACGTGGTCATCCACGCCGCGCTGATGAGCGCCTGGGGTCAGATCACCGTGGAGGATTACGACAGCCCGGGGTACCGCGGCACCGCCCACGTCCTCGGCGGGCTGGTGCAATACTACTACGGGGCCTTCGGGACCTTCGGGGGCTTCTACGGGGACACCGGCTACTCCCGCAAGATCGTCTACGATCCCCGCTTCTCCCAAGGCATCGCACCCCCGTACTACCCCACCGCGCAGACCGCCAAGGTCATCGCCGTGAGCACGATCACCTACGGCACCCGCGAGCAGCTGTACTGACCCAAACGGAACATCCCCCGGGCACTCCCGGGGGGATGTTCTTGCGTTCTGCGTCAGGTCATTCAGTCATCCAGGCCTTCCCAATTTCTGCCCCGAGGATAAACCTCACAAACTCTGCCTGTCAAGGGGACAAAAGCGCGCGCCGGTAGAGGTAGGGGTAAAGCCACCGCGCGCGCCAGTACGCGATCAACGCTCCCCCTTCGAGGGGGAGCGGCTCCACCCGCTCGTCCTCCCCCCGAAGGAATGCCTTCCAGTTGCGAAGCAACGGGTAGACGTAGTAGCCCCTGGGAAGTCCGTGCGCGAGCAGGCGGCGGAACGGCACCCCCATCACCTCCGCCCCCCGGCGGAGAACCCGGATCCGCCAGTTCGGACCGTGGCCGAACCGGTTGCGTCGCAGCACCGCCTCCTCCCCTGCACACTCCAGAGCGCGCAAAAAGACCGCGTACACGTCCTCGACGACCAGGTGGAAGTGGCTGTTCCCCCGGGTGTACCCCACGAAACGCCACCCCCGGAGGCGGGTGTAGATCGCGCTTTTGCCGAAAGCCCCCATCGCGTCGACCATGGCAAGGATGGGTGGGCGTACCGCACCGAGGAGCGCAGAGGGTCTCCCCCCATAGCGCTCCCGGAAGTGCTCCCGCACGACCTCCGAACCCGCGAGAAGGGCGACCAGCTTGGCTACCCGAAAGCGGTTGTAGGGAGGGATCGCTCCCAGGAGATGAGCGGACATCACGTGGTAAAGGCGCCGCGTCCGCTCCTCCTTGGACCACCCGATGTGGCGGTCGCGAACCCCCAACCCCACCACGGGATCCGTCAACCCCAAGACGCCCATCACCTTCCCGTTGGCGTCATCCCAGAGGAGAAAGCGCATGCGCCTGCCAAAGCCGAGACTCGTGGGCGCGCTCCAGAAGGAGCGAACACAGCGGAAGATCCGGCCCTCCCTTCGCCCGTCGACCGGCCAAAGCACCGGGCGCATCCGAAGGGGATCGACCTCGCTCGGGGCGGCAAAGTGCCGCTCCACACCACCCGCCTCGCACGCCCCGTGGAAGCGTCGCGCCTGTCGCGCGAGAACCGCCCTCGGGGCGTCCGCGAAAGCAAGCGTCCAGTCCTCCCCCACCCGATAGCCGTAGGCCTCGAGGCGGCGCCTGAGTTCCCGTCGCAACTCCCGGGGATCACAAGGGAGTTCTGACATACTCACCGTAATGTACCGGCGACCCTCTCATCCAAACCCCTCCCTTCGCCCGCTCCTCGCGGCCCTGATCTTTGGGGCGTGTTCCCTGGCTCTGGCCCTGAAGCCGGAACAGGCGGCCGCCCTGGCGGCGGAGGGGTTCCCCCCGCCACCGGCCTCCGTCGAGTGGCCCCGCGCTCCCCAGGCCGAGGGCGCGCGCCTTTTCTTCTCCCTGTACGTCGCCCCCCGGAAGCGGGAACTCCTTGTCCTGGTCCCGCGGCTATTGGAGCTCCCCTCTCCCAAACCCCCGGCCTGGGTCCGCATCGAACTCGCCTGGCTCCTCAGCCCCGAGCTGCCCGCGAACTCCTCCCTCGTACGCTGGCTCTGGGACGAGGCCGCCCGCACGGACCCCGGCGCGGCCCTCCTTGCCCATGCCTTCGGTCCCGAGCCCCGCATGCCCGTACGGGGAAACGCGACGACACCCGCCCTCGAGCTCCTCCGCGCGTGGTACGCCTGCGAAGCCGGACTGCTCCGCCGATGGGCCGAGGAGTGGTGGGACCCCTACCTGTACGAGCGCTACTTTCTCTGCCGCGCGGAGTAGACCCGCAGCACCCCGGAGGAGGGGCGCGGGTCCGAGGAGGGCGCCTCCTTGGCGCCCGGGGCGCCCTCGAGCTCCCCCTCCCCCCGAGGGGGCGCGCCCTCGTCGAGGCGTTCGCGCAACTCCCGGGCGTAAGCCTCGAGCCAGGCGAGGAACTCCCTGACCGGCATCTCGAGGCGGTAGACCCCCGGCGCCCTCTTGCTCACCAGCCCGAGCACCTCGAGCCCCCCGAGGAGCCGGGGGAGTTCCACGCGGAGTTCGGGTGGGAACTCGAGGTCCTCGATTCCGAAGGCCCCGGGCCTGCGCTCCGCGAGGAGCGCGAGAACCGCGCTCAGCGCCCCCCGGGGCACGAGATGGTGCTCGAGGAGGACCCGCTCTACGCCCACCTCCCCCTCCTCGGCGGCCCTTCGCACGGCCTCCCCGAGCAAGCCGGGACGCTCGCGGGCCACCCGCTCCACGGCCTCGAGCGAGGAGGCGAGACGCGCCCAGCTCGGTTCCTCCTCGGAGGGAACGAGCGTGACCGTGGCCTCCCGCTCGCCGGGGGCGTAGAGCTGCCACCCTTCTCGCCCCCGCGCGACCACGCGCAGCCCCAGCCGGGAGAGGCGGTCGAGGAGGGGCGGGAGCTTTTGCGCGGGCTCGGATTCGACCGGCGCCCCCTGGGGGAAGACCCCTCCCGGGCGCGGGCGCGAGCTCGGTGCCCCAGGCGCTCGACGAAGACCTCCTCCCCTTCCCGGACGAAGCGTAGGGTGTCGTTCACTCCGGCCCCGAGATGCTCGAGCAGCCCCTCGAGGTCGACGAGCGCGTCCTCCCGGACCTCGACTTGAAAGCGCGCCCCTCCCGCATCGACCCGGTACACGCCTGGCGCCTCGAAAACCCGGCGGAGTCCGGGCGTGAGCTGGAGCGCCCTTCGCTCCAAGCAGGCCGTGGTGAGCGTGTACCGGGCCTCGCGCATTTCATCTTCGATTATGCCGTCCCCTCGCTCATGCCCTGGGCGACCACCCCACCAGTCGGGGAGGTCGTAGCATGGTCCCTATGGCGACCTACTACTTCGAGGCGCGCGACCGGGGGGGTAAGCTGATCCGCTCGACCCTCGAGGCCCCCTCCATCGAAGAGGCCCGCCGCGAGCTTCGCGGGCGGGGGTACACGGTGCGCAAGCTCGAGGAGCGCAAGGGCGCCCTGCAACAGGAAATCCGCCTCGGCGCGGGCAAGCCCGGCGTCAAGCAGGTGGCGCTGTTCGCCCGTCAGCTCGCCGCCCTGATCGAATCGGGCATCGACCTGTCCACCGCGCTCCGCATTCTGGGCGAGCAAACCGAGCACGCGGGCATGCGCGAGGTGATCCGCAAGCTCCACGCCGAGGTGGTCGCCGGCCGGCCCTTCGCTGAGGCCCTGTCCTCCCACGGAAAGGTCTTCCCCCCGATCTTCGTCGCGCTCGTTCGGGCCGGTGAACGGAGCGGCGCCTACGACGTGGTGCTCAACCGGCTCGCCCAGTTCCTCGAACGCGACCTCGAGATCCGAGGGAAGGTCCGCTCCGCCCTCACCTACCCCACCATCGTCCTGGTCGCCGCCGTGGTGATCACCTACGGGTTGATCACCGGCATGGTGCCCCAGTTCGCGAAGACTCTGAGCGACTTGGGCAGCGAGCTGCCAGCGCTGACCCGCTTCCTCATCTGGTTGAGCGAGGCGATGAAGGCCTACGCCCCCTACGCCTTCGGGCTCCTGGTGGTCGGCGCCCTGCTCCTCCGGTACCTCCGGCAAAACTATCCGGAGGTCCGCCACGTCACCGACATGGCCCTCCTGCGGGCCCCCCTGATCGGCAGCTTGCAGCGGCGCACCGCGGTCGCCCGCTTCGCGCGAACCCTCTCACTCCTCTTCCGGTCCGGCGTGCCCATCCTCGAGGCCCTGAAGATCGCCCGCTCCGTCTCCGGCAACAGCGCCGTTGAGCGCGCGATCGACGATGCCGCTCGCGCGGTCGAGGCGGGCGAAAGCCTGGCGGGCCCCCTGCGCGTGCACGGTCGGATCTTCCCCGCCATGGTCGTCTCCATGATCGCGATCGGCGAGGAGTCCGGGCGGCTCGAGCAGATGCTCGACAAGATCGCGGACTACTACGAGCGCGAGGTGAACGAGGCGGTCGAATCGCTGACCGCTGCCATCGAACCCGCGATGACCCTCTTCCTCGGGGCCATCGTGGGGCTCATCGTGATCGGGATGTTCATGCCCCTCTTCCAGCTCATTCAAACCCTCGGAGGGGGGTAGGGCGCGGGGGCAGAAGATGAGAGGCGGCGTGCTATCCTCCTCCTAGGAGGCGACCATGCGCTACCTTGCCGCACTTGCCGTGCTCGCGATCGTGCTGGGCCCCTTCGCCCTGATCATCCACTTCTGGGTCCACTCCTGGATCGCCGTCCACGAGGGGATCGACACCCTGGAGGCCATGCGCCGGGCCTGGGGGCCGACCCTCCTCATCCTGCTCGGGGTGTTGCTCGCGGGGGGACTTCTCGAGTACGGCGTGGGTGCGCTCGAAGACCTCGCCGACACACCCCCCTCCCCTGCCCGTCGACCCGAACCCTCCAGGGCGACACCCGCACCCACTGAGCGCACCGAGAACAACGCGGGCGAACCGTTCGACCCGCCCGCCCCCTCCCGCGACTTCTACCTTTAGTCCTCCCGAGGACCGCTTCCGCGCGGGGCCGCTCTTGCGGCCCCGCGCAGTCTTCCACCGGATGCCCGCCTGGGGTTGCGCTAGTATCAGCACGAAGAGCAGGGAGGTAGAGATGGAGCTCCGTTTCCAACCTGAGGCCGAGGCCATCGTGAAGAGCAACGGAATCGACCTGGAAAAGCTTGCCAAGTATGTCAAGCCCAGCGGGCCGGACGGCACTTACACCCTCGAAGACATCATCACCTATTTGCACAAGCTCGGTTCGGAGATCCCCATCAGCGGTCCCCCGCCGCACGAGCCCGAACTCACCGAAGAGGACCGGGTTCGGCTGAAGAGCGCGGTAGAGCAAGCCGCCGCCCTCGACCCCAACCTGGCCCGCGCGATCCAGGATTCGGAAACCCTCATTCCCGAAGAGCCGCTCGGGGAACTCGCCCCTCTGCCCGCGCTTGCCGTGGCGTCCACGGAGTTGGAGGAGTTCCTGTGGAGCGCAGCGTGGTCTCCGGAACCGCCGATCGCCGTCGAGCTGCCGGCAAGGGACAAGGTGCAGGAGGCACTCACCCAGGACCTCGAGATCGAACTCCCCTCCCCACCCGAAGCGGCTGCGCCCGCGCCACCCCCGCCGCCAGCACCCGCGCCCGAGCCCGCCCCCGAACCTCGGGCGGCGAAGCCCGCGGAAGAAAAGGCCCCCGCGCCCCCCGAGCGCGAACCGGAAGAACCCGTTCCCGCCGCGCCATCTCAGGTGGCGGCCGTGTACCACTTCAGTGCGCTCGGCCTTCGGCGCGTGGCCTCTGCCGCCAAGGTAGCCCACGGGTCGGCCCCCGACCTACCCGCGTTCATCCTCTACGCGCTGGCACAGGCGGCTGCGCGGAGCGAGGCTCCCGGGGACCTCTGGATCCGCATCTCCGGCATGCCCGAGGGTGAGGGCTGGCCTCTCGCCGGCGCCAGCCTCTCGCAACTGCAAGCCCGCTTCGATCGCGCGGGAGAGGCGCCGGGCTCTGCGGTCCCCCAGGACGCCGTCCTGGTGACCCTGCGCGTCGCTGAGCAGGCCCCAGAGCACGTGCAACCGGGAGAGCTATGGGTTGCTCCCGACCTCCTGAGCTTTGCCGTGCCCGAAGCCTGGTCGGATCCGGAGGTCCGGAACCGGTTCGCCCGGCTCTTTGCCGCCTACCTCGAGGAGCCGGTCCTCGCATTCCTGTGAGGAGGTGATGACGCTGCTTGCGTTCAGGCGTCTTGCCGACCGCCTCTTGCGCCCCGTTCCCCACGCCATCGGGCTCGAGATCGGCAGCACGTCCGTGCGCATCGCCGAGGTCCGCGGAAACCGCGTGGTGCGCTACGACGAAGAACCCCTCGAGCCCGGGGCGATAAGCCGCGGAGCCGTCCAAAACCCAGACGAGGTCGCCCGGGCCCTGGGTGAACTCGTGAGCCGAAACCGGTTGCAGCGGCGCTACGTCGTACTCTCCGTGTCCAATGCCGCTGCAAGCACGCAAGTGCTACCCCTGCCCAAGCCCGAGCAAGCCGACGAGCTGGCCCATCAGGCGTTTCCCGCAGAGCAACTCGTCCTCTCCCACGTCGTCCTCCCCCCCGTAGAGGAAGCGGGGCCACCGGACCTGATGGTCGTTGCCGCGCCTCGAGAGCCCCTCGAAAACCTGATCGAACTCGTGCAGTCATCGGGCCTCCAGGTGCTGAGCGCCGAACCCCACTACATCGGGTTCCTTCACCCCTACGAGGGGGTCATCGCGGGTAGCGGCGACCAGCCGGTAGCCTTTCTCGAGCTCGGCTACAGCGCCACCGTGCTGGCGGTGGCTTTCCGGGGCGCGATTCGGTTCGTCGGCCACATCGACCTCGGGATCGCCGACCTCATCCAGGAAATCGCCCGCAACAATGCGCTCGAGAACTTCGCCGCCGCCGAGCAGGTCTACCGGCGCCACGTCAGCGGTGAGACCCCCACCTCTCTGGTAGACATTCAGTCCGACATTGAAGCCTTCACTGCCCATCTCGCCCGGGAGATCCAAAGTCGCTACAACCGATTCGCAAGCCCCTTCCAGGTGCGAAGCGGGCCCGCAACCATTTTCCTCAGCGGAGGAGGCGCCCTCGCGCCCTGGGCTCACGAGATGCTGAAGGAACTCTGGCCTGAGGGCAACGTCATCCCCGCCAATCCCTTTGCCTACTACTCCCCACCGCCACGAATCGGGGCGCCTCCAGACGCCGCCCGCTGGAGCGCGGTGGTGGGGCACGCCGCCACCGGAGCCGGCGCCGAACACGCCTACGCCCTGGACCTGCTCCCCCCGGAATACCGCAAGCGCTTCACCCCCGACTGGTACCGAACCGCCGCCGTGGTTCTCGTGATCGTGGCAGCAGGTGCGGGGCTGACCGTCTACCGCAACTACGAGCGCGAACTCCAACGGCAGGAGGAGACCATACGGATCCTGGAGGCCAAGATCCAGGCCCTCCAGCCCTACCTCAAGAGCCGGGCCGAGCTCAATCGCGAACTCAAGGAAGCCGAGCGAACGCGTGCCCGGTTGAACGCGCTGCAAGACCAGCGGATCCCGTGGGTCCCCAGCCTCAGCTGGTTCTTCGCCTCCCTGCCAAAGGACGACCACGGGGAACTCACCGTCCGCCTCGCCCGGCTGACCGCGCAGACACGGTTACGAGGGGGGCAGTTCCTCCTCGAACTGAACATCGAGGGGCAAGCCGCAGACCGAAACGCGTTCTTCGCGTTTTTGAAGAACACCGAGCAGGGGCCTTACACCCTCGACTTCCAATCTGCCACCCGGGAAAAAACGGGCCGACTCCGGTTCGACGCCCGCTATTACCGCACCCAGGCTGCCGCCCGCGCCAAAGGGGCCGAGGACGGAACACCCGAATCCGCAGCTAGAGGGGAGATGGCGCGATGAACGAGTGGCTGCAAGGAAAACGAGCAATGATGGCCGCCGCCGCCCTGATCCTCCTCGCAGGCCTAGCGGCAAACTCCCTGCTGTTCGCCCCCTTGCGCTCCAAGATCCAAGAGAACCAAACCCGCATCCTGAGCCTGGAGGAACGGGTGCGCGTGGGGCTGAAGGCCCGCCGCGAGGTGGCTCAGATCCAGCAAAGAATCGCGGAACTGAAGCGCGAGAACCAACAACTCTCGGCCCGCCTCCCAGAGCGAGAGCGCTTCGTGGAGCTGGCCCAGAGCGTGGTAGACACCGCAGAGGGAACCATGGGCCTCTACGTGCGCGAACTGAAGCGCGGCCGGCCGGCCCCGGCGGGCAACCTCGAGGGGGTACACGTGGGCAAGTTGTCGCTTCGGGTTCGCGGGCGCTTCGCCGACCTGTACCGCTTTCTCGCGTACCTCGAGGGTATGAAGCGCTTCTCCCGGATCGCCAAAATCGAGATCACCCCGGCGCCGAACGCCGACCCTCCCGCCGAGGTCGAGGCCGAGATCGCGCTTGAGTTCTTCTTCCAGTCCGGAGGGAAGCGATGAACCGCTGGAAGGAGTTCAAAAGGCAAATCACCCCGTACAGACCGTACATCGCCGGCGCGCTGCTCGTTGCCGCCGTGGGCCTCTGGTACGGGCTGTACGCAAACACCCCGCAGGCTCAGCCCCCCACCAACGCACCCTCCGCCCAGGCCCAAAAACCGTCGAACAGCCAAAAACCGCGCCTGGCGGTGCCTACGGGCCGCCCACTCCGCTTCGCTCTCCCTCCCATGCTGGAGGAGGAGGTCGTGAAGCCGCCCACGGGGGTGCCCCCCGCCCTGGGGCAAGTCGCCTACGGGCCCAAAGTGCCGCCGATTCGGAACCCGTTTGCCCCCTTCCCCACGCCCGAGGACAAAAAGACCGCTCCCAAAGCGAAACCCAAACGGCCCCCATCGCCCAAACCGCCGCCTCCCCCGCTTCCTCCGCCAGCCCCCCGGCCAAAGCTCGAGCTCTACACCGAACCCCCGGCCGCCAAGGTCTACCTCGACGGAGAACTCCTCGGCGTGACCCCCTTGCGCCGAGAAATCCCGCCGGGAGAGCACGTGCTGCTTGTGGAACTCGAGGGGCGTGCCCCGATCGTGCGGCAAATCACCGCAGACCCCGGCCAGACCATGGTGCTGACCTTCTGGCTTGGTGAGGCCCCCCGGAAAGGGGGGGAGGAGGCGCCGCCCGCCCCCTCGCCAGCGGCGGCGCCCCGGACGCCCTCCGTGGTCCTCGGCCCCCAGCTCGGCGCGGAGGTTCCTCCCAACCCCGCGCGCGTGTGGGCGGAAGACCACCAGGTCAAGTTGCGTGGCGTCCTCCTTGGGGCCGTCCCGGTGGCCCTGCTGGAGGTCGACGGTAAGGTGCTGGCCCTCGTGGCCGGTGAAGAGCTCGACAAGGGGGTAAGACTGGTGGGGGTGGGTCCCACCACCGCCGTGCTCGCGTACCAAGGACACTCGATCGTGCTCAGACTGGAAACGGAGGAGGCAGAGCAATGAAAAACCACGGAATCTCCGTCACCCGATGGAAGTCGGTGCTCTGGGTCGCACTCTTCGTGCTCACCGCGAGCGCCTTTGCCGAACGGGCAAAGATCAACGCGCTCCCCCAGGACCCCAACCTGGAAACCGAAGTGCTACTCCAAACGCCCGGAGAGGGTGTCCCCCTCCCCGGCCTGCTCGAGGGGCTGGCCCGGGCCGGCGGGTACACCCCGATCCTCCGCGAAGTTCCAGAGCGGACGGTGTGGCTGAGAGGGCTCAAGCTCCCGCTCCGCGATGCCTGGGACCTCCTCTACCGAACCTACCTGCGGCCCGACGGCTACGCCTACGCCGTCTTCCCCGCCTATCGCGTGATCTTCGTCGCCCCGGAGAGGGACGTGCGGGCCGCCGTGGAAGACGGCCGCGTTCCAAGGGGGGAAGCGCCCACCGCGCCCCCGGCGAAGAAGGAGGCTCCCAAACCTCCAGAGGCGCCCGCGCCCAAACCTGAGCCGGCGCCCCCCGTCGTGGAGGTGTTCGATCTGCGGAGCGCCCCGGCCAAGGAGACCGCGGAGGCGCTTTCCGCGCAGTTCCCAGAGGGTTCGTTCACCGCGGTCGGGAACAAGGTCGTCGCCCGCTACCCCAGGGCCCTCGAGCAGGCCGTGCGCAGGGTCGTCTCCGCCCTGGACGTTCCCGCTCCAACGGCCGAGCTTGTCCGGCGGAAGATCACCCTGAAGTACGCGCTGCCGTCCTCCGTCGCGGGAATGCTCAAGACCCTCCTCCCCCCACCGGAGCAGGGCCCGGCGCTCCGCGTCTTCCCGGAAGACCAAGCCCACACCCTCTTGCTCTACGGCCCCGCCCCTCTGGTGAAGGAGGCGGAAGCCTTGGCCCGCTCCCTCGACGTGCCCAAGCCGCAGTACCGGGTCCACGTCAACATCGAAACCACCGACACCAGCTTCCTCCGCAGCCTGGGGGTGGAATGGAACACTCTCGGTGGCGGGCTGATCGGGGCCGTCGTGAACGCAGCCGATGGTCTCTCCTTGATCTTCGACTCCACCAAGACGCTGCTTCCGCTCAACCTGCAGGCCGCTTTCGCCGCCCTCGAGAAGCAGGGCCTCGCCGAGAACGTGCACCGCAGCAGCCTCCTGGTGGGTGCTGGGGAAACCGCCAAGGTCACCAGCGGATTCACCTTCTTCCTGCGGACCGAGCAAAACGGCAAGGTGGTCAAGACCCCCTACGACGCGGGGCTCGTGATCGAGGCCACACCGGTGCCCACTGGCGACGGGAGCATCGAACTTTCCCTCTACGTGGAACTCTCCGACATCCTCGAGCGCAACCCTGTCGACGGGGACATCGACAAACTCTCCAAGCGCTCGACCCGCACCCTGCTCCGGCTCCGGCCGGGGGATACCGTCGTGCTTGCCTCTGTGGACCGCACCAAGTTCGATGAGACCTCCAACAAAGTCCCGCTCCTCGGTGATATCCCGATCCTCGGCCAACTGTTCAAGAGCACCAACACCAGCCGGGAGAACTCCACCCTGGTCGTCAGCTTGCAAGTGGAGGCCGCCAGCCGATGAACGCTGCCCAGCTGCTCACGTCGCTGTTGAATGAGCTCGTCCGACGCGGGGGGAGCGACCTCTTCCTCCAAACCGGGATGCCCCCCCGGATCCGGGTGGACCGGCGAGTACGCGCCCTCGAGCAGTTTCCCCCCGTCACCCCCTCCCTCATGCAGGCCCTGATCACCGAGATCATGCCCGAAGCGGTGCAGGCGGAGTTCCGGCGGGAGTTGGACGCGGACTTCAGCTTCGAGGAACCCGGAATCGGGCGCTTTCGCGTCAACGCCTATCACCAGAAGGGAACCCCAGCCCTTGCCATGCGCCGCATCCCCGAGTCCGTGCAAACCCTGCAGGACCTCGGGTTGCCACAGGAGAAGCTCCTCGAGCACCTCCGCTCCTCGGGGCTCTTCCTGGTCACGGGGCCCACCGGATCAGGCAAGTCCACTACCCTGGCGAGCATCATCGAACACTTCAACGTCACGCGCGAGGTGAACATCATCACCATCGAAGACCCCATCGAGTTCATCTTCACCCCGCGCCGCGCCCTGATCTCACAACGGGAACTCGGCACCGATGCTAAGAGCTGGAGCCGGGCCCTCCGAGCGGCGCTCCGCCAGAACCCGGACATCATCATGGTCGGCGAGCTGCGCGACCCAGAGACCATCAGCCTCGCCCTGTCCGCCGCAGAGACAGGGCACCTCGTCCTCGGAACCCTCCACACCCGCAACGCGCCCGAGACCATCGAGCGCATCGTGGACAGCTTCCAGGGCGACCGGCAGGCGCAGGTGCGCGCCCAACTTGCCGCCTCTCTGGTGGGCATCCTTTCCCAACGGCTCCTACCCCGCCGGGGAGGCGGCATGGCCCTCGCCTACGAACTCCTCTTCAACACCGACGCCATCGCAAGCGCGATCCGCGAGGGAAAGACGCACCAGATCCGGAGCTACATGCAGGCAGGCCAGCGCGAGGGGATGGTCGAAATGGACCGGGTGCTCGAAGAGCTCGTGCGCCGGGGCATCGTCTCCCCGGAGGACGCCCGCAACGTCGCCATCCGGCCCGAGCAGTTCCGCGCGGGGATCCCCCGCTTCCGTTGAGTGGTATCGAGAAAACGCGAGGCGCCCCGCAAGCGGGGCGCCTCGAAATTTGGGGAGGCTATGCCAGTCGCTCGGCAAGGTAAGCCAGCGATTCCCACTCCATCAGGGCGGAATACTCCCCTTTGCGGTCCTCTGGGGCAAGGGACGCCCCCCAATCGCTCACAGACAAGTGGAGGGGCACCTTCTCTTCGGGCAAATTATCCACTTCGGTGACGAAAAACGCGTCCGTCGATGGCACCTCAAAAAGCGGCGGTGGAACCTCTCCCAGCACCTTGGCCTTGACCCTTGCCCCACCCCGCTGGCGCGATCGCATCAACGCGAACAACGACTCCGCCTTGGCGGGCAACACGTAGTATCCGCTTGGGAACCTTCGCACCGCGAGCACCTTCACGTTGCTCCCTCCCCTCGGGCATCCCCAAGCCAGGGTTCGACCACCCCGAGCTCGGCCAGCTTGAAGAGCAAGGCCGCCGCCCACTTGGGGTCAATCCCCAGTGTGGCGGCCACCTTCTTGGGAGTCGTTCCCCGCTCGAGGTAAGGGCGCATGGCAAGGTACGCCACCTGGGCCTCTCCCTTCACTCCCTTCACCCCTTCCGGCCGGACGCGGACCTCACGATTCAGGAGCATCGGGTCTTCCTCCGCGAGCTTCTCCATGTAACTGCGTTCGTCAACCAGTGCGAGAATCCGCTCAGCGACTCGTTCACCCGGCCAGCCGAGATCGATCAGGTCCTTTGCCGGGCGCGCTTCGAAACGAAAGCTGCCCCCACCAGCTCCCCCCAGGCGAGCCACGTCAGCCAGCGCGAGCAGCGCGGGAAGGGGGTCTAAGGGACGCCCGCCTTGGGTCACCCAGCGGATCCGCCGGTTTCCGTAACCCACACGGGTTTCTGGCATGCCTGAGACGTTAAAAACGAAAACCCCCTCGAGGTCGCCGACGCTACGAAAGACCTGGGGGAGCAACATGAGCCGGAGATCGCCTTGCATTACCCTGTTCCTCCCAGAGCCAAAGCCTAGGCGTCAGTATACTGGCCTCGTGATGGCGGAGGTGGGCTTGGACCGCAGCAGTCACCTGATTCTTCAAGGCTTCCCCCTAACCCCGGAGGGAGCGGCGGCGCAACCGCTGGACGATCTCAGGGGAGAACTCCCTGACGCCCCGATTGACCAGGTTTTCGAACGGGCAGCCCAGCTGGCGGCGCGCTTCGCTGCCGCCCGGGGGCGGGTCCCGCTTCAGGGGGTCGAGGCCGTAGTCCGCTTTGAGGTGGGAGACGGGGAGGTCGCCTACTACCGGATCTCGCTGGCGCCCCGGGACGGAGGATGGTTGCTCTCCGCTCACCCCACAGGGGTCGAGGAGCCCCTGATCGACGTGGGCCTTGCGAACGAGGTCGTGGGTGGGGCCTTGAGGGAAGTCCTTGGCCCCGAGGGGCCGAGGATCTGGCAAGACTACCTCGAGCGGAGGGGGGGTGCGCGCCCCCTCCGCCGGGAAGAGATCCTCGAGGCCATCGAGGAGCTGGCCACCCAGAACCCCGACCTTGGGTACAGGCTCTTCGACCGGGTGAAAGAGCTCGCGATCCAGGCCCTCTTAGAAATCGAGAAAGGAGCGTAGAAGCATGGTTCGACAGGCTTGGCTCCAACTTGCGATAGGAGCGGCGGTCCTCGCGATCCTGCTCTTGGGCTTCGCCTTCGTTGGTGGGAAGAAGGCAAAGGAGACCATCGCCGCCGCGGAGGCTGACCGCATCGCGCGCACCTTGAAGAGCGTGGCCCTGACCTTCGACGCATCCGTTGGGCAAGAGCTTCCGGACTGGTCGGGCGCCCGCCTGCTCGCCGAGGCAGCTCCTCGTATCCGCGACGCGGGGGTCAGGGTCGCGGTGTTCAGCGACCGCGCCAAGGCGCCCGATTACGAACCCCCCCGCCCCCTCGAAGAGCTGCTCCGCGAGGCCCGGGCACAGCGCAAGCCTATTCGCCGGCTGGTCAACTGGGGCGACCGCCCCCTTTACACGGTGGTCGTCCCCATCGTTGCCGACCCCCAGGGGCGGAGCTACGCCGGCGTGGCTGACGGGACTTGGGAGCCCGGCACCATCCCCCTCGTGATCGCCGTGGGCATCGACCCCGCGGAGTTCGCGCCCGCCAAACGGGCCGCGCTCTACGTCGGACTTGCGGGGGTATTTGCGCTCCTGCTCGTGCTCGGGCTCGCTTACTCGCTCTCCGAATCCGTTCGGCGCTCCATCAATCGCCTCGCTGAGGAGGCCGGCGCGGTAGCCGAGGGCAACTTCGACACCTCCATAGGGGAATATCCCGGCGAACTGGGGCGGGTTGCCCGGGCCGTGGAACGGCTTAGGAACAGCATGCGTCTCCGCCGGGGGTGAGCCTTGGTCTTCCTGAGCGGCGACACCGAGACCACGCCTCTGCCCGATCTCTTGCAAACGCTCGCGCAACCCGGGAACGTGGGCGTGCTCAGACTCAAAACCAAGCCCCTCATTCGCATCTACATCAACAACCACTGGATTCACGCCGCCGAGTACGGGCCGGAACTGGGCGGAATCGAAGCCTTCATCGAGGCCGTGCTGGCGCCCCCGGCCCCCTTCATCTTCGAGGCGATGCCCGAGGAAGACTTCGCCAGGGCAGTGGAAAAGCTCCCCCAGGGCAGCCACATCGACCCCCCCGAAGTCCCAGCACTCCTGCTCCTCGAAGCCTTTGCCGCTAGAGACTTGGGTCGGCTCGAGCTCCCATCGTTGAAAAAGACCCTGCAGGATGAGGTCGGTGCGGGAAGGATCAAGGCCGGCGCCGTCTTCGAAGGCAGCCGCCTCGTGAAGAGCCACCCCACCCCGCTACCCGCAAGGACCGAGGCGCAGCTCCGTGCGGTGCGGCGTATGACTGCTCACCTGCCCGCTCGCTCGTTGCACGTGTCCATTGGCAAGGCGGAGTTCATCGCGCTCCCCCGTGGCGCCGGGAGCCTGGTCATGCTCTTGGCGGGTCCCCCGGAGAACGACTTCCTCGAACGAGTCGCCGCACGCTGAGCGATCGCCCCGTTCATATTCGCCCCCTACCCTTGAGGTAGGGGGTTTCATATGCGGCCGACCAGCGAACAACTCCAGATCCTCGAAGCCGCCTCTCGCGGGGACAACTTGCGAATCCGCGCGTTCGCCGGTGCGGGCAAAACCACGACGCTCCGCCTCATCGCGGAGAAGCTCGCCCCACACCCCGGCGTCTACGTTGCGTACAACCGGACCATCGCGCAGGAAGCCGCCCACAAAATGCCCCCCAACATCCGCAGCCGAACCGCGCACTCCCTGGCATACGCGGCCATCGTCCGCGGAAACCCGGGATACCGCCGCAAGCTCGAGGACGGGGGGCGCGTGACCATGCAACGGCTGAGGGAACACCTCGACATCGAACCCGGGTACGGCCTCACGCCTGCCCAGATCGCCGGGGCGGTCAACCACACCCTGAAGCGCTTTCTATTTTCCACCGCCCCCGCCCCCCTCGAGGAACACGTAGCCGACCGCGAGCGGAAACTCGTACAGATGCGCTACGGCGAGGAGGCCGAGCGCGCCTTCGTCCGATACGTGCTGGGACTGACCCGAGAAGCCTGGAGGCGCATGGCCGACCCCAATGACCCCTTCCCGCTAAGCCACGATGGCTACCTCCGCCTCTGGGTGGAGTCCGAAGACCTCCCCCGGGCTCGCACCCTTCTGATCGACGAGGCCCAGGACCTCAATCCCCCCATCATCGCCAAGGCCCGGCAGTTTGAACGCGCCGGTGGGCAGGTCATCCTCGTCGGTGACCCCAACCAGCAGATCTACGCTTGGCGCGGGGCCCAGAACGCCATGGACGCCTTCGCCCACTACCGCGAGCTCCCGCTAACCCACTCGTGGCGCTTCGGCCCCGCCATCGCCCAAGTCGCCCAGTCCATCCTCGACCTCCTTGGAGAACGGCACACCATTGTGGGGCGCGGGCCCAAGGACTCTCGGGCATACATGGTCGAAAACCCCCTGGCCTTCGCGCCCAAGCTGGGCCTCCCTTTCACGGTGCTCGCTCGCACCAACGCCTCACTCATCGAGGCCTTCATCGAACTCACCGCTGCTGGCCTGTCCGTTTCCTTCAACGGGGGCGCGAGCGAGCTCGTTCAGATGCTCGAGGACTTCATAGCCATCCAGGAGGGTCGGGTGCCCCCTCCTGGCCGCCCGCTGGCGGGGTTTGCGAGCATCGATGAACTGGAAGAGTACGCCGCTGCGGCCAACGAGCCAGGGCTCGTGCGCCTCGTGGAGCACTATGGCGGAAAGAAAAAGCTGCCTCTCGCCCGGACCATCCTCGACCTCCTTCGTAATCCCCCGGAGGGCGGGCGGGGGCGAGTCCTGCTGAGCACCGTCCACAAAGCAAAGGGGGGCGAGTGGGAAAGCGTGTTCCTGATGAACGACTTTGTCTCCCTGCCCCCGGAGAGGCTCGTTCCCAAACTCCCCCTCCGGGGGGTCCTCCGGGAAGAATTCGCCATCCTTTACGTCGCGCTGACCCGACCCAAGCGGGAACTCTACCTGCCCGTGGAACTCGCGGAGCGCATTGAGGAGTACGCCCGCATCTCCCACACCCCTGCCAGGCCCGGCGTTTAGACTTGACTCCGAGGGAAAGCGATGCCCAGCGGAACCGTGCACGAACGCGTCAACCTCATCGCCCTGCTCGCCGCCGCGGGGGTGCGGTACGCCCTCTCCCCCGGGGAGCCGCCAGCCCCCGCCGAGGTGGCCTTCGTCACCGGCTACACCATCGGGACCCTGTGGGTCACCCCCGACCTAGACTTCGCCAATGCCCACCCCGTCCGAGCACTCCGCAACTGGGGCAAGCTGGGCTTCCTGTGGAAGCCCTACGGCTACCTCTTCCGCCACCGCGGGCTCTCGCACACCTATCTTCTGGGTCCCCTGACACGCATTCTTTATCTGATGGTTCTAGCCGCCCTCCTTCTGGCACTTGTCTCGCCTTCGCTCGTCGAGGCAGTGATCCGGGAGGGACCGCGCGCACTGCCTTCGCCCCTTGACCAACCCGCCGTGTGGTGGTGGGGGCTCGCCGGTTACTACGTGGCCCAGTGGCTCCACCTCATTCTCGACGGCATACGGCCCGGAGGACGAAGGAGGAAGCGGGCCGTTCACGGCGAACGCTGAACGGCAATCCGCTTGCAAATCGCTTCCACGGTCGTTAACCTTACCATCAGGTGGGGGTAAGAACGTATGCCCTAATCGCCTCCCCCGGGCGGTCAATATTCCGGGGTGCGCACCCCCACCTCAGAAATCAGGAGGTGGAAAGATGAAGCGGAACAGGAACAAAGGTTTCACCCTCATCGAGCTGCTCATCGTTATCGCGATCATCGCCATCCTCGCCACCATCGCCATCCCCAACATGCTGCAGGCTCGGAAGCGCGCCTACGACACCAAGGCCCAGACCTGCGCGAGCGAGATCGCCAAGGCAGAGGAGATGTATATCCTCGATAACGACCAATACGCAAACGATTTCAACACGCTGCAAACCGCGTTCCCCGGCGTCGTCAAGGACTGTGACACCAACACTATGAGCATCACCGCCAACACCGTTACCGACACCCGCACCGAGTACAGCTACACCGTCTACCACAACAGCGGCTCCAAGTCCTACACGGTCACCGCGGCCAACGGCATTACCTCGACCAACCGGTAAGCTACCCGAAACATCCATGGCAGCCGGCCGGGTTCCCCGGCCGGCTTTGCCACCAACTGAACCCCTCAGCGCGCACTAAACTAACTCCCGGAGGTCGCAGAAATGCCCGAGAAAAAATGCCGGACATCCATCCCCTCGGAACTCACCGAGCGAGCCCAGTGGATCGCTTGGGCCCTCAAGCCCCGGGAGATTCGCACCCGAGCCGGGGTCATCCGGCAACTCCACGCCGTCCCTTTTCTGCCGGACCCCAAGCGGGTCATCCCTCTGCGTAACCCCTACGACCCAAACAAGTGGCACCGCTACTGCCCCACCCAGTTCGCGGTCTCCCAGAACCCCCACCTCGACGGGCCGGCGTACGTGAACCCCACCGGCGTGGAGGACGAGACCTACGTGATGGTCGTTCTCCACAACGCCGTAGATTCCCGCTCGCAAACGATCGCGCCATGGGCCCTCCCCTATATCACCCTTGGGGAAACCTACGCGGAGTACGGCTACGCCCCGAACTCCATCGTGATGCTCTTCCGCGGGCGCCGGTTGCGCGAACCAATACGCCTCGGCAGCGTCTACATCTCGACGCCCCCCTTCCTCGCGCTCACCGGACGAAAACTTGCCGCCGCCCGCTACGAGATCCGCCATGTCAACGCAAAAATCCGCCCGGGTGACCGCGAGTCGCGCTACGAGCGGATTCTTCGCATAGCCAAAGAGTCTTACGAGCGCTACCAGCAGCGCCGCCAGCGGCACCGGGAAAACACCGAAGCCATCCTCGGCGCCATCGTCACTCACACGGGGCCAATGCAGACCCTGGCCACGAACATCTACGCGGCGAAGTGCCCTCAGGGCAAAGGGGTGCTCATCGCCCATCGCCGCGCCAACACGATTCACCTGGGCTGCATCGAGGGGCCCCAAGTTCCCCTAGAAACGCTCATCCGCGAGCTTGAACTCCAGGAATACGCCGACCGGATCCAGGAACTCGACCCCACGCTTCTCCCCCACTACCAGTCCCTTGCGGGTCGCCTCCTGCCCAAGGCAAACCTGACCTTCCAACCCGTCCGGGGTTACCCCTTGCGCCTTATCCGGCAATACCAGGAGAACCTCCGCCGTGCGGGAACGGTCCCGGAGGTTCTTGCAGACACCCCGATCACGTACGAGGACCTCCGGCTTGTCTCCGCGGGCTACAACCCCACGACCGGCGGCGTGGTCCTGCCATTCCACGGCACCGACAATGCCATCCTCTATGCGGAAGAACGCTACAAAACTCCCGGGGGGCGGATCCGTTTCAACGTCCTGACCCCCAATCACCCAAAACCCAGTTGGATCCCCCCGGGATTTACCAGCCGTACGGAGGCGCTTCTCATCACCGAGGGCACACTAGACGCCCTGCTGCTCAACGGGCTTCTCTCGGGGCAGGGAGTCGCAGTGATGGGAATCCCGTCGCTTTACCACGATCCAGTCCGGGAGTTCCTCGCGGAACTCCCCAAACTCGACGCGTACCTCTACCCGGGCCCCGGGGAACCTGAGGAGCGCAAGGCTGCCGCCAGGCGCTGGGCCCGGGTGGTCGCGGAGCTTGGCCACCGGCCGCTCCTCCTGCCACTGCTTCGCACCCCCGACCTGTCCGGCGGAGAGCAGGGGGTATCGCCCCTCCGATACGCCATCTTGCGCTCCCGCAACGAGCTAGCAGAGGCCATCGAGGCGGCCGCTGAAGACGCGTCCTCCATGCTCCAGGAGGTGTGATATGTACCTCTTCGGCCGTATCCCCAAGGCATTCTTGAAGACCCCGGGGTGGTGGTGGCGCGCCCCCGACACTGACGGCTTCGTGCATCCCATCAGTGGGAACCCCTTTGCCCCGGAAATGAAGGGGGGCAGCCTCCCCGAGGCCGTATTGAGGAAGGCCAAAGAGGCTGGCGCGGGCCATATCGGCATACAACCCAAGCGCCTTGGAGCCGTTGCTATCCTGATCCTGGCCTTCGAATCCCCCGCACTGAATGAAGCGCAGCAGCAGGTGCGGAGCGAGATTCTGAGCGCGCTAAAAGGCAACCACTACATGGAAATCCACGGACGGAACCTGGTCGTTTGGGCGGGATGGCAAACCCGCGACCTGGGGCCCGTTCCCGAAGAGCACCCCCTGTTCTTCCATCAGCAGCCCGTGGTGTTCGTGGCCAACCCCGTCCGGACGGGATTCGGCAAGAGGAAGTCAGTTCCAGCCCCTAACCGTCCTTTGAAGCACGAAACCTTGGCCCTCCTACTCCGAGGCATGAAGATCATCTCGAAGGTAGACCCCCCTGAACTTCAACCCCGGGAGGAGGCGTCAGAATGAAACCAGCCCTACTCGAGCTCAACCTCAACCAGCTTGTCCCGCACGACGATTGGTACCGAGAGGACCCCCTCCCTATCGCCCTGGAAGAGGCCATCCAGGCAACAGGAGGGTTTGCCACTCCAATCATCGTGGTCCACGACCCAACGATGAGATACCAGGTCGTAGACGGAAATCGCCGCATACACTGGGCAAGGGCTCAGGGCGTCAAGACCGTCCACGCACTAGTCTACGACGCAGAAGAGCTCTCCCTTCTCCCGCAGGAACTCGCGTTGCTTGTGAACCAGCACACCCTCAGCGCATACGAGAAGATCTACCTCTTCCTCGCAGCCCTGGACGCAAGGCTGGGCCTGGGAGACTGGATCAAAGCCGGCCGCTTGTTCGCCGAAGCTTACCGCCACGTCGTCAAAGGACAACAAACCAGGAGAGGCTCTGCCATTGAAGAGGTGTGGCAAACGGCCAGTCGGCTTTGCGCCCTCGCGGGCTCTACCCCAAACTCCCTGCAGACCTACTTCTACCGCTACGTAACCCCACTTCCACGCGAGACCCACGCCCGCATCCTTCGTGGGGAACTCTTGCCCAAGCAAGCCCTGCAAGCAGGGGGCAAGAACACGCAAGGCGACTCCTTGGACCCGCTTCGGTCGTTGGTTCGGGGTGAACAATGATGAAGACACCGCCCCTTCTCCAGTCCTTCATCCAGAACCTGGTGGCGCAAGGCGTGCTCGGAGCGACCGATATCGTCGAACTACGGGTACAGGCGCGAGAAACCAGCAAAGACGTCGCGGCCCTGGTCTGGGAACGAGTGAAGTCGGACCCCGACTTGCTCCGGCGTTTTGAAGACGCGCTTCAAGCTTCCGGCGTCCGCGTACTGCGAAGCACTGTCCCGGACCCCGAGGGCTACCAGGTGCTGAGCCCCGAAGGGTGGGAGCGCGTTCTCGCCGCCCCCGTAAAAATCGGAACGGAGTCCTGGGTGGCAACGCCCCACCCCTTCTCGCCGGAAATCCGCGAACTCGCCGAGCGGTACGGGTTCGACGGCATCGCCTTCGCACCCGCCGCGCTCGTCACGGGCGTCCTTGCCGAACTTGCCCCGGAGGGTGGGGAGGACGCTTACGCCGACGTGTTCCCCCTGCCGGAAATCGGCCTCCCGGAGGAAGGGGAACCTACGCGTGTTGAGATGGTCTTCGACGCCCTCGCTGACATGATTCCCGCGGCCGAGCTCGGCGATGAGGAGGGGAATCCCCCGGAACGCGTGCTCCAGAAACATCCGCCAGAAGTGCAAAGGGAGGCCATGGAACGTCTCTTCGAGACCTGGCGCGTCAAGCCCGAGTATGGCGAGGTGCTTGAGTATCGCGAGGACCTCACGGGCATTGCGCCGGAACGGCCGGGAAACCCCGACTACTACGTTGACCTTGGGGTCTTGCCTGTACGACTGCCCGGGGGGCGCCCGGCCTACCTGACCTACCTGGCGTTCGCGGGCAAGCACCTCGAGGAGCAAGAGGCCGAGCTCGAGCCTCGGCCCTTTGCGCTTGTCCCGCCACACGTGTGGGACGTGCTGGCCCGCCGCATTCGGAGCGGCGCAAGCGGCAAGCGCGCGGAAAGCATCGCCGAGATCCTCCGAGAGGAGGGGCTGAACGTAAGCGAGGCCCTCCTCGCCGAGTGCCGTTCACTCGGGGATGAGGAGTGCGCCGAACGGCTCGCTGAAGAGGGGGTCGCGGACGAAAACGACCTCGCTAGAGCCCTCGCCCGCAAATACGGCATGCGGCACGTAGACCTGTCGACATCGCCGCCGGACGAAACTTTGCTGAGCGCCTTCGACCCCGCCCTCCTCCGCCGGCTCAAGGCGCTGCCGCTGTCCTACGAAGAGGCAAGCAAGACTCTCTATGTAGCGATCGCCCATCCCAAAGTGGACCTCTCCCCCCTAATCGAGCGTGCTCCCAAGGAGTACCCGGTGCAGTCGGTGATCCCAGCAGTAGCGGTGCCCAGGCGACTGCTCCGGCTCCTCCCGCCCGTCCCCCTTGAGCGGTCTCCCCTGATGGAGTTCCTGCGCGAACTTGAGACTCGCGAGGTTCAACGGGCATACCTATTTTTTCGCGGGGCAAAAGTGCGCCTCCGCGTCATCCCCGAGGGAAGTTACGAGGACAACCCGCCGTCTTCCCTGGCACGGGATCTCGAGGCGGAGCTGCAAAGACTCGTGGGTTCCGGGCAGAAGTGGCTACCTGACGGAAACGGCTATTACCTCGTAGCGGGCGAAGTTCGCAGGCGGGGGCGTCCCGAGTTTTGGGCGGTGGCCTACCTAAGGCCCGGAGTGCTTCCGCTCGCAAGCTTTCACCAGGCCTTCGAGCACGCACTGCAATCTCCTGGTGTGTACCGCATATCGGGCCCCGACCCCAAGGCGCTCCGGGCCTTTTTGCTCGAGCGGGCCTCGGAAGGCCACGGCAGCATCCTCTGGATCGCAGAGCAACCCCCCGAACACGAGGCCGTCGTCGCAGCGGATCCGGACAGCGCAACCCGCCTGTTTCATTTCCCTGCCACCTGGGCAGTGGTCGAGTTGACGGAACAGGCGCTCCTTTCCAGGTTGCAAGGCGCGCCGTACCCCATCTTCGTCATCGCGCCCGTCCCAAGCCAGGTCTACCAGATCACCCCCACCAGGCCATCCTCAGAGGGCGTCGTAGGATAGGGCCATGCGGATACTCCCGGCACTCTTGCTCACAGCCGCGCTGTTCGGCCCGCAAGCGAGCGCCCGGGGGGATAAGGTTGCCCACGTCTTCCCCGTCGCGCAAGCCTCTCTCACTCTGCAACTCGCCCCTTCGGGCACATGCCTCAACTATCCGGCCCCCCTCGAGTCCTTCGAACTCACAGCTCGCGGCGTCGGCGCTACCTCCCCGACCCCGTACTCCCTTTGCCTCGAACCCTCGCCCGCCTGGGGGGAGCAAGCCGGGCAGTTGAGGGTCAAGCTCGGACCGTTTCTCCAGTCCATCCAGATCGCGGGCGTTTCAAGGAGCGCTCCTTCGCGCATCGTCTTCCAAAGCCTCCCCAAGGGCCAGGGGCCTGGAAAAAAACGACCCGTTCCCCCCACCCCCCGCACGCGCGGCGAGGGCGCTCCCGTGGGGCTACCACCAGGCATTGCCCACTTCCGCGTCGTGCCCATCTTCCGCGACGGCACGGTGTACCTGACCTACGAAATCCAGTCGGGGGAAGCGCCGGGCCCGCTACTGCTTCGCGCCGATGACCTTCACCTCATGGCCTGCGATCGAGCACTGCAGGGGTACAGCCTCTACCGACGCTCCGATGACCTCACTCCCAATGTGCTGGAACCGGGAGAAGTGCAGGTGGGCACGATCGAGGTCAAACGCTGGCCCCCCAGCTGCAAAGGCGGACTCGTGGATTGGCGCACCCCCACCGTGGCCCATCCCCAGAGGATTTACCGTTTCAAGGCTCGCTTTACTCTCCCAAACAATTGACCGCTGAACAGCGTGCCGGGGCGGCGAAACCACGCCGCCCCGGTTTCCCCCAAGCGCCCCTCGTGGTGCGTGCTATCCTTCCAGTATGTTCGGACGAGCAGCACGAATCACGATGAGTGCCGTAATGGCCCTTCTCGCACTCACCGCCTTCGCCCAGGAGAAAGCCTCCCAGGATCCCGCGTACGTCGTTGTGTACGCGGACGAAGCCGAGCGAAACCCCGTGACGATCTACGTCAGTCCACGCTTCAACACCGTGATCCGGGGGTTCGATAAGCTACAGGTGGTTTCCGTCGCCCAAACCGAGACCATCCAAGCCATCAACCTTACGCCCGAGGTTATCCAGCTCAACACCGAGGCCTCGTCTGGGCTTTTCGGCATGACGGTCATGATCGGAGGGCGGGTACTGCAGTTCACCGTTAAAATCGAACCCGGCTATTACAACCGCACTTACGTAATCGTTCCCGGTTCTCCGGAATACCCCGTGGACACACCCGCCACCCTGGCGCCCCTCTCGAGTGAGTACGCTCCTCCCGCAGCAACCCCGGAGGGGGGTGCGGAGGGAAAAGCAGCAGCGGGGGCCCGGAAGAAAAGTGAGTCCGCGACCCTGATCGCGGCCCCCGGGACCCCCGCAGGCATCACCCTCAAAGTGGGCGCGTGGAATAAAGAGACGGGGTGCATCGCCTTCCGTCTAAGCAACGACACCCTGGAGCCCGTCGACGTGGACCTCACCTCGACCAACGTCCTCGTGGGCGGCACTCCCGTGCCTTACGAGCTGAGGCTCGACTCGGGCAGCCTCCCCGTCCCTCCGGGAGGAAGCGCCGCGGGCTGCCTGTCCGTCCGGCTTGGAAAGAAGCCGTGGGGTAAGATGGAGACACGATGGGCCCTGGCAAGCAAGGGATCGAGGAACTTCGTGGAGGTGCCCCTGCCTTACTGAACGCGCTTCGCGTCTTCCTCGCGTTCATAGCCGTCGCCGCCCAGGCCCTGGGCGGCGACTTGCGCGAGTGGTACGCCCAAAACCGCCAGGCGTACTTCGACCACCCGGACCAACGCCTCGAGCTGGCGCCGAAGCTCCACTACCCTTACGTGAAGGTTCGCGACGCCGAGGCCGAATCTGCCTTCTTCCAATCTGAAACCTGCCGCGATCGACCCGACCAATGCATCTACGAATGGGTTCTGCCCCTGAGCACGATCCGGGGGAGCGAGGAGGTCGCCGCGAACCTCCTCTACCAGTGGCAGCGCTTCGAGGAGCGCTACTACTGGTACACGCTCACTTACCTAAATAACCCCGTCTACTGGTTCTTCTGGTGCGCCCTCGACCTGCCCGGCATCGCGAACGGCGTCTCCGGTGGACGGCTTTTCCTCAGACCGGACCCGGCAAGCCCCTGGGTCAAATACCAGGCGGACGCGTTCAACCCTGCGCGCTCGCACCAGAGCGTGCCCAAGGAGGTCCTCCCCGCCAAATTGGAGGAGGCGAAGATCGCGGGCGGCGTGCTCAAATACGCGCCCCACGCCTCTGCGGGGAAGATGCGCCTCGACTACTACATGCCCCTCCCCCGCCTTCCTAGGGGGGAGTACTGCGACGGAAAAAACGCAAGCTTCCAGCTCCCTGTGTTATACATCCCAGGCTTTTGCATCTACGTCCAGGGCAAGCGCGTGTGGTGCACCCCGGGCTACGAGGAGGGCAAACCCCTTTGGTTGGACGAGGGGGAAGCCAACCGACGGATCCGCGAGGGAATTAGCCATGCCACGCAAAAGTACTACCCGGAATACGTCAGCGAAACCTTAAAGGCCTCCATGCTCCCCGGGGGAAGCCTGGGCAGGGCAAGCGTGTACGCTCCCCTTCCCTGGACCGCGAGTGTCCTGGGGGCAGGCGCCACCATCGCGGCGGTCGCCCGCCCCGCTACGGACCTGCTGACGCCCGCAGGCTGGGCGCAAACGCTAAACGACGTTCAGCACATCGCTCAAATCGCCATCCAGGTCTTCCGGAGCGCGGACCTGTCGCTCAGCGAACGCATCGCGGTCCTTCCGTACTACACCCAGGGGATTCTCATCCTGCTCCACGAGGCCGAGAAAATCCCCGGCGCCGAGCCTGTATCCGAGGCCCTGCGCAAACTCATCGATCGCCTGCTCAGCTTGCCCGAACCCCTTCTCGCATCGGCGCAGGCGGCCGCCGCAAAAGCCGGCCTGGACTTGGACATCGCCCTCCCCCCTTCCCCGGAGGGGAAGGTGCGCAAGTACCTCGAAATCGCACAGCGCCTCAACCGAATCGAGGTGCTGGCCGGCAAATCGGACCCGCTGAAGGTGCCCGGGATGCCGGGGTTCTGGAAGCTCGAGGAGGTCAAGCGGTGGTTCCCGGCTTCCAACCAGCTCGTGCACGAAGCCTTCGGGTACCAAACCTTCTTCCAGGTCTTCCAAACGCTGCAAGCCAGCATCGTCCCCGACTACAGCCAGTTCTCGGACCCGGCCAACCCTGTCGGCGCGTTCGCCTCCTTCGTGTCGGGCCTCGCTTTCCGTCCCGTGGTCTACTGGTGGATCCCCTTCAGCATCAAGATCTGGCTCAAGCCGTTTCCGCCCTTTGTCGACATTGGTGTCACCCCGGAGCCTCCAAAAGCCCGATGGCTCCCCCCTTATTGGCTCCCCTTCGGAGCCGCCCAAACCGCATGGGACTGGGTTTCCGTTCCAGAGGCCTACGCGATACCCAGGGTTAAGGGGACCCCGGGTGACCTGGGGGCTCTCTCCAAGGTCGCTCCCGCCCTGCGCGTTCCCGCATATCAGGAAGCGTATGAGCGGGCCCTTCGACTGAGGTGAAGCGATGAAGAAGTTTGGATGGGCGCTCATTCTGCTCGTAGTGGGTTGGACTCGAGTCGGGGCCGTTCAGATCGACCCGGCGGCGCTCGAGGTGGCCTACACCGCCGTCAAGCAGGGGCTTTGCGCCGCCGACATCACGTGCGCGCTTCCAGACGATATGCTCATCCCCTACCTTCCAACTCCGGGCCCCGACGAGTTTTGGAGAACCTTCTACACTCGGGGGGGCGAGGTGATCCTCTCCAGCTGGTACTCCAAACCGTTGGAGGTGCCGCTCGAAGCCTTGCGACGCATGTATCGTGCCACTGGAAGGATCCCCCTGGTCACCATTGTCTACCCCGTTGGGGAACGCGACACGTTCTGGCGCGCGCTCGAGTGGGTCCGACGCGAGCCCGTGTGTCGACAGATTCGACTCGTCGAGTCGGGGCAAACGGAAAAGACGGTGTACGCCCAGCTGGGAGCGGAGTGGGTGCCCCTCGTAATCTACCGAGACGGAATCCTGGTCGGCTGGGAACTTGGCGGGACTAACGGATGGCTCATTCCAGTGGGCCCCACGCTCCGCTTCTGGATCGATGTTGCAAGACGGGTGGCCGATCTGGCCGACATGGGGAAACGCAACGAGGCGGCCACGGAAGACCCCGTCGAGAAGTTTGAAGACCCAAACGCACAGCCCCATCCCGAAGCAGTCGTTGTCCCCAAGGAGACGTTCTGCTTGCCAAAGGAGGAGACGCCATGACCCATAAGGCCCTGCTCGCCCTCGTTGCACTGCTAGGCCTTGCGCTGGGGCAAGTGCAGACCCCCTCAGACGGCTACACCCCCGAGCTGCTCAAGGTGATTCAAAAGATTGGCGTTCAGGACGCCAGGAACCTAATCACCCACAAGGCGCACCGTATCTGGATCCTGGGGCCCTACGAACTCTATCCAGGCTTCGCCGAAAGCTTGGCGGGCAAGAAGATCCGTTTCATCGTGGGCTCGGACGACCTGGGCACCCTGAACGGCTGGATGTCCCGGATCCCCGCCAGGGACACCGAGGTCGAAGTGTGCGTAGTTCCCGGCACCACCCTCTGGGGCCTGGTCCTGGCCAACCCCACTCCGCCGCAAAGGCCATCCGAACAGACCTTCTTCCTCGGCATCGACGAGGGCGGGAACCAGTACCTCTACACCCACGACGAAAGGATCACCGGCCCGATCGAATCCTTCGTCTTCAACCAGTTCCTGGCCCTGGCGAGCACCTACCTCGAGCTCGCTCAGAAGGGGGCCTCCGGCTCCCCCTCCTACCAAGAGTTCTATCGCCGTTACCGCCCACAGGGGCCGTGCCTCTCCATCCGTCGTTGAGAGACTGTCAACGCCAAGGGGCCACGACGAGGCGAAGCGAGACCCCGAGCTCCAACGCCAACGCGGAGACTGTCCGGGCTCGTTCCTTGGCATGCACTCCCCAGACAACCCCCGTGTAATTTCGCGCAAAGGCGCGAAGCTTGGCGCGAACCCGCTTCCGGTCGTATCCGACGTCGTACTCCACTGCCCAAACACCACCCCCACGGGGATACCAAAGCGCATCCGGCGTGGAGTCGTAGTGCACGACGGTTTCATCTAGGCGCCACTCCTCCGGTGCGGCCCTCAGGTGGCGCCGCATCGCTGCCAATCCCGCCAGGTGTCGGAGTTCGAACCCCTCGAGCTCGGCCTCCGGGCTGCCCTCGCGCACGAGGAAGGCAACACGCGCGGCGGCGGACGGCACAGAGTCGCGCCCCGGTCGCAGCTCAACCTCCCGCAAGAAAACGCCCAGCGGTAGGTCCGCCGGGCGTCGAACACCGTACCAACGCGCCGCTTGCTCAAGGGTGAGCGCTCGATCAACCTCCAGCGCCTGGCGAAGGCCAAGGGGGTCAGGGGGCCTCAAACGGCCCGCCCGCATCGCGCCCCTCCATGGCTTGCTGGGGTGGGAGAAAGAGGATGTCCAACTTGGTCCCCTTGGGGAGACGGAACACCCGAATCAGTGCCCGCTGATCATCGGGGACCTTGAAGAGGTTGGCCACCCCGGAGAGGACCGTGATGTCGAGGGGTGGAACGGGGCGTTCCTGGACGACCGTCCCGTCACCCGCCACCGTGCTCTTGACGCTCTCGGTGTAAGCGTCGATGTAGCGGGTGACCCCCGTAAGCGCACCGCGCATCAGGTCGGTAAAGAGCGCGGGCGCGATCTCCTCAACCGTGGCCGGGAGGCCGAAGTCGCCCCTCGGGTCTCGCGCGAGCGCATAGACCTCGTAACCTACGCCGTCCTTGAAGGCCGAGTGGAAGGTGATCGCCATGCGCTTGTCCGCGCGCAGGGTTGCGCGCCCAAAGAAAACCGTGCCGTCCTCGCTCTTCGCCACTACCGGGGCCTCCGTCATGCCCTCATGCATGACCACCCCGACCTCGAGCCTGGCCGGAACCACCTCTCCGGGTTTCCAGGGCACTGCTCCCAAGGAGGCGCGCTCGGTCCTGGGCGCCGCCGTCGGGGGCGCAAACCCTTTGCCGGCCGCTCGGCCACGGGGCTTGGGCGCCATTGCGCCGCCATCCAGCGCGCCGAGAGGTCCGGGCACAGGCGCTGGTTCCCCGCCTCCCGCCGGGCCCGTACCCTCGACGCGGAGGCCGCGCGTGGGCAAACCAGACGCCTGCGCCAACCCCGCCAGCCCACCGCGAAGCTCCGGGCGCGTCCCCTCCTTGCGAGCTGGCGCAGGCTTGCCGTCCCGCACCAGCACAGCTGCCCGGGTTTCTTTCGACGGAGCAGCAGACGCGACCACCTCTGCCCCACCCCGGTAGCTGGCCGGACGTATCAGCACACCGCCGCGCCGGGTCGGCGGGTTAGCCTCGTTCCCCGCATTGCCGGGAGGAGAGACGAGCGTGGCGGCCGTAAGGCGCCCTCCCCCAACGAGGAGGCGGGAAACCGCTTTCCGCTCGGCATCCCCCTGTGCGGCAGTCTGCCCCTGCGAGCGAATAACCGCCGCGCTCCCGCGGTAATTCAACGCGCCTTCCTTCTCCCCGGAGCGGGGCACGTTCACCCTGGCTTGTGCAGTGACCTTCCCGAGGTTGGCGTCTCGGGCAAGCATCCGCCGCGGAAGCATGGGCTCCCCCTCTGCCCCGGGCGGCACCTCGGCCGGTCCCCCTTCGTACCCCGGAGGGGGGGTGTAGTAGGCCGGGGCCGCCTCGGGCTGCGGGGGAGGCGCCGGCTCCGCCATGGCCTCTGCGGCGCCCGGAGCGGGTTGCACTGCGGGCGCCTCGGGCCCCGCCCCCTCCTCGGGCAGGGGTGGGGGCAGCATTCCGCCCTCGGGAGGGGCCTGCTCCCCGCCGGCTTCTCCCCCGGCGGCAGCCGCAGGGGCCTCCTGCGGGGCAGCGGGCTTTTCGGGTGCCTGCGCCTGGGCTTGCGCCTGTTCGCGGAGGCGTTCGATCCTGGCTTCGCGAGCGGCCCGCGCAGCCTCGCGCCGTGCTTGGATCTCGGGCAGGTAAGCCCAGTAAAGCGCAGGCCCCAGGACGAGCAGGGAAAGCGCGATCGCAATGCGGAGGCGGTGGGGGTAGACCTTGGAGTGGTCCTTAGGGTCACGCACCCCGAATACCCGCTGCAAGAACGAGAATGCCTTGCGGCGAGCAAAGAGCTCACCCAAGACCTGTCCGTACCCCTTGCGGGCCTCCCGCTTGACCTCCCGATAGCGTTCCTCGAGCTTCCGGAGCTCTTCGGCGAGGCGGAGGTCCTTCTCGGAGGCACTCTCTTCAAGCTCGCGCAGGCGGGCCTCGTACTCGGGAGACTCGAAGGTGATCTCAGGGTCTCCCGTGATCGCGCGCAGTGCCGCGAGAAGGCCCTCGAGCTCTTCTTGGTAATCGCGCCGAACCTCGTTCGCCATGCCGCTATTGTATGCGGAGGCTGAAGGTCACTCCGGTCTGCCACCGGGGTGTCACGCGCGGTGTAGTAAGCTCTTGGGGAGGTGGTAAGAATGACTTGGAAAAAGGTCATCGAAACCCTCAAGCCCAAGGCTCCCCTGCTCTTGTCCCTCGCGGTCTTTGGAATCCTCTTTCTCGCAGCCCCAGCACATGCGCAGACCGTCACCACAGAGGCGCTGGAGAAGGCCGCTCCGCTGATCTGCACCATCGACGCCATCGCGCGCACGGTGATCTTCCGCCTGATCGCGCTCGTCATGGTGCTCATCGCCCTTGGCTACTTCGTGATGGGTGAGAGCCGCGCCGCCAAAGGCTTGCTCATCGTTGTGGCGGTGGTCATGCTCGCGGTGCTGACCTTCCGCAGCTGGCAGTCGGTCTTCACCGGGGCGAGGATTGAGACTGGGACGGCAACTGGAGCCACCATCGATGCAGATGGCACCCCGGTGATTACCTGCGAGAGGTAGCTGGCGGCGAGAACCGGCTCGCGCAACCGCCATGCCCGAAGTTCGTCGACTTCCCAACGTGAACCGCCCCCTCCGGATGTGGGGGCGGCCGGTCTATCAGTGGGCGCTCGTGCTCTTCGCCGTTCTTGGATCGTTCATGCTCTTCCAAGTGCTGTGGCAGCAACTCCTCGGCGCCGTGGTCACGAGCTACGTGGTACTCTATGTGACGGGCAAAATCGAGGAGTTTCTGCCAGGGAGTTCGGCCAAGAACCTCCTGCAAAGCATCAAGGACCCGTTCCGCGCCACTCCGCAGGCGGAGGTGAACTATCCTCCTCCGCACGTGAACGTCGAACTCCTCGCCCAAGGCGGCGGCACGCCCAAGTCTAAGAAGCAGCGATGAAGTCCAAGAACCTCATCCCCTACCTCAGCTACTGGTACCTGGACCCCCGGGGCTTCATGCTTCTTCCCAACGGCCAGGTGGAGGTCGGGGTCGAAATCTACCTCGGCCCCGACCACCTCAGAACCGACACCCAACGCGACAGAATCCTCGAGGGATTGCGGGGCGTGCTCGAGTCCTACACCTTCCTCCCCCCGGGCGGCAGAATCCGCTTCATCGTGGAAGCACGCCCCGCTGACCCCCGGGACGTGTCTGAGTATTTGGAAAGCAAGACCGATCCCAACCCCGTCTTGCAATTCCTCACGCGAACGTACGCAAACGCAGAGCTCAGGCGAGTCCAAAGCGGCGAGCGAACCTCCTGGCGCTACTTCATCACCCTCAAGCTGGGTAAACCGCGCGTACGCCTCGGCAACAGCCCCATCGCCGTTCTCTTCAACCTGGCGCGGCAAAACCTGGGGTTCGGCGCCAGGCAAGCAGAGTTTCTCCCCTTCACCCAGGCGGAGTACGAACAGCTCGCCGCACACGCCCTGGAGACCGCGGGGCAACTCGCCTCGCACCTCTCCTCCTTTGGTATCTGGGCGACTCCCCTGAGTGCAGATGAAATTCACAACATCGTAAGAAGGTTTTGGAACCACAACGGCATCCCTTGGGAGGATTACACCCCCTCCCGCGACTTCCATACGGCAGACGAAATCAAGCGCAAAAAGCTAAATCCCCTGAGCTACCGCCGCATGGTTGCCCAGTCCGAGCTCATCAACATCGCCCCAGACCGCCTCTACGTGGGCGACCGCGTGGTCGAGATGTTTGAAATGTTCCTGCCCCCGCGGCAGGTGTTCTGGAACTTCCTTGACCCCATCCTGCCCGCCTACCCCCACTACGCCGTGCTCGACATCTCGCCAACGGGCCCGCTGGCCACGCAGAACTTGCAACGTCGGTACCGACAGGCAGCCCGTTTCAACGAAGGGGCCAGGGCGGGAGATGAAGAAGCCTCAGCCGAAAGCCTCGCCGAGGACTTCCGCGAGCTTCTCCGCGCCATTGAAGGCGAGGGGGCCCGGCACCTCCTCGTGGGATTCGCCATGGCCCTCGACCGACCGGGGAATGAATACCAGGCCGAAGCGCTCGAGAACGCCATCATGAGCAACGCGAGCAACTACGGCATCCACCTACGCAAGCTCCGCGAGTTCCTCTTCGCGCCATACTTAAAAATCGCCCCGTTCGCCGGTAGCGTGTACCCACTGAGTTTCGACACCGCGTCGCTCTACGCAAACCACATGCTCACGCACAACCCGCCCTTCCGTTCGACCCGCAAAGACCGCGTACATCACCTCCTCCCCACGCGCCACGGTTCTTGGGTCAAGACCACCCCTTACGCCGAGGACCTCACCAACTTCAACGGGGTCATCCTCGGTGCCTCTGGGTCCGGTAAGACCTTCTCCGTGCAAACCCTCCTCGCCGATCTTCTCGCCGATGAAGACGTTCGCGTCATCGTCGTGGACAAGAAGGGCGACTATATCCCCATGCTTCAAACGATCGGGGGGCAAATCATCGAGGTCTCGCCCCAGCCCAGCGTCCCCACCTCGATCAACATGTTCGACCTCGAGGGGGGATCGCTAGACGCCGCAAAGCAGGCGCTCCTCGACCGGGTCTTCCTGATCATGGCCGACTACCCGCCGCAGGACAAGGACCGCGCGGTGGCCGAAGCCATGTGGCGACTCGCATACCACCATGCTTACGGGCTCGAGGGCGCCTCCCCCGGAGGGGAAGCGGCGCGGGAAGTCAGCCATATCCCCACCCTCCCCGAGGTCATCACCATCCTCGAGAACATCGCGAACTTCATCGGCCGCCAGGGGAACCTCGACCAAATCCGCGTGGCTCGCGAAGCGGCAATCCGGTTGCGCAAGTGGGCGGAGGGACCGCTGGCTAACCTCATCGCCCGGCCCGGAACCGTAAAGCTCGAGGGTGCGAAGATTACCTACTTCGACCTCCGAGGGCTCGACCAGCTCGGGGACGACCGGGCAACTGCCCTCGCGATCACCCTGGTGGCCAACACCATCTACAGCGCGCTCGAGCGGTGGCCCCGCCGCACGCGAAAGATCATCGTGTTCGATGAGGCCAGGAGTGCGCTCCAAATCCCCGAGGCCGCAGATCTGATCGCGGACCTCTACCGAAGGGCCCGCTCCCTCGGCGGCAGCACCTGGACCATGACCCAGGCCATCCACGACTTCCTTGGCGAGCGAGTTCAGGGAATCCTTTCGTCCTCCACACAGTTCCTGATCTACAACGTGGCTGGGCAAGAGGAGACGATCGCAAAGATCCTAGATCTCCCGCCCGAGTCCATCCCCATGCTCTCAAGCGTCCACCGCAAGAAGGGGCATTACGCCGAGGCCTTCTGGTACGTCCGCACTGAATCGGGGCACCGCGGGGAAATTATCAGGTTCGTTCCCACCCCAGTGCACTACTGGCTCTTTACCTCCGACGCCCAAGACGTGGCCCGCCGCGAAGAAGCTATCGCCCGGCACGGCGGAGACGTTGTAGCCGCGGTCGCAGAACTCGCGGGGATGAACCCTCGCGAGGTAAAAGCTACGCTGGAGGCGCTAAAATCCTCATCAAAGGAGGGAAGTCATGTGGGCACGGCTCGCTAGCCCAGCACCAAAACTGGCAATGGTCTTTGCCATGCTCTTCGCAAGCCTTGCTGAGGCGCGGTACGTGGCCCCCCCCTATTACCCCAACCTTGTCGAGGGGGAACGAATCGACCTCGAGCAATTCGATCCCATCATTCCTTTTCACCTGAACCCCGGCGACGTGGAGGCGGCCCTGCGCGATGCGGGCGTGCCCTCCCTCCTCTCCTACGCACTTGCGCTGGCAGTGGGCAGCGCCTCCACAGGAGCCGGCATCCCCCAAGTCCCGTTGCGGCTATCGTCCTTTCTAAACTACGAGTGCGCACACTGGACCCCTGAGACGACGATCGGCGCATTCTTCTGCGCCGCAAGTGACCTATACGGGACCGCCTACGGATACATCAGTACCCTCGGCATCCGGCACGCGAACATCGCGAATCGCATCTACGGGGATTTCTTGAGAAAGCTCGAGGAGGGAGTGGCGAACCTGATTATCAGCGGCCTTGATGACAACAACGCACTCAAGGAGGCCGCGAAGGAGATGAATAAAATCCGCGCCTGGCTTGACAGCACCATGGGCGCCTACTACGCCACCCTTGAGCGAACAGGATACGCCGCAGTCAACGCGTTCATGGAGAGCGTGTTCGGGCCATCGGACGTGAGCACCATTGACTTCTCCCAAAAGCCTGGCACCAAAGCCAAGGAAGTCGTAAACACGCGCGAAACGAATCCGCCGCCAGAAACACCGGCGGATGCCGAGGCAAACAGTGAGCAAGCTTTGGAGGAGGGCAACGCGGCGAGCGAAGGGGCTGCAGTAGTGGGCAATACGATCGTCGCCTCAAACCCGAAGGCGGCGGAAACCATGATGCAGGCCGCCAAGCGAAAAGCGGAAGCGGCCGCGCTCAGAAAAGCTGCTCGTGACACTCTCAAAACCGCCGTAGAGTGGGAAGCCCGCAAACCCCTCGCTCCCGTGCGCTTGGCCGGCAACCCGGTCAAGGAGGCCGCCGAGTGGAAAGACCAACTCGCATCCGCGGTTTCCGACCGGCAGGTCCTCGAGCACATAGGGAACATTCTCCTGAGCGACAGCATCTATCGCCGGAGCGAGGCCGAAGCCATCCTCCAGGCCTTGGCGCAACAAGCCGAACTGCAAGCGCAGTCCTTCAAAGCAATTGCAATCACCGCGGCCACCGTGGCAGAGCAATTTGAACGCAACGTTACCCCAGTCAAGGAGCAAGTTCGCCAAACATACGAGGGGGCTATGCAAAGCGCATCCAACACCAGCGCGCGCCTCCGCAGCGTGCTCTGCCTCCAGCGGGAGTACGGAGCATCACCCATCGAGGGGGCCACTACCCCAGGACTGGCGAACGACCCATGCGCAAAATTGTACGCCCCCCCGTCGCTTGCAGACATCCAAGCCGCCTGGGAGAGCTACACGAACTTCTAGTCATTACGCGACTCAACGCCAAACGCCCGGCGCCCCCCGACGCGCCGGGCTAAACTGGAGGGTAAGATGAACCGCTCCGCCCTTTACCGGGTTATCGCTGTGGTCGCGGCCGCAGCTCTCCCGTTTGCGCTGGCGTCGCCAATCGACGAGGCAATCAACTTTTACCGCGCGGTCAGCGAGCTGGCGCAAAACCCTTCCGCCTTCAACAATTACTTCCCGCGAATCCAACAACTCATCCCGTACATCGCCATCTTCTTCCGCCTTGCCCACTTCCCGACCACACTCACCGTCATCGCCAAGGTGCTGATGATCGTAGCCGCACTAGTGGTGGCAATCCGGGTCTTCTCCGGCGAGGAGAACGTCCGCTCCGCCATCGTGCGCGCGCTGATCGCCGTAACCATCCTCGCGCTCTTCAGCTACAGCACGGACGGTACCGATGCGCTCAGCACCGACTACACCCCGAACCCCGGGAGCACCGCGAGCATAGACCCCCAGCTCATTTACTACACTAAGCGCCTCTTTCTGCAGTACTCCATCCCGACCGCCGAATACTTCAAAGCCAAAGCCGTCGCCGAAATGGCCGCCGGCGCCAAACCTTTCTACGAGCTGTTGCTCTACAGCACAGTGGCAAAGTGGGCCGCGTCCGGTGTCGAGGGGATAAGTCGCCAGCTGGGCGAGATTGGTACGGGAAACCCCTTCACCGGAATCGCTCTGGGCACCGTCTTGAACTTCGCCGGCGGTGCGTTGGCGGACTTGCGGGGCGCCATCGACGGATTCGCACGCATGGTCCGCCTCTTCTACTTCGGAACCCCCGTCGTGCTCCTCACTGTCTACACCGTGACCGTTTTCCTCGCCGCGGCTGCTCTCTACCTCCTCTTCTACTCCATCCCCCTCTTGGCGCCCCTCATCCTAGCCACACCCGGAGGACTCGCGACCGCCAGCCGCGTTGCTCGATACATGCTGGTGCTGATTCTCATCCCTGTTATCGCAGGCGTCAGCATCTGGTTCTCGTCCTGGCTCATCTACAACTTCACTCGGGGCTCGGCGGAAGCTGCCCGCAAATACATGGAAGCCGGACGCAAGTTGCTTCCCGTCGCCACCTTTAACCGCTATGTGGAACCCCAGTGGGAAGTGTTCAAACTGCAACTCGCCAATCTGGCAGAGTGCGCGGCCAAGGTGCGCGAACGGAGGCGGGCCTTCCAGCTAACCGGAGACCCCAACGAGCTCACCCCTCTGGCGCAAATTAAGACGGAGCGCAACGCCCTTTGCTACGGCACCCAGTCACTGCTCATGCGCTCGGCCGGCCTCGCGGCTGCTACCCCGGAGGAGGTGGCGCTAAAGCGCTCCGTGGCCTTTGCCCCGGGTGGCGAGCCAAACACCTTCGGCCTGAGCGCCGCCAACAAGAGCCTGCTCGTCCTTGAAAAGGCGTCGGGTTCCGCGCTCTTTGAAACTTACTCTGCCTACATCAAGGAAAACCTGACCCGCTCGCTGCCCGAGTACATCCTCTCCCCCGCTCACAAGGTCCGGCTCATACCGAATCCCAGCTCCTCAGCTGAACTCAACTACCTAAAGACAGGAGCCGGCAAGCGCACAAGCGGTCCGCTTGCGGGCTGCTATCAGGCGGGCAGCACGTACCTGGGCCTTTACTGCCTGAGCGATACGGAACTCGAAGCCCTCGCGCGTACTTATGCCAACGCAGAGGGGATGAGCAACCGCGAGCTTGCGAAGCTCGTCATGGCAAACAGAATCGCAAACGTAAGCGGGGACCTGAAACTCATCTCGCTGGCTGCTGCCACGGGCCCCAGCCCCAGCAACGAAGTTTTCCGAAAAGTGCTCCAAAATCTTGAGGCGTATCGCCAAGACGCCATAAACGCGCTGCTCAAAGCTGGCTTTAAAACTTCCATCCCCCAGATCGCCAACGAACCGCCCGATCCTGACATCAAGAAGATCTGGCCAAAGGCCGTAACCAACCAGGACCTCGCGTTGGCCCAAGGGTACATTGATGCCATCCGTTCGATTCCCCTAAAGAGTGGCCAACTCTATTACTTAGCGGGGAGTTCGCCCGACTTCGTGACGATCTATGCGGCGTACTACCCGATCGTTCAAAAAGCAATGGACCTTTCGACCACCGCCGCGGCCAGCGCGGTGGCCTCGTACTACTTCTACGTCATCGTCGCGGGAATCCTGGCCGCTTTGCTTGTCATCACGCTGCCCATCGTTCTGGTCCGCGTCATCAACTTCGTCTTCGACACCGGTGCGAGCATCGTGTCCGGCGGCGCCAGCATGGGTGCGGTGGGCGCCGCCGGGGCCGGCGTACTCGCAGGCGGAAGCGCCGGGGGCGGAAGCACCGCGATGCGCTACCGCCCCACGCGTCCAGCCCCAGAGCGGGGGGGAGCGACCAGCGGAGGGGGCATGGCCGCAAGCGGGGGGAGCGCAGCCCCAAGCGCGGCGGGAGCGGGAAGCGTCTACTACTACACCGCCGGCAAACCCGCACCCCCTCCCCCGTCGGCAAGCCAGTTCGGCTTTAAAACCAACCGCCCCGCTCCCGGGGGGATGAGCGGCAAAACCGCCTCGGACTTCCTAGACTAAACTGCGAAAGGAGCACGCGTCGGACATGATCCGCCCGCTCAAGAGAACCGCAAACGCCATCCGGTATGGAGAGCGGATCCCCCAGGTCAAGCTATCCATCCAAGAAATCCTCAAGAGAAAACCACCCGTTGCTTACAGGAAGATAAGCCCAGTTCGCTACTTCCTCTGGCTTACCCTGACCCTCTTGCTCCTTGCCGGGATTGGGATAAGAAGCGCCTGGACGCTCTGGCACAACTACCAAACCCTCAGCAAGCTGGGGTGGCGAACCTACCTTTCCAAGAAGTACAACGTAGAGGCCACGACTCCCATTTCCTTCATCACGACTTGCGAGCGGGACGCCAAGTGCAAGCCGCTGATCGAAAGAGGGGTCATCCCCTCGGGGCGACAGGCACTGCTATGGATCCTGGGATGGGCCGTGGCAACCGCTTTCCTGTTGCGACGCCAACGCCTAGACCCCAGCCTCTCGATGCGCGAAAGGCTAGCCACCTACGAGGACCTCAAGAAGGGGGGTTTCATTGAACGGCGTCCCTGGGAAGAGCTGATAGACCGGTACCTCAAACCGAAGGAGGAACACACGAAGGGGCCTGCCGGGTATGCAGGCACCTTCGTCGATGACGACAAGAACGTCCATTTCCTGCGCCTTCCCCCGAACATCGCCACACTGCACACCCTGACCATCGGCGGTACCGGCTTCGGTAAAACAGTCTCCGTCTTCTACCCCAGGCTTCTCTTGGACGCCATCGAGGGCGCTGTCGCGATGGTGCTCGACATCAAATACCCCAACCCCGACGACTCCTACATTAGCGCTCGCGACTTCTTCTACACGTTCAAGCGGCGCGTCTGGGTGATCAACCCCTTTCGGGCGGGAGAAGGCCTCAACGTACCCATCCTGAAGGGCGTGCGCAAGCCCGAGGAAGCAAACACCGTGGCGTACTACCTCTACCCGCCCGGGATGGAAGACCAGGTTCCTGAAGCCGCGGTTTACATCTCGAACGCCCGCAAGGTGCTCGCCGCAATCATCTACGCGCTGGCGAACTATGACCCCGAGAACCTGAGCTTCGCGAAAATCCACGACATCGCCAACCGCGGTGGGCAAGCGATTCAGGCGTGGTTTGGTAAATTCCGCGACGCAAACAGCCTGGTTGAATCTACCCTCGGCTTGAAACCCGACATCCTGAACGGCGTGTTGAACCGCCTCGCGGTGGACACCGAGATGTTCACGCGCCCTGAGGTCGACGAAACGTTCCGAAGCGGAAGCAACGATCTGGACCTAGAACTGGTCTTCACGCGCCCCGGAATGGTGCACATCGTCTTCCCCGAAGTCGAACTCCGCGGAGAGGCCGGGGAGGCGCTCCTGCGGCTTCTGAAGCAATGGCTCGACGCCCAGCTCCTCAAGCTGGCGGAAAAGCACGGCGGCAGCCTCCCAATCCCCGTACGCGCCTACTACGACGAGTTCTACGTCTTCGGCAAGCTCCCCAACATCGCAAAAGACTTCGGCACCTTCCGCTCGCGAAACATCACGTTGCACCTGGCCATGCAGAACCTGGCCATGCCCGAGCAACTGTACGAGAAGGAGTGGGAAGCCGCCGCCAACAACAACATCGGACTCACCACGCTGCTGGCAGGCTCGCTTACCGACGAAGAGGCCCAGGAATGGGCCAAACGCATCGGGGAAACCACGGTCCCCTCGACCCACGTCACCGAAGGCAAGCACATTGAACCCTTCGAACTCGGAGAGCTCGGGCACAGCGGCAGCGCCGCAATCCGCGAAACGCGCCGCCCGCTCATCACCCCGCAGGAACTCCGGCAGATGCCCATCGGCACCGCCATCTCGATGACGCGTGGCATCCCCCCGATCGTCACGCACCTGCCCCGCTTGCAAGACCCCTGGAGCCCGCTGCACAGCGCCTACCTCCGCGTAGTCGCATACCGCGAACGCATCCAAGAGGCAAGAAGCAAGCTTGCCCGCAAGAAAGCCCTAGACCGGGCCCGCTTCCAAGACCCCTCGGCTGCCAGCTACGACGACGCCCGAGCCATTTTCGAAGAGTTCCTCAATCGCTCCAAGGGCGTGCGCGAAAAGACCCTCGCCGTGTACGGCCGCATTGGGGAAAAGACACGCCGCTTCGAAATCACCAAGATCGCGCAAGCCGTGCTCGACCCCGTGGAAATCAACGTGCTCGTGCATCACGGATTCTTGGACCGCGAGGGGAACAGCCTCTTTCTCGACACCAGTCGGGTTCCCTACGCCCTCACGCCTATCAACGAGTGGTTCGCCGTTGTCAGCCGGAACAACGTTGTGGAAGAACACCTCGAAAGCCCTCTCCAGGAACCCGAAGGGGCTGAAGACCTCCGCCCCGACGCACGGCTGGAGGACGAACGCCTCTAACCATCCGATCAGTTAAACTGATCCCCGAGGGGGCTAGCCCGGGTCGGCTGTGTGCCGATCCGGGGCTAGCCACCCCGAGGATCGCACACAGCCGGCAGGGTTGCCCCCCGGAAAGGGGGAAGATGGGTGCACTAACTACTGTTACTGTCCCCCGCCCGGCGCGGGCGCCAGCGATACGCCGGGCGGGGCCTCGGGAGCTCCGGCTCCCGGGGTGGGTGGACGAGCTCGAGGTCGCCATCGAGGCGAGCGCCTCGATGGCGAAGGAGAAGCAGGCGCGGGCCGAGGAGCTCCTCCGCCAGCTCGAGGAAGCCGGGGAGGAGCTCCTCGACCCCCGCGAGGTCGAGGTGGAGGACCTCCTCCTCGCGGGGGTTTACGCCCGCGAGGAGGAGGGCCCCGCCATCGCCCGGGGCCGCGAGGAGGAGACGAGCGAGGTCAGGGCCTCGCTCGTCACCCCCGCCCCAGAGGAGGCCGTCGCCTACGCGGTCTCCAACTGGGTGACCCGGGTGCTCCGGGCCATGGGGTATCCCCGCCCGGAGCACCCCGAGGGACGGGGGTGGCTCCTCCTCGCCGGGCTCGCCCTCGAGGCGGGTCTGGCCCTCAGGGGGATGCGGGGCATCCCCCCGCGCTTGCTCGAGGGGCTTGAGGCCCTCGAGGGGCGCGGTGGGGTCCCCTCCCTTGAGGGGGCAGGCCCAGCCCCCTCGGCGGCGGAGGCGCCCCGCGGCCTGGCCGCGGCCCTGGTGCGGGTCTATCTCGCCCGGGTCGCGGAAGAGGAGGAGATCGACCTCCTGCCTCCTGCGCGGGGCGAGGAACTCCTCCTCGAGGCCGCGTGGGCGGCGGCCCTGGGGAACAGTGGGGGCGGCGACCCCCTCCTCCCCCTAAAAAGGGCCGCGGCAAAGGCGGCCCTCGAGGCCCGCCGCGCGGCGGTCCTAAAGGTAGGGGGAATCCCCCCTGCCTACTGGGCCGCCGCAAAGCAGGTCCTCGAGGAGGGGGTCGAGGGGGAAGCGGCAATCGCGGCCCTCCGGGAGCGCATCCGGGAACTCGGGCTTCCGGAGCTCGAAACGAACGAGCTCCGCCGACTCCTGGACGTGGCCCGCGAGGAATGGAGCCCACCCCTCCCCCTCAAGGGGGACCTCGCGGCCCCGGAGGAGGAGCCCCCTCACCCCTCGGGGGGGGTAAGGGACCTGGTGCGCGTGGGGGTCAAGCGCGTGGGCCCTCACGCGCGCCTCTGGGCGCGCTGGCTGGCTCTCCCCTACCGTCCGGTGGGGGAAGACGGCCGGCCCCTCCCCGAGGAGGTCGGGCGCATGCCGAACTACAAGCAGGTAGTTTCGGCGATGTGCCCGACCATGAAGGCCCTCGCCCCTAAGAAGCCAGTGGGGGTAGAGGGCCTTCCCCTCGGGGCGCTCGCCACCCCGCTTCGCCCCGCCGAGGGCCCCCGTTGGTTCGGAGTGGCCCCCGTCCGCGCAATCATTGGCGCACGGCTACTCCGGACCAAGGACGGGGGGTGGAGGTCGCGTGACCTCCTTGCCCACCAGGAAGTCTTCGTAAGGTGGGCGGGGTGGGTCGCAAGGGCGAGGCTCCGGCGCCAGCCGGAGCTGATCGAGGCCGCCGCTCTGGACGAGTGACAGGGCGGTGGCATGGAAGGAGGTGATGCCGGCTAAAAGGAAGAAGGCCCCCGGGACACACTGGTTCCCGGGGGCCCTGCTTTTGTCCCCAACAAAAACACGAAGGCGCTACTGTAATAGAGGTATGAGTATCCGCGCTCCCTTGCTTGCACTCGTGGGCGTCTTCTCTCTCGCGCTCGCGCAACCTTCCCCTGCTAACCCTACTTCCCCCAATAGCGCCCTGAGCATACTAAAAGCGGCAAGCACGAAAATCCTCCTGTTCGCGCCTACGCTAAAGAGCGCGCCCCTCGCCGACACCCTCCACGAGAAAGTGGTCTCGGAGAGGGTCCCCCTTTACCTCATCACCGATGGCGGAAAACTGAACTTGGGGAGCAACTACGTGGCAACCTTCGCCCTACTCACCCGGACAGACCAGACGTACCCCATCCACATCCGAACCGCACCAGCATGGGCCTTCAGAAGAACGCCCCCCTTTGCCATCATTGACGATAAGGTTCTCCTGTTCTTGCCCGACGACGTAGGCGAATGGCGAGTTGTCCGCTTAAGCAATCTGCCCGGTGACGAAGAAAAAAAACGTAGTGCACTCGCCACCTTCCGGTGGGCCGCGAGGACGTTCAACTATTGGTGGAACCGCAGCACCCCGTGCCAGTTGGGGCTGGCTCAGATCCACCCGGTGCGGCTTACATGCAAACGCAGTGAATGGTTCATCCTCCAACCGGAAGCGTGGAGGTAGGTCTCGTAAGCTAAAACCATGCAACAGACCCACCTCCGTCGCGCTGAGGACTACATCAAGACTTACGGATACATCCCCATCGACAACCTGGAGGCGGTTCTCGCGGTAATGCCCGAGTGGCTCGCGGACGAGGTTCGAGCGCGCCAGGCCAAGCTGGAAGAGGTGGCGGTGGACTATGGGAAGCCCATCGCATTCACAACCGGTTTCGGCCGCGCCGAGGTGAGCGAGCGAGTCGCGGACAAGCTCACCATAAGCCGCGTCATCACACAGCTCTCAAGCCAGTACGGTGTCCAGTTCAAGGAGGACAACCGAGCAGGCATACCCCAGACTCTGCACCGCATCTCTGCCATCCGCGACCGGCACGACACCATCATCGGACTCACCTTCCGTTTCGCCCGTGTCGTGGTGGGGGCCGCCGACCCCGTGATCCCGTACATCCGCAAGTTGGGTTCAACACTGTTGATCGGGCCACCTGGCGTCGGCAAGACTACCCTCCTACGCGAAATCGCGCGCCTTCTCGCCGAAGAGCTAGGACCGAAGGTCATCGCCATCGACCCCACGGGCGAAATCGGTGGGGATGGGGACGTCCCGCACCCGGCAATCGGCCTCGCCCGAAGGATGCCCGTCATCTCTACCCCGGGCACTTCCTACGCGCGAATGCTCGCAAAAGCCTACCTCGAAGCCCTCACCAACCACGGCCCCGTAGCCATCGTGGGAGACGAGGTGGGCTACGAAGAAGACGTCGCCGTGGTAGAAACCATCGCCCGAAGGGGGGTGAACGTAATCACGACGGTTCACGGTCGAGTCCTTCGGGATGTCCTCCGCAACCCTGTCCTGGCCCCCCTGGTGGGCTACCCCGACAACGACGCGCGTCGCTTACGCGGCGAACCGGTTTTCAAAGTGGCGATCGAGGTCCTCGCCCGTGGACACTTCCGCGTACACACCAACGTCGAACGCTCGCTGGAAGAACTTCTCCAAGGGAAAACCCCCACCGAGGTAGTAGAAATCCTTCCCCCGGAGCGGAGAGGTGGCCGGGAACGCACGGAAGAGGACTTTTACCCCCTCATTCAACGGGCCGTTGCCGGGGAACTCCCGGAGATCTACGTGGGAACGCAGAGCTTACGGGAGACTGTGCTGCATGGCGCCGCCTTGCTTCAGATGGGACAAAAAGGGGCGGCCATAGAGCTCCTCGAGAAGGCGGAGGCCATCCTCGAAGCATGGCAATCCGGACAACAAGTCACCGGCTGAGGCCGCTACTACTGCTGCTCGCGCTCGCCGTGAGCCACACGCTCCCCGCGTGGGGCGCATCCTGCGCCTTCACGACGGAGATCAGAGCGGCTCTCGACCGCGCCGCCGCAAAAGTGGGGCTGGATCCCCGCCTCCTCTATGCGTTGGCGTGGGCGGAGTCGGGCTTTTGCCCCCGGGCGGTGAGCAAAGACGGAGCAATAGGCCTGCTGCAGGTCATGCCCAAGACTGCCCGTGAGCTCGGCTTCAACCCCAAGGACCTTTGGGACCCCTACGTCAACGCCCTAGCAGGTGGGCGGTACCTCAAGAAGCAGTACCTCCGCTGGGGAAATCTTCGACTGGCCCTGGCCGCTTACAACGCAGGCCCGGGTGCCGTAGAAGCACACGGCGGGGTCCCGCCTTACCCTGAAACGGCGGGCCACATCCGCAAAGTGCTGTACGCCTACCGCTACTACCTCGAGCACCTACCTCCGCGCTGAGCGCTTCAGTTCTCCGGGGGATGAACCGTTCATTCAACGGAAATCCCTCTTTCCGAGTTCTCCTCCCCCCTCCCCCTAACCCCCTCCCCCTCTTCGAGGGGGAGGGGGAACCTAACTCTGCGGTGCTCTGAGCAGCGGCGCCTCTCGCCAAAGTTCCCGGAGCATGCTGAAGATCCGGGCTTTCGGCTACTGCTGTTTCATGCAAGGGTGGCCTTAAAGAAAAAATCCCGGGGGCGAACGCCACACCGTGCCCCCGGGGGTACACCCCGGCACGCCGCCGCGCCTTGACGTGGCGCCGGGGCTCCCGCATTTGCGGGTCCAAGCGGCGGCAACCCCGTAAGTCCTCACCCGCAAGGGGAGGCTGGGGGAAGGAGGTAAAAATGAGGAACAAGGTTACCGTATCCGGAAAACTCATTCGGCGAGAGCTCAAGTACACCCCCACGGGGGTGCCTGTGTTCCAGGGGGCTATCGCCGGGGTTCGCGGCCTCCGGCGATTCGTCCTCCCATTCGAGATGGTCGGCGAAAAGGCGGAGGCCATCGCTGTCGCCTTGGACGGCCAGAAGAACCCCGCCCTCTTTATGCGGGGGCATTTCCTGACGAAGCAATGGGAAAACGAAACCGGGGAAAAGCGCTCCCGGTTGATCCTCCGCGCGGATGGCTTTTCCCCCGTCTTGGGGGAGGCGAAAACACTGGCGCTCCCGACCCGCAAGGGTGGCGCCCTCGAGTTCCTCGAGGGCGCCGTCAACTTGGCGGTGCTCGAGGGGCGGTTGGTGCGCAACATCAGCCCTAAGGTCGTCCAGATGCGCAAGGACGGAAAGGACGTCGTCCTCTCGGAGGGGACCGTTGCCGTCAACATGCGCTTCGTCGGGAGGGATGGCGAGGAGCGGGAACTCGCCGCCTTCGTCCCCTTCGAATTCTGGGACACTCGCCTCGAGGGCAAAAAGGGCGAGTGGGTCCAGGTAGCGGGGGTCGTCTCGCACTCCATCTGGACAACGAAGACGGGCGAGACCCGCTCCCGCTTCTACGTAGCGGCCGAAAGCTTCGTCCGCCTCGGGTTCATCGACCTCAAGGCCACCACCCCGAAGGCGGACGGACCCGAGGTCGTCGAGTTCCCGCCCGTCGAGGACCTGCCCTTCTAAGGAGGTGAAGATGCGCTTACTCCTCTTCGCCCCCGTCGCGACCCTCTTCGCCCTCTGGGTCGCGGCGGGAATTCTCCCCGGGGCATCGGTGCTCGCCCTCTGGGGGGCTGGGTGGTGGCTCGCCGCCACCATCCCCCCCCAGCGGGGCAAGGCAAAGGCCACCGCGGTGCTCGGGGGTGTCTTGCCCCTGGGCATCGCGGTACTGGGGACCACCAGCGACCCCTTCGTAGCGATCGCCGCAGGGTACGCGGTCGCGGTGGGGTTGGGGCTGGCGGCGGACTCCTCATGAGCACCGCCAGCCTCCAGGTCTGGGGCCGCGCACTCCTTTACATCAACCGCACCGTGCGGCTCCAGACCCCCCAGGGAGAGGAAGCTTATATCGGCTTGGGCGCCAACCTAATCGAAAGGCCCAAGCGCTTCCTCTCCCTGGTCCCCGTTCTCCTGGAGGAGCCGCTCTACGGGCTGGTCGTGGTGCAGGGAGTCTTCGTCCCCTCTCCGACGCCTGACCAGCCCTGGCGGTTCCTCCTGAAGCCCCAGAAAGTAATCCGCCCCGACTGGGCACCCGACGTGCCCATCGGGGCACGGGGCTATCGGGCGGCCGTCGGGGCGTACCGCACCTGGAGCGACGCGAGAGTGCTCCAGCCGCTCCGGCGGTCCGGGTACTACCTGGCCGAGTCCGGGGGCTTGCGGTTCATCCTCGTGGCTTGGCCAGGGCTTAAGCCGGGTTCCCCCTTCAAGCTCGTGAAGGGGCGAACCACGGAAGTTGCCCCGCGCGGGCAGCGCGTCACGCTGTTCTGTGTGGGGTAGAAAGGGAGGTTCGTAATGAAGTGGGTCGACGTGCTAAAGGGAATTCTCGCCCGCCCGGTCGTGGCGGGCCAGCGGATCGTCCCCATCCTCTGGGGACTCCCGGGCGTCGGCAAGACGGCCCGGGTGAAGGAGATCGCCCGGGAGCTCGGCGCTCACCTTGAGGTGGTGATCCTCTCCATCCGGGACGCCACCGAGGTGGCCGGGCTCCCGATGAAGGCCCAGGACGGGAGCATCAAGATCGCTCCCTCCTCCTGGGCCATGCGAGCCGCCGAAGCTGCCCGGAAGGGGCGGCGCGTCGTCGTCTTCTTCGACGAGCTGACCACCGTCCCCCGGGCGGTGCAGGCGGCCGCTCTCCGGATTCTGCTGGAGGGCGTGGTCGGGGAGCTCGAACTCCCCGAGAGCGTGGCCTTCGTCGCGGCGGCGAACCCGCCCGACGTGGCCGCCGGGGGCTGGGACCTCGAGCCCCCCATGGCCAACCGGCTCCTCCACCTCCACGTCAAGCCCGATGTGGAGGAGTGGGTGCGGTGGGCCCAGGGGCAGGGCCCGACCTTCGCCCTCGTCGCCGCGTTCGTGCGGCGGCGGCCGGACCTGCTCCTCGACTTCCCGAAGGAGCGGTCCCGGCGGGGCGAGGCCTGGCCCTCGCCGCGGTCCTGGGCTGCCCTCGCCGCGGCGATGGAGGCCCTCGGGACCCGTGACCCCGACGACCTCGTGGAGGTCGCACACGGGGCCGTGGGGCCGGGGGCCGCGAGCGAGTTCCTCACCTGGCTCGAGCAGGTGGACCTGCCCGAGCCGGCGGAGGTGCTCGAGCGGCCCCACGAGATCCCGCTCCCCGCGCGCGAAGACGCGGTCTTCGCCCTCACCCTCGGCGCTGTCCACCTCGCAGGAAAGCGGGGGACGGCCGAGGCCGTGGAGGCGGTGGCCGCGTTCCTGGCCCGGGTCTACCGGGCGGGGTACGCAGACATCGCCGCCGCCGGGGGGTCGGAGCTCGTCCCCGCCGTGAAGGAGCTCCTCAACCGGGGCGAGCTCCGGGATATCCCGGCCTTCTACGGGGAGCTCTCCCCCGAGCTCCTCACGGCGTTCGCGGCTCTCAAGTAGACGCTTCGCCCCCCGGCTCAAGGAAGGCCGGGGGGCACGAAAGGAGGTGGCGATGAAGGAAATGATCCTCGGAGCCCGGGCCGCGCTGGTCCGCCGGCTCCCGTACTTGGCGGCTCTCCTCCTCCGGCTCCGGCTGGTGGAGACGGGGGCGGAGGTAGCGATGGCCGTGGACCAGCACGGCCGGGTCTACTACAACCCGGCCGTGCTTGAACGGCTCACGGCCGGGGACCCGGGCAAGGTGGCGGGCATCCTCCTCCACGAGGCCTACCACCTGCTCTTCCGCCACTTCGCCCGGGCCAAGGCCCAAGGGGTCGGGAACGACCCCCAACTCCTCCGCGTCTGGAACTACGCCGCGGACGCGGAGGTGAACCCAGCCGTCGAACGGGCGAACCTCCCCCTCCCGGCGGAGGGCGTGTGGCCGAGGACCCTCGGGCTCGAGCCCGGCAAGCACGCGGAGTACTACTACCGCCGCTTGCTGGAAAGCCCCCCCGAGTTCGACCTCTTTCCTTTTCCGATGGCGGGGGGCGGAGTCCCGATGCAGGCGTCCCCCGACCCCGGAAGCCTCCCGATGAGCGGCGAGGGAGGCGCAGGAACGGAGGGCAGCGAAGACGGAAACGGCGGCGGCACCTCCCGCGCGGACGGACAGTCCGGCAAGCCGGGCGCGGAGAACGCCGAAGGCGCGGGAAACGGGGCCCCGGCGCAAGCAACCCCCGACCCCGGAAGCCTCCCGATGAGCGGCGAGGGAGGCGCGGGGGCGGAGGGCAGCGAAGACGGAAACGGCGGCGGCACCTCCCGCGAAGGCGGGCAGTCCGGCACGGGGGGCAGGGACAGCTCAGAGAAAGACGAGTTTGCCCCCCTCCCCGGCGGCTCCGCGGCCGACGGGGTGCCGCGCCCCTGGGAGTTGCCCCCCGACGACGCCGAGCACCCCGGAATCGAGGAGCGAGAGCTGGACCGCATCCGGCGGCAGGTGGCGGTCCAGCTCGGGCGCCACCTGAAGGACCGGGGGTCGCTCCCCGCCGGGCTCGCGCGCCTGGTGGAGGAGTACCTCGAGCCCCAGGTCGACTGGCGCCGCGAGCTGCTCGCTCGCGTCAAGCACGCGGCGCAGCAGCAGGCGGGCCAGCTCGACCAGTCCTGGGCCCGGGCCAGCCGGCGCGACCACCCCGACTTCATCTTCCCCGGGTGGGTGGAGCCGGCCCCCGAGATCGCGGCGGTCATCGACACCTCCAGCTCGATGGGCGACCGCGAACTCGCCGCGATCCTCGGGGAGGTCCGGGAGATCCTCCGGACCGTCAGTGCTTCGGTGCGCTACTACGCCACCGACGCTGAGGTCCAGGAGGCAGGCAACGTCCACCGGATCGAGGGCATCCGCCTCGCCGGGGGAGGCGGCACCGACATGCGGGTAGGCATCCAGGCCGCCCTCGAGGGCCGGCCGCGCCCCAACATCCTCCTCGTCTTCACCGACGGGTACACCCCGTGGCCGGCCGAGCCCCCCGACCACCGGGTGGAGGTGATCCCGGTGGTCCTCGGCGAAGAGGGCTTGGCAGAGGCCCCCGGGTGGGTGCGGGAGCAAGCCATCGTGATCGACGACTAAACCCGCCCCGCCCCTCCGGGGGCACCCCGGCACGCCGCCGCGCCTTGACGTGGCGCCGGGGCTCCCGCGCGAAAGGCGCGGATCCAAGCGGCGGCAACCCCGTAAGCCCCCACCGCGCAGGCGGGAGGCAGGGGAAGGAGGTATGAGATGAAGAACAAGACCCTGCAAATCTGGCCGGTCGTCAAGCGCGACTGGCTCAACGTCTTCCTCGACCCCGCGGGTCCCGGCGATTACTCGGACGCCCTCGGCGGCACCCCGGGCATCGAAGTCCGGGTGCCGATCGCCGGGGGCCTCGAGTACATGAAGGGCCAGCTCCTCTTCCCCGGGGCTGGGCGCCTGGAGGCGGTGCCCGATCCCTCCGGGCTCTCCCCGGAGGGGATCATCGGCTCCCCCGCCGACCTCGACGCCATCGAGGACCTCTGGGTCGATGGCATCGAGGTCCGGTGGAAGCGGGGAGCCGGGCCGTTCTTCAAGGACCCGGTCGTCCGGGTGGGCGACCGGATCGTGATCGAGGGGGACGGCTGGATCCCCCGCGGGCTGCTCATCTGGGCGGCCTACGCGGTCAAACCCCGGGAGGGGGAAGCATGACCGCAGCCGAGCTCTTCGTGGAGGGGTTCGCCGCCCGACTCCTCGCACACGCGAGGAAGCTCATCCCGGTCACCGAGGAGATCGGGCGGAGCAACCTCGAGGTCCTCGCCCTCCACGAGGGGCCCCACTCGCTGGGGCTCACAAAGTGGGCGGGGTGGCTCTATCTCGCCCCGAGCGAGGTGAAGCTATCCATCGCTCCCAACCCAAAAGCCCACCCCATCTCGGTGTACTACTACCCGGGCGTGTCGAGCGCGGGGGCGCAGATGCTCCACAGTTCGATGCACTACTGGATCGAGAAGTGGCGCCCCCTCGACCCCACGGACCCCGTGGGCTCCGCCCTGGCCTTCGAGCGGGAGCTGGCGGAGGCAGTCGCCCAAGCTGAGGAACAAGCCCGGGCCCTGGTCCGGCGCTTCGCCAAGAACATCGCCGAGGATCCGGACCGGGCCTGGTTCTGGAGGTGATGCGCATGTGGCAGGACCTCATCCGCCCCCTGCTGCAGCGGGGGCTTCACCATGTCCTCCCCCTCATCGCCCCGGAGCGGATCGCGGCGCGCTACCGGGAACTCGGGGGAGGGAAGCACGTCCGGATCGACCCCAAAACCGGGGAGCCGCTCCTCGTCGTTTCCGGCGGGAGCGCGCTCCTGCTCCCGATCCTCCAAAACAAACAGCGGGAGCGGTCGCCGCACGACTGGAACCGCCCCGCAACGGGGTCGGTGATCCCCGAGTACGCGAAGGAGGACGTGCAAATCGTCCTCCGCATCTACGAGGAAATTCTCGAGGCGGTCGAGGAGAAGAACCCCTACAGGACCGCAGGCGCCCTCGAGGCGCTGGCGATCGGGGAGGAGTGAGGCAGGATGACCGAGAGCGAACTTGCCCGGGCAGTCGGCAAGCGGTTCCAGTCGGAGGTCCTGAGGCGGGCCCAGCGCCCCCTTCAAGGGCTGCTGAAGGGGTGGTCCCTCGACGCCATGGGCCTCGCCGTCGGGTACCTCGTCGGTGAGGAAGCCAGCGTCCCACTCGAGCCAAAACTCGTCCCATCCAGGAAAGGGGGGGAGCCGCACCAGGTGCTCCAGGTCGCGGTCCCGATCCCCGACGATGGGCACGTGTACCTCGAGGTCACCCAGGAGGGGCGCGTGCGTTTCCCCCGGGGAGACGGACCCATCACCGCAGCCCGGATCTATCACCTCGTGCCCTGGAAGGGGCGGAGCGACCGCCCCTACGGCGAACTCCGCGAGCGCATCGAGGAGCTCGCTGGGAAGGTCGAGCAGAAGCTCGGGTCGATCCGCCCCCTGCTCGAGGAACTCGACCGCCTGGTCCGGGCCCACGAGGGGAAGATCCCCGCGCTGCTCGAGCAGCTTCGGGCCGAAGTGCCCGGGGTGCTCGAGCCCCTGATCCAGCTCCTCCGCGAAGACGACCCCCAACACACCAAACCGCTGTGGGAGCAAACCCGCGCGGAGAGGGTCGCGCGGGAAGCGCTGGAAGCCCTCCGCTCCCGACGGTTCCCCATGCTTGCCTCCGACTTGGCGTGGTGGTCCCGCGACGTCCCTCTCAAGATCCAGGTCGCCTTCCCTGAACTCGGTGAGCCCCCCGTGACACCTCCAGGCCCGCTGACCATCGTGATCCACCCCTACCCTCAGGAGAAGGTGGAGCTCGAGTCCACCCCGATCACGCTCGGGAAGAAGCTCGGGGCGTGGGCCCGGGCGCTCAAGCTCAAAGACCCCGGCGAGGCCCTGCCCCTCTTCCACGAGCGGCTCCTCGCGAACCTCCGCGGATTCGTCGGTCAGGTCCTGGAGCGGGTCTAGCGAATCCGCAGGTATACCCCCACCGCGAGGACGCCAAGGGCAAACAGCAGGATTCCCCCCAAAAGCAGCCACTCCCGCCAGTTGCCCCGCTTGCCCCCCTTGTCCCGCCCCGCCGCAAGGCCCGGGAGGACCTCCTGGTAGAAGGACTTGAGCTCCTTGTAGTCCTCGACCAGGCGGTCCATTGCCCGCAGAAGGGCGGGCAGGGTCTTCTCCATGTGCTTTTCGAGCTCCTGGACTCTGTCGTCCACGTTCTGCACCTGCCCGGCAAAGCGGGCGAACTCCCGGGCCGGAGCGAGGGCTTCCTCCAGGGGGTCGAGGCGACGGGCGAGGGCCTCCAGCCCCCGGGTAGCTTCTTCGAGCACCCCCTCGAGCCGGGTCACCCGCTCGAGCAACCCCCGGTGCTCACGCTCGAGCTCGTCGAACCTCGCCTGGAGCACCGCGAGTTCCCGGGCGGACACCGAAGACTCGGGCGCGGACGCCTTCTCTGGCTGTGCCGGAGCAGGTGGGGGCTCGGGCTCTTGGGGCTCGAAGACTCGGCTCGCCTCCGCGGGCTCGGGGAAACGAGCCGGGGGAATCGGCTGGTTCTGACCGTAGCGGGTGCGCAGGCGGACCCAATCCCAAAGCTCCGCCACGGGGATGGGATTGGGAAACTCCGGCGGTTGCCCCCCCGCCAAAGCCGCGAGGGCGTCGGCGTAAGCGCCCTCGGCGTCGTCCTCGGCAAAGAGGAGCGAGTAGCCCGCCAGGACCAGCGCGGCCAGGTCCTCGGGGTGAAAGTACCCCTCGCCGAGGAGCTCTTCGTAGCGCTGCCGGAGGGCCTCGACGTCGAGGCCCGTTCGGTGGGCGAACTCGTCTAGGTAATCGGCGGCTTGCATCCCCCCATGATAGGTGCCCCTCCCGGCCCGCCCTGGGCGGCCGGGCTAACCTGGACAGGTTAGCTCAGGTTAGCCTGGTTAGCCCGTTGGGGACACAAAGGTTTAGGTGTGTATAGCCGGAGAGAAATCCCCAATATGGGGGGGCAAAGGAGGAAGGAGGTGCGCGAAGTGCAGAAGCTTCCGGTTCCCGGGCCCCTGCAGGACCACCCCCGCGACACGGTCTCCCCGGAGGAGCTCCGGCGGGCCCTTTGGCAGTGGCTCGACCAGATCCCCGGGGAGCTCCAAGCGGGTGGCCAGGCGCCGACCTTCGCCTCCTGGCTCCGGGCGCTGGGGCGCCACGAGCGCTACTCCGCGTTCAACCGCTCGCTCATCGCGATGCAGGCCCCTCGGACCCCAGCCGTCGGGATCCCCGGGTACTGGAAGGCGCAGGGGCGAACGCTCTTCCCGGGCGCCCAACCCATCTTCGTCCTCGCCTACGAGGACGGAGAGTGGCGCCCTCAGGAGGTCTACCCCCTGGAGGAGACCGAGGGCGCTCCCTACGCCGCCGACTACGCCCTCGAACCCGCCCTCGTCGAGGACTTCGTGACATCGCTCAGGGTGCGCGTCCGCTGGTACCCCGGTAGCGAGCGGTGGCACTTCGACCCGGAGGAAGGGGTCCTCACGCTCGGCCGGGCGATGCTCCCCGAAGACGCCCTGGAGGTCGCGCTGGTCGCCAACGAACTCGTTCTCCGGGGCAACACGGACCCCGAGTCAAAGGTGGTGGCCGTGGCCGCCGCCTCGGCGTTCATGGTCCGATTCGGCGTCGACTGGACCCGAACTCCCGAGGCCCCGCGCAAACTCCACGCCTTCCGCCGCCACTTCGAAAACCCCCGACAGTGGCGGCAGCAGCGAAAGGCCATCGAGGCCGCACTGCAGCAAATGGAGGCCTTCTACCAGAGCTTTCTCGTAGACCACGAGGAGGTGTAAAATATAAACATGGACAACTTCCTAGTGATGAACCGAGAACTCACCCGTGCCCTGCGCTCCTCCCAGGGGCTGGGGGCTCCGCCCTGGGCGCTCGTCCGGCCGCACCCCGAGGCGGTGGGCATCCTTGGGACCGGGTGGCAAACCCGCCCCCTCGGGGACGGGCTGGTCTTCGGCGACAGCGACCAGGTGCTCTGGCTCCCCCGCAGCGAGGCCGCCCGGATCCTCTGGACCTTCGGGCGGGTTCCCGGGGGAATGCTGGCCTTCGAGCGGAGCGGTGGGGACCGCTGGCGCGTGGCCGGTCCCGGGGGGCGGGTCCTCGAGGTCGCGGGGGACCCCGGGCGAGTCCCCAAACGCACTCCCACCTTCCGGGTAGGGGAGGACCGCCTCGAGGCCCTGGTCTGGCTATGGGAGGACGCGGTCCACCCCCAGGAAGCCCTCGAGCGTCTCGCCCGCATGGGGATCGACGCCTCCCCCGAGGAGGTCGCTCTCACCTATGCTTCGCTCGAGGAAGAGCGGAGCGAAGGGGTCCTCCGGGGCGCCCGGTTGCGGAGAATCCTCCGCCGGGTGGAGGAGAACGCAGGCGCCTGGACCACCGCCCGGTTCCTGGAGGAGCTGGCCCGGCTAAAAAAACCGCCCGCTAATCCAACCGAGCCGGGCAGAGGAACACCCTTCCCCCAAAAATCCGGTGTCCTCCTCCCGTTCTGGCCCGCGCGGGAGAGAACGGGAGGACAAGGGTGAACTTTGGGTTTTAGGCCTCGGAGGAGGCCGGGAAGGAGGAAGCGGTGAAACGAACGGTCAAGGTACTCGCGGTTGACCCGGGCGCCCACCGAATCGGGTACGCCCGGGTCGAACTCGAACTCGACGAAGAGGCCCGGAGCGCGCGCTTCCGGGCCATCGAGTTCGGGACCCTCCTCGCCCAGGAGCCCGCCACCCGCCAGACCCTCTTCGAGATGGTGGTAGAGGCCGACTGGGTAGTGGTCGAGGAGGTCCGCACCCGGGCCCCGAAGGAACGGCAGCACCCCGAGAAGGAGCGGTCCCTTCGGGAAGCCCAGCGGTGGTACAACCGGGTGCTCGAGTGGGGCCGGGCAGGCCAGAAGGAGGTGCTAGTCATGCCCGGCTTCACCGGCGGTGCGAACCGCCGCTACTACACCACCTGGAAGGAGGCGTTCGTGGGCGTTCCGATGCCCACGGACCTCCGCATCATCCGGGAGGTCGAAGACCTCTTCGGCATCCCCCTCATCGGAGAGGTCGACGACCTCGAGGTCGAACGGGCGGTCATCCGCGAGCTGATCGACCCCGCCGAGGCCCTGGGCATGGCGGTGGTCGCGGTTCGCGACGAGATCGCCCCAGGCTACAAGGTGCACTACCGGTTCGATATCGAACCGGTGAAAGGGGGAAAGAAATGATCGCTAAGGTGCTTGAGAACACGGCGGAATACCTTCAACAGGTCGAAGACGTGGTCACGGGCGCCGAGTCGCCCACCCCGGAAGAGCTCTGGGACCTCGGCATCGAAGACACCCGGGACCCCCTCGCCTCCTGGATCCAGAACTCGGTCTACGATATCCAGCGCGAGGGGCAGGCCTTTCTGCTCCTGCTCGCAGGGGGCGGCCCTACGGTCTGGCTCGAGGTCCATCCGAACGGGGGGTGCTGGCTCCGGGGCTCCTGGGCCTTCGAGGAAGGGCGGCGCGCGGTCGACTGCCGGGAGCTTGGCCGGCAACTCTGGGACTACCTCGATGAGGTCTACCCACGCTAAACGCGCCAGGCCTCCCTACGCCCTCGCCCTGGTCCGGACCCCCGCGGGCACCTTCACCGCGCTCTTCCTAAGGGAGCGGCGAGGGGTGTGGGTCGCCGAGGGCGACCACCGCGAGGGGCTCCGGGCCCTGGTCGAGGGGCTCCTGGGGGAGGAGCTCCAACTCCGGGAAGAGGTCGAACTCAAGACCTCCCCGGAGGAGCTCGCCCGAAAACGGGGGTGGCGAACCGTCTGGCTGACCGCCCCCCCGTCCCCCCAGGGCAAGGGGAGAGGGCGTGGTATCATTCCCTCCCGACGGAGGGGATGATGAAGCGACGGGAGTTCCTGAAGAAGGCCACGCTCGCCGCCGCCGCATCGAGCGTCCTCGGCCCGGTCTACGCGCAGACCCAGAAGCGCTACCGCTGGCGCATGACCATGAGCTGGCCGAAGGCGCTCGACGTGCTCTACGGTGGCGCCGAACACATCGCGAAGGTCGTCGAGGTCGCCACCGAGGGGCGGCTCAAGATCGAGATCTACGAGGCCGGGAAGCTCGGCCACCCCCTGAAGGTCTTCGAGACCGTACAGGAGGGGAAAGCCGAGATGGGCCACACCGCGACCTACTACTACCTTGCCAAACACCCCGCGCTCGCCTTCGGAACCGCGGTGCCCTTCGGCCTCAACTTCCGCCAGCAGAACGCCTGGTTCGACGAGATGGGAACCCGGCAACTCAACGAGGTGCTGGCGGACTTCGGCCTGCTCTTCTACCCGGCGGGGAACACCGGGGTGCAGGCCGGGGGATGGTTCCGCTTCCCGGTGAACTCGATCGAGGACGTTCGGGGGCTCCGGATGCGGATCCCCGGTCTCGGTGGAACCGTCATGGAGCGGCTCGGCGCGAAGTCGGTGGTTCTGCCCGCGGCCCAGATCTACGATGCCCTCAAGAAGGGCGAGATCGACGCCGCCGAGTGGGTGGGGCCACACGACGACGAGAAGCTCCGCTTCTACGAAGTCGCCCGCTACTACCACTACCCGGGCTGGTGGGAGCCCGGAGCCACGCTCGGCGTATTCATCAACGCACGGGCCTGGAAGCAGCTCGACCCGGGCACCCAGAAGGTCGTCCGGGCCGTCCTCCAGGCGGTGAACGCCGAGATGATGGCGAACTACGACCGCAAGAACCCGGTCGCCCTGGAGCGGCTAATCCGGAAGGGGGCGGTGCTCCACGCCTTCCCCAAGGACATGCTCCAGGTCGCCCGGAAGGAGTCGGAGGCGCTCCTCGACGAGCTCTCCGACGACCCTGCTTACCGCCGGATCCTCGCGGACTGGCGCCGGTTCCGGACCGAGGTCCAGCGCTGGTTCGCGGTCGAGGAGCGGACCTACCTCTTGGCCCAAGAGTAGCTGCCACGGCGCACCTCCCGTATCGCGCTTCCGGGCCCCCGATGGGGGCCCGGGCGCTTTTGGGGCGCCGGGAAAGGAGGGAAAGTGGAAAAAATCATCGAGCTCTACGAAGAGGGACGCCTTCCCGAGGCGGCCATGGCCTATATCGACGAGGCTCGCTACGCGGAGGCCCTCGAGGAAGCCCGCGCGTGGCTCGCGATGCTCGGTCTCCAAGAGGATTTCCGGGTCATCGAGCTCGACCCCTATTACCGGACGGCCGCCCTCGAGGCGCGGTGGGACGGAGCCAAGCTCCCCCTCGAGCTCGAGCTCAAGGTCCACGGGGCCCCGCGCCCGGTAGTCCAGGTCCAGGGGCTGCTCGAGCGGGCGCTCCTCGAGGAGCTCGCCCGCGACTGGCTCGAGGCCCAGGAAGACGCGCTCATCGACCCGACCCCCGAGGAGCTCGCTCAGCTCCAACGGGAGCTCCACGAGCTCACCGCCTGGGCCCGCCGGAACCGCCGCGAGTTCCTCCTCGAGGCGCTCCACAGCCTTCGGAAAGAGCTCGCCCTGCTCGCCCTCGGACCGGACGAGCCCGAGGAGGGCGCGCAGGAGCTCCTCGAGCAACTCGCGGAGCATCACCGCCACGAGCTCGGCCTCGCGCTTGCCCAGACCATCCGGCTCGGAGACGACCCCGAACGTGCTCGGGCCGAGCTCGCCGCCCGCTGGCTCGAGGCCGCCCACCGGCACCCCGAACTCGCCCGCGAGGCGCTCGAAAAGGTTGCCCGGTGGGGGGAGCGAAACGGAGACACGAAAGCCCGGAGCTGGGCCCTCCGGGCCCTCGAGGCGCCCGGGACCGAGCTCCAAAACGGGCTGCCCCACGCCCGGGCCCTGACCGAGGCCCTCCAACTCGTGGATCCCCGGCGCATCGCCCTCAGCCTGCCGGAAACGGTCAAAGGCTCCACCGCGCCGCCGGACGAGGACGACCCCGCAGAGATCGAGGCCCTCTACCAGCTCGGGGTCTGGTTCGCGGACTTGCTCCGCGAAAGGCTTTCCCGGGAACTCCAACCCGAGGAGGCTGAGGCCCTCCTCGCGACCTTCCCCGAACTCGAACAGGAGGTGGAAGCATGAAGCACCGCATCCGCACCCGCTACCTGCCCCCCGTCGCTCGGGGGGCGCTCGAGCTCATCGAAAGCGCCCGGCAAGCCACCGGCGGGTGCCCCGTAAGGGGCGCCGCCGCCTTCGGGGCCTACGCCGAGAAGCTCCCCGCCGAGGACTGGCTCGAGGAGGCCGTCGCCCGCTTCGTCGAGGCGGCCCTCCCTGGGGGCAGCGGCGTGGTCGAGCTCGAGCTCCGCCCCGACGGGCCCCGCTACCGCTTCATCGCCCCCGTGGACACGCCCGTCACCGTGCTCCCCGCCCAAGACCGAGCGGACACCGCGGTCCTCTGGCGGGGGAGTTGGATCAGCGCGGTGGTCTTGCCGGGGGAACTCCGGGGACTCCTCGCTTTCCCGGAACTTCCCGCCGATCTGCTCACCAACGTGGTCGCCGGCCGGGAACTCGGGGCCTACAACCTGGTGGACGGAAAGCCCGCTGAAACCGGGCGCGCCTTCCGGGCCCGCTTCGAGGACCCCGAGGGACGGCGGCCGCCGCTCGAGCTCGTCCTCGAGGTGCCGCTCGGGGTGGAGCGCCCGGGCACGCTCCTCGCCCGCCTGGAGGGAGGGGTCCGATGAGGCCCGCGCGCTCCCTCCTCGTCGTCCCCCACCATCGGGGGGAGAAGGCCGTGGCCGTCCCCCGGGAACCACTCCTCCGGGAGGCGCTGGCCCTCGAGGGGGTCCGGCAAATCGTGGGAGGGCGGGGCTGGGTGACCACCCGCCTCCGCACCCGGCCCCGCTACCTCATCGAGCTCGAGCGGGCCGCCAGGGAGCCCGCGTTCGCGATCTGGATCCCCGACCCCCTGAGGCTCTTCGTTCTCCCGGAAGGGGAGGGGCTGCTCGAGCGCATGGCGCTGCAGGGCGCGGGGGTCTTGCCCGTTCCCGAGGGGGCCGGGGAATGCGTCCTCGCCTACGGGACGGGAGTCGAGATCCACCTCGGCGCCCTGCACATCAAGATCCCCCTGGAGGCTCTGGCCCGCGCGGGAGACAAACGGGAGGACAACCAGGGGTGAAGTTCGAGAAAGGAGGTGTGACATGCGCGTAGACATCCCCATTGCGAACGAAATCGCGAATGCCCAAGCCCGCACGCCCCTCCACTGGGTGCACCTCTACCGCCGGGTGCGCGGGTTCTACCCCGCGCACAAGGACATCGGGCAGGGCTCCCACACGCCGCTCCCCTTCCCGCGCCGGTGGATCGAGGAGGCCCTGCGGGCGCACAAGGCGCTGCGCGAAGAGCGCGAGCGCGCCCGAGAACTCGAAGACCCCCTGGCACGCCCGATCACCGACCCCCAGCGGAGGCTCGGCGTCTTCAAACGGGTCGTCATCCCCCGGTGGAAGGCGCGGGGATTTCCAACCCCCTTCTCCCACCGGAACACCCAGGGCGGCACGATCCGGCTCCGGGACGCCAGCCTCAATCCCCCCGCGGCGCTCTATCACCTCTACGGCGAAATCCAGTACACCCGGTCGCAGCGTTACCACGCCGACACCCAGCAACTGATCTACCTCGGCGCGGACGGGAAATGGCACATCGCCCAGGGGTTGCGCGCCGACTCCGCAAAGGCGGCGCTCCTCGAGGCGATGCCGAAGCCCGTTCGCGAGGCTCTGGCCGACGGCCGCCCGTACTGGCTCCTGGACCCACACCTGGTGCTCGTGCAAAGCGAGCAGGGGCGGGGAATCCGGGGGAAGAAGCACCTCGACGCTTACGGGTGTGCCGTCGAAAGGGTCAGCGGGACCCGGTGGCGCATCGCCTGCCGGGGACGGATCATCGAGGTCGACGCCCCGGTTCGGGCGGTCGAACTTCCGTTCGCACGCCCCTTCCCCGCCTACCGGGAGGTGAGCGAATGAACCCCGTGAGCGTTCTGGATGCAATGCTCGACCAGCGGCTCGAGGCCCTCAGCAAGCGAGTGGCCGAGCGCCTCGAGCAACTCATGCCCAGCCTTCAACTCGTCCCCACGAGCGCGCTGCCCGCCTTCTACCAGGCGGTGAAGTCCAGGCTCTCCCGTACCCCCGCCTGGATAGACGACGTGCTCCTTCTGCCCGATCCCCTTCTCGTCCTCGTTCCGCGCTGGGGGGACACCACCATAAGAGTCGGAAAGACCTGGCGGACGCGCGCTTATGAGCTCCGCCATCGCGGCTACCTCCGCGTGCACCTGGGCGCGCCGCTACTACCCCAACTCGAGGCCTGGTTCGAGGAGTTCGAGGGGTACGTGTTCGAGCTCCTCGAGACCGCAGAAAAGGAGGTGGAACGATGGACTCGCGTACCAGTCTGAGCACGCTCCGCGAGAGGGCAAAGCTCGCGCTCATGCTCGCCCACCCCGAGGAAATCATCGAGATACTCAGGAAGCACGGAGTCGACGCCCAGAGCGACCCACAGGGCTCGCACCCCACGGACATCGTGATCAAGGTCCCCCAATACGATCTTTCCCTGCGCTTCCGCACGGATAACTTCCCACTGGCGCTGGAAAGCTATGTTTTCGATAACCGAGCAATCACCGCCGCCCTCGAAGAACTCGCCCAGTACGCGGAAGCCTGGCAGAGGGAGCTAGAGCGCTCCCCCGACTACCAGAGGTGGGCAGGCCTGCTCACGCTCGGGAACTGAGGAGGTGAACGCAATGAAGAAGGACCCTATCGGTTCCTACGGAACAGACCTCAAGCGGGAAGTCCGCCGCTATCCGTGCGCTCCTCACCTTGCGGAAGGAAGGCTCGTCACCGTCCTGGTGCGCGGAGCGAAGTTCTCGCTGCGCTGCCGCAACGGACGCCTGGCGCTCTACGCCCAAAACAAACCCCTGGGCGTCCTCGTCGGACGACTGATTCCGCTCGGAACCCCTCCGGAAAAACGCACAAAACGGGCCCGGAAGCTCATCCGGCGCCTCGCCAAGGAGATCGCGAAGGAGGTGTACCGCTGATGCCGTTCCCGCTGCCCAAAAAGCTTCCGCCCCTGACGCACGTGCGCCAGGGAATGGCCGGCTTCGCCCTCTCCGAGGAGATCGCGGTCCGCTTTCCGCTCCCCCTCCCCGACGGCAGCTACGACCTCACCCGCCTCGCCGGGAAGACGGTCGAGCGCTTCCTAGCCTTCGGGGGCGGGGAGCGAAGCTATGCGAAGGTGGGCAACATCCTGGCGCCCATCCGGCGCCTGGCGCCCACGGGATTAAAGACGCTCCCCGTCCCCCTCCGAGAGACCCACCAAGCTCCCGGCCTCCGCCTGCCCGCGTCGTCCCTCGAGGCCATGGCAAGGCTCCTGAGGCAGAGCAGGCATGACACCCCCTACACCCACGTAGCCGCTTTTCTTCCCGGGGGGCGCGTCGTCGCCACCGACGGCTTCGTGCTCCTCATCGCCGACGGGGCGCACGCCTTCAAGTTCGACTACCCCGTCTACCTCGGACACGAAGGACTCAAGCTGCTCAAGGGGGCAACCCAAATCGGCTACGCCCTCGACGAGGAGCAAAAACTCGAGCACCTCGCCGTGAAAGCGGGCTCGTTCACCTACCTCATCACCCCGTGGGACCTCCAATACCCGAAATACGAGTCCGTCCCCGCCCAGCTCGACCACCCCGACACCCTCCCCGTCCCTGGCAACCCGCCCCTTTACGGCGTCGAGTTCTGGGAAGACCTGGCCAAGGCCGGGTACACGAAAGTCTTCCTCACCGAGGACCCCCCTCACGCCATCCGGGACGAGGGCGACGCAGAAACGGTCCTCGAGCTCCCCGCGCCGCTGGGTCTGGACCCGGATCTTCCCCTCGCGTTAACCGTGGAATACGTGCTTCTGGCCAAAAGGTTCGTGGGGACTGGCCACCAAGCCCGGATGCTCCCACGCCCCAAGGGAGACCACCTCTTCGAGTTCTCGAGCCCGGACGGGCGCCTACGCGCCTACCTGCACGCCCTCCGGGTTCGCTGAGACGGAAAGGAGGAACCATGCCCAAAGACCCCATCCAGCTCCTCGCAAAAACCGCCCGCTCGTGGCAGGTGAGCGGGCAAATCGAAAGGGACCGCGCCCTCTTTCAGGTCCACCGGCTGTTCACCGTCGAGTTCCCCGTCGAAAACCCCGGGGGCTTGCACGGAACTATTGCGAGCATCCGCCCCCCGCGTGGAGGCGGAAGACTGTTCCTCGCCCCGGACACCCGCACTCTCTACGTCAAGCAGGGGCGGCGCTACACCCCCCTCGCCACCGTCCACCTCGAGGCCCACCCGCCCTCGGAGCAAGCCCTCGACGCGCCCCCGCGCCCCGTCCACATCCGCACCGACCTCCTCAAGCGGATGATCCGCGGAACCAGCGACGCCCCGATGGCAAAGCACGTCTTCCTCCACCCCGGGGGCGCCGCCTATCACGGCACCCCGTACCGGATCTTCCGGGCCCAGGGAGCCCACAACCTCCCCCTCCACGGGGTGGCCGCCCTTCCCGTCGAAGCGCTCGAGCTCGTGCTTCCCCACGCAGAGGGGGGCACCTGGGGATACCTCGAGGCGCGCGACGGGAAGGGCCCGGGAAAGCTGGTCCTCGAGCTGGAGGGGGGCGTGCGCCTGTGGGTGCCGCTTCGAGAAGAGACCCCCCCGGCCTACGAGCGGTTCTTCCAAGACCACGGCACCCCCATTCCCCCGAACGCCCTCGGCTTGAAGACCTACTGGGAAGAGGCCCGCAAGTTCGGCGCCGACCACGCCGTCTCCCATCCCAACCGGTACGTCGAACTCTGGCGGGGGAATGAGTTCCTCGGCTACCACACCCGCATTCCCCGCTACCACGCGCACCTCGGGCGTCGCTCGGGCATCTCGATCAAGCTGCTCCTCGAGGTGCTCGAGTTCGTGGGCGACGCTCCGACGCTCGAGCGCGTGGGCGAGAAAGCCCTCCGCCTCAGCGATCCCTCAAAGCGGCGGCAAGCGGCGCTCTCCCTCTGGGAGGTCTCGCCCCGCACCGCTAAGCCCTTGCCCTAAAACGGCTCGTTACTGAAAAGAAAGGAGGAACACACCATGACCAACGAGCCCATCTACGCAATTCCCGAGATGGACCTTTACTACCGCGCCACCGACCACAAGGTCTTCCTCAAGAAAGCTCCCGCAGCGTGGAGCGCGGAGCTTGCAGACCGGGTCCGGCAAGAACGGCTCCTGGAGAAAATCCTTCACGGAGCACCTCCTCCACCCGCAACTCTCCCCCAAGTCCGGGCGACAGGCATCCGGAACGGCCGACCAGTCATCACCATCGACGGGAAAGAGCACCTCGTGGAGGTGCTTCCCCCCGACTACTTCTCCCCGAGTGCTCTCTACGCCAAAGCCATGCGGACAGACCCCGGGCGGGCCCTTCACGAGGCGCTTCAGCGCCTGATCGAGGCTGGCTCTCCCCGGGTACGCCTCTCCAAGCGGAGGAACCTCCCAATCGTGCTCGACGAGGAGGGACACCCCCTAAAAATCACCCCAGATCCCGCCGGAACTCCGGAAGCGTGGGGCGGCGTCGCGGTGAGCTGGGGATACCTACCCATCTGGGACCCGCCACTGGCCTGGAAGGTGCTCACGAAACTCCTACGCCCCGCGGACGTGCCCGCGCTCGAGCGCGCGATCTGGAAGGAGCTCGGCAAACCGTACCGCCCCTCCGACGGAAACCCTCTGAGGCGCTACCAGCGCATCGCCAAGCTAATCCACGACCGAATCCGGCTCCACGAAACCTCAGCGAGGGAAGTTTGCTCCCTCGAGCTTTGCGCACGCCTCCTGCTGGCGGCCACTGGTCTATCACGTCCCCACCCGACACCGGCGGGTCACGTAGGAGAAAAACGGGAGGACAACCAGGGGTGAAGTTAACTGCACGACCTGCAAAACAACGGCGGGTGACGCTCTCCCTCTAGGAGGTTTTGCCTCGTGCTGCTAACCGAAGCGGCATCTCGCCACTGGGAAGAAAGGAGGAACACGCCATGACCAACGAACCCATCTACGCAATTCCCGAAATGGACCTTTACTACCGTGCGCCTGACCACGAGACCTTCTTGGCTGAGGCGCCCGTGGCCTGGACTCGAGAACTCACCAACCGAATCAGACGAGCGCGGCACCTGTACAAAGCCCTCGGCAGCGCCGCGCTCCCGCTACGGGTACCTTCTTCGCCCGAAGTGCGGGCGGCAGGCATCAAGGGAGACCGCCCGCTGGTCACCATCGACGGAGAGTCCTATCCCGTAACGGTGTACCCCCCTGACCACTTCTCCCCGCGCACCCTCTACACCGAAGCAATGCGCACCGAGCCCGGGAGCGAACTCCACGCAATGCTCCTGTGCCTTGCCGAAGCCGAACACCCCCGGGTGCGCATTTCGAAACAGGACGGGCTCCCCATTGTGCTTGACGAAGAGGGGCACCCCCTGAACATCACCGCAGGCAATGCCGCCTACTCGGGCGCGTGGAAAGGGGTTTCGGAGAGCCCGGGGTACTTCCCCATCTGGGACCCACCGTTTGCCTGGCTCGTCCTCCGACGGATTCTCCGCCCCAAGGACGCCTCCCGGATCGAACGCGCCATCTGGAATAAGCTCGGGAAAAAATACCGGCCCTCCAACGCCCCACTCCCCATCCGGTACCGTCGCATCGCCGAACTTGCAGAGGAGTTCTTCCATCAGCCCGAAACCACCTTGGACGATGTTCAAAACATCTTCCTCTGTGCACAACTCATGGCGTTCGCCGCTGGTCATGGGTGTCCTGCAATGCCAACGGGCTATGCAGGAGACAAACGGGAGGACAACCAAGGGTGAAATTAAGGAGGTGATACAAGTGAACTACACGACCTACTCGGAGCTGATCCTCGGCAAGAAGGCCCTCCGACGCAAACAGTTCGTCCAGAAGCTCTCCGAGCTCGCCTACCCGGAAGACATCGAAATCGACGGGGAGGGCCACCTCTACGTCGCCCTGCATCAGGCCTACGAGGACGCCGTGCCCGTCCTCCTCGTCGCAGCTCGGGAAGGCATCGGCATCGAGCACGGACGGGAGTCGACGGGGGAGACCACCTTCTTCTACTACCGCCACGGAAGGGCCGTCGACATCCCCGTCTCCCCCTACTCCCTCCCCGAAATCGCGGGAATCGCACTACACGTCCGGGGCCAGCTGGAGCTGGTCACCCAGAGGGACCTCGACCGGCTGCTCAAGGCCCTAGGAGAGTACGCACAGTCGTGAACAGGCACGGGGAGGCGCAACCGCGCCTCCCCCTCCGACCACTTGCAAGATGGAGGTGAAAGATGACCATGATCATGCAGCTCGTAATCACGATGATCGTCCTGGCCCTTGCCCCCGTCTTCGGCCAGGGGCATTACCGCATCGCTGGCCCCCTGAAGGGCCCCTACCTCGTCCAGCGCGTCTACGACGGCGACACCCTCCGCGTCGGCGGGGGAAAGGTGCGGCTCGTGCTCGTGGACACTCCGGAGTCCACGAGCAACAAGCGCGCCGCCGACGCCAACGAGCTCGCCCTCGGAAGGAAGGCCAAGGCCTTCGCCGAGGAGCTGGTCCGGAAGGCCGGGAACTCGGCCTCCCTCGAGGTCGCCCCCGAGGCCAGGGACCGCTACGGGCGGCTCCTGGCCTGGGTCTACCTCCGCTACCTCGAGGGAACGACCCCCTGGGTCTACCAGGGGAGGCGCTACACCAGCTTGAACTACGAGCTGGTGCGACAGGGCTGGGCAGAGGTCTTCGTGGTAGGCTCCGCGAACACCCGCTACCTCGACGCCTATCGCGAAGCCCAGGAACAAGCCAGACGGCTCTCCCTGGGGCTCTGGGCGGTGTACCAGCGACTCGAGACAAGAGCCCGGGTCCTTCCGGTGCGCATCCGGTGCGCCGTCTACAACCCCCCGGGCCCCGACGAAGGCAGAGAGGAAATATGGCTCGAGGTCCGCCAGCCGGTGGACCTCACCGGGTGGGCGGTGGGGGACGACGACGGCCTCCGGCTTCCCCTCTCGGGCCCCACCGCCCCCGGCATCCACGTCGTGCGGATCCCGGGCGAGGCCGCCCTCTCCAACCGGGGCGACACGCTCCTCCTCTGGCGAGGCGGCGAAGTCGTCGATCGCTTCGCCTACCGAGGCAGAAAAGGGGAGGAGCGAACATGCCGACGAGGGGGTGATGGTCGATGACCCTCGAGCGGCTCGCCGAAGTACGCAGGCAGCGGGGATTCTACGAGCGGCTCCTCCGCAGGCTCGAGCGCTCCGGCGCCGACAAGAACTCCCCGCTGCACAGGGCCATCGAACGGAAGCTCAAAGAACTCACCCAGCGCGCGCGATAACCCCCAAAAACAAGCTGCCCGCCCGACGGGGCGGGGGATAGGAGGTCCGCATGCCGACGTACGACCCCCTGGACCGGGCGGTGGAACTCGTCCACCTCCCCGACCTCATCCGGCGGGTCTGGCCGGAGGCCAACCTGAGCGGTCTGACCGAGCACGGCGGGCTCATCCGGGCCCCCTATCGCCGGGACCGGGACCCGTCGTTCTCGGTCTTCCGCTCCCGCAAGGGGCTCTGGCTCTGGAAGGACCACGCCACGGGGGAGTCGGGGAATGCCCTCGCGCTGCTTACCAAGCTCGCGGGATTCACCCCGGCCGAGGCTGCCCGCTACCTCAAATCGCTCGCCGGGGTGCCCGACGAACCGAGCGCGGTCCAGCCGCCGCCTCCACCGCCTCCCGCGCCTCCCCCCAAGGCGGCGCTGACCGAGAAGGAGGCCCGGGTCCTGGCCTGGGCCCGGCGGCGGCTACGCCAGGGCCCGTACCCCGCCTACCTCAAGGAGCGGGGAATCCCCAAGGAAGTGGCGGTGTCCCTGGGACTCGGAGCTTCCCCCGAGGGGGACGTCTTCCTGCCGATCACGAACCCCTCGGGCACTCCGGTGGCGGTCAAGGTGCGCCGGGCCCGGGGGCCGATCCGGTACCAGTACCTCGAACGGGGCACCGGCAGCCCCTGGCTCTACCTCCCCGGCTTCCAGGACCGCGGCCGGCCGGTCCTGGTGGTGGAGGGGGAGGTGAACGCGATCGCCGCCTGGGCCGCGGTCCGGGACAAGCTCGCGGTGGTGGGAACCGCGGGG
>Ga0256839_1000039_pt1 | contig 156016 bp, 145 predicted proteins | sample 354166metaG_FD_185968 | JGI IMG/M metagenome (GOLD analysis project Ga0256839, IMG submission 185968) | Hydrothermal vent microbial communities from Mid Atlantic Ridge, Atlantic Ocean - 354-166 | ecosystem: Environmental > Aquatic > Marine > Hydrothermal vents | place: Atlantic Ocean: Mid... | reverse complement strand
GCGCCAGCGACGACACCGCCGCGCCCCACGCCCGCCACAGGGACCGGCCCGCCCCCGCCGGCCGGCCGGTGGTGACCCCCTCCACCGCCGCCCTCGCCACAATCCACCCTCACCAGCGCACGCGGTCCCAGAAGGTCCCCTCGGGCAGCGTCTTCGCCCGGCCCACCAGCTTCTCGCCGCCGAGTTCGGCGAGAACGGCGAACAGGCGCGCCGCCGCCGCCCGTTCCTCGTCGCCCCAGCGCCGCACGATGCCCTCGCGGAAGCGCCGTTTGAGGGTGGCGAACACCTCGTCGTTCTCGGCCTTGGTGAGCGGCCGCAGGCGCTCCCATTCCGCGTCGTCCTTCTCCAGGATGGCGTCCGCGCGCCGGAGGGCGCGGGCGAAGGCCTCCACCGTCCCGGGCTTCGCCCGCAGGACCTCGCCCCGGCAGACGAAGCCGAGCTGGGGGACGGTGCGCGGGACGCCGAAATATTCCTGCGCCGCCGCCACCTCGTAGAGCCGGACGTGGCCGCGGGCCTCCAGGCGGGCGACGTAGTGCCAGTAATTGAGGACCCCATCCAGCTCGCCCGAGAGGAACTTCTCGTTGAGCAACGGCGGGGCCCCGAAGGCCAGCTCCGCCTCGCGGCCGAGATCGACGCCGTGTTCCTTCTGCGCCACGGCCCGGATCAGCAGCCAGCTCTTGTCGTGGGGACCGCCGGCGATACCGATCTTGCGGCCGGCGAGATCGTCCAGGGAGTCGAGACCGGAATCCCGGTGCACCACGAGGGCGCCGACGGTGCTGGAATAGGGCACGGCGAAGACCAGATCGGCGCCGTCGGCGCGCATGCGACCGACCCACAGCCAGTCGTCGACGATGCATTCCACCTCGCCGGCCATCAGCGCCACATTGCTGGCGTCACCGCCCCCGTAGCCCTGGAGATCGAGGGTGAAGCCCTCGGCCTCGTCCAGCCGGTGGTGGCGGATCACGTCCATCTTCCAGCGGACGGTGCCGAACTTGAGAATGCCCACGCGCAGACTCTCGGCGTGGCCGGACGGTGCCGCCGCCAGCAGCAGCCATGCGCCCATCAGACCGGTGACGAGCCGACGCCACATGGGGCCCCCTCCCTGATCCTTCGGTTCAGGTCCATCTCTAGGGCCGGCGGGGGCGGAGTAAAGGCCTGTCGGAGTCAGGCACGAAAAGCGGGCGGCCCGCGAGGAGCCGCCCGAGCTCACCATCGGCCAGGGAAGGAAGGAACGCCGCGATCGCTGCCTCGAGCCGGCGTCTGCTTCCCGTCGCGCACCCGTGAGGCTAACCCTTGCCCGCGGGGCGCGGAAGCGCGACCGACGAAGGGCGGCCATGCATTTCTGCATGGCCGGGCGAGGGGAGGGGACGATGCTGGAGATCGACGGGAGCCTGGGGGAGGGCGGCGGTCAGATCCTGCGGAGCGCCCTCGCCATCGCGGCGGCGACGGGACGGCCGGTGCGGGTGGTGCGCATCCGCGCCGGCCGCCGGCGGCCCGGCCTCATGGCCCAGCACCTCACGGTGGTGCGGGCGCTGGCCGAGCTCACCCGGGCCGAGGTGACGGGAGACCGGCTCGGCGCGACGACGGTCACCTTCGTCCCCCGCAGGCCGCCGGCGGCGGGAAGCTGGACCTTCGACGTGGCGGCGGCCCGCCCCGGCGGCAGCGCCGGTTCGGCGACACTGGTGCTGCAGAGCCTGCACCTGCCGTTGGCGCGGGCGGAGGCGGCCTCGCGGGTGGTGGTGCGCGGCGGCACCCACGTGCCGGAGAGTCCGCCCTTCGAACATCTCGCCGCCGTCTACGGCCCGGCGGTGGCGGAGCTGGGCGCGCCGCTCCTCGTCCATCTCCAGCGCCACGGCTTCCATCCCGCCGGCGGTGGCGAGATCCACGCCCGCATCCCGCCGGCCCCCGCCATCCGGCCCCTGGAGGCCTCGCGGCCGTCTCCGCTGCTGCGGGTGGTGCTGCGGGCGGCGGTGGCGGGACGGTCGCTGGCGGCGGCGACGCGGGCCGTGACCCACGCCCGCGCCGCGCTGGGCGAGGTGGGAGCGCCGGTGCTGGTGGAGGTCCGGCGGGTCGCGAGCGACGGCCCCGGCGGCTATCTCTACGCCGCGGTGGAACGCGTGCGGCTGCCGGCCGGTTTCGTGGTCCTGGACGACGGGCGCACGGCGCCCGAACGGCTGGCGGAGGCGGTGGCGGGTGCGGTGCGGGCGCATCTCGCGAGCGGGGCGGTGGCGGATCGGCATCTCGCCGACCAGCTCGTGCTCCCCCTCGCCCTCGCGGAAGGCCCCTCGCGCTTCACCGCCGAGGCGGTGACGGCGCATCTCCGCACCCAGGCCGAGCTGGTGGAGCGCTTCGGTCTCGCCCGGGTGCGCATCGACGGGGCGGCACGACCACCGCGGGTGGAGGTGATCCCGACGGCGTCCGCCTCAGCCTGAGCTCCGATCGAGCTCGGCCGCGAGACGGTCGAAGGTGCGGCGGACGGCCTCGGCGAGGAAGTCGATCTCCCCGTCGGAGAGGGTGAGGGGCGGGGCGAGGATCATGGTATCCCGCACCGCCCGCATGACGATCCCCTCCTCGATGGCGATCTCGCGGGCGCGCAGGCCCACTCCCCGCTCCGGCGGGAAGGGGCGTCGGGCCTCCTTGTCCGCCACCAGTTCGATGCCGGCGAGAAAGCCGCACACCCGCACCTCGCCCACCAGCGGATGATGGGCCAGCGCTTCGAGGCGTCGGCGGAAGCGTGCACCGGCCGGACCCGCGGCGCGGGTGAACAGGCCCTCGCGGGCCATCAGCCGCAGATTGGCCAGCGCCACCCGGCAGGCGACGGGATGGCCGGCGTAGGTGACGCCGTGGGCGAATTCGGTGTCGGCGGCGAAGATGGCCTCGCCCACGCGCCGTCCGAAGGCCACCGCCGAGATGGGCTGGTAGCCGGAGGAGAGGCCCTTGGCCATCACCACGATGTCCGGCGTGAAGCCGAAGGTCTCGAAGCCGAAGGTGCGGCCGGTGCGGCCGAAGCCGGTGATCACCTCGTCGGCCACCAGCAGCACGTCGTACTTCCGGCAGATGCGCTCGATCTCCGGCCAGTAGCTGGCCGGCGGCACGATGGCGCCGCCGGCGCCCTGGATCGGCTCGCCCCAGAAGGCGGCGACCCGCTCCGGCCCCAGCTCCAGGATCTTCTCCTCCAGCCAGGAGGCGGCGAGACGGCCGAAGGAGTCGGGATCGAGATCGCCGCCGTCGCGGAACCAGTGGGGATCGCCGATGTGGTGGAAGCGTTCCAGCGGCAGGTCGAAGGGGGCGTGCATGTGGGCGAGACCGGAGAGGGAGCCGGAGCCGAGGCCGACGCCGTGATAGGCGGAGCGGCGGGATACGATGTGCTTCTTCTCGGGCCGGCCCTGCAGGTTCCAGAAATACCACACCGACTTGACGGCCGTGTCGTTGGCCTCGGAGCCGGAACAGCCGAAGAAGATCCGCTCCATCCCCGCCGGCAGCAGCCGGGCGAGTTCGGCGGCGAGCTCGGTGGCGGGCGGCGTGGTGCACTGGAAGAAGGTGTTGTAGTAGGGGAGTTCCGCGAGCTGGGCACGGCCGGCCCGCACCAGCTCCTCGCGGCCGTAGCCCACGTTGACGCACCACAGTCCCGCCATGCCGTCCAGCAGGCGCCGGCCGTCCGCCGTCTCGATCCACGCCCCCTCCGCCCGCACCACCACCCGGCTGCCGCGGCGGGCGAGATCGTGGTGGACGGTGAAGGGATGGAGGTGATGACGGGCATCGAGATCCCGCAGCCGTCGGCGTTCGGCGTCGGCGATGGGGGCCATGATCCCTCCCGCACGAAGGACGTCAGACGTTGAGCAGCAGGTGCTCGCGCTCCCAGCTCGAGATCACCCGCTGATAGGCGTCGTGCTCGGCCCGTTTGACGGCGAGCAGCAGGGCCACGAATTCCTCGCCCAGCAGCTCCTCGAGGGGGCGGCACTGGCGCAGCTTGCGCATGGCGTCCGGCATCTGCTGGGGCAGGGTCTGGGCCAGCCGATAGGCGCTGCCCTCGACGGGCTCGGTGGGCTCCAGCCCCTGTTCGAGACCGAGCCAGCCGCAGGCGAGGGTGGCGGCGATGGCCAGGTAGGGATTGGCGTCGGCCCCCGCTACCCGGTTCTCCACGCGGGTGGCCTCGGGGCGGGACTCCGGCACGCGCAGGCCCACCGTCCGGTTCTCGATGCCCCAGTGGACGTTGATGGGCGCTGTCGACCAGCGCCGGAGACGGCGGTAGGAGTTGACGTTGGGCGCCAGCAGCAGCATCGCGGCGGGGAGGTATTTCTGGAGACCGCCGATGAACCGGTAGAAGATCCCGGAGAAGCGTTCCCCCTCGCGGCCGGCGAAGACGTTGCGACCGCTCGCCTCGTCATAGAGGCTCACGTGGACGTGCATGGCCGAGCCGGGCTCGGTCTCCATGGGCTTGGCCATGAAGGTGGCGTAGATGCCGTGCTTGAGGGCCGCCTGGCGGACGGTGCGCTTGAAGAGGAAGGCCTGATCGGCCAGCTCCAGCGGATCCCCGTGGTTGAAGTTGATCTCCATCTGCGCCGCCCCGGCCTCGTGGGTGAGGGTGTCGATGTCGATGTCCATCACCTCGCACCAGTCGTAGACGTCCTCGAAGACCGGGTCGAACTCGTTGACGGCGTCGATCCCGAAACTCTGGCGCGCGGTCTCGGGACGGCGGGAGCGGCCCACGGGCGGCTCCAGCGGATAGTCGGGATCGGTGTTGATCTTGGTGAAGAAGAACTCGAGCTCGGGCGCCACCACCGGCCTGAGCCCCGCCTCGCGATAGCGCGCCAGCACCCGCTGCAGCACGTGGCGGCTGTAGAAGGGCACCGCCCGGCCATCGTGATAGTGGCAGTCGACGATCACCACCGCCGTGGGCTCGTCGTACCAGGGGACCAGCCGCAGGGAGCCGAAATCGGGCCTGAGCCGCACGTCGCGGTCGACGGGATCGATCACCCCGTCCTCGGGATCCTCGCCCGTCACCGTCTGCGCGAAGATGCTCTCCGGCAGCCGCAGCGTGTCCTCCTCCACGGTGCGCAGGAACTTGTCGGTGGGGAGGATCTTGCCGCGAGCGATGCCGTTGATGTCGGGGAGGATGCACTCGACCTCGGTGACGTGGTGCTCACGTACCCACGCCTCGAAGCGCCGTCGCGCGCTCTGACCGTCCATGTCCCGTCCTTTCCCGTGCCCGGCACCGCGCCGCCTCGCCGAAGGCCCGGAACAGCCGCAGGTGATCGGGTTTCTCCCGCACCCGCCATTCCGGATGCCACTGCACGGCGAGGGCGAAGGCCCGGGCACGCTCGACGCTCACCGCCTCGACGGTACCGTCCTCCGCCACCGCCTCCACCCGCAGTCCCGGTGCCAGCCGGTCGAGCCCCTGGCCGTGGAGGGAATTGACCTCGAGGATGTCGCCGTCGAACAGGCGTGCCAGCACGCCGCCGGGCAGGATCCGCACCCGGTGGACGGGCTCGTAGCGTTCCGGCCAGGGACGGCGCTTGTCGGCGCGGTGGTCGCGGCGCCCCGGCACTTGGTGGAGCCGCGGATGGAGAGTGCCGCCGAGGGCCACGTTGAGTTCCTGGATGCCGCGGCAGATGGCGAGGAGCGGGACGCCGAGATCCAGGGCCCGGCGGATCAGCGGCAGCACCGTGGCGTCGCGGGCGGGATCGAGGAGCTCGTCCACCGGCGGCGGCGGACCGCCATAGTGCCGGGGGTCCACATTGGAGGGGCTGCCGGTGACGAGGATGCCGTCGAGGCCGGCGAGGAGGGCGTCGGGATCGAGGCGTTCGCCCAGCGCCGGCACGATCAGCGGTACGGCGTCGGCTCCGTCCACCACCGCGTCCACATATTTGTCCACCACCCGATGGACGGCGTAGTGCTCCTCGCGCCGCAGACAGGCCGTCACCCCGACGAGGGGGCGGGGATCGGCATCGGCCATGACGCTCCGTCTCGCGCACGGGGCGGAGCGGGGCTCCGCCCGACCGCTCCCCGATCTAACCCCGTGTTCTCTCCGCTTCAACGGCGGGCCCTGGCGCTCGGCCGGTGCGGATCTGGATGCGGTGGGGTTTCGGACGTTCGGGCACGATCCGCTCGAGGTCGACGGTCAGCAGCCCGTTCTCGAGGCCGGCCCCGAGCACCCGCATCTGTTCGGCGAGCTGGAAGCGGTGCTCGAAGGCGCGGCGGGCGATGCCTCGATGGAGATAGCGGACGTTCTCCTCCTCGCGGCGGCGGATGCGGCCGCGCACCACCAGCTGGTGGTCTTCGGTGAGCACCTCCAGGTCCTCGGGGCCGAAGCCGGCCACCGCCATGACGATGCGGTAGTGCCGATCGTCCAGCTTGACGATGTCGTAGGGCGGATAGGAGCTCTCGCGCGCGGGCTCGCGGAAGACCGTCTCGAACAGCTTGTCGAGGGTGTCGAAGCCGACGGTGGAGCGCAAGAGCGGCCCCAGATCGAATTCGCGCATGGTGTGTCCTCCTTCGAGCGACGGCCTCCGGGACGACCCCCGGCCCGTCCCGGACGCCCGATCCGCGCGGCCCCCGGATCGGCGGACCGCGTTCGCCCCGCAGGTGGGGATCCTCGCCGGGCGGGTCAAGCGCCGCAAGCGGGACCACCCGGCCTTTCAGACCACCGCACCCGGGTGCAGGGCCAACAGGTCGTCCACCGGGGTCGCCGCGAATTTCGCGGGCAGTTGCCCGAGATCCACCTTGGTTCCGTCGCCGAAGAGGAGGAATTCCACGTTCTTCGCGAGATCGCGGCCGTCGTCGCCGTCGGTGGGATCGATGTCCCGGAGGATCCACGCGCGGCCGCGGCGGGCGAGCTCGTAGGCGCTCGTGCCCCCGTCGACCTTCCAGGTGTCGTTTCCGCTCCCGCCGTCGATGCGGTCGTCGCCGGCACCGCCTACGAGGAAGTCGTCACCGGCATCGCCCCACAGGCGGTCGTCGCCTGCGATCCCTAGCACCAGGTCGTCGCCGGCACCGCCCCACACACGATCTGCGCCGCCGCTGCCATACAGGGTGTCGCCACCGTCGCCACCCCAGATGCGGTCGTCGCCGTCGTTGCCGTCGATCCAGTCGTCGCCGGCATCGCCCCATACACGATCCGCGCCGCCGCTGCCATACAGGGTGTCGCCACCGTCGCCACCCCAGATGCGGTCGTCGCCGTCGTTGCCATCGATCCAGTCGTTGCCGGCATCGCCCCACAGGCGGTCCCTGCCTTGCTGCCCGTATATCCGGTCGTCGCCCTCGTCGCCGTGGGCGACATCGTCTCCCGCGTCGCCATAGATCCTGTCGTCGCCCGCACCACCCCGCAGTCGATCCGTGCCGAGGCCTCCGCGGAGAAAGTCGTTGCCCTCTCCACCGTCGATCCTGTTCCGGCCCTCGGCGCTCCAGATCTGGTCGTCACCGGGGCCCCCTTCGATCCGGTCGTTGCCCGCACCCCCGTAGACGATGTCGTTGCCGGCGCCGGCCCACAGTCGGTCGTTGCCGTCGCCGCCGTATAGCAGGTCGGCGCCGTCGTCGCCCCAGATGCGGTCGTTGCCGCCGTGTCCGTACAGGGTGTCGTCCCCCGATCCGCCCCAGATGCGGTCGTTTCCGTCGTATCCGTAGGCGACATCGTCGCCACCGGCGAGGTCCAGGCGATCGGCGGCCGCCGAGCCGATCGCGTATTCGCCGGCATCGGTGCCGGAAAAGCGGACCGGTTTGCCGGCGCCCTTGAACGCGGGGAGCAGCGCCGTCCACGGATCGGTCGTCCGGGACGAGGGGGCTATGGAAGTCCCGTCCTCGTCCTCGGCGAGGAGCCAAGGGGTCTCCTCGGACCACGGCCGACGGTCGAACGCGTCGGATCGGTCGGGGGCGCGCAGGGCCCGACGATGTCCTTCATGCGGCATGGTCGCTCTCCTCTATCGAAGCGAGAGTTGCATGAGTCGTATATCGCGCCTAACGCGAGATCTCATAACACCGCACCCGGGTGCAGGGCCAACAGGTCGTCCACCGGGGTCGCCGCGAATTTCGCGGGCAGTTGCCCGAGATCCACACCGGTGCCGTCGCCGAAGAGGAGGAATTCCACGTTCTTCGCGAGATCGCGGCCGTCGTCGCCATCGGCGGGATCGACGTCCTGGAGGATCCATTTGCGGCCGCGGTGGGCGAGGCGGTAGCCGGCCGGCGATCCGTCCACCTCCCAGCGATCGCGGCCGGGGCCGCCGTCGAGCCGGTCGTCGCCGGCACCGCCCACCAGGACATCGTCGCCGGCGTCGCCCCACAGCCGGTCGGGATCGTCGCCGCCCCGCAGCAGGTCGTCACCGAGGCCCCCGCGCAGCAGATCGCGCCCGGCGCCGCCGTCGAGGGTGTCCGCGTCCTCGTCGCCCCAGATGCGATCATTGCCGTCCTGGCCGAAGATCACATCCGCACCCGGGCCGCCCTTCAGCCGGTCCTGGCCGTCCTCGCCCTCGAGCCGGTCGGCGCCGCTGCCGCCGAAGACGCGGTCGTTTCCGGGTCCGCCGAAGATGCGGTCGGTCTCGGAATCGCCCCACAGCCGGTCGTTGCCGTCGCCGCCGTAGATGTCGTCGACGCCGGGGCCGCCGAAGATGCGGTCGTTCCCGGGACCGCCGTCGAGCAGATCGTCACCGCTCTCGCCCCAGATGCGGTCGTTGCCGCCCTCACCGTAGACGTCGTCGTCCCCGGCTCCGGCGCGGAGCTGGTCGTTGCCGGCACCGGCGTGGACCTCGTCGTCGCCGTCGGTCCCGCGCCAACGGTCGCGGCCACCGCCGACGCCGGGCGCCGGCGCAGGGGCGCCGCGTGCCAGCACCAGATCGACCCAGCCGCTGCCGGCCACCGGTGTGAAGTCGCCCCGCGGCAGATCGACGATGGTCACCCGCAGATCGGTGCGGCCATCGCCGTCGCGGTCGATCTCCACCCAGCTCTCGACGGGACCCACCGTCACCCGGTGCGAGAGACGGGCGGGGTCGGCACCGGCGACCCGGAGGGCCTCGCCGGTCTCGAAGTCCTCGATGCGATCCCCGTCGCCGGCCAGGAAGACGTCGCGGCCGGCCCCTCCGCGCAGCACGTCGGCGCCGGGCCCGCCGTCGAGGACATCGTCGCCGCCGCCGCCGTCGAGGCGATCCTCGCCGCCCCGACCCTCGAGGCGATTGGCGGCGTCGTTGCCGACGAGGCGATCGTCGCCGGCGCCACCAATGGCGTGTTCGATCAGGGTCGAACCCTTGAGGGTCAGATTGGCGACGGCGGGCGTCGTGGCGCCCGGTGCGGCGGCACCGATGCCGCTGCGGGCCCGCGGACGCAGATCGAGGACCACCGGCAGCAGCTGGCCGCTGGCGTCCAGCGTGTCGATGCCACCGGTATCCTTGAGGGTATCCCGGCCCACGAACGTCTCGGCGAAGACGTAGATGTCGTCGCCGGCCCCGCCCTCCAGGATGTCGTCGCCCGGACCGCCCACCAGCCGGTCGTTGCCGTCGCCGCCGCGCAGCACGTCGTCGCCGGCGCCACCGTCGAGCGTGTCGTTGCCGCTGCTGGCGTCCATGACGTCGTCGCCGTCACCGCCCGCGAGACGGTCGTCGCCGGAGCCGCCGTCCAGCGTATCGTCGCCGGCGCCGCCCTCGAGCACGTCCTGCCCCGAGCTTCCCTCGAGCACGTCGTCACCGGCCCCGCCCCGCAGGGTGTCGTCGTCGGCCTGACCGAACAGCCGATCGTTGCCGTCACCGCCGTCCAGCGTATCGTCGCCGGCGCCGCCCGAGAGTTCGTCGTCGTCCGCACCACCCTCCAGCATGTCGTCACCGGCGGTGGCGGTGAGGATGTCGCGGCCGGGACCGCCAAGGAGGGTGTCGTTGCCGGAGCCGTCGGTGAGACGGTCGTCGCCCGGGCCGCCCTCGAGCCGGTCGTGGCCGGCGCCGCCGTCCAGGACGTCGTCGCCGTCGCCGCCGCGCAGCACGTCGTCGCCGCCGCCGGAATCGTCGAGCGTGTCGTTGCCGGGACCGCCGTCGAGGACATCGTCGCCGGGGCCGCCGTCGAGGACGTCGGCGCCCTCGCCACCCGCCAGGACGTCGGTACCCTCACCACCCTGCAGCCGGTCGTCGTCGAGTCCGCCGTCGAGCGTGTCGTCGCCGGAGGCACCCTCGAGGAGGTCGCGTCCGTCGCCGCCGATCAGCCGGTCGGCACCGGGACCCCCGTCGAGGCTATCGTCGCCGGCGCCGCCGTCGAGGACATCGTCGCCGTCACCGCCGGTGAGCGTGTCGGCACCGGCACGGCCCTCGAGACGGTTGGCGAACGTGTTGCCGATCAGGCGATCGTCGCCGGCGCCACCGCGGGCGTTCTCGATCACCGTGTCGTACCAGATGGCGAGATGGTGATCGACGCCGGCACCGAGCCGGCTCAGCGACCCCGGCCGCAGGTCGAGCTCCACCGCTTCCGCGGCGGCGGAGGCATCGAGGAGATCGGTGCCGCCGGTGTCGAGGAGGACCCTCACCGGTCGTTCACCGGCACCGAAGACGTGGACATCGTCGCCGGCCAGGCGGTCCGTGGCGAGACCGTAGACGTCTGCGAGGACGTCCAGATCGTAGAGGAGCGGGGTCTCGGGGAAGGAGCCGCTCGCGCCGCTCGCGGCGGCGGGATACCAGCCACGCAGGGAATAGGGGACGTGGTCCGCGTGCGGAGCGTCCCCGGAGCGCCCGGTGGCGAGGCCGAGACCGCCCCCCAGCGCCGCCAGCAGGTCGGCGAAGGCCGCCGTGCCGTCGGCCCCGGGCGGATCGAAGACGAGGAGGTGGGCCGCGGTGATGGTGGCCGGGCGACTCGGGTCGAGCGCCGCGGCGGTGGCGAGCTGGACATGGGTGTGGCCGGTACCGCTCCAGCCGGAGACCAGGATGTCGGCAGTGGTGGGATCGGCGGTCTCGGTGAAGTCGATGCCGAGCAGCCCCCCATAGAGGTCGAAGGCGTCGCGCACCCGCCTCTTCTCGGCGTCGTCGAGGGCACGTTCGGTGGCATCGGCCGGAAGCGCACCGGCATCCGGCAGCAGACCCCCGGCGCCGCCGTCGACGAAGGCCCAGCGGAGCGGCCCACCGCCGAGCGACCAGGCCGCCACCAGCAGACCGTCCTGCGTGAGCGTGTTCCCGCGGTCCGCGAGCACCGTCTCCTCCCTTCACCCCTTCCCGACCCGTGCCGGCCGGGGCCGTCCCACGATCCCGCTAGACCATCGTGGGGACGCGCTCAACCACGACCGCGGCCGGCACCTTCGGCAGCACGTCCGGGCCGTATCCGGGTGATCCTCCGCTCACACCACCGCCTGCGGATGCTGGTTCAGGAGATCGTCGACGGGGGTCGCGGCGAAACGGTTCGGGAGCCGGGCCAGATCGACGGTGGTGCCGTCGCCGAATTCGAGCAACTCGACGTTCCTGAGGAGATCGCGGCCCTCGTCGCCGTCGTTCGGGTCCACGTCGCGGACGAACCATTTGGCGCCGCGGCGGGCGAGCTCGTAACCGCCGGGCGTACCCGCGAACAGCACCCGATCGCGGCCGGCGCCGCCGTCGAGCCGGTCGTTGCCGGCACCGGCCGTGAGGAGATCGTCACCCGCATCGGCGCGCAGGCGATCGTCGCCGGCGCCACCGTCCAGCGCGTCGTCGCCGGCGCCGCCCCAGAGGCGGTCGCGACCGTCGGCACCCCACAGCCGATCGTCGCCCTCGTCGCCCCACAGGCGATCGTCGCCGGCTCCACCCGACAGATCGTCGGCACCCGCCCGCCCCCACAGGCGGTCGGCATCGTCGCCACCCGAGAGGACGTCGTCGCCGGCGCCGCCATCGAGGCGATCCCGGCCGGCGTCACCATGGAGGGTGTCGTCGCCGTCGCCGCCGAAGATGCGGTCGTTGCCCCCATCCCCGTGGGCGGTGTCGTCGCCGCCCCGCAGCCACAGCCGGTCGTGGCCGCCCAGTGCCCGCACCGTCTCGTCGGCATCGCTGCCCAGGTAGCGGTCGCGGCCCTCGCTCAGGCGCACCTCGCCGGGAGTCCCACCGCCGGTACCGCCGCCACCGCCGGGCGTGCCGCCACCGGACGGCCCGCCACCGGCGAGGCCCAGCTCCAGCCAGTCGGTGCCGGCGGCCTTCTGCTCCAGTGTCCGCCCGCGGACGCCGTCGATCCGCAGGGTCGCGGTGACGCCGCCGTCGTCCAGGGTCACCCGGATGCCACCGCGCGCGTCGCTCGTGGACCACTGCAGGCCGGCGGGATCGGCGGTCAGGACGCGCAGCCGGTCGCCGGCCTCGAAGTCCAGCAGCCGGTCGCCGGCGAAGTCCGTCACGGTGCCGGCGAAGACGTCGTCGCCGGCGTCGCCCTCCAGCCGGTCGCGGCCGGCACCGCCCATCAGGACGTCGTCCCCGCCGCCGCCCACCAGCCGGTCGTCGCCGGCACCGCCTTCGAGCCGGTTGGCGCGATCGTTGCCAATCAGCCGGTCGTCGCCGGTCCCGCCGACGGCGTTCTCGATCCAGGTGCCGGGCAGGATGGCGATGTTGCCCTCGGCCGGACGGTTCCAGTCGCGGCCGCTGCCGCGGCGGCCGGCGCTGCTCCACGCCCCCGGACGCAGGTCCAGTTCCACCGGGAGGGAGAGGGCGGAGGCGTCGAGGGTGTCGGTGCCGCCGGTGTCGTGGATGGCGAACTCGAGGGCGATGCCGTCGGGGAGGGTGTAGCGGTCGTCGCCGGCGGCGACGCCCGGCCGCAGGCCGTAGAGACGCTCCAGGGCCTCCACGTCGTAGGGCATGGGGGTGAAGGGGGCGACGGGCAGCCCGCCGTAGCGCGAATCGCGGCCCACGCCGGGATTGGCGTCATAGGACATGATGGTGAAGCGCCAGTTGTCGTGGGCGGCGTCGAGCCTGGGACCGTCGTCGTCGAAGGGATGGCCGAGCCCCAGGGCATGGCCGATCTCGTGGACGAGGGTGTGGAAACCGCCGGAGCCCGGTACATAGGAGAGATTGTCGTCGACGAAGGGATCGATCACGATCTCGGCGCCGGTGAGATCCGCGCCCCTGGCGAGGGGATAGGTGACGCCGGCCCAGCTCTCCCACGAATCGGCGAAGGCGAAGCGGAGGTCGGCCCAGAAGGAATCGCCCCCGCCCAAGGGCACGAAGTCGATCCGGAACCAGGACTCGTAGAGGGCGAGGGCACGTTCGATGGCGGCCGCCTCGTCCGCCGTCGGCCCCCGCACGTCGGTATAGTCCACGCCGTCCCGCAGCATGGGCGTATCGCCCGGCGTGTAGAAGGCGTAGGTGATGCGGACCGTCTCACCGGCACGATGGGGCCATCGAAGGGGCGTGTCGCCGCCGGCGGGATACTGGAGCAGCGAGGCGACGGCGTTGGGATCACGGTCGTAGAGCATGTCCGGTTCTCCCATGGGACGACGGGGATAGGGTGCGGGGCGAGGTCATGCGTTCCATCGTACGGTGCCGAGCTCGTCGATGTCGTAGCCGCCGAGTTCCTCCGCCCGGGTCCGGAACGCGGCGGTCCGGGTGAAACGCCACAGCCGTTGCAGCGGAGGCTCGAACCAGGCGCGGCGATCCACCAGCAGGTCGAAGCGCTCCACCACCAGCGGCACGTAGGCGAGACCGAAGGGCCGGGCCAACGCCTCGAGGCCGAAGCCCACGTCCGCGGTCCCGGAGGCGAGGGCGAGGGCCACCTCGGTCTCGGTGCGGGCGGGCGGGACGACGGTGGTGAAGGCATCGGCCGCGAGTCCGGCCCGCGCCAGCAGCTGGGCGAACAGGCGGGCGGCGCCGGCCCCGGGCTGACGGCCCACCACCCGGAGACCGCGGAGGTCAGCGAGGCCGCGCACGCGTCCGGCCAGCTCCGGGCGCAGCAGCAGTCCGCGGCCGCGGCGGGCCCAGGCCACCAGCACCGCCGGCAGATGGCCGGCGCGCGCCCGCACGAAGGGGACGTTCCAGTCCCCGCTCGCGGCGTCGTGGAGGTGGAGGGCGGCGACGGCGGCGCGGCGGGCGACGAACCGTTCGAGCCCGGCCTCGCTGCCGTCGAACCAGCTGGCGATGCCGCTCGCCGATTCCCGCAGCGCCCACTCCAGCAGGGGATCGTGGGAACCGGCCAACACGTCGGCCGGCGACGCCGTCTCCGGTGCCGCCGTCCCGCCCATGCGGGCCAGCACCGCCGCCCGCGGGAACAGCAGCCGGCCGGTGGCGCGGGTGGCCGGCAGCTCGCCCCGGCGCACCAGCTCGTAGACGCGCCGTTCCTTGATGCGGAGCAGGGCCGCCACCTCGCGGGTGGTCAGATACTCCGTCTCGCTCAAATGCGTTTCCTCCTTCCGGATTCCGCTTGGCACACGGGGCCCGCCCCGGCAAGGGGCGGGGCGGCTGCGGGTTTGTCGGGACCGATGGCGCCGCTATAAGGGTGCGGCCGGTGGCGACGGAGGCACGTTGGGCGTCTGGTCGAGTCGGGTGGTCCCCGAGCTCGTCCACCGGGTCATGCAGCGACCGCGGTTCCTGCCGTGGCGGCGGCGACTGGTGGCGGAGGCGCGGGGCGAGGTGCTGGAGATCGGCGTGGGCTCCGGCCTCAATCTGCCGCTCTACGGGCGGCGGGTGAGGCGGCTGGTGGGAGTGGATCCGTCCACCGCCCTGCTGGCGCGCGCGCGGCGGGCCGCCGAATGGGTGAACCTGCCGGTGGAGCTGCACGAGACCGGGGCGGAGACACTGCCTTTCGCGGATGCCCGCTTCGACACGGTGGTCAGCAGCTGGACGCTGTGTTCGGTGGGCGATCTCGCCCGGGTGCTGGCCGAGATCCGGCGGGTGCTGCGACCGGAGGGGACCTTCCTGTTCCTGGAGCACGGCCGCGCCCCGGATCCCGCCCTCGCCCGCTGGCAGCGCCGCCTCACGCCCCTGTGGCGCCGGCTCGCCGGCGGCTGCCGTCTCGACCGTGACGTGCCGGCGGCGCTGCGGGCGGCGGGCTTCCGGGTGGAGACGGTGGAGGCGGGCCATCTGATCCGGGGACCTCGCCTCCTCACCTGGCACTGGTTCGGCCGCGCCCGGCCCGCCGACGGGCCGGCCGATGCGACCACGGACCCCGAGGCAGGGAGCGGAACGGCGCGATGAGACGGGTCACGGTTGCCGCCATCCAGACCTGGTGCGAGCCCGACCGGGCGCGCAACGTGGAGCGCCACGTCCATCTGGTCCGCCGGGCGCGCATGCGCGGGGCCGACGTGGTGCTGCTGCAGGAGCTGTTCGAGTTTCCCTACTTCTGCAAGGATCAGAAGGCGGAATACTTCGAACTCGCCCATCCCTTCGAGGATCATCCCACCATCGCCCGCATGGCCGAGCTCGCCGCCGAGCTGGGCGTGGTGCTGCCGGTGAGCTTCTTCGAACGCGCCCACAACGCCTATTTCAACTCGGTGGCCGTCATCGATGCCGACGGGCGGGTGCTGGGGGTCTACCGCAAGTCCCACATCCCCGACGGACCGGGCTATCAGGAGAAGTACTACTTCAATCCGGGCGATACCGGCTTCCGCGTCTGGCACACCCGTGCCGGCATGCTCGGCATCGGCATCTGCTGGGACCAGTGGTTCCCGGAGGCGGCCCGTGCGATGGTGCTGATGGGCGCGGAGATCCTGCTCTATCCGAGCGCCATCGGCTCCGAGCCGCAGGAGCCGGAACTGGACAGCCGCGACCACTGGCGGCGGGTGATGCAGGGGCACGCCGCCGCCAACATGGTGCCGGTGGTGGCGGCCAACCGCATCGGCCGCGAGGTGGGGGAGAGCTGCACCGTGACCTTTTACGGCAGCTCCTTCGCCGCCGACGAGACGGGCGCCATCGTCGCCGAGGCGGGACGGGACGAGGAGGCCATCGTCACCGCCAGCTTCGACCTCGACGCCATCCGGGTGCGGCGGGCCGGCTGGGGCCTGTTCCGGGATCGCCGGCCCAATCTCTACCTGCCGGTGCTCAGCCTCGACGGCCGCGGCACCGCCATCTGATTCATTGCACGACCACGGAAGGGAGCATGCGAGGGCGTGACGATCATGGATGGAGAGACCGTCCTTCTGCTTGCCCGGGCCTATGCCTTCGCCGCGGCGCGCCACGTCGACCAGCGGTCGCAGGGGCGCGCGGCGGGAGCCCTACATCAACCATCCGACGGAGGTGGCGATGCTGGTGGCGGAAGCCACGGACGGCCGCGATCCCGTCGTGGTGGCGGCCGCCATCCTGCACGACGTGCTTGAGGACACGAAGACCAAAGCCGACGAGCTCGAGCGCGAGTTCGGGGTGGAGGTCACGCGGATCGTCCGGGAGCTGACCGACGACAAGAGTCTGCCGCGTGACGTGCGCAAATGTCTCCAGGTCGAGAACGCGAGCCGGCTTTCCCATCGGGCCCGGCTCGTCAGACTGGCCGACAAGATCGCCAATCTGCGCTCCCTCAGGGACAGCCCACCTGCCGACTGGCCGTTGACGCGCAAGCGTGACTATCTGGACTGGAGCCGCCGGGTGGTGGCCCGAATACGCGGGACGCATCCGGGCCTCGAGCGTCGATTCGACGAAGTGGCCGTGCAGGTCGAGCAGCGGCTTGCCGGGGAGGAGACGAGCCCCACGAGCTCGGTCGAAGCCGAACAGGGGATGCAGGCCCGAGCCGCCGCGGCCTCCCACTCCGTCGACCGCTCCCGCCCGCAGGGGGACCCCGGCGCAGCCTGAGCCGACCGACGCTCACGACGTGTGGCGCCGACATTCACCCCTCGGCCGAATGCCGGATCGCCCGGCCGTCGGATGCGGATCGACGGCCGGCGGGCTCACAGCGCCGGTTCGGTCATGCCCGATTCCTCGGGCTCGTCGCTGGCGCTGCGCCGCCGCCGGCCGCGGGTGCGGGCCGGTTCGATGTCGAAGGCGGGGCGGCCGTCGCGGACGGTGACCACCACCCGGCCGCCCCTGGCGAGACGCCCGAACAGCAGCTCGTCGGCCAGCGGCCGCTTCACGTGCTCCTGGATCACCCGCGCCAGCGGCCGCGCGCCGTAGAGCGGGTCGTAGCCCCTCTCCGCCAGCCAGGCGCGGGCCGCCTCGTCCACCTCGATGGAAACCCGCCGGTCGGCCAGTTGGGCGGCGAGTTCGCGCACGAACTTGTCCACCACCGAGCGTACGATCTCCGGCGTCAGGTGGCGGAAGGGGATGACGGCATCCAGGCGGTTGCGGAACTCCGGCGTGAACAGGCGCTTGATGGCCTCCGTGTCCTCGCCCTCGCGGGTCTCGCGGGCGAAGCCGAAGGCCGGCTTGCTCATGTCGGCCGCCCCGGCGTTGGTGGTCATGATCAGGATGACGTTGCGGAAGTCGACCGTCTTGCCGTTGTTGTCGGTCAGCTTCCCATAGTCCATCACCTGCAGGAGGATGTTGAAGACGTCCGGGTGGGCCTTCTCGATCTCGTCCAGCAGCAGCACGGCGTGCGGGTGCTGGTCGATGGCGTCGGTGAGCAGCCCGCCCTGGTCGAAACCCACATAGCCGGGCGGGGCGCCGATCAGGCGCGAGACGGCGTGGCGCTCCATGTACTCGGACATGTCGAAGCGCACCAGCTCGATGCCCATGATGCGGGCGAGCTGGCGGGCCACCTCCGTCTTGCCGACTCCGGTGGGACCGGAGAAGAGGTAGCAGCCGATGGGCTTCTGGGGATCGCGCAGGCCGGCGCGGCTGAGCTTGATGGCGCTGGCCAGGGCCTCGATGGCCTCGTCCTGCCCGAAGACCACCGACTTGAGCTCGGCCTCGAGATGGCGCAGCGCCTCACGGTCGCGGTGGCCGGTGGCCTTGACCGGCACCCGCGCGATCTTGGAGACGATCTCCTCGATCTCCTTGACGCCGATCACCCGCTTGCGCTGGTGCTCCGGCTTCAGCATCTGGGCGGCGCCGGCCTCGTCGATGATGTCGATGGCCTTGTCCGGCAGCTTGCGGTCGTGGATGTAGCGCACCGAGAGCTGCACCGCCGCCCGCAGCGCCGCGGTGGTGTACCGGACCCGATGGTGTTCCTCGAAGGAGGGCTTGAGGCCTTCGAGGATCTTGACCGTCTCGTCCTCCGTCGGCTCCGGGATGTCGATCTTCTGGAAGCGGCGGACCAGTGCCCGGTCCTTCTCGAAATAGTTGCGGAACTCCTTGTAGGTGGTGGAGCCGATGCAGCGCAGCGTGCCCGAGGCGAGGGCCGGCTTGAGGATGTTGGAGGCGTCCAGCGAACCGCCGCTGGTGGCACCGGCGCCGATCACCGTGTGGATCTCGTCGATGAAGAGGATGGCGTTGGGGTCGTTCTCGAGCTCGTTGATGACCGCCTTGAGGCGCTCCTCGAAGTCGCCGCGATAGCGGGTGCCGGCCAGGAGCGCGCCCATGTCGAGGGCGTAGATGACGGCGTTCCTGAGCACGTCCGGCACCTCGCCGCGCACGATCCTGAGCGCCAGACCCTCGGCGATGGCGGTCTTGCCCACGCCCGGGTCGCCGACGAAGAGGGGGTTGTTCTTGGCCCGGCGGCAGAGGATCTGGATGGTGCGCTCGATCTCGCGCTCGCGGCCGATCAGCACGTCGATCTTGCCCGCGCGCGCCTTGGCGTTGAGATTGGTGCAGTAGGCGTTGAGGGCCTCGCCCCCTTCCCGCTTCTCCTCCCGTTCGCGCTCGTCGGCTCCGCGCACGCGTCGCTCCTCGCTGAGACCCGGCTTCTTGGCGATGCCGTGGGCGATGAAGTTCACGGCATCGAGGCGCGTCATGTTCTGCTCGTGGAGGAAGTGGACGGCGTGGCTCTCGCGCTCGGAGAAGAGTGCCACCAGCACGTTGGCGCCGGTCACCTCGCTGCGGCCCGACGACTGCACGTGGATGGCGGCGCGCTGGATCACCCGCTGGAAGCCGGCGGTGGGCTTGGCCTCCACCGGACCGTCCACCACCAGCCCCTGCAGTTCGTGGTCGAGGAAATCGGTGAGCTGGGCGCGCAGGCGGTCGATCTCCACGGCGCAGGCCCGCAGCACCGCCACCGCGTCCGGATCCTCGGTCAGCGCCAGCAGGAGATGCTCGAGCGTCGCGTACTCGTGCTGACGGGCGTTGGCGAGCGCCAGTGCCCGCCGCAGGGTCTTCTCGAGCGTACGCGAAAGCATCGGCATCACCTCCGCTCCTCGTTCCGGCCCCGCGGGCCCGCGTTCCTCCCGGTCCAGATGGCCAACCGCCTACTCCTTTTCCATCGTGCACTGCAGCGGATGCTCGTGCCGCCGCGCGTACTCGATCACCTGCGCCACCTTCGTCTCCGCCACCTCGTAGGTGTAGACGCCGCACACACCGACGCCGTGGTGGTGCACGTGGAGCATGATGCGCGTCGCCTCCTCGGCGTCCTTGTGGAAGAACTTCTGCAGGACGTGCACCACGAAGTCCATCGGCGTATAGTCGTCGTTCAGCATCAGCACCTTGTACATCGACGGGCGCTTCGTCCGTGTCCGCGGTTCGGCCACGACGGCCCCGCGGGCCCCCTCTCCGTCGTCCCGGCGAAACGGGTCACCGCTCATGCCGGTCGCACCTCCGACCTCGGCTCTCCGGACCAGCCCGAATCATAGCGCGTTCCCCCCACCCGACAAATCCCCCCGCGGGCGGGGGCCGCGCACGTCTCCGGTATGGCGCGCGAATGTCAAGATTCGGTTAGCATGGGGGCGGACCTGCCGGGGAGGCGGATCGTGCGCACGGTGGCGGTGGTGGGATGCGGGCTGATCGGCCGGGCCTGGGCGGTAGCCTTCGCCCGCGGCGGCTTCGAGGTCCGGCTGTGGGATCCGGACGGGGCGGCGGTGACGGCGGCGCTCGCCTTCGCCCGCGAGACCCTCGCCGAACTCGCCCGCTTCGGTCTCGTCGAGGATCCGGCGGAGGCGGCGGCGCGGCTCCGGCCGGCGGCCACGCCGGAGGAGGTGCTCGCGGGGGCCGCGTACGTGCAGGAGAGCGCGCCGGAGCGGGAGGAGGTCAAGCGCGAGCTGTTCCGCCGCCTCGACGCGCTGGCCGCACCGGAGACGGTGCTGGCCTCCTCCTCCTCGAGCCTGCCGGCCTCCGTCTTCGCCGCCGATCTCCCGGGCCGCGGGCGCTGTCTCGTGGCCCATCCCGTCAACCCGCCCTGTCTGGTGCCGGTGGTGGAGCTGGTGCCGGCCCCCTTCACCACGCCGGCGGCGCTGGCGCGGGCGGAGGAGGTGATGGTGCGGGCGGGCCAGGTGCCGGTACGGCTGCGACGCGAGATCCGCGGCTTCGTCCTCAACCGGCTGCAGGCGGCGCTCCTGGGCGAGGCCTTCGCGCTGGTGCGCGAGGGGGTGGTGTCGGTGGAGGATCTGGACCGCACGGTGCGCGACGGGCTGGGCCTGCGCTGGGCCTTCATGGGCCCCTTCGAGACCATCGATCTCAACGCGCCGGGCGGGGTGCGGGACTACGCGACGCGCTATGGGGCGATGCTGGCGGAGCTGCAGCGGCCGCGCGCGCGGCCGGAGCCGTGGGAGGAGCCGCTGGTGGCGGAGGTGGAGCGGCAGCGGCGCGCCCGGCTGCCGGCGGCGCGGCTCGCCGAGCGGGCGCGCTGGCGCGATCGCCGGCTGATGGCGCTGCTGGCCCACCGGCGCGAGGCCGACCGTCGCTTCGGTCGCTAGTCCGCCCGTGCTTCGCGCCAGCGTCGCAACCAGCCGAGCCCCTCTTCGGTGCCGTGGCGGGGCCGGTACTCGCAGCCCACCCAGCCGCCGTAGCCCAGCTCGTCCAGCCGGCGGAAGATCCACGGATAGTGGATCTCGCCGTGGTCCGGCTCGTGACGGCCGGGGACGCCGGCGATCTGCACGTGCTCCACGAAGGGCCGCATCTCCTCGAAGCGCCGGGTGAGATCGCCCTGCATCATCTGGGTGTGATAGAAGTCGAACTGCAGCCGCACCTGCGGGTGGCCCACCGCCTCCAGGATCCGCCGCGCCTGCTCGTGGGTGGTGAGGAAGTAGCCCGGGATGTCGCGGGTGTTGATGGGCTCGATGCACAGGCGGATGCCGAGGGGTTCGGCCCGTTCCGCCGCCCAGCGCAGATTGGCCACGAACACCCGCTCGCACTCGGCCGGATCCGCCCCCTCCGGCACCACCCCCGCCATCACGTGGATGCGCGGACAGTCGAGCTCACCGGCATAGTCGAGGGCGCGCGCCAGTGCCTCCCGGAACGCGTCCTCGCGTCCGGGCAGCGCCGCCAGCCCGCGCTCGCCCCGGTCCCAGTCGCCGGGCGGGGTGTTGAACAGCACCACCTGCAGCGCCGCCTCGTCGCGCATGTGGCGGATGGCGGCCACGTCGAAGGCGTAGGGGAAGAGGAACTCCACCGCCTGGAAGCCGGCGGCGCGCGCCCGCGCGAAGCGTTCGAGGAAGGGCACCTCGTGGAACATGGTGCTGAGATTGGCGGCGAAGCGGGGCATGGACCCTCTCCCTGCACGACCCGACCAACCAAGACCATTACGCCCCCCGCGTAAAGGCGAGGGGTGCGCTCAGGCGAGTTCGAGGGTGCCGTCCACCTCGAAGACCAGGTCGATCCCCTCCACCCGCACCGTCGCCCGTACGGGCAGGCGGGCATCGGGGGCGAGACGGCCGGCCCGCACCGCCTCCGCCAGCGCGCGTTCCAGCTCCCGCTGGGCGGTGACGCCGAACTTCTTGAGGAACTTGCGCACGCTCATGTTGAGGACGTCCTCGTTCACGGCTCCGTCTCCCGGCTGGGTTCAGGCGACCCGGGCGAGCGGCAGATTGACCGCGAGATTCTGCGGCTTCATGCGCAGCCGCCCGTCGGCGTCGTGGGCGAGCCCCAGATAGACCGGCCGCCCCCGCATCTCCGCCGCCACCACGCTGGGATCCCGGAAGTCGAGGCGGAAGAGGGCGAGCAGCCGTCGCAGACGGGCCTCGTCCACCTCGCGCCCCTCGTAGAGGTCGTCGAGGAGCGCGCTGGCCTCGGCGTCCAGCCCCACGTGCCAGCGCCAGCGCTCGTCGCGCACCCGCGCCAGCGGCTGGATCGACACCGTCACGTCCAGCAGCCGCCGCACCCAGGCCTCCAGCAGCCGGCACAGGGCATCCAGCCCCTCGCGTCCGAAGGTGAGATCCAGCACCCAGCGTTCGGGGGCGGGATCGGCGAGGAACTCCGCCGCACCGTCCGCTCGCAGCACCGGCAGTTCCGGCGCGAGCGGCGCGGCGCCGGCGGCCTGCACCAGCGTCCCGAGCGTGCCGTAGGCGCGATCGGGACGGCTCCGGGCCACCGCCTCGGCATCGGCCACCAGCACCGCACCCTCCACCACCGTCACCCGCTGGGGACGGAAGAAGAGGAGGGCGGCGCGCCGACGGAAGGGATCCTCGGCACCCTCCTCGGCGAGGATGGCGGCGAGCAGCAGCCGCGCCAGCTCGTCGGCGAACAGGACCGGCAGGCCAGTCGGCGTCAGGAACAGGGCGAGATAGGCGTCCTCCACCGTCGGATGGCGGAGGAGATGGTCGCGGAAACGGATGAACAGCTCCCAGTTCTCCCGCGCGTCCGGATCGCGGATGCGCAGCAGGGTGACCGGCGTGACGGGCAGGCGCGGATCGGCGGCGAGGGCCCGGTGGAGGGCGTGTTCCTGCGGGCAGCTCTCGGCCACCAGGGCCAGCTCCGGCCGGCCGAGCTGGCGGCGCAGCCAGTCGTCGGTCACCACCAGCCGACCACGGTCGTCCCGCCCCAGCAGCTCCAGCCCCGCCTCCGGGAACGGCGCCGGCGCGCTCATCCCTCTCCGCCTCCGTCCGTCGCGGGCGGCTCCTCCTCCACCACCGGCACGAAGACCCGCAGCCGTCGCGCCCGTGCCGGATCCACGGTGCGGAAACGCTCCCGCACGCCGCCCTCCTCCAGCGTGCGCTCCACCGTCACCAGGGTCCCCGGCGGACGATCGGCGACGGCGGCGGCGAAGGCGAGTTCCTCCCGCGCCACCGGCCGGGCGGCGGCGAGGTCGGGCGCCCCGTAGCGCTCGACGAAATGGGCGGCGAGGCGTTCCACCAGCGCGTCGAAGGTCTCGCGGTCGATGGGCGCCACCTGCACCAGCGTCGACCAGCCGAAACTCCCGAGGCCGAGGAAGCCGCGGCGGAAGGCCTGGTAGCGCCGGCCCACCAGCGTCGAGGCGTCGTCGCGGGCGAAGGCGAAGCCGCCGGGGATCGCCCATTCGCCGGGCGCCGCCGCCACCTCGAAGACGTGGACGTCGCTCTCGTCGAGACGGATGGTGCGGAGCAGCCTCACGGCGCCTCTCCCGCCAGCAGCGCGGGCGGCAGCTCGTGGAGGGCCAGCGCCCGCTCCCCCACCACGAAACGGCCGCGCGCGTCGAGACCGCCCACCGTCCCCGCGACCTCGAGGCCGGGCAGGCGCAGGGCGCGCACCCGGCCGCGCTCGTCGCAGCGCTCGTTCCAGGCCCGGCGGATCACGGCGAAGCCGTACTGTTCCAGTCGGCCCAGCCAGAACAGGAAGTGACGGGCCACCGCCTCCACGAAGCGGGCGACCGGCACGTCGACGGCCCCGGCCCCGCGCAGGGTGATGAGATCCGGCCGCTCGTGATCGGGGTCCGGCTCGCTCACCTCCGCCTCCAGCCCGAAGACGATCCATGTCGGCCGCCGGTCGGGGGGGGTCTCCTCGGGCCAGGCGACGCGGGTGCGGGCCAGATGGAACTGGTCGAAGGTGATGGTGAGGGGCCAGCGGACGGCGAGGGGAAAGGCGGCCTCGGTATAGGCGCCCAGCGCGTCCCCCGCCGCCACCTGGAAGGCGTAGAAGGCGCGCAGCGTGGCGTCGAGATCCTCTTCCGGCTCCAGCACCAGGGCGAGATCGAGACGGTCGGCCCGTTCCGACCAGTAGAGGGTGCCGTCCTCCACACCGGCCGCGGCCGCCGCCCGCGCATGGGCGAAGGCCGGCCGGTCGCCCTCCAGCACCGCGAGCGCGTAGGCGGTGGGCACTTCGGGCTTGACCATCGCGGCCCGAGCCTCCCTCTGCGGACGGGACCCCAGGCAGGGCATATCGCGCGAGCGGCGGATGTCCAGAGCGAACCCCGCGGACCCTCCCATAGGCAGTCCCCTCTACCACGCCTCGGCGAGCGACCCGCGCCTCGTGCCCGAGACCTTCTGGCACGCCACCGGCGGTCCCGTGCCGGTGGGGGTGGACCCGCTGGACCGCGACGTGGTGGCCGAGGTGGCGGTGATCGGCGGCGGCTACACGGGCCTCTCCGCCGCCCTCCATCTCGCCGCCGAGTTCGACGTCTCCGTGCGGGTGCTGGAGGCGGGGCCCATCGGCTGGGGGGCCTCCGGCCGCAACGGCGGCTTCTGCACCCTGGGCGGCACCGCCCGCGACTGGGCGGCGCTGGCGCGCCGCTTCGGTCGCGAGGAGGCGCGGGCGGTGTTCGAGGCGCAGCGGCGCTCGGTGGCGCTGGTGGCGGAGCTGGCCCGCGCCCACCGCATCGACCCCAGGCGCTGCGGGGAAGGGGAATATGTGGTCGCCCACAAGCCCTCGCGTCTCGAGGGGCTCGCCCGCGAGGCGGAGTTCGTGGCGGATCTGACGGGCGAGCGCTGGCCGGTGCTCTCGCGGGAGGCGCTGGCCGAGCGCGGCATCGCGCTGGAGGAGGCCCACGGCGCGCTCCACGTGCCCCATGCCTTCGGCCTCCATCCGCTGCGCTATCTGCGGGGACTGTGCCGGGCGGCGGTGGAGCGGGGGGCACGGGTCCACGAACGCACGCCGGTGCTGGCCTGGAGCCGGGCCGACGGCGTCCACCGGCTGGAGACCCCGGGCGGCACCGTCCGCGCCGCCCACGTGCTGCTGGCCACCAACGCCTGGACGCCGGAGCGGCTCCGGCCGGAACTCCATGGACGCATCCTGCCGGTGCTCTCCGCCATCCTCGTGACCCGGCCGCTGACGCCGGGCGAGCGGGAGGCGCAGGGCTGGACCGCCCCCGCACTGGTGGCCGACACCCGCGAGTTGCTGTTCTACATCCGCCTCCTCGACGACGGCCGCATCCTCTTCGGCGCCCGCGGCGGCACCCGCGCCGACGGCACCGCCTTCCGCCAGCGGATGGCGTGGCTCGCCCGCCGCTTCGCCGAGCGCTTCCCGGCCCTCGCCCACGTGCGGCCCGAATACGGCTGGTGGGGCTTCGTGGCCTTCGCCCGCGACCGCCTGCCCCATCTGGTGCGCCTCGAGGGGCTGCCGCGGACGGTGGCGGCACTGGCCTATCACGGCAGCGGCGTGGCCATGGCGAGCTGGCTCGGCCGGCGGGCGGCGGAGGTGGTGCTGGGGCGGACGCCGGACGAGCCGGTCCCCGAATGCTTCCGCCGGCCCCTGCGGCGCTTCCCGCTGCCGGGACTGCGGCTCCCGGCCCTGCGCGTGGCCATGGCGCTGGCGGCGGCCCGCGACGCCTGGTGGTAGTGCCGGCTTCCGCCGGTCCCCGGCAGCGGCTATGGTGTCCGGGGCGATCGTGCGGTGGGGCCGGGACATGCGGCGGAGGGCGGTGACCTGGCTGGTGCTGCTTCTCGGGCTGTGGCCGTGGGTGGCCGGGGCCCGCATCCTCCTCGAGGAGGTGCGCTTCCGGCCCGATCCGGCGACGCCGGGGGCGCGGGTGCGGGTCGAGGTGGTCCTGCGCAATGCCGGGGAGCGTCGCGCGCCGGCCCTGCGGGTGCTGTTCCTGCGCCTGCCGGAGAGCCGGGAGCCGGCCTTCGTCGTGTCCTTCCGCGGCCGGGCGCGCCCGCGGCCGGGCGAGACGGTGACGCGGGGGACGACGGTGCCCGCCCGCGAGGTACGCGAGCCGGGCCGCCGCTGCTATCTGGTGGCGGTGGTGCGGCGACGGGATCGGGACGCCCGCCGCGCCCTCGCCCGGGGAGGCGCCTGTTTCACGGTCGCGGCGGCGGGGACGGGGGCCCCGCCGGCCGACGGCGGAGAGGGTGCACCCGAGGAGAAGAGGGATCGTCTCCGGCCGCTCCTCCGCGGCGCCACGGCCACCGCGCTGGCAGCCGCCGGGGCCCATGGGTTCGTGCTCGACCTCGCCCATCCCGAACCCCTGCCGGGCCCTCGCCGCGCCGCGATCCCGGAGGGACGTCTCGAACTGTGGCTGGTGGAGGAGGGACGGCGCCTCGGAACCGTCGACGTCCCCAAGCTGCGGCCGGGGGAGAGCCGGCGCGTGCGGGCCTTTCTCTGGGCCCCGATCCCGTGGGGACGGTGTGCGTACGTCTACCGCGCGGGAGAGACGAGCACCACGACCCGCCTCTGCGTGGGCGAGCCGGAGCTGCGGGTGGTGGCGTGGATCGACACCTATCGCGTGGAGGAGAACGGCGTGCCGGCACGGCGCGTGCGGACCGACGTGGGCTTCGTGCTGTGGTGCGGGGTCGCGCGCGAGTGTCCCGGCAGCGGCTGGGCCTCGACCACCCTCCTCGTGGAGGACGGCGCGTCGGGTGGCCCGCTGGCGCCCACCGTCTGGCGGCGGATCCGGCCGGGCGATCGACCCACCTTCCAGCTGATCTGGCAGGCGAAGGTCCGCCCCGCCGGCACGCCGGAAGGTGCAGGCTCGGGGCGCTGGTCCGCCGAGATCGGCTACCGGACCCTGCTTCGGGCGGCGGAACGGCGGCGCCCCCACCGTCGCAAGGGCGGCGTCCGCGATACCGCCTGTCGGCGCGATCCGGGGAGCTATGGCTCCTGTCTGCGCGTGCTGCTGGTGGCGGCCTTCGACCCCACGCCGGTGGAGGTGGACGTGACGGTCCTCGCCGGCGGCCTCCCCGTCCCGCGCCCAGGACCCTGAGGACGACCGCGGCGCGTTGAACGCCCGCGGGAGGCTCCCCACTCTGGTGCGCGGAGCCGTGTCGTCGTGCCAGGCAGGGAGCCCGCATGTCCATGAGCACCACACCCAGACCCTTCGCCGCCGATGTCGGGCGGGTGCTCGACATCGTGGTGAATTCCCTCTACCGCCGGCGCGAGGTGTTCCTGCGCGAGCTGATCTCCAACGCCTCCGACGCCTGCGACCGGCTGCGCTGGCTGTCCCTCTCCGAGCCGGAGCTGCTCGGGGACGATCCCGAGTTCCGCGTCGAGATCGTCGTCGATCGGGCGAAGAAGCTCCTCGCCGTGCGCGACAACGGTATCGGCATGAACCGCGGGGAGCTGGAGCACAATCTCGGCACCATCGCCCGCTCCGGCACCGCCCGCTTCCTGGCGGAGGCCAGCGGTGATCGCGCCCGCGATCTGGAGCTGATCGGCCGCTTCGGGGTGGGCTTCTATTCGGCCTTCATGGTGGCCGACCGGGTGGTGGTGGTCTCGCGGCGGGCCGGCGAGGATCGCGGCTGGATGTGGGCCTCCGACGGCCGCAGTGGCTATGTGGTGGAGGAGGCGGAGACCACGCCCCCGCGGGGGACCACCGTCACCCTCCACCTTCGCGAGGACGCGGCGGAGTTCCTCGATCCGCGGCGGATCGAGGCGATCGTCCGCCGCTATTCCGACCACATCGCCTTCCCCATCTTCCTCGAGGTGGTGCCGGCACCCGGCGAGAGCCGCACCAGTCTGCAGGCGCGCCGGCGGATCAACCGTGCCAGCGCCATCTGGACCCGCGGTCCCGCCGAGATCTCGGAAGAGGAGTACACGGAGTTCTACCATCACGTCGCCCACAGTTTCGACCGTCCCTTCGCCCGCCTGCACGTGCGGGCGGAGGGGACGCTGTCCTGGACGGCGCTGCTGTTCGTACCGCGGACGCGCCCCTTCGATCTCTTCGATCCGCGCCGCCGCCACGGGGTGCGGCTCTACGTGCGGCGGGTGTTCGTCACCGACGAGCTGGAGGGGCTGCTGCCGCGCTGGCTGCGTTTCGTCTCCGGCGTGGTGGACAGCGAGGACCTGCCCCTCAACGTGAGCCGCGAGGCCCTGCAGCAGAACGCGGTGGTGGGCCGTATCCGTCGGGCCCTGGTGCGGCGGCTGCTGGACGAGCTGACCCGCCGGGCCCGGGCCGAAGCCGAGGAGGAACGGCGGGCCTGGCTCGACTGGTGGCGTGAGTTCGGACCGGTGCTCAAGGAGGGGCTGATGGAGGAGGGCGAGCACCGCACGCGCATCCTCGAGATCGCCCGCTTCCGCACCACCCGCGACGACGGCTGGACCGATCTCGACGGCTATCTCGCGCGGATGGCGAAGGGACAGAAGGCCATCTACGTGCTGAGCGGGGAGGATGCGGGCAGCCTGCGCCACCATCCCCAGCTCGAGGCGGCGCTCGCCCGGGGAATCGAGGTGCTGCTGCTGGAGGATGCCGTCGATCCCTTCTGGCTGGCCGAGGTGAAGGGCTACCGGGGCCATCCCTTCGTCTCGCTGGCGCGGGGGGAGGTGGACTTCACCGGCATCGGCGAGGCGCGGACGGAGGAGACGGCGCCCCTCGGCGATGCCGAGCTCGCCCGTCTCACCGCCCGTCTCAAATCGGTGCTGGGCGCGGAGGTGGCGGACGTGCGCCCGTCACGACGGCTGGCCGAGAGCCCGGTGTGTCTGGTGGCACCGGAGGGCGGGCTCGATCCGCGGCTCGAGCGCGTGCTGCGCCAGCACGGCCAGCTCCGCGAGGCGCCGCGGCGCATCCTCGAATACAATCCGCGCCATCCGCTGCTGGTGGCCATGGCCGGGATGATCGGCGATCCGGACCGCAATCCGGAGTTCGACGAACTGGCCCGGCTGCTGCTGGACCAGGCGCGGGTGGTGGAGGGGGAGCCGCTGCCGGACCCCGGCGCCTACGCCCGCCGCCTCGGCCGCTTCCTGGCGCGGGCGGTAACCCATCCGCCGACAGCGACCGAAGCCGGTCGCGGCAATGGGGAGGCCGGCCCGTCCTGAGCCCGGTCCCTTGCCGCATCCTCACACCATGACCATCGATGCTTGACGGAGGTCAGACATTTGTACATACATATCCCGATCATATCCCGATCGGGGGTTTCGACTGGGACGCGGGGAATTGGCCGAAGTGTGGAAAGCATGGCCTTACGCGCGAGGAGATCGAGAAGGCGTTCGTGCGGGGGCCCGGGGTCTATCCCGATCCCGAACACAGCCGGGAGGAAGTCCGGTATCCGGCGATCGGGAGAACGGGGCATGGACGATGGGTGTTCGTGGCCTTCACCCTCCGTTTCCGCGACGGCCGCGCCCTGTTCCGTCCCATCAGCGCCCGCTTCATGCACGAGAAGGAAGTCCGACACGATGAGCGCCAGAGAGCGAAGGCACGTGCGGCCGGTGGCACCCGAACCGCTGCCCCGCCTGCACACGGACGAGGAGGCCGCCCGCTTCGTCGAGGAGGCGGATCTGACCCGCTACGATCTCTCGGGTTTCCGGCCGGTGCGGTTCGAATTCGCCGCCAAGGACGCCCGGATCACCCTGCGCCTGCCGGCGGGGCTGCTGGCGGAGCTCAGGCGCGAGGCCGAGGCACGGGGCGTGCGCTACCAGCGGCTCGTGCGAGAGTTCCTCGAGCTCGGCCTCGCGGCCGCCCGCCGTGCCCGGGCCGCGGGCGGGGAGGAGGCGCGGTCCGGAGTCAGCCCAGCAGACGGCCGGTGAGATCGGCCTTCACCCGGAGGCGGAACGCGTTGATGATCCGGAAGTCCTCGCGCAGCCGCGTCCGTTCGCGCCCCGTCAGCCGCCGCGGATCCACCCAGTGGCCGGGCCGGCGGCCCAACCGGAAGTCGTGGAGCTGCTGACGCAGCACCAGACCGGTGAGGAAGGTCCAGGCGTCCTCCAGCTCGTCCGCCTCGTCCCGCCGCAGGACGCCCGCCTCGCGGAGCCGGCGGATGCGGACGAGAGTCCCGGTCTCCGCCACCCGGTGGCGCAGCGCCAGCAGCCGCACCGCCTCGGCCAGCGGCAGCGTGCCGCCGTACTTGAGGTTGACATGGCCGCGGTGGGCGGGATCGTCGCGCTCGGTCACCAACCGGCCGAAGAGGCCGATGGCGGCGCGGTGGTCCGCCTGGACCTCGAACATCTGATAGAGGAAGGCCCGGTTGTCCGCGGCGGCGTCGGTGACCCAGCGGCGCAGTTCCCGTCCCAGTTCCAGCTCACCGAAGACGGGGCGGAAGTCGAAAAAGATGTCGCACATCTGCAGCATCGTCTCGTGCAGCCGGCGCATCCACAGCGACACCTGCGTCTTCCACTGGGAGAGGCTTTTGCGCCAGACCGGATTGGTGGCCATCACCCCGCCCCGGCAGAAGGCGAAACCCAGCCCGTCGAGACGCCGGGTCATGCGCTCGGCCAGCTCCACGAACCAGGCGTCCACCGCGGTGTGGCGTTCGTCGGGATAGTCGGCCAGCACGAAGCCGTTGTCCTGATCCGGGAACAGGAGACTCTCGCCGCGCCCGCCCGAGCCCATGACGATGCAGCAGAAGGGTACGGGCGGATCGCCCCAGCCCTCCTCCCGCATTTCCAGGAGCAGCAGCCGCAGCACCCGCCGGTAGAGGTCCATGTTGATGTCGGAGACCAGCTCCTGGATCTCCGGCGCCGGCACCCCGTCGGCCAGCAGGCGCTCGGCCACGTCCACCTGCGCCTCCTTGACCTGGCGGAGCCCCGCGAGCGTGTCCTCGTGGGTGAGGCGGTCGATGTCGTCCATCAGCGGCCCCGCCGCCACCGCCAGCGCCTCGTGCAGGTAGAGCATGCCCACGAGCCGGCCGGCGGCGTCCACCACCGGCATGTGGCGCAGACGCCGGCGTCGCATGAAGCCGATGGCCTTGTAGAGCTGATCCTCGGCGGCGATGGTGAGGACGGGCGAGGTCGCGAAGCCGCCGACGGGGCGGTCGCCGATGCGCCGGCAGGCGATGCGGCGGACGATGTCGCGTTCGGTGAGGATGCCGACGATGCGCTCCCGCGGGTCCACCACCACGGCGGCGGAGGCCCCGGCCTCGGCGATGCGGGCCACCGTCTCCTCGGCGGTGGTCTCGGGCCGCACCACCACCGGCGGCGGCGCCATGTGATCGCGGACGATGCGGCGGAAGACGGCGGTACGGCTGGTGGGCACGGACGGGCTCCGGGACGGCGGGCGCTCCCGGGCGAGAGAAGGGGAGGGGCGGGAGCCGGTTCAAGGGCGGTGCGGGGACGGCCGCGTTCCCGGCCGTCCGCCGCGGCGACGGCGCCTCACCACACCGGCTGTTCCGCCACCTTCTCCAGCAGGAAGTCGCGGAAGACGGTGACCCGCTTGCTGTGCCGCAGCTCGCTGGGATAGATGAAATAGGCGGTGAAGGTGGGGCCCTCGAGATCGGGCAGGACCCGTTCCAGCCGGTAGCTGCGGTGGGCGAGATAGTCCGGCAGGGAGGCGAGGCCGACGCCGCGTTCCGCCGCCCGCAGCATGCCGTAGACGTTGTTGATGGTGAGGGTGGCCTTGCGCGGCGGACGCGGATCGCCGGGCTCGCGGCCGGCCACCAGCACCCAGTTGAGGGCCGGCACCGGCACGCCGGCCGGCTCCTCGCCGTAGGCCACGAGACGGTGGCGGTCGAGGTCGTCCGGGCTCTCGGGACGGCCGTATTTTTCCAGATAGTCGCGCGAGGCGTAGATGTGGGTGTGGCCGGTCATGAGCCGCCGCTGGACCAGGTCGGGATGGCGCGGCCGGTGCATGCGGATGGCCACGTCCGCCTCGCGCAGGGTGAGGTCCAGGTCCACGTCGGTGACGATGAGGGAGACGGTGATCTCGGGATAGCGCTCGTAGAACTCGGCCAGATGGGAGGTGAGCCAGACGGTGCCGAGACCGACGGTGGTGTTGACCCGGAGGTGACCGGCCGGCCGGTCGCGGCTCTCGGACAGCAGCGCCTGGGCGCGGTGCATGCGCTCGGCCATCTCCCGCGCCACCTCCAGCAGCAGCTCGCCCTGTTCGGTGAGGACGAGCCCGCGGGCGTGACGATGGAAGAGGGTGACGCCCAGGTCCTCCTCGAGGGCGCCGATCTGGCGAGAGACGGCGGACTGGCTGAGGCCCAGGCGTTCGGCGGCGCGCGTGAAGCTGCCGGCCTCGGCCACCGCGAGGAACACGCGGATCCGATCCCAGTTGACCACCGTATCCCTTCCTTCCCCCGAACCGTCGGCCCGCCCGCGGCGCCTCAGGCCTCCGCACGCACCTCCAGTTCCGCCAGATAGCGCTCCGCCTCGAGGGCGGCCATGCAACCGGTGCCGGCCGCCGTCACCGCCTGGCGGTAGACCTTGTCCCGCACGTCGCCGGCGGCGAAGACGCCGGGCACGCTGGTGCGGGTGGAATCGCAGGCGGTGACGATGTAGCCCTCCTCGTCCATCTCCAACTGACCGCGGAAGAGCCGGGTGGCGGGGTCGTGGCCGATGGCGACGAACAGCCCCTCCACCGGCAGCACCCGCGTGGTCCCCGTCTTCACGTGGCGCACCCGCACGCCGGTGACCCGGCGCACCGGCTCCTCCTCGCCCAGCACCTCGTCTACCACGTGGTCCCACAGCACCTCGATCTTCGGATTGGCGAAGAGGCGCTGCTGGAGCACCTTCTCCGCCCGCAGGCGGTCGCGGCGGTGAACGAGCGTCACCTTCTCGCACATCTGGGCGAGATAGAGGGCCTCCTCCACCGCCGTGTTGCCGCCGCCCACCACCGCCACCGGCCGGCCGCGGAAGAAGAAGCCGTCGCAGGTGGCGCAGGCGGACACGCCATGGCCCATGAAGCGGCGCTCGCTCTCGAGGCCGAGCCAGCGGGCGACGGCCCCGGTGGCGATGACGAGGGCGTCGCAGGTGAAGACGAGACCGCCGTCGGTCTCCACCCGGAAGGGGCGGCGGGAGAGGTCCACCCGGCTCGCCACGTCGAAGACCAGCTCGGCGCCACAGCGCTCGGCCTGCTTCTGCATCTGCTCCATCAGCCACGGGCCCTGCACCGGTTCGGCGAAGCCCGGGTAATTCTCCACGTCGGTGGTGATGGTGAGCTGGCCGCCTGGTTGCAGACCCTGGATCACCACCGGCCCCAGATTGGCGCGGCCGGCATAGATGGCCGCGGTGTAGCCGGCGGGACCCGACCCCAGGATCAGCAGGCGGACGTGGCGGGGGGTGGACATGCGGAGCCTCCCGACCGTCAGACGTAGCGCACTTCCAGGATCTCGAAGTAGCGGGTGCCGCGCGGGGTTTCCACCTCGACGCGATCCCCCGCCTCCTTGCCGATGAGCGCGCGGGCCAGCGGCGAGTGGATGGAGAGGAGACCCCGGGTCACGTCGGCCTCCTCGGGACCGACGATGCGGTAGGTGACCTCCTCGTCCGTCTCCTCGTCCACCAGTCGGACGGTGGCGCCGAACATGATCCGGCGTTCGCCGGCGAACTCGCGGACGTCGATGATCTCGGCGCGGGCGAGCTTGTCCTCGAGTTCCATGACCCGGCCCTCGATGAAGCTCTGCCGCTCGCGCGCGGCGTGATATTCGGCGTTCTCCGACAGGTCGCCGTGGGCGCGCGCCTCGGCGATGGCCCTGATGATCGCCGGGCGCTCCACGGTCTTGAGCCGCTTCAGTTCTTCCTGGAGACGCGCGTAGCCTTCCGGCGTCATCGGAATGCGGTTCGACATGGCCGGTCGTGTTCCGTCGTCCGTGGGCGAGAAAAAGGCCCCGTGAGGGGCACTACGAAGCCGTCACCGACTCTATCGCGGCATAGTAGGATTGCAACGGCCGCACGTCGATGTCGCCGCGGTGCAGCCGCTGCAGCGCGCGCACCAGTGCCCGCGCACCGGCGATGGTGGTGTAGTAGGGCACCTGCATCAAGAGTGCGGTCCGCCGCAGCGAATAGCTGTCGCGGGTGGCCTTGACGCCCCGCACGGTGTTGATGAGAAGCGCGATGTCGCCGTCCTTGAGGCGGTCCACCACGTGTGGGCGCCGTCCCTCGTGGACCTTGAACACCGTCTCCACCTCGAGGCCGGCGGCGCGCAGGCATTCGGCGGTGCCGCGGGTGGCCACCAGCCGGTAGCCGAGGGCGGCGAGGTCGCGGGCGACGGGCACCAGCGCCGGCTTGTCGTCGTCGCGCACCGACAGGAAGACGGTGCCGGTGGGTGGCAGGCGGTTGCCGGCGGCGATCTGCGATTTGAGGTAGGCGGCGCCGAAGTCGCGGTCGAGACCCATCACCTCGCCGGTGGACTTCATCTCCGGCCCCAGCAGCAGATCCACGCCGGGAAAGCGGGCGAAGGGGAAGACCGCCTCCTTCACCGCCACGTGGGGGAGTTCGCGGGGCGGCGGGAGGAGGTCGGCGAGCCGCCGGCCCGCCATCACCAGAGTGGCGATGCGGGCGACGGGCACGCCGGTGGCCTTGGCCACGAAGGGGACGGTGCGGCTCGCCCGCGGATTGACCTCGAGCACGTAGAGGGTGCCGTCCTTGACGGCCATCTGCACGTTCATGAGCCCCCGCACCCCCAGCGCCCGGGCGAGGCGGGTGGCCTGGTCGGCGATCTCCGCGCGCACCGCCGCCGGCAGCGAGAAGGGCGGCAGCGAGCAGGCGGAATCCCCCGAATGGATTCCCGCCTCCTCGATGTGCTCCATGATGCCGGCCACGTGGACCGTCTCCCCGTCCGCCACCACGTCCACGTCCACCTCGGTGGCGTCCTGCAGATAGCGGTCGATGAGCACCGGTCCGTATTCGGAGGCGGCGGCGGCCTCGGCGAAGAAGGCATGCAGCTCCTCCAGGGTGGAGACGATGCGCATGGCCCGCCCGCCCAGCACGTAGGAGGGGCGGATCAGCACGGGGAGGCCGATGCGCGCCACCTTGGCCTCGGCCTCGGCGAGGGTGGTGGCCACGTCGCTCGCCGGCTGGCGCAGCCCCAGCTCCAGGAGGAGCCGCTGGAAGCGGTCGCGGTCCTCGGCGAGGTCGATGGCATCGTAGGGGGTGCCGAGGATGGGGATGCCGGCCTCCTCGAGGGCGCGGGCGATCTTGAGGGGAGTCTGGCCGCCGAGCTGGACGATCACGCCGAGGAGTTCGCCGCGGCTCGCCTCCACCCGGCAGATCTCCAGCACGTCCTCGGCGGTGAGGGGCTCGAAGTAGAGCCGGTCGGAGGTGTCGGGATCGGTGGAGACCGTCTCCGGATTGCAGTTGACCATGACGGTCTCGATGCCGGCGTCCCGCAGGGCGAAGGCGGCGTGGACGCAGCAGTAGTCGAACTCGATGCCCTGGCCGATGCGGTTGGGGCCGCCGCCGAGGATCACCACCTTCCGCCGCTCCGAGGGGTCCGCCTCGTCCTCGGGCGCGGTGCCGGGCACCGGCGGCATCTCGTAGGTCCCGTAGAGATAGGCGGTCTCGGCCGGAAATTCGGCGGCGCAGGTGTCCACCCGCTTGTAGACCGGATGGACGCCGAGACGCCGCCGCAGCGCCCGCACCTCGGCCTCGTCGCGGCCGGCGAGGGTGGCGAGACGGCGGTCGGAGAAACCCAGGGCCTTGAGGGCGCGGAGCGCCTCCGGATCCTCCGGCAGCCCCTCCAGGCGGATCCGCGCCTCCACCGCCACGAGGTCGCGGATGCGCTCCAGGAACCAGGGGTCGTAGGCAGTGAGCTCGCGGACCCGTGCCACGCTCCAGCCCTCGCGGAAGGCCTGGGCCACGTATCTGAGCCGGTCGGGGGTGAAGCGGGCGAGGGCCGCCTCCAGCGCCGCCGCCCGGTCCTCGCCGGCACCGGGCGGGTCGATCTCGTCGAGGCCGGAGAGACCGGTCTCGAGGCCGCGACAGGCCTTCTGCAGCGCCTCCTCGAAGGTGCGGCCGATGGCCATCACCTCGCCCACCGACTTCATGGAGGTGGTGAGCACCGGCTCCGTCTCGGGGAATTTCTCGAAGGCGAAGCGCGGCATCTTCACCACCACGTAGTCGATGGTGGGCTCGAAGGAGGCAGGCGTGGTGTGGGTGATGTCGTTGCGGATCTCGTCGAGGGTGTAGCCCACCGCGAGGCGGGCGGCCACCTTGGCGATGGGGAAGCCGGTGGCCTTGGAGGCGAGGGCCGAGGAACGGGAGACCCGGGGGTTCATCTCGATCACCACCATCCGCCCGCTCGCGGGATCGACGGCGAACTGCACGTTGGAGCCGCCGGTGTCGACGCCGATCTCGCGCAGCACGGCGATGGCGGCATCCCGCATGCGCTGGTATTCGCGGTCGGTGAGGGTGAGGGCGGGGGCGACGGTGACGGAATCGCCCGTGTGGACGCCCATGGGGTCCAGGTTCTCGATGGAGCAGACGATGATGCAGTTGTCCGCGCGGTCGCGGACCACCTCCATCTCGTATTCCTTCCAGCCCAACACCGATTCCTCGACGAGGATCTCGGAGATGGGCGAGGCCTCGAGGCCGGCCCGGGCGATCTCTTCGAACTCTTCCCGATTGTAGGCGACGCCGCCGCCGGTCCCGCCCAGGGTGTAGGAGGGGCGGACGATGGCCGGCAGCCCCACCCGCTCCAGGGCCGCGCGCGCCTCCGCCATGGTGCGGGCGACGACGCTCTTCGGCATCTCGAGACCGATGCGGGCCATGGCGGCGCGGAACTTCTCGCGGTCCTCCGCCTTCTCGATGGCCTCGAGGGAGGCGCCGATGAGCTCGCAGCCGTATCGCTCCAGCACCCCCTCCACGGCGAGGGTGCGGGCCACGTTGAGGGCGGTCTGGCCGCCCATGGTGGGCAGCAGCGCGTCCGGCCGCTCGCGGGCGATGATCTTCTCGACGAACTCCGGGGTGATGGGCTCCACATAGGTGGCGTCGGCCAGCTCGGGGTCGGTCATGATGGTGGCCGGGTTGGAGTTCACCAGCACCACCCGATAGCCCTCGGCCCGCAGCGCCTTGCAGGCCTGGCTGCCCGAATAGTCGAACTCGCAGGCCTGGCCGATGACGATCGGCCCGGCGCCGATCACCAGGATGGAACGGATGTCGGTGCGCCTGGGCATGGATCAGCTTCCGGAGGCTTCGATCAGGGTGCGGAAGTGCCGGAACAGTCCCCGGGCGTCGTGGGGACCGGGCGAGGCCTCGGGGTGGAACTGGACCGAGAAGGCCGGACGGCCCCGCACCCGGATGCCCTGGATGGTGCCGTCGAAGAGGGAGCGGTGGGTCACCTCCACCGCATCCGGCAGCCCCTCGTCGGCGATGGCGAAGCCGTGGTTCTGGCTGGTGACCAGCACCCGCCCGGTGGCCAGCTCCCGCACGGGATGGTTGGCGCCGTGGTGGCCGAAGGGCATCTTGACGGTGCGCGCCCCCAGCGCCAGCCCCAGCATCTGGTGGCCGAGGCAGATGCCGAAGAGGGGCACGCCCGCGTCGAGGAGCGCCCGGATCTGCGGCACCGCCCAGCGGCCGGTGGCGGCGGGATCGCCGGGGCCGTTGGAGAGCAGCACCCCGTCCGGGGCCAGCGCCAGGATCTCCGACGCCGGCGTGCGTCCCGGCACCACCGTCACCCGGAAGCCGGCATCCACCAGCCCGCGCAGGATGTTGCGCTTGACGCCGTAGTCCACCACCACCACCCGCGGGCCGTCGCCGGGGCCGGTGCCGTGGCCGTCGGGCCAGCGCCAGAGACCCTCGTGCCAGTCGTAGCGCTGGGTGCAGCTCACCTCGTCCACCAGATCCATGCCGACGATGCCGGGCCACTCGCGGGCGCGGCGGGCGAGACCGTCGAGGTCGAGGTCGCCCGAGGGATCGTAGGCGATGGCGGCGTTCTTGAAGCCCTCCTCGCGGAGGATGCGGGTGAGGCGGCGGGTGTCGATGCCGGTGACGGCGAAGAGGCCGTGGGCGTCGAGCCATGTGGCGAGGGTGTGGGTGGCGCGCCAGTTGGAGGGATCGCCCGGGCTGGCGCGGCAGACCATGCCGCGCACGTGCGGCGTGGCGGCCTCCGGATCCTCGCGGTTGGTGCCGACGATGCCGATGTGGGGGAAGGTGAAGGTGACGATCTGGGCGGCGTAGGAGGGGTCGGTGAGGATCTCCTGATAGCCGGTCATGGCGGTGTTGAAGACCAGCTCGCCCACCGCCGTGCCCGGCCGGCCGCAGCCGTGGCCGAGAAAGACCCTGCCGTCCTCCAGCACGAGCGCTGCGTCGGGACGGCGCCGGAAGGGTGCGGACATCTCGGGATGTTCCGTTCGGAGCGGGGTACGACGACGGCCCCGGCCCCGCGGCCGCGGCCGGAGGGCATTCTAGGTTGCGCCCCCGCCGCGTCAACCGGAGGAGGTCCCGGCCGTCCGTCGCAGGGAACGCCGACGTTCGCGCCCGCTCACCCCTTCGTCGGTTCGAAGACGCGGGGCGCGTCCGGGATCCTGCCGGCCCGGCGTGCGAGCCTTCGATCGAAGGTGGCGAAGCCTTTTCCCTCGGGCGTGGCCGCGAGATGGAGGGCGTCGGCGAAGTCGAGCCCGGAGGTGACAGCGTCGAGCGCGAAGAGGAGGCGCTCTTCGTGCTCGAAGGTCACCCGCGGCAGGCCGAGGAGACGGCGAAACGCCTCCGCCGCCTCGCGGGCGGGCACGCGATAGACGGCCTCCAGGACCCACCAGCATTCGAGGACCACCGTGATCGGCACGAAGATGCCCGTGGTTTCGAAGAGGGATCGCGCGCGTTCGGCCTGCTCGACGTCGTCCGCGACGAGGAGCCGCACGAGGACGTTGGTGTCGACGGCGACGTTCACGTCTCGCGCCACGCCCGCCGGATGTGCGCGCGCAGCGCGCGGTCCATCGCCTCGGGGCGCACGCGCTTTTGCGCGAATGCCTTGAGGCAACCGAACACCTCCTCGACGCGCCGCACGTGCGGCCTCTGCCGCACCGGTCGCAGCATGAGCACGTCGTCCTGCTCGACGAGTTCGAACTCGGTCCCCGGGCCGAACCCGTGCCGGCGCCGCACGACGCTCGGGATGACGAGCTGGCCCTTGCTGGAAAGACGCACGCGCATCGCGACCTCGGGGTAAGAACTCGTAAGACAGAGTGACCCCACCTCCTCGATGCGTCAAGGGCGGCGAGGGAGGGGCTGCTCGTCACGCCTGCCGCCGGTCCACGGATGGGGGCTCCAAAGCGCGGACACACGACCCACGCCGCCGCCACCTGCCGCCAGGGGCGCCCCTCGGCGCGCTTCCAGAGCGCCCGGCGAGGACCGGCCTCAGGCGCCCACGTCCACGTCCTCCACCGGCATGCCGCAGCCCGCATCGCCGTCTCAGATCTCGCGGCCGTCCATGGGTGACTGCAGGGCGGCCTCGGCGCGGGCAAGGGGATCTCTGAGGAGAGGAGGCGCGGCAGCCGCACCGTCCGCATCCCCGTCGGTTCCGGAAAAAATGACGATCTTTCAGGGAGTTGTGTGCGGACGGTCGGGACGGGCGGTTGCGTCCGCCTTGCGTCCGCGAAGCCGCGTCTGCGTCCGCACCCGCGCCGCCCGCGGACGTTCGATGGGGGATGCGGACGCCGTGCGGACGGTGCGGATGCCGCCCGCGTCCGCGGCCGATCCCTCGGGATCCGTGCGATCCCCGGCCCTGCGGACGATGCGGACGGTGCGGACGCGATCCCGACGATCCGCCGGCGATCCCGCCCCACCTGCGTCGCACTGCCTCCGTAGCCCCGCCGCCCGACGGGACACGCCCAAGTCGAGATTTCGTCGAGTCGCTCAGGCCAGGAGCGGGCCGGGACGGCTTGAGCCGAGCGACGCCCGCGCCGGATCGGGCACCCGCCGCCCATCGCCACCGGCCGCATCACCGGTCGGCTCGAGCACTCACGACCCCATGTCCACGGACCTTCCCGCGCCCTCGGAGCCGGTCGAAGCGCCCGGCGCTCCCGCCGGCACGTCTCGCGCCATGCGGGCATGCCTCCGCGGCATCCCCGGCGTCGCGATCCGGGGGTACAGCCGCCTCCGCCCCGTGACGACACGGCGATGACGAAACGGCGGATCGAGGAAGGAAGGATTCGGCCAACTTCTCGATTTCGTTGGTGGAGCCGAGCGGATTCGAACCGCCGACCTCCTGAATGCCATTCAGGCGCTCTCCCAACTGAGCTACGGCCCCACCGGGCGCGCCTTCTAATGGGGTCGCCCCCGGGCGATGTCAAGGTCGCCCGCGGGCCGGCGGGGCGGGGATTGCGCCCGCCGGCGGGCCTGCTAGGCAGGGCGCGGAAGCACAAGGGGAGAGCCATGAAGGGCCGCATCCGACCGCGCCGCAGCGTCCTCTACATGCCCGGATCCAACACCCGGGCCCAGGAGAAGGCCAAGACCCTGCCGGTGGACGGCATCATTCTCGATCTCGAGGACGCCACCGCCCCCGACGCCAAACCGGAGGCCCGCGCCCTCGTCCGCCGCACCCTCGAGAACCGCGAGGCCTACGGACGCCGCGAGCTGATCGTGCGGGTCAACGGGCTGGACACCCCCTGGGGCTACGAGGACCTGGTGGCCATGGCCACCGCCGGCGCCGACGCCGTGCTCCTGCCCAAGGTGGACAGCGCCGACGCCGTCAGGCGGGCGGTGGCGATCCTGGAGGCCCACGGCGCGCCCGACGATCTCGCGATCTGGTGCATGATGGAGACCGCCCGCGGCGTGCTGCGGGCCGAGGAGATCGCCGATTCCCATCCGCGGGTCGCCTGTCTCGTCATGGGCACCTCCGACCTCGCCCGCGAACTGCACGCCGAGCACACCCCCATGCGGCTGCCCATGCTCACCGCCCTCGGCCTGTGCCTGCTCGCCGCCCGCGCCGCCGGCCTCGCCATCCTCGACGGCGTCCATCTCGACCTCCAGGACACGGAGGGGTTCGAGGCGGCCTGTCGCCAGGGGCGCGAGCTGGGCTTCGACGGCAAGACCCTGATCCACCCGAGGCAGATCGAGGCGGCCAACCGCATCTTCGCACCGGGCGAGGAGGAGGTGGCGCGGGCGCGCCGCATCCTCGAGGCCTGGCGCGAGGCGCGGGCGCGCGGGGCCGGGGTGGCGGTGGTGGACGGCCGGCTGGTAGAGAACCTCCACGTGGTGATGGCCGAGCGCACCCTCGCCCTTCACGAGGCCATCCGCGAGATGGAGGCGGGCTGAGGCCGTCCACCGCCATCCGGGGATCCGGCACGGGGCCGCGGCGGCGGCCCCCGCCGTCTCAGGCCTCGGCGGGCGTGCGGGCGAGGCGGCGCCGCAGCCGCTCCCAGCTCGCCTCCACCGCCACCGCGCCGCAGATGACGGCGATGGCGATCCCGTCCACCCAGGTGACGGGTTGGCCCAGGATCCCGAGCGCCAGCAGCGCCGCGATCACCGGCTTCAGGAAGAAGAGATAGCCGGCGCGGGTGATGTCGGGCGCGGCGGCGAGCCCGCCCAGCCACAGCCACTGGGTGAGGGTCGTGTTGTAGAGGCCGATGGTGAGGAGCGCCGCCGTCTGTCCCGCCGGGCGCTCGAGGAGGGTGGTGAAGTCCACCCACACGCCGAACAGCAGCCCCACTCCCAGCCACAGCGCCGCGGCGGCGATGGCGATGGAGAGGGTGGTCATGCGCATGGCCCCGTATTTCGCAAAGTAGGGCTTGGCGAAGACCATGAAGCCGCCGCCGAAGAGGGCACAGCCCAGCGCCATGAGGATGCCGATCAGATCGTCGCCGGTGCCGGCGAGCTGTTCCAGGGCGCCGTCGGTGACGAGCACGGCGATGGCCACCACCGCCGCGATGCCCGTCACCCACTTGACCGGCGTGACGCGCTGGCCGGTGCGCCACTGGTTCACGAGGGCGAGGAAGATGGGGATGGTGGTGACGGTGGTGGCCACCTGCGGCACGGTGGCGAAGTCCAGCGACCAGTGGAAGAACAGATAGGCCACGGCGAACCCGCCCACCGACAGACCGACGATGGGCCAGAAGTCCCGCCTGAGCGGCGTGATCAGGTCGCGCTGGCCGGGGATCAGCAGACACAGCACCACCAGCCCCAGCGCCCCCAGCGTGAAGCGCCACACCGAGACCTCGGGTCCGGAGAGGCCGGTGAGGACCGACACGAACTCGCTGGTGGCATGGCCGATCACGCCGAGGAAGACGGCGCCGTAGGCGGCCGCCGCGTATCGGTGCCAGAGACCGCCGCCGCTCACGACCGCGCCTCCTCCAGCCGGTCCGCCAGCACCAGGCAGGCCTCCACCACCGCCTCCGGTTTCTCCGCCGGGATCAGGTGGCCGGCATCGGGCACGTCGATGCGGAACGCCCGCGGCATGCGCCGGGACAGGCGGGCCACCGCCGCCTCGTCGTGGAACAGGCGATCCTCGCGACCGGTGAGCACCACCACCGGTACGGCGATCTCCTCCCACGGGAAGTCCCAGCGCGCCTCGCAGCCCACCGCCAGCAGGCGCAGTTCCGGGGCGTCCGCGGCGAGGGGGGCGTAGGGATCCTCCAGCAGGAAGTCGTGCCGGTGGCGCTCCAGCCAGTTCTCACCCATGAGCAGCGGCATGTAGAGGTCGCGCACGAGACGCAGACCGCCGGTGCGGGCCGCCCGCAGCAGGGCCTCGTTGATCCAGCGCAGCCGCGGCCCGTCCTCCCGCAGGGTGTTGAGCAGGAGCAGCCCCTCCGCCTTCGCACCCTCCCGGTGGACCATGGCGGCGAACAGGCCGCCGATGGAGAGTCCCACGTAGACGGGTCGCACCGGCTCCTCGCTGCGGACCAGCGCCGCCGCATCCTCCACCAGCGCCCGCAGCGAGATCGCCACGTCCGCCTCCACCGGACTGCGCCGCTGACCGCGGTGGTCGAAGACCAGCGTACCGTGGCCACGCGCCTCCAGCGCCGGCGCGATCCCCTCCAGCCACAGATCGGCATCGCCGGTGAGCGCGTTGAAGAAGACGAAGGTCACGCCGCCCTCGCGCGGACCCTCGTGGCGGTGCCAGATCACCGCCCCGTCCGGACGGGCCAGCCAGGCCATGGACATCCTCCCCCTGGATCACGCGGACATGTTGACGGCAGGGGGGATGCTTTGGCAAGTCTCGCCCGCCCCGGGGGAGCGACGTCATGGGCCTGTGGCTCTTCAAGGCGGAACCGGACGACTACACCTACGACGAGTTGGAGCGGGAGGGGGAGGCGGAGTGGGACGGCGTCCGCAACCATCAGGCGGCCCGCAACATGCGGGCCATGCGCGCGGGCGATCCGGCCTTCTTCTATCGTTCGGTGAAGAAGCCGGCCCTGGTGGGGCTGATGCGGGTGGTGCGCGAGGCCTGGCCGGACCCCGACGATCCCCGCTTCGTGCGGGTGGCGGTGGCGCCGGTGCGCCGGCTGCCGCGCGAGGTGCCGCTCGCGGAGATCCGCGCCGATCCGGCCCTCGCCCATCTGGCGCTGGTGCGCCAGCCGCGGCTGTCGGTGATGCCGGTGGACGAGGAGGCCTTCCGGCGGCTGCTGGCGAAGGCCGGTCTCGATCCCGCCGCCGTCGGTGTCTGAGCCCCACCGCCCCGCGCACGTCCTCGCCACCCTCGCCGTCGCCGCGGCGGGCGCCCTCCTCTTCCGCGTCCTGGGGCTGCCGCTGCCCTTCCTGCTGGGGGCGGTGTGCGCCACCACCCTCGCCGGTCTCGCCGGCCTTCCCGTCACGCTGCCGTCGGCGCTCCGCACGCTGGTGATGGCGATCCTCGGCACCGTCATCGGCACCGCCTTCGATCCCGGGCGTCTCCACGGCCTCGCCCGCTTCGGTGCGAGCCTCGCCGGGCTGGTGGTGGCGGTGGCCGCCACCGCCGCGGCGGGCTGGCTCTATCTGCGGCGGGTGGGCGGGCTTTGCGGGCGCGATGCCTTCTTCGCCGCCATGCCCGGCGGTTTCGGCGAGATGGTGCTGCTGGCCGACCGGGTGGGGGCCGACGTGGGGCGGGTGGCGCTGATCCACGCCGTGCGGGTGTGGATCATCGTCACCACCGCCCCCTTCGCCGTCACCGCCCTCGGCGGTCACACGGCCCCGCCGCCCCTCTGGAACGGCATCGCCGCCGGCGATCTGCTCCGCCTCGCCGCCGCGGCGCTCCTCGGCGCCGGCCTCGCCCGCCGCCTGCGGCTGCCGGCCTGGGCCCTCACCGGGCCCCTCGCCGCCGGGGCCCTGCTCCATCTCTCCGGGGTGGTGACGGCGCGCCCGCCCCGCCTGCTGGTGGCCGGCGCCCAGGTGGTGATCGGGGCGATGGTGGGAACCCGCCTCCGCGGCCTCGACGGCCGCGACCTGCCGCGGCTGGTGGCGACGGCGGCGGGGCTCACCCTGCTCATGTTCGCCCTCGCCGCCCTCTTCGCCCTGCTGGCCCATCTCGTGACGGGGATCGCCCTTCCGGCGCTGCTGGTGGCCTACGTGCCGGGCGGGGTGGTGGAGATGGGCGTCGTCGCCCTGGCGCTGGGGCTCGATCCCGCCTTCGTGGCCACCCATCACCTCCTGCGCATCCTGCTGCTGGTGGGAAGCGCGCCGATCCTCTTCGCCCTGTGGCGGCGGGTGCGGGCGCGCGGCTAGCCGCCGATGCGGCGGCGGGCGAGGGCCAGCAGCGCCTCCCGCGAGAGGCGGAAGTCGGACTCCACCCAGCGCCGCTCCAGATCCCGCAGCAGCCGGCCCACCGCCGGCCCCGGCGACAGTCCCAGGGCCAGCAGATCGCGCCCGCGCAGCGGGAAGGGGGGCGGCACGAAGGCGGCGACCGCCCCCCGCACGGCGGCGAAGGTCTCGCGGGGGACATCGCGGAGGGCGGCGGCCAGCGCCAGCAGGTCGAGATAGGCCTCGCGGCCGAGCCGCCACGCCCGCGCCCGGTGCGTCGTCTCCGTCTCGCGGAAGTCGGGGAGGGGCGCGGTCAGCAGCAGCCGCAGCCGCTCGCGCTGGCGGTTGGAGAGGCGCAGGCGTTCGGCGAGCCGCACCGCCCCCGCCTCGCCCGGTTCGGCCCGGCGCAGCAGCGCCGCCAGCCGCAGGATCGGATCGGCGTCCGGCACGAGGACCATCAGACGCGCCAACGTCTCCGTGTCCACCGGCCAGGGCAGGATCCGCGCGAGCACGCCGGTCTCGGCCATGAGGCGCAGGCTCGCCACCGCCCCCGGCGCCGTCAGCAGCCGCAGCAGCTCCTCGCGGATGCGCTCGCCCGAGAGCCGGTCGAGACCCGCCGCTTCCGCCGCACAGGCCTCCAGCGCCTCGGCGTCGGGGGGCGGACGGCCGAAGCGGGCGAAGAAGCGGAAGAAGCGGAGGATGCGCAGATAGTCCTCGCGGATGCGGTCGCGGGCGCGGCCGACGAAGCGCACCCGCCCGGCGTGCAGATCCTCGCGGCCCCCGAAATAGTCGAACAGCCGCCCCTCCGGATCGGCGCTCATGGCGTTGATGGTGAAGTCGCGGCGGGCCGCGTCCTCGGCGAAGTCGTCGGTGTACGCGACCCGGGCGTGGCGGCCGAAGGTCTCCACGTCGCGCCGGAGGGTGGTGATCTCGAAGCTGCGCGGCCCCGCCAGCGCCGTCACCGTCCCGTGGGCGAGTCCGGTGGGGACGGTGCGGATGCCGGCCGCTTCCAGGAGCGCCATCACCCGCTCGGGCGGCTCGGCGGTGGCGAGGTCGAGGTCGTGCGGATCGGCCTCCGGATCCCGCAGCGAATCCCGCACGCAGCCGCCGACGAAGCGGGCGGGGCGGCCGGCGGCGGTGAGGGCCGCCAGCACCCGGCGGCTCTCCGGGGCCACGAGCCAGGGCGCACCGGCGAGCGGCCGCGCTTCCCCGTCGCGACGCGCGGATGCGTCCTCCCGCACCTCGTCTCCGCTCAACGCCCGTCTCCGTCGAGGATCCGGCAGAGGCCGAGGAGGATGCCGGCGGTGGCTCCCCAGATGCGGTGACGCGGATCGGCCAGCACGTACCAGTGGCGCACGGTTCCCCCGCGCCGGCCGGACTCGCGCCGGTAGCTCTCGGGATCGAGGACGCGGGCGAGGGGGATCTCGAAGACCTCGGCCACCTCTCGGGGATCCGGCCGGAAGGCGGCCGGCGGCTCCGCCACCCAGCCCACCACCGGCGTCACCCGGAAGCCGGTGACGGTGTCGTACCACGGAAGCCGGCCGAGGACACGCACGCGGGCGGGATCGAGCCCCACCTCCTCACCCGCCTCCCTGAGCGCCGCCGCCTCCGGTCCGGTGTCCGCCGCCTCCAGCCGGCCGCCGGGCAGGCTCACCTGACCGGCATGGTCGCGCAGATGATCGGTGCGGCGCGTGAGGAGCACCGTGGGCGCCGGCCGGCGGGCGAGGATGGGAACCAGCACCGCCGCCGGCGTGCGAGCCGTCTCCGCCCCCTCGTCGCGCCGCAGGAGACGCAACAGCATGGCGGGATCGTCCGCCGCCCGCCGCAGGCGGCGGGCGATCTCGTCGGGAGAGGGGAGGGACGCGGCACCGCCGCTCATGCCGTCTCCGGCTCCAGCGGGAAGAAGGCGCCGGCACTGTGGACGCCGTAGCGCCCCTTTTCGTCCGGCTCGGCCCATTCCGCCAGCTGATAGTAGACGGGCCGCAGGAGGCGGGCGAGGAGGCCCCGCCGCACCACCAGCGCCGGTCGCACGCCGCCGCGACCGTCCGGCTCCAGCCGGAGGGGATGGGCCGGCGACAGCACCACCTCCTCCTCCACGTCGGTGCGGAAGCGGATCACGGGATCGCCGTCTCCGACGCACGCGCGGTGCACGGCGACGGCGCGGAAGGGCGTGTCCTCCACCTCCACCGGCAGCCGCTCGTGGGGGGTGATCAGCCAGTGGCGGCCGTCGGGCGCGCGGTGGAGGGCGCGGGCGAAGAGGCGGACCAGTTCGGGGCGGCGGATGGGCGAGCCCTCGAAGGACCAGGTGCCGTGCCGGTCGATGTGGAAACGCCCGCCACCGCACGGGCCGAGCTCGCCCGTCGCCAGCCGGCGCAGCACCTCCTCCACGTCGAAACCGACCACCGTCGCCACCTCCCGGCCGGCGCTTTCCCCGCTGCACGGCCGCGCCATCTTCCGCTATATACGGCCGGCCGGGCGGGGGTTCCAGCCGACGAGGTGGCGGTGGACGGCGAGCGGACCATGGAACGTGAAGTGGAGCGGGCGATCGAGGATCTCCGCCGCGTGCGCGCGGAGATCGGACGGATCGTCTACGGGCAGGACGAGGTCGTGGAGGAGGCCCTGATCACCCTCCTGGCCGGCGGCCACGCGCTGCTGGTGGGGGTGCCGGGACTGGCCAAGACCCGCCTCGCCGAGACGCTGGGCGTGGTGCTGGGTCTCGACCAGAAGCGGGTCCAGTTCACGCCCGACCTGATGCCGGCGGACATCCTCGGCTCCGAGGTGCTGGAGGAGGGACCGGACGGGCGTCGCCGCTTCCGCTTCGTCCCCGGTCCCGTCTTCGCCCAGCTCCTGATGGCCGACGAGATCAACCGGGCGAGCCCGCGCACCCAGGCGGCGCTGCTGCAGGCCATGCAGGAGCGGCGGGTGACGGTGGCCGGCCACGACCATCCGCTGCCCGCGCCCTTCCACGTCCTGGCCACCCAGAACCCCATCGAGCAGGAGGGCACCTATCCGCTGCCGGAGGCGCAGCTCGACCGCTTCCTGCTGGAGATCGTGGTGGGCTATCCGCCGGAGGAGGCGGAGCGGCGCATGATGATCGTCACCACCGGGGCCGAGCAGCCGCAGCCCTCGCGGGTGCTGGATGCCGGGCGGCTCCTGGAGCTGCAGGCGCTGGTGCGGCGGGTGCCGGTGGGCGAGCGGGTGGTGGAGGCGATCCTCGCGCTGGTGCGGGCGGGTCGGCCCGAGACCAGCCCGCTCGGGGATCTGGAGCGCGACGTGGCCTGGGGGCCGGGGCCGCGGGCCAGTCAGGCGCTGATGCTGGCGAGCCGCGCGCGGGCGCTCCTGGACGGGCGCTTCACCCCCTCCCTCGAGGACGTGGCGGCACTGGCGCGGCCGGTGCTCCGCCACCGCATGGCCGTCACCTTCACCGCCCGGGCCGAGGGGCTCACGGTGGAGGCGGTGATCGACCGCATCACCCGGACCGTCCTGGGCGATGTGGCCGCGGCCGCATGAGCCCCACCGCGCCGCCCGTCGGGTGGCGGCGGAACGCCTGGGCGAGCGGCTGCCGCCGCTGCTGGTGGAGGCCGAACGGGTGGCCGCCTCGGTGGCCCCGGGTCTCCACGGCCGCCGCCGCACCGGTCTCGGCGAGACCTTCTGGCAGTATCGCCCCTACCAGCCCGGCGACGACGTGCGGAGCATCGACTGGCGTGCGTCCGCCCGTTCCGACCGTCACCGCTTCGTGCGCGAGAACGAGTGGGAGGCGGCGCAGTCGGTGTGGATCTGGTGCGACGCCTCGCCCTCCATGGCCTATCGCGGCCCGGGCGTGCGCGAGGACAAGCGGGCGCGGGCGGAGTTGCTGGCGCTGGCGCTGGCGGTGCTCTTGATCCGCGGTGGCGAGCGGGTGGCGCTGCTGGGAAGCGGGCGCCGGCCGGCGGGCGGCCGTTTCGGCCTCGAACGCTTCACCGCCGATCTGCTGGAGGGCGGGGGACCGACGGACTCCCTGCCGCCCGAGGTGCCGCTGCCCCGCTTCGCGCGGCTGGTGCTGATCTCCGATTTCCTGGTGGAGCCGCGGGCCCTGGAACGCCGCGTCGCCGTCCACGCCGCCCGCGGGATCGCGGGTTCGGCGCTGGCGCTGTGGGATCCCAGCGAGGTGGAGCTGCCCTTCTCCGGCCGCGTCCTGTTCGAGGATCCCGAGGGCCGTGCGCGGGCGCTGGTGGGTCGGGTGGAGGAGGTGCGCGGGCGCTATCGCGCGCTCTTGGCCGCCCATCGCGAGGAACTGCGCGAGCGGCTCGCCCGCTGCCGTTGCACCCTCGCCCTCCACCGCACCGACCAGCCGGCGGCCTCCGGACTCCTCGCCCTCACCCGCATGCTCGACCCGCGCGCCGGCGGGCGGGGAGGGGGACCGTGAGCGCCTGGCTTCCCCTCGGCTTCGCCCAGCCATGGCTGCTGTTGGGCCTTCTGGCCCTGCCGGCGGTGTGGTGGCTGCTCAGGATCACGCCACCGGCGCCGATGCGCCGCCCGTTCCCGCCGGCCGCCATCCTCGCCCGTCTCGCCAGCCGCGAGGACACGCCCGCCCACACGCCCCTCTGGCTGCTGCTGCTGCGCATGGCGATCCTCGCCCTGCTGGTGCTGGCGGCGAGCGGGCCGGTCTGGAACCCCCAGCCGTTGCTGGCCGGGGCGGAGACGGTGGTGCTGGTGGTGGACGACGGCTTCGAGACGGCGGCGGACTGGTCGGCCCGGCTGCGCACCCTCGAGGCGCTGCTGGCCCGGGCCGACCGCGAGGGACGCGAGGCGGTGCTGGTCACCACGGCGCCGGCGCGCGCCGGTATCCGGATAGTCCGCGGCCGTCCCGCCCGCCTGCGGGCGCTGGCGCGTGAACTCGCGCCGCGACCGTGGCCGGCCGACCGGCGGGCGACGGCACGGGCGCTGGCGGGGCTGGAGATCGGCGATGCGGAGGTGCACTGGCTGCTGAGCCCCTGGACGGTTCCCGGGGAGGGGGCGGAGGCGGTGGCGGAGCTGGCGGCGCGTCTGCGGCGGCTGGGGCCACTCACCGTCTACCGGCCCGGCGGCCCGCCGCCCGTGTGGCTGGTGCCGCCGGCGGAACCGGGCGTGCCGCGGGTGCGGGCCGAGCGTGCCGTCGCCGGTCCGGCCGCGACGGTGACGGCGGTGGCCTTCGGGCCGGAGGGCGAGGGCCTCGCGCGGGTGACGCTGGCCTTCGCCGAGGGGGAGCGGGTCGCCGAGGCCGCACTGGATCTTCCCCTCGAGATGCGCAACCGCATCGCCCGCCTCGAGCTCGCGGGGATTCCCGGCGCCGCTTCGGTGGTGCTGTTCGACGAGCGCTGGCGACGGCGGGTGGTGGGGCTGTTCGGGGCCCGCGCCGGCGGAGAGGACCAGCCGCTCCTCTCCGATCTCCACTATGTGGCGCGCGCCCTCGCCCCCTGGGCGGAGATCCGCCGCGGCGATCTCGACCGGCTGCTGGCCGGTCCGGTCTCGGTGATGGTGCTGGCCGACGTGGGCCGTCTGCCCGAGGCCGAGGTGGCGCGGCTGCGGACCTGGATCGAGCGGGGCGGAGTGGTGCTGCGCTTCGCCGGCCCCCGCCTCGCCGCCGGCGGCGACGCACTGCTCCCGGTGCGGCTGCGCCGGGGCGAGCGCACCCTCGGCGCCGCGCTGACCTGGTCGCGGCCGCTGGCCTTCGCCCCCTTCCCCGAGGACGGTCCCTTCGCCGGTCTCGCCGTCGATCCGCAGGTGCGGGTGCGGCGGCAGGTGCTGGCGGAGCCCTCGCCGGAGTTGGCCGCCCACACCCTGGCCGCCCTCGAGGACGGCACGCCCGTCGTCACCGGCCGTCGCCTCGGTCGCGGCTGGCTCCTGCTGGTCCACACCACCGCCAATCCCACCTGGTCGGATCTCGCCCTCTCGCGCATGTTCCTGGACATGCTGCGGCGGGTGCTGGACCTTGCCGCCGGCAGCGGCGGACCGGTCCGGGGACCGCTGGTGGCGGACCGGATCCTCGACGGCTTCGGACGCCTCCGTCCGGCACCGGCCGGCCTCGCCCCGGTGGAGGCGGCGGCGCGCGGACGCCGGCCGGTGGGGCCCGACTTCCCGCCGGGACTGTGGCGGCCGGCGGGCCGCGAGGGTGCGGCGGCGGTGGCCGTCAACCTCCAGGACACGGTGCGGACGCTCCTCCCGGCCCTGCCGCGGAACGCCGACCGGGTGCGCGGACTGGTGGCGGAGGTGGAGCGGCCGCTCGCCCCCTGGCTCTTCGCCGCCGCCCTGCTGCTGGCGCTGGTGGATCTCGCGGCGAGCCTGCGCCTGCGGGGATTGCTTCCCGCCGGCACGGCGACGGTGGTCCTGGTGCTGGTGCTGTCGGGACCGTCCGCCGCCGGTGCCCAGCCCCTGCCGGATCCCGCGGTGCTGGCGGCCGAGACCCGCTTCGCGTGGGTGCGCACCGGCATTCCCGAGGTGGACCGCAAGAGCGAGGCGGGGCTCCGGGGCCTCTCGCTGATCCTCGCCCTGCGCACGGCGGTGGAGCCGGCCGACCCCGTCGGCGTCGATCCCGCTCGCGACGAGCTCGCCCTGTTCCCGCTGCTGTACTGGCCGGTCCCGCCGGAGCACCCGGATCTGGCGCCGGGCACCCTCGAGCGGGTGCAGCGCTATCTGGACCGGGGCGGCATGATCCTGTTCGACACGGGTGACGCCGGCCTGCTGCTTCCGGGCGAGAGCGGCGGCGGGCCGGGCGAGCGGCGCTTCCGCGAGCTGTTCGGGGAGCTCGATCTGCCGCCCCTGGAGCCGGTGCCCTCGGATCACGCGCTGACCCGCGCCTTCTATCTGCTGCGGGACTTTCCGGGCCGCTTCATCGGCCTGCCGCTGTGGGTGGACCGGCCGCGGCCGGGCGTCAACGACGGCGTCTCCTCGGTGCTGATCGGCGGCCACGACTGGGCCGGCGCCTGGGCCATCGACGAACTGGGCGAGCCCCTCTTTCCGGTGGTGCCGGGTGGCGAGCACCAGCGCGAGATGGCCCGCCGCTTCGGCGTCAATCTCGCCATGTACGCGCTCACCGGCAACTACAAGACGGACCAGGTGCACGTGCCCGCCATCCTGGAGAGGCTCGGCCAGTGACCGGCACCCGGCTGCTCTTCGATCCGCTGCTGCCCTGGCCGGTGCTGGCGGCGCTGGCGCTGGCGGCGCTGGCGGCGGTGGTCTGGGGGTTCGCCATGCGGGCGCGCGGTACCGGCTGGCGCGCCGCCTTCGCCGCCGTCCTGCTGCTGGTGCTGGCGGGACCGGAACTCTACCGCGAGCGCAGCCGCCCGCTGCCGGACCGGGTGCTGCTGGTGGTGGACGAGAGCTTCAGCCAGCGGCTCGGCGAGCGACCCGTCCGCACCGCCCGCGCCGTCGAGGCGCTGCGCGAGGCCCTCGCACGCTTCGACGATCTCGAGGTGGAGACGGTGCGGGTGCCGGGCGATGCCCGCGAGGGGACCATGCTCTTCCGCACCCTGCGCCGCCGGCTGGCGACGGCCGAGGGGGACCGTCTCGCCGCCGTGATCCTCGTCACCGACGGCCGCGTCCACGACGTGCCGGCCGATGCGCGCGGCTGGCCCGAGGGGGTGCCGCTGCACGTGCTGCTCACCGGCCGGCGCGACGAGCGCGACCGGGCGCTGGTGGTGGAGGCGGCGCCCACCTACGCGGTGGTGGGGGAGCCGCAGGAGGTGGTGCTGCGGGTGGTGGACGAGCCGCCGGCGCCGGGGACGCGGGCGCGGCTGCGGCTGGCGGTGGACGGCCGCACCGTGCTGGAGCGGACGGTGCCGGTGGGGGAGGCCGTCCGCGTACCCTTCACCCTGGAGAAGGGCGGCGCCGCCGTGCTGGAGGCGGAGGTCTCCCCCCTCGCCGGCGAGCTCACCCGCCGCAACGACCGCGTCACCCTCACCGTTCACGGCGTGCGCGACCGGCTGCGGGTGCTGCTGGTCTCCGGTCTGCCCCATCAGGGCCTCCGGGTGTGGCGCAATCTGCTCAAGGCCGATCCCAACGTGGATCTGGTCCACTTCACCATCCTGCGCCCGCCGGAGAAGATGGACGGCACGCCCATCCGCGAGCTGGCGCTCATCGCCTTCCCCACCACCGAGCTGTTCGAGGACAAGCTCGAGGAGTTCGACCTCGTCATCTTCGACCGCTACATGCGCCGCGGCCTGCTGCCGCTGATCTATCTCGACAACATCGCCCGCTACGTGGAGGCGGGCGGCGCCCTGCTGGAGGCGGCCGGACCCGAATTCGCGACGCCCCTGAGCCTCGCCCGCACGCCGCTGGCCCGCGTGCTGCCGGCCGGTCCCACCGGCGAGGTGCTGGAGGTGCCCTTCCGCCCCACCGTCACCGCGGTGGGCCGGCGCCATCCCGTCACCCGCGGTCTCGCCGCCGATCCCGCGGCCCCCGCCTGGGGGCGCTGGCTGCGGCTGGTGGACGCCGAGGTGACCCGGGGAGAGGTGGTGATGACGGGTGCCGACGGCCGGCCGCTCCTGGTGCTGGCGCGCGTGGGCGAGGGCCGGGTGGCCCAGCTCCTCTCCGATCAGGCCTGGCTGTGGGCGCGGGGGTTCGAGGGCGGCGGTCCCCAGGCCCGTCTCCTGCGTCGGCTGGTCCACTGGCTGATGAAGGAACCGGAGCTGCAGGAGGAGCGACTGGTGGCGCGGAGCCGCGGCGACCGCATCGAGATCGAGCGTCGGACCCTCGCCGCCGCTCCCGTCACCGTCCGGGTCACGAGCCCCTCGGGCCGGACGGCCGAATACCGTCTCGTTCCGGACGAGGACGGCATCGCCCGGCTGGTGGTGGAGGCGCCCGAGGAGGGTCTCTATCGCGTCGACGACGGCACCCGCGTCGCCTTCGCCGCGCCGCGCCCCATCGCCCGCCGCGAGTTGGAGGGGGTGCGCGCCACCGACGCCCTGCTGCGCCCCCTGGTGGCGGCCACCGGCGGCGCCGTGGTGCGCCTCGAGGACGGTGTGCCGCGGCTCAGGCGGGTGGGCGAGGGGCGGCCGGCCGCCGGGCGCGGCTGGATCGGCCTCCGCACCCGCGGGCAGCGGGTGGTGCTGGGCGGGGCGCGGATGCCGCTGCTGCCGCCGTGGGCGGTGCTGGCGATCCTGGCCGGCCTCGCCGTCCTCGCCTGGTGGGTGGAGGGGCGGGGCGGACGCCCGCGCGGCACCCGCTAGTCCCTCGCCTCCCGCTCCGCCGCCACCGGCACCGTCCAGCGGCCCAGCAGCCGCCGCAGCGTGCGGGCGTCGGTGACGGCGTGGGCCGCCTCGTCGGTGTTGTCGAAATAGACGAACACGTCACCCCCGGCGGTCAGCACCTCCCCGCACCAGCGGGCCCAGTCCCGCAGCCGCTCCTCGCCATAAGCGCCGCGATAACGCCGTTCGTGGCCGTGCAGGCGGACGTAGGCGAAGTCGGCCGTCACCACCCGCGGACCCGTGAGCCCGGCGAGATCGAAGGGGACGAAGGCGGCGCCGTGGGCGCGCAGGAGGGCGTAGACCTCCTCGGTGTGCCAGGAGGGATCGCGGAACTCGAAGGCGTAGCGATGGCCGACCGGCAGCATCTCCAGGAAGGCGGCGAGCCGTGCCGTCTCCGCCGGAAAGCGCGGCGGGAGCTGGAAGAGGACCGGCCCCAGCTTGGCTCCGAAACGGCGGAGACGGGCGAACATCTCCGCCAGCAGCGACTCGCAGTCCAGAAGCCGGCGGTGGTGAGTGATGGCCCGCCACGCCTTGACGGCGAAGAGGAAACCGTCGGGCGTGCGGGCCACCCATCCCTCGATCGACGGCTCCCGCGGCAGCCGGTAGAAGCTGGCGTTGACCTCGACGGTGTCGAGGAAACGCGCATAGTGGCGGATCCACTCGCCCTGGCGCAGCCCCCGCGGGTAGAAGAGCGCCCGCCAGTGGGCGTAGGCCCAGCCCGAGGTCCCCACCCGCGCCCGCGCCATGGCCGTCTCAGTGGGAGCTCAGCCAGGCGTCACGCAGGACGCTGGTCTCCATCTCCAGCTCCTCGAGACGGTTCTTGACCACGTCGCCGATGCTGACGATGCCCACGAGCCGGCCATCCGCCACCACCGGCAGATGGCGGATGCGGTGCAGGGTCATGACCTTCATGAGATGGGCGACACTGTCCTCGGGCGTGCACACGCGCACCGAGCGGGTCATCAGCTCCTCCACCCGCCGCGAGGGGTCGAGGATCTCCGCTCCCTCCTCCGCCAGCGCCAGGACGATGTCGCGTTCGGAAACGATGCCGTCCACGTGTTCGCCGTCGTCGCTCACCACCAGCGCCCCGATCCGCTCCAGGGCCAGTCGCTTGACGGCGGTGCGCACGCTCGCGTCGCTCTTGATGGTGACGACCCGGTTGCCCTTGTGGGCGAGGATGTCGGCGACCTTCATGGTCCGTGTCTCTCCCTCCGACCGGTCGTCCGGGGCGAGTTCCGACCATGCGCCCGCCGCCGGCCACCGTCAAGCGGAGGACGTCACGGTTCCGCCACCGTCACCCGCAGCCGCGCGCCCTCGCCGTGCGCCGCCCCGCGGGTCAGGCGGGCGAGACGGGCCGCCCCGCGGACGCCGGAGCTGTCGCCGTGGCGGGCGCGCCGGAGGGCGGTGCGCACCGTCGGCGAGAACACCCAGCGCGTCCACAGGCGCGGGACCGCCTCGTAGAGGTGGTCGAGGCGGGAGAGGCCGCCGCCGAGCACCACCACGTCGGGATCCAGCAGATTGACGACCGTCGCCAGTGCCCGGGCGAGGCGATGGGCGTGGCGGTCGAGGACGGTGCGGGCGGCCCCGTCGCCGGCGGCGGCACGGGCGGCGATGGTGCGGGCGTCCAGCCGTTCGCCGGTGGCGCGGGCGAAGTCGGCGGCGAGTCCCGGCCCCGACAGCCAGGTCTCGATGCAGCCGTGGAGTCCGCACCAGCAGGGCGGCCCCGGCCACTCGTCCGCCTCCGGCCAGGGCAGGGGATTGTGACCCCACTCGCCGGCGATGGCGTCGGGCCCGGCCAGCACCCGCCCCTCCACGGCGATGCCGCCGCCGACGCCGGTGCCGAGGATGACGGCGAAGACCACCGCCGCCCCGGCCCCGGCGCCGTCGGTGGCCTCGGAGAGGGCGAGGCAGTCGGCGTCGTTGGCGAGCGCCACCGGCCGGGCCAGCCGGCGGGCGAGATCGCGGCCGAAGGGACGGTCGTTGAGCCAGGTGGAATTGGCGTTCTTGATCCGGCCCGTGACGGGATCGACGGCGCCGGGATGGCCGATGCCGACGGCGAGCCGCCGGCCGGTCTCCGCCTCCGCCTCCGCCACCAGCGCGACGAGGGCCTCGAGGGTCGCCGCGTAGTCGTCCCGGGGCGTGGACCGCCGCCGGCGCCACCGCGTGCGGCCCGCCCCGTCCAGCACCACCGCCTCGATCTTGGTCCCGCCGAGATCGATGCCGAGGGTCGGTTCCTCCATGGCCCGCTCCCGCCACGACCCGCCCCGCCTCTCCGGGCGCATCGGTGCGGGCGCCGTCAACCCTTTCTTAACACTTCGCGGGCAGACTGGGGGCGCGTGTGGAGAAGGAAGGATGGCACGCTCCCGGCTTCGTCCGTGGATCCGTCTGCGGGGACTCGTCCGCGACCGGCGCGGGGCGGTGGCCCTGCTGGTGGCCCTGGCCCTGGTGCCGCTGGCCCTGGCCTCGGGGCTCGCCGTCGACGTGGGACGGAGCATGATGGTGCGGGCGGAACTGGGGCGGGCCGCCGACACCGCCGCGCTGGCGGCCGGCAGCCGGCCCGATGCGCAGGATCTGGACCGGCTGGTGCGGCGCTATCTCGCCGCCAACTTCCGCGGCCGCGACGACGTGGTGGTGGAGGAGGTGCGGGTGGAGGCCGAGGCGGACGGCGGCCGGATCGTGGTTACCACCCGGGCGCGGGTGTCCACCACCCTGCTGCGGCTGGCCCGGGTGGACTGGATCCCGGTGACCACCCGCACGGTGGTGGTGCGGGCGGCCCATCCCATGGAGGTGGCGCTGGTGCTGGACGTCACCGGCTCCATGGCCTGCTGCGGCAAGATCCGGGCCCTCAAGGACAGCGCCTCCACCCTGGTGGACATCCTCTTCGCCGGCGAGGCCAGCTCCGATCGTCTCCGCATCGGTCTCGTGCCCTTCAACGCCCGGGTCAACATCGGCGAGTCTTACCGCGACTGGCTGGTCGCCGCCGACCGTCGCGGTCCCTGGAACGGCTGCACCGAGGCCCGCTCGGCCGCCACCGCCCTCACCGACGCGCCGCCTTCGGTGGAGCGCTTCCGCAAGAGCCGGGTACGCCGCGGCGGTGGCCGACCCGGGCGGGGATGGTGGCGACCGCGGCGGGGGAGCGTGGCCCCCTGTCCCCGCTCACGGGTGCTGCCCCTCTCGGGCACGCGCGCCCGCATCCTCGCGGCGATCCGGGGACTGCCCGCCACCGGCACCACCCGCATCGACATGGGTGCGCGCTGGGGCTGGCGGCTCCTGTCCGAACGCTGGCGCGGACTGTGGCGGGAGGACGCGCGGCCGACCCCGCGCGAGGACGTCATCCGGGCGATGGTGCTGATGACCGATGGTCAGAACGTGGTGAGCCGGCGCTACGACGAGGTGCGCTCCAAGGCGGAGGCCGATCGCAATCTCCTGACCCTGTGCCGGCGCATCAAGGAGGACGGCATCGTTCTCTACACCATCACCTTCGGCGCCAGTACGGGTTCCGAGCGCCTGATGCGCGAGTGCGCCACCAGCCCCGCCCACTATTTCGCCTCGCCCACCGGCGCCGACCTGAAGCGCGCCTTCCGCACCATCGCCGGCGAACTCAGCGCGCTCCGGATCGCGGAGTGAGGGCCGTGCGGGTACCGGCCGCCGATCCCCGTCCGGACCCGGGGGCCCTGGATCGGGACGAGCGGGGCGCGAGCGCCCTCGAGTTCGCGCTGGTGCTGCCGGCGCTGGTGCTGCTGGTCCTGGGCGTCCTCGAATACGGGCTGGTGCTGTTCCTGCGGGTGTCCCTCGATCACGCCCTGGGAGAAGCGGCGCGTTTCGGCATCACCGGCCGTACCCTGCCGGGGCGGAGCCGGGAGGAGGCCGTCCGGGCGGTGCTGGAGGAACGTCTGCCGGCGCTGGTGGACGCGGATTCGCTGAGGATCGACACGCTCGTCTATCCGGATTTCGACTCCATCGGGCGGCCCGAGCCCTTCGTCGACCGCAACGGCAACGGCACCCGCGATCCGGGCGAACCCTACACCGACGTCAACGGCAACGGCCGCTGGGACGACGACATGGGCGCGCCCGGGGCGGGCGGGCCGGATGCCGTGGTGCTCTACCGGGTGCGCACCGTCTGGCGGCTGGTCACGCCGCTGGCGCCGGTGCTGGCGCCGCCCGATGGCCGGCTGGTGCTGGAATCCGCCGTCGCGGTCCGCAACGAACCCTTCCCGGGAGACGGGACGTGAAGGGCCGGTGGCGGCGCTGGTGTGCGCGGCTGCGGGCCCTGCGGCGGGCGCGCCGGGGCGCGGTGGCGGTGGAGATGGCGGTGACGGCACCGGTGCTGCTGGTGCTGCTGCTGGGCACGCTGGACGTGGGCTGGCGGCTCTTGGCCGAGTACCGGGTCCAGCGGGCGGCGGCGACCCTCGCCGATCTGGTGGCGCGTGTGCGGACTCTGGGGGAGTCCGACGTGGACAACGCCTTCGACGCCCTGCGCGGCCTCGCGTCCCCCTTCGATCTCGTCCGCGACGGTGGGGCCCTGGTCTCGGGCGTGCGCGCCGACGGGGCCGGGGTCCCGGTGGTGGCATGGCAGCGGGAGGCGGACTTCGGCCTCGATCTCCCGAGTCGCGTGGGACGGCCGGGACAGCGCGCGGACCTCGGCGACACGGCGCTGGATCCGGGCGAGGCGGTGATCGTGGCCGAGGTGTTCCTGCGTTTCCGACCGCTGGTGGGATTCCTGCCGGGCGGCGAGCGCCTGCTCTACGTCCGCTGGATCGCCGCCCCGCGCTACGGCAGTCTCGACGATCCCTCGAGCTGAGCGGTGCGGCGCCCCCGCGGACGGCAGTAGCCGGGCAGTTCGTAGTCCTCGACGATGGGGCCGGTGCGGGCCTCGACGGCGCGATAGCGCCCGCCGGAATAGCGGGGGCAGTCGCGGGCGAGGCCGGCCGCCACCACCGCCTCGCCGAGGTCGCGGCCGTCGATGCGGCAGATGGCCACCACCCGGTCGTGGGAGCGGCTGCCGTCGCCCCGGCACACGGCCGCTTTGCCCAGGGCCAGCCGCCGCATGAAGCGGGTGGCGGCGCGTCCCAGCGGATGGTCGCGTTCCGGCGCGGAGATGCCGAACAGCCGCACGGGAGTGCGGCCCACCACGATGGTGTCGCCGTCGCGCACGTGGGCCACCACGCCGGCCACCACCACCGGCGCCCGGCGCGGCGCCGCCGGGGCCGTCGCCGCGACGGCCACGGCCAGCAGCAGGGCGAGGACGGTGCGACCCTTCCACCCGGACATGGCGCTTCCTCCCGCCCCTCCCGAGCACGGAACGGGGCGCGGCGCAAGCGGGAGGTGGAAGAGGACGCCGCGGAGGACGATGCGACCCGCCGTCGCCGGCGCGATTGACCCCCGGTGCGCGGGCGACTATGTGCCCGGGCGATGCGCGGCTCCGGCCGCGCCTTTCGTGCCGGAGACGGCGGCGATCGGAGGACAGGGGTCATGGCCGTTCCCAAGAAGAAGGTCTCCAAGGCGCGCCGCGACAAGCGCCGCACCCACCATGGGCTGGTGCCGCCCACCGTGGTGGAGGATCGCGATACCGGCGAGTACCGGCGCCCCCATCACATCGACCTCAAGACCGGCATGTATCGGGGCCGCCAGGTGCTGACGGTGCGCCGCGAGGAGGACGAGGAGGAGGACGAGGAGAGCTGACCTCCCCTCCCCGTCGCGGAGGGCCGCCCGGTGTCCGAAGCGCACCGTCCGTCGCCCCCGCTGGCCCGGGCCGAAGCGATCCCGCCGGACCATCCCGTGCGGGACGTCTTCTTCTTCGGGACCCTGGCCGACCGCGAGGTGCTGGAGCGGCTGCTGGGCCATCCGGTGCCGGCGGCGCGACTGCGGCCGGCGCGGCTGCCCGGTTTCCGGGTGGTGCGGGCGCGCGGCACCCCCTATCCGGTGCTGGTGACGGATCCCGCCGCCGCCGCCCAGGGGGTGCTCCTCACCGATGCGGCGGCGGAGGACATCCGCCGCATCGATTTCTACGAGTGCGACGAGTATCGCGCCGAGCTGCGGGAGGTGGAGGCGGGCGGACGGCGGCGGCCGGCCTGGGTCTTCGTCCACCGCGAGGAGGTGCTGGATCCCGACGACGTGCCCTGGGATCCGCGGGCGTGGGCGCGGACCCACAAGGCGCGGCTGCTGGCCGAGATCGACGCCTGGCTCGAGGAATACCGGGCCGAGCGGGCGGCCCTCGAACGCCGGGAGAAGGGGGAGGCGAAGGGATGAACCTCGTCCGGCCCGGCGCGCCGCGGCTGGTGCTGGCCTCCGGCAGCGCCGCCCGCCGGCGGCTGCTGGCGGCGGCGGGGCTGGTCTTCGAGGTGGTGGTGCGGCCGGTGGACGAGGAGGCCATCCGGACCGCCATGCGCGCCCAGGGGGCGGACGCCGCCGCCACCGCCCGCCTCCTGGCCGAGAGCAAGGCTCGGGCGGTGGCCGCCGGCCTCGCCGGTGAAACCCTGGTGGTGGGGGGCGACCAGATCCTCGACTGCGAGGGGGAATGGCTTGAGAAACCGGGCGATCCCGCCGCCCTGCGCACCCAGCTCCTGCGCCTGCGCGGTCGCGCCCATCGGCTGGTCACCGCCGCCGTGCTGCTGCGCAACGGGGCGCCGGTGTGGGAGACGGTGGCGGGGGCACGGCTGGTGATGCGCCCCTTCTCCGACGCCTTCCTCGAGCGCTATCTCGCCGTGGAGGGGCCGCGGGTGCTGGGCTGCGTCGGCGGCTACCGGCTGGAAGGGCCCGGGATCCAGCTGTTCGAGACGGTGGAGGGCGATCCCTTCGCCATCCAGGGACTGCCGCTGCTGCCGCTGCTGGCGGCCCTTCGCCGCGAGGGCGTGCTCGTGGAGTGAGGACGGTGCGCATCCTCGGCCTCACCGGCTCCATCGGCACCGGCAAGAGCCATGCCGCCGACGTCTTCGACGCCTTCGGCATCCCCGTCTTCGACGCCGATGCGGCGGTCCACGCCCTCTATGCGCCGGGCGGTGCGGCGGTGGCACCGGTGGTGGCCGCCTTCGGGCGGGAGGTGCGCGATGCGGCGGGCGGCATCGACCGGCGGCGGCTGGCGGCGCGGGTGCTGGGGGATGCGGCGGCCCGCCGCCGGCTGGAGGCCATCGTCCATCCCCTGGTGCGGGCGGCCGAACACGCCTTCCTCCAGCGCTGCGCCCGCGCCGGCTGCTGGCTCGTGGTGCTGGACATCCCGCTGCTGTTCGAGACGGGTGCGGAGCGCCGCTGCGACCGGGTGGCGGTGACCAGCTGTCATCCCTTCCTGCAGGAGATCCGGGTACTGCGGCGGCCGGGGACCGATCCGACCTATCTCGCCCGCATCCGCGCCGCCCAGCTCCCCGAGGCGGACAAGCGGCGCCGCGCCGACTATGTGGTGATCACCGGCGACGGCCGCGGCGCCACCCTCGCCCGCATCCGCGAGATCGTGCGCGACATGCGACGGGTGCCGCCGCGAGCATGGCCCGTCCGCTGGCAGCGGGCCGTGCGCCTCGACGAGGGGAGGAGGGCCGGACGTGCGTGAGGTGGTGCTGGATACCGAGACCACCGGTCTCGATCCCGAACAGGGACACCGCATCGTCGAGATCGGCGCGGTGGAGCTGATCCATCACCTGCCCACCGGCCGCACCTTCCACACCTACGTCAATCCCGAGCGGGACGTGCCGGCGGACGCCGAGCGGGTGCACGGGCTCACCGCCGCGTTCCTGGCCCGCCATCCCACCTTTGCCGAGATCGTCGACGACTTCCTCGCCTTCATCGCCGACGATCCGCTGGTGATCCACAACGCCGCCTTCGATCTCGCTTTCCTCAACGCCGAGCTCGCCCGCTGCGGCCGCGACCCCATCCCCGCCTCCCGCGCCGTCGACACGGTGGCGCTCGCCCGCGAGAAGTTCCCGGGCCAGCCGGCGAACCTGGACGCCCTCTGCCGCCGCTTCGGCATCGACGCCTCGGCCCGCACCCTCCACGGCGCGCTCCTGGACAGCCAGCTCCTGGCCGAGGTCTATCTCCACCTGCTGGGCGGGCCGCAGACCATGCTGGCGCTGGAGCCCGTCCGACCGCTGGCGGCCGCCGCGGCGGGCACCGCCGCCGCCCGCCGGCCGGTCCGCCCGCCCCGGCCCCACGCGCCCACGCCCGAGGAACTGGCGGCCCACGCCCGCTTCGTGGCGGAGATCCCCGACGCGCTGTGGCGGGAGGAGGAGGACGGGACGGCCGCCAGCGATTGACAGGGCCCGGGGGCCGCGCATCCTCGCCGCGGTGGCAGGGCGGAGGGTGCCATGAGGATCGGCGTGGTGGGCTGTGCCGGGCGCATGGGGCGCACCGTGCTGGGCGAGCTGCGGGCGACGGAGGGGGTGACCGTCGCCGGCGGCATCGAGGCGCCGGGCCACCCGGCCGTCGGGCGCGATCTCGGGGAGCTGGCCGGCGGCGAGCCGCTCGGGATCCCCGTCGGCGACGACGTGGCGGCGCTGGCCCGGGCCGCCGACGTCCTGATCGAGTTCACCCTGCCGGAGCCCACCCTCGCCCATCTGCGGGCGGTGGCGGAGGTGGGCACTCCGGTGGTCGTCGGCACCACCGGCTTCGATTCCGGCCAGATGCGCGAGCTGGAGGCGCTGGCGGCGCGGGTGCCGGTGGTGTGGGCGCCCAACATGAGCCAGGGGGTCAATCTGCTGCTGGCGCTGGTGGAGACGGTGGCCCGCACCCTCGGCGCCGACTTCGACGTCGAGATCGTGGAGATGCACCACCGCCACAAGGTGGACGCCCCCTCGGGCACGGCGCTGGCGCTGGGACGGGCGGCGGCGGCCGGGCGCGGCGTCGATCTGGAGACGGTGCGGGTGGACGCGCGGGTGGGCCACACCGGGCCGCGGCCGACGGGGGCCATCGGCTTCGCGGTGCTGCGCGGCGGCGACGTGGTGGGCGAGCACACGGTGGTGTTCGCGGGCGAGGGCGAACGGCTGGAGCTGGGCCATCGCGCCACCGACCGGCGCATCTTCGCGCGGGGGGCGATCCGCGCCGCCCGCTGGCTGGTCGGCCGTCCCCCGGGTCTCTACGGCATGAGGGAGGTGCTGGGGCTGTGAAGGTGCTCAGCCCCTCCGCGTCACGCGGCGGGCGCGGAGATCCAGGTGGCGGACCACCTCCGCCAGCGGGACGCCGGCGGCGGCGAGCCGCGCCAGGGTGAAGTAGAGCACGTCCGCCGCCTCCCAGACCACGTCCTCGCGATCCTCCGCCCGCGCCAGCTCGTCCGCCTCCTCCCGCAGCTTGGCCGCGAGCAGGGCCGGGTCCGCGAACAGCCGGGCCGTGTAGGACCCCTCCGGCGCCTCCGTGCGCCGCCGCCGGAGCACCCGCTCCAGCCGCGGCAGGCCGCCCTCCTCGCCGAAACAGCTCCAGCGGCCGAGATGACAGAAGCCCGGGGCCTCCTGACGCACGGTGAAGCGGAGGGTGTCGCGGTCGCAGTCCACGTCGATCCTGAGCAGCCGCTGCACCGCGCCGGAGCTCTCGCCCTTGCGCCAGAGGGTCCCGCGCGCGCGGGACCAGTAGACGCCACGGCGCTCCTCCACCGCCGCCCGCAGGGACTCGCGGTTGCTGTAGACGAGTCCCAGCGCCACGCCGTGTTCGTCCACCACCACCGTCGGCCACAGCCCGTCGGGGCGGTCGGAGCGCAGCGGCGCGGCGATGGCGTCGGCCAGATGGAGCCTCCCGGTGTAGAGGGCCATGCCCACCTGGGCGTCGGCCCCGAGTCCGTCGAGGACGCGGATCTCCTCGGCGGTGGTGATGCCGCCGGCGATGGTCACCCGCGCCCCGTCCGCCGCCGCCACCACCGCCCGCGCCAGCTCCAGGTCGGTGCCGCCCATGTGTCCCTCGCGCTCGACGAAGGTGACGAGGAAGCCGCCCACATAGGGGCGCAGCTCGCGGATGCGGTCCAGAAGGCGGGCACCGGTGCCGCGGCGCCAGCCCTCCACCACCACCTCGCCGGCCCGCGCGTCCACCGCCGCCATCACCCGCTCGCGGGGGAGACGGCGCAGCAGCTCCGGCCGCGCGGCGGTCCCGAGGACGATCCAGCGGGCGCCGGCATCCAGCCAGCGCACCGCCGTCCCGTAGTCGCGGATGCCGCCGCCCACGCGGCAGTCGAAACGGCGCACCAGCCGCTCGATCACCGCCCGGTTGTCGCCGCGGCCGAGGGCGGCGTCGAGATCGACGACGGCGAGTTCGCCGGCCACGGCGAGGCGCTCGGCCACCGCCTCGGGATCGCCGGCCTCGAGGGCCTTCTCCCGGCCCTCCACCAGTTGGACGGTGCGGCCGTCCTGGATGTCGACGGAGGGGACGATCATGGGCGCACGTGGATCCCGTGTTCGCACAGGTACCGTTTGACGTCGGCGACGGTGTACTCGCCGTCGTGGAAGATGCTGGCCGCCAGCACCGCATCGGCGCCGGCGGCGAGCGCGGCGCGGAGGTGCTCGGGGCCGGCGGCCCCGCCCGAGGCGATCACCGGCACGCCGGCGGCTTCCGCCACCGCCCGGGTGAGTTCGAGATCGTAGCCGCGGCGGGTGCCGTCGCGGTCCCAGGAGGTGAGGAGGATCTCGCCGGCGCCCCGCGCCGCCCCCTCCCGCGCCCAGGCGACGGCATCGCGTCCGGTTCCCTCGCGGCCGCCGCCCACCAGCACCTCGAAACCGCCCCCCGGACGACGACGGGCGTCGATGGCGAGGACGCAGCACTGGCGGCCGAAACGCTCCGCGATCTCCGTCAGCAGTTCGGGGCGGCGCACGGCGGCGGTGTTGACGGACACCTTGTCGGCCCCGGCCTCCAGCAGCCGGAGGGCGTCCTCCGGCGTGCGGATGCCGCCGCCCACGGTGAGGGGGATGGCCAGCACCTCGCGCACCCGCCGCACCGTCTCGCGCTGGTGGCCGCGGCCCTCGGGCGTGGCGGAGACGTCCAGCACCACGATCTCGTCGGCCCCCTGCGCCTCGTAGAGGGCGGCCCGCTCGGCGGGATCCCCGGCATCGCGCAGCCCCTGGAAGCGCACGCCCTTGACCACCCGGCCGTGGGAGACGTCGAGACAGGGGATGACGCGCCGCGCCAGCATCAGTCCAGCTCCAGGAAGCGGGCGAGCAGGGCGGCGCCATCGGCGCCGGAGAGTTCCGGATGGAACTGGCAGCCCACGAGACGGCCCCGTTCGAGGGCGGCGACGAAGGGACCGCCGTGATCGGCGGTGGCGACGGCGCAACCCGGCGCCTCGACGGCACGGTAGGAATTGGCGAAGTAGAACCAGCCGGAGGCCAGCACGCGGGCGTCCGTGGCCGCCACCACCCGGTTCCAGCCGAACTGGGGCGTGCGCACGCCCGGCGGAAAGGCCTTCACCGCCGCCGCCAGCACGCCGAGGCCGGGGACACCGGGGCTCTCGGCGCTCTCGCGGAAGAGGAGCTGATGGCCCACGCAGATGCAGAGGGTGGGGCGGTCGGCCTCGATGCGCCGCAGCAGCGCCCGGTCGGCGCCGCTCTCCCCGAGACGCGCGCGGGCGGCGGCGAAGGTCCCGACCCCGGGCAGCATCACGTGCGAGGCCCGCTCGATGCGGGGCGGATCGTCGGAGACCACGGGCCGGGCACCGAGGCGACGGAAAGCGGCCCGCACCGAGGCGAGATTGGCAGTGCCGGTGGGGACGATCACCACCTCCCGCATCACAGCACGCCCTTGGTGCTGGGGACCGTCTCCTCGCCGGTGGCGCGCACCGCCTCCCGCAGCGCCAGCGCCAGCGCCTTGAAGGCGGCTTCGATGCGGTGATGGTCGTTGCGCCCGCGCAGAACGTCCACGTGCAGGGCCATGCGCGCGGCGGTGGCGAGGGAGTGGAAGAAGTGGGCGAAGTTCTCCGCCGCCACGCCCCCCAGACTCTCGCGGGCGAGCCCCAGCGTCACCTCCGCCCACGGCCGTCCCGAGAGGTCCACCACCACCCGCGCCAGGGCCTCGTCCAGCGGCGCATAGGCGGTCCCGAAGCGGGCGATGCCCCGCCGCTCGCCGAGCGCCCGGTCGAGGGCGGCGCCGAGGGCCAGTGCGCAGTCCTCGACGGTGTGATGATCGTCGACGGCGAGATCGCCGCGGCAGGTCAGGGTGAGATCGAGGCGACCGTGGCGGACGAGCTGGGCCAGCATGTGGTCGAGAAAGGGCAGGCCGGTCTCGATCCGCCCCTCGCCACGGCCGTCGAGCCGCAGTTCGACGCGGATGTCCGTCTCGCCGGTGACGCGGTGGAGGGAGGCCTCGCGCATGGATCCGTTCCGGGAGGGCAGGGCCGGCCGCGGCCGGGGCGCCGCGCCGCGATATAGAGCCGGGCCGGAGAAGCGTAAAGCACACGACGGACGCGGGGAGGACGCACGGCGCCCACGTTAACCGGATCTTCACTCGTCCTCGCTAACCGGTACGAACCGATCCGATGGCGGACCGGGCGGGTGCGAGCCGAGGGCGTGACGATGGGCTGCGGCTTTTCCGACGACGTCGCTCATGCTATGCGATCGGAAGGCGGCAGGTCTCCCCGGCGACGGTCGGGACGCGGCGCGGCGGGACGGGGTGGACGGCCGGTGTCAGGATTGCGCGCGAGTTGCGCGCCGGAAAATGCGTATCGCGTTATGCTTGCGTCGCCGACGGCCGCGCATTATCTGGGCTACGAACGGTGGCGCGGCGGCGTCACCGGCCGGAGGGTCCCGTGATCCAGGAGGAAACCGCGACGGTCGTCGTGGTCGACGACCGGGTCACGAACCGAAACATCCTCACCCGACTGGCGCAGTCGGTGGCCGAGGGGGTGAGGGTCCACGCCTTCGCCCGTGCCCGCGACGCGCTGACCTTCTTCGACGGGCATCCGCCGCCGGATCTCGTGATCACCGACTACAACATGCCGGAGATGGACGGGGCCACCTTCATCACCCTGCTGCGGGCGCGGCCGGGGTTCGAGGAGGTGCCCATCATCGTCGTCACCGTCTACGAGGACCGGGAATACCGCTATCGGGCGCTGGAGGCGGGGGCGACGGACTTTCTGCTGAGCCCGGTGGACCATGTGGAGTTCCGGGTGCGGGCCCGCAATCTGCTGCTGCTGCGCCGGCGCGAGAAGCGGCTGCTCGCGCGCATGCGCGAGCTGGAGGAGGCGCTGGGCGCGCGTTCGGATCGGGCACTGGCCACCCTGGACTGGCAGGCCTGTCTCGAGGCGCTGCCGGTTCCGCTCAGGGTGGTGGATGCCCAGGGTCGTTTCGTCTACGTCAATCGGGCCTACGCCGAGATGTGCGGCTCGCGGCCGGAACGCATCGTCGGCCAGACGGTGGCGCAGGTCCACGGCGAGGCCTACGCCGTCCGCGAGGCGGTGCTGGACGAGAAGGTGCTGGAAGGGGGGCGGGCCTCCTCGTCTCTGCGGCGCGAGACGCTGGAGACGGCGGAGGGCGCGCGGACGCTGCTGACGGTGCGGGCGCCGCTGGATGCGGCGGGCGGTGCGCGGCAGGTGGTGACCCTCGGCGTCGACGTCACCGCCCTCGAACACGGCCGCGGGGCCGTCCGCGCCCACGATCGGCTCACCGGCATCCCCGGACCCGAACTGCTGCGCGAACATCTGGCCCACGAACTCGCCCGCGCCCGCCGCCGCGGCTATCTGGTGGCGGTCCATCTGCTGGACCTCGACCGTTTCAAGGGAATCAACGAGGCCTTCGAGGACGCCTTCGGCGACGCCTTGCTGCAGGCGGTGGCCGAGCGTCTCGCCGCCCGTCTCGGCGAGCACGAATTCCTCGCCCGCCTCCGCAGCGACGAGTTCGTGGTGGTGCAGACCCGCATCTCGCGTCCGGACGAGGCGGCCGAGCTGTGCCACCGGCTGGAGGCGGCTTTCGCCGAACCCTTCCGCCTCTCCGGTCGCGAGATCCACACCAGCGCCAGCATCGGCGTCACCCTCTATCCCGGCGACGGCCGCACCGTCGACGCCCTCCTCAAGAACGCCGAAGTGGCCATGTATCGGGCCAAGCACGCGGGTCGCGACACCTACCGCTTCTTCTCCCAGGAGATGAACCTGGAGGCGCGGCGCGCGGTGGCGTTGGAGCGCGAACTGCGGCAGGCGCTGGCGGCCGATCAGTTCCTCGTCCACTATCAGCCCCAGGCCGACCTCGACACCGGGGAGGTGGTGGGGGTGGAGGCGCTGGTGCGCTGGAACCACCCCCAGCGCGGCATCGTCGGCCCCGGCGAGTTCATCGCCATGGCCGAGGACATCGGCCTCATCGCCCCCCTCACCGCCTGGGTGCTGGAGACCGCCTGTCGCCAGCAGGTGCGCTGGCTGGAAATGGGATTCGGCGGCCGCCTCTCGGTCAACTTCTCGGCCGTCCAGTTCCGCGATCGCGGTATCGAACGGCTGGTCCACCAGACCCTCGCCCGCACCGGCCTGCCGCCGCAGGCGCTGGAGATCGAGATCGTCGAGCACGCGGTCATCGAGCACAGCCGCTCGGCCCTGCAGGCGCTGGAGGCGCTGGCCCGGCTCGGCGTCCGCATCGCCCTCGACGATTTCGGCACCGGCTATTCCTCCCTCGCCTATCTGCGACGTCTGCCGGTGCACCGTCTCAAGATCGACCGGAGCTTCGTCTGCGATCTCGCCGAGGCGCGGGGAGACCGCAAGATCGTCGAAGCCATCGTCGGCCTCGCCCGCAGCCTCGGTCTCGAACTGGTGGCCGAGGGCGTGGAGACGGAGGCCCAGCGTGACATCCTCGCCGAGATGGGATGCCGCTGCATCCAGGGCCATCTCGTGGCCCCGCCGTTGCCGGCGGAGGAGTTCGAGGCGCGCTTCGTCCGCCGCCCGGTCCGTGCCCTCGCCTGCGACTGAGGGAGGAGAGGGGCCGTGCCGGAGGTCGGAGTCCCGCGCGATCCGCGCCACCGGCGCCTGGTGGCCCGATTGCACGGCGTCCTCGAGCGGCTGGCCGGGCGGGAGGACAGCGAGCACGAACAGGCGCTGATCCGCATCGTCGTCATCTGCGGCATGTTCGCCTTCATGCTGTGGGCGCCCTGGCCGGAGGCGCAGCGGGCCCGCATCGTCTGGGCGAGCGCCACCGTCTTCGGCATCGCCTTCCTCCTGTCGGCGGGACTCTTCCTCCACATCCTCCACGACCCGAGGCCCAATCCGCCGCGGCGGGTGGCGGGCATCGTGCTGGACGTGGTGGGACTCAACACCGCCATGTATCTGGGCGGGACCCTCACCACGCCCTTCTACCCGCTGCTGCTGTGGATCATCTTCGGTCACGGCTTCCGTTACGGCCGCCACTATCTCTATCTGGCGTCCCTGCTCTCGCTGGCGGGCTTCCTGCTGGTGGTGGCCGAGAGCGAGGACTGGCGCCACTATCCGGTGCTCTCGGCCTCGCTGGTGCTGGCGCTGGTGGTGCTGCCCGCCTATGTGTCGGTCCTGCTGGCCAAGCTGGAGGACGCGCTGGAGCGGGCGAAGGCGGCGAGCCGGGCCAAGAGCCGCTTCCTCGCCACCATGAGCCACGAGTTCCGCACGCCCCTCAACGCCATCGTCGGCTCGGCCGAGCTCCTCGACCGCACCCGCCTCGACCGCGACCAGCGCGATCTCGTGGCGACGGTCCGCACCGCCGCCGACAGTCTGCTGTCGCTGGTCAATTCGGTCCTGGATCTGACCCGCATCGAATCGGGCCGGATGGACCTCGAGCGTGCGCCCTTCGATCTCGACCGCGAGCTGGTGGCCCTGCGCACCATGCTCTCCCCCACCGCCGCCGGCAAGGGCCTGTGGCTGCGCCTCACCCTCGATCCCACCCTGCCGCCGCGACTGGTGGGCAGTCGCCGTGCCCTCCATCAGGTGCTGGTCAACCTCGTCGCCAACGGCATCAAGTTCACCGAACGGGGCGGGGTGACGGTGCGGGTGATGCGACGCGGCGGCAGGCTGCGGTTCGAGGTGGCGGACACCGGCATCGGCATCCCGGAGGAGGCGCAGGGCCGCATCTTCGAACGCTTCGCCCAGGCCGACGAGCGTACCCGCGAGCGGTTCGGCGGCTCCGGCCTCGGCCTCGCCATCTGCCGCGAGCTGGTGGGGCTGATGGGCGGTCGTATCGGCGTCCACAGCCGGCCCGGCGAGGGGAGCACCTTCTGGTTCGAACTGCCCCTGGAGGCGGCGGCCGGTGAGATGGCCGAGTCCCTCTCCGGCACGGTGGCGATCCTCGGGGATCCCGTCCGTGGTCTCGCCTGGGTGGAGCGCCTCGCCGGCTTCGGCCTCGAGGGGCGGGTGAGCGTGGACGTGGGCGGCGTGCTGGAGACGGTGCGCCGGGCGCGGGGGCGGGTGGCGGTGCTGGTGGTGCCGGCCGAGCCACCGGTGGACGTGGCGGCGCTGCGGGAGGCGCTGGACCGGCTGGCCCTGCCCGAGCCCCTCGACATCGTCGCCCTGGCGCCGGCGGTGGAGGGGGATGAGCCGGTGCTGGGCGTGGCGGCGGAGGCGGACGAAGCGGCGCTGCGGCGTCTGTTGCGGGCGGCGCTGGTGGCGGTGGAGACCGGCGAGCCGCGGCCGGTCCGCGCCGACGCCGCGGGCTGCCGCATCCTCCTCGCCGAGGACAATCCGGTGAACCAGAAGGTGGTGGGAAGGCTGCTGGAGCACGCCGGTCACGAGGTGGTGACGGTGGGCGACGGCCACGGCGTGCTCGAGGCGCTGGAACGCGAGCGCTTCGATCTGGTGCTCATGGACATCAACATGCCGGAGCTGTCCGGGCCGGAGACCGTCAAGATGCTGCGCTTCATGTACGATCCGGCCGATCTGCCGCCGCTCGTGGCCCTCAGTGCCGATGCCACCGCCGAGACCCGCGAGCGCTGCCTCGCCCTGGGCTTCGCCCGCTATCTCACCAAGCCCGTCGACGTGGAGTGGCTGCTGCAGACGGTGGACGAGCTGGTGCCGCCGGAACGCCGCCGCGGGCGACCACCCCCCGTCGCCGGCAGCGACGGACGCGGAGCGGCGGAGCCGGAGAACCCGGCCGCGGTGGTGATCCCCCATCCCCGCAGCCGCGACGAGCCGCGGGTGCTGGACGAGACCAGGCTCCGAGCCCTCGCCGCCTTGGACCGGGGCGACGGCTTCCTGCGGGAGACGGTGGAGGCCTTCCTCGAGGACGGGGAACTGCTGGTGGAGGCCATGCGGGCGGCGGCCGAGGCGGGCGACGTGCGGGCCTATCGCGACCGCGCCCACGCCCTCCGCTCCAGCGCCGCCCACATCGGCGCCGAGGCCCTCTTCCGCCGCTGTCTCGAATGGCGCGGCCTCGACGACCATGCCCTCGCCCTGCGCATGCGTCACGAGGTGGAGGGCGTGGCCGAGGCCTTCGCCCGCGCCCGCGAGGCGCTGCTCGTCCATCTCGCGGAACGCGATCCCCGCGGCCGGCCGCGCGCCGCCCGCGGCACCGGCCCCTAGAGGCTACAGGCGCGCCGAATCGATCCAGATGGTGACCGGGCCGTCGTTGACGAGATGCACCCTCATGCGGGCGCCGAAGATGCCGGTGGCCACCGGGACCTCGTAGGCCCGCACCGCCTCCACGAAGGCGTCGAACAGCTCGCGGGCGAGCTCGGGGGGCGCCGCCGCGGTGAAACTGGGACGGTTGCCGCGGCGGACGTCGGCGGCGAGGGTGAACTGGCTCACCACCAGGAGCCCGCCGCCCACATCCCGCACCGCCCGGTTCATCCTGCCGCTCGCGTCCTCGAAGATGCGGAGGTTCACCACCTTGCGCGCGGTCTTGGCCACGTCCGCCGGCCCGTCCACCAGCTCCGCGCAGACGAGGACCAGCAGGCCCGTCCCGATGGCGTCGACGCGACGACCGTCCACCTCCACCGCCGCCTCGGCGACGCGTTGTACGAGCACCTTCATCCACCGCCCTCCGGGGTCGTCCGCGGCCCGCGAGTCTAGCGGAGGGCGGCGGGAAAGGCACGGGCGCGGCCGCGCCCCGGGCCGTCGGAGCGCGCCGCGGCTCATCGGGCGGACGATGTGTTCGGCCTGCCGGATGGCGAGGCGACGATGGTGAAGGTCGGGTTCTCGGCGGCGCCGGTGGTGAACTGGCTGCCGTCCGAGACGAACGGATTGGGCACCTCGTGGGCACGACCGAAGCGGTCCACCACCCCGTCCTCGGGGCGCGCGCTCATGCGGCAGGTGCCGAGCTTGTGGATGGAGGGATCGGGCGGCACCTCATGGACCTCCACCGCGCCCGCCGCCTCGTAGAGGGCGCGTGCCTGCCGGTAGGCGTGCTCGCGCATGGCGATGTCATTGGGATGGTCGTCGTAGTGGACCACCGGGATGGGCACGCCGAACCGGTCTTTGTCCTCCTCGTGGAGGGTGACGCGGTTGCTCCTGGGGCATGTCCTCGCCCACGATCCACGGCCCCGCCATGTAGGGGGGCATCTCGAGCTCGCGGGCGTACGCCCGCCCCCACGCCCCGGGATCCAGGAAGGCGGCGAGGAAGGGGATGCCCAGCAAGATGGTCTCCAGCTCGCAGCCGCCGACGAACCCGCGCCGGGGATCGTGGCGGGACTCGTCGGTGACGATGCCGGCCATGGTGGTGCCGCGACACATGCGCACCGGCCGGGGGAAGACGGCGTGGACGGACCCCGTGGTGTGGCGCATGTGGTCGCGTCCCACCTGGCCGGAACCGTTGGCGAGCCCGTCCGGGAACAGACCGGATGCGGAGTGGAGGAGCAGGCGCGGCGTCTCGATGGCATTGCAGGCCACACACACCGCCCGCACGCGCTGGAAGTGCTGGCGTCCCTCGTCGTCGGCGTGGACGACGCCGGTGACCCGACCGCGGTGGTCGTGTCCGATGCGGAGCGCTTGTACCTTCGGTGCGCAGGTCCAGCCGGCCGGTGGCCTCGGCCGCCGGGATCTCGGTGTGGAGGGTCGAGCATTTGGCGCCGATCTTGCAGCCCTGGAAGCAGAAGCCGATCTGCTGGCAGGCCGGCCGGCCGCCGTGCGGGCGGCTGTTGATGCTCATGCGCCCGGTATGGACGACGCGGTGGCCGGGACGCCCGGCGCCGTGATAATAGAAGATAGAGGACCTTGAAGTCGTTGTTGCCGGGCAGGCCGGGCCGGTCCTCGGCACGGCTGCTCCCCATCTCGCGCTCGGCCCGGGCGTGGTAGGGCTCCGGCTCCTCGTAGGTGAGGGGCCAGTCGAGGAGACAGGCGCCCTCGATCTCGCCGTAGACGCCGCGGGAGCGGAACGCGTGCGGCTGGATGCGCGGACTGGCACCGGCCCAGTGCACGGTGGTCCCGCCCACCGTCTTGCGGATCCATGCCGGCAGGTTGGGAAAGTCACGGGCGATGCGCCAGCTGCCGGTGGCGATGCGCTTGTCCGGTCACGACAGCTTGAAGAACATCTCCCACTCGTCGTTGACGAAGTCGTCCGGCGTATGGCGCTTGCCCGCCTCCAGCAGGACCACCTCGACGCCCTTCCGGCAGAGTTCGTTGGCCAGGGTGCCACCGCCGGCACCGCTGCCGACGATCACCACCACGCTGTCGTCGTCGAGCGCGAAGCGCGCCGTGGCCGAGCCTCCCCCGGGATCTCGCGGACCCCGGACGGGACGGTCGTCAGCGATAGCGGCCGTGGCGCTGGAGGACCTCGATCTTGTAGCCGTCCGGATCCTGCACGAAGAAGAACCGCGCCATCAGCGCGCCCTCGCGGTGGAATTCCTTGATGGGTGCGGGCGCGAAGCCGAGCTCGGCGAGCCTGCGGTGTTCGGCGTCGAGATCGTCCACCACGAAGGCCACATGGCCGTATCCGTCACCGTGGGTGTAGGGTTCGCGGCGTTCCTTGTTGAGGGTGAGCTCGATCTCGAAGTCGGACTCGGGCCCGCGGAGATAGACCAGCACGAAGTCGTCGAAGTCGAACCGGTCGGCCACCTCCAGCCCGAACGCGCGCCGGTAGAAATCGATCGAGCGATCGAGATCCAGCACCCGGATCATCATGTGGATGGGCTTCGCCACCTCCGCCTCCCCCGTCGATCCTCGATACCGATGGCGGGACGCTATCCGCGGCCGGCGACGGCGTCAAGCCGGTGCCACCGGCCGCGCGCGGCGTTCTCATTCGGGCAGCCGGTCCTCTTCGCCGGGATAGCCGAAGATGCGGGGATCGCGCCAGACGAAGAGGGAGTCGGACATGGGCGGGTCGCGTTCCACCGCGTCCAGCAGCACCACGGTGGTGAGGCCCTGGGCGTCCACCACCTCCCAGCGCACCAGCCGGAAGGGCTCGCGCCGGAACCAGAGGGTGATGGCCCCGCGCCCCGGCGTCTCGGCATCCTCCAGCGTCACCGCGACCTCGCCGCCCCGTTCGCGGACCGCCGCCACCCGCACCCGTCCGGCCAGCCGCACCCGCTCCTCCAGCAGGAAGGCGAGGGGGGTCTCGGCGAGGGGCAGGGTGTTCACTTGGCGGGTGGCGCCGTCGTAGATCACCAGCCGCCAGTCGGTGGCGACGATCAGCACCCGCGAGGGGGGATCGTATTCGATGCGCATCCGCCCCGGCCGTGCCAGCCACAGGGTGCCGGTGCTCACGCTTCCGTCGGGGGCGATCTGGGTGAAGCGAGCGCGCAGCCGCCTGGCCCCGTCCAGCCACGCCTCCACCCGCGGCAGCCAGGCGGCGGCGACGGGCGCCGGTTCCGGGCGCGGGGGCGCGGGCGCGGCCGGGGCGGATCCGACGGCCGCGAGGAGGCCGGCCGCGGCCGGGAGGAGCGAGAGCAGCGCGCGTCTCCACATGGCGCCTCACATATGGTCGCCCGCCGCCGCCGCGTCATCGCCGCCGAGCAGGATCCGCCGTCGGCCCACGTGGTCGGGTGCGCTCACGATGCCCTCCGCCTCCATGCGCTCGATGAGGCGGGCGGCGTTGTTGTAGCCGATGGACAGTTTGCGCTGGAGATAGCTGGTGGAGGCCTTGCGGTCCTGCAGCACGATGCGGACGGCGCGGGCGTAGAGGTCGTCGCGGCCGTCGCCGCCCGCTGCGTCGACTCCGGGAAGACGCTCCTCCTCGCCGGCATCGCCGGCGGTGACCTCCTCCAGATAGTCCGGCTCGCCCTGCGCCTTCAGATGGTCCACCACCCGCTCCACCTCCTCGTCGGTGACCAGCGGGCCGTGGATGCGCACCGGCCGCTGGGCGCCGGTGGCGAAGAAGAGCATGTCGCCCTGGCCCAGCAGCTGTTCGGCGCCGGGTTCACCGAGGATGGTGCGGCTGTCGATCTTGGAGCTCACCCGGAAGCTGATGCGGCTCGGCAGATTGGCCTTGATGACGCCGGTGATCACGTCCACCGAGGGCCGCTGGGTGGCCACCACCAGATGGATGCCGGCGGCCCGCGCCTTCTGGGACAGACGCTGGATGGCCGCCTCCACCTCCTTGCCGGCGGTGAGCATGAGATCGGCCATCTCGTCCACCACCACCACGATCAGCGGCAGCGGCTCCATGGGGATGGGCTGCTCCTCCACCACCGGCGCGCCGGTGGCCGGATCGAAACCGGTGCGCACCCGACGGGTGAGGCGCTCGCCGCGGGCGCGGGCCTGCTCGATGCGGCGGTTGAAGGCGAAGATGTCGCGCACGCCCAGGTGCGACATGAGCCGGTAGCGCTCGTCCATCTGCCGCACCAGCCATTTGAGGGCCACCACCGCCTTCGCCGGCTCCGTCACCACCGGCGCCAGCAGATGGGGGATGTCCTCGTAGACCGACAGTTCGATCACCTTGGGATCGATCAGGATCATCCGGCAGCTCGTGGGCGTGTGGCGATAGAGCAGCGAGAGGATCATGGCGTTGATGGCCACCGACTTGCCGGAGCCGGTGGTGCCGGCGATGAGCAGATGGGGCATGCGCGAGAGATCCGCCACCACCGGCTCGCCGGCGATGTCCTTGCCCAGCGCCAGCGGCAGCGGCGCCCGGCTCTCGCGCCAGGCGGCGCTCTCCAGCAGCTCGCGCAGCGCCACCACCTGACGGCGGGGGTTGGGGACCTCGATGCCGATCACCGTGCGGCCGGGGACGGTGGCGATGCGCACCGAGGTGGCGGAGAGGGAGCGGGCGATGTCGTCGGCGAGGGAGATCACCCGCTGGGCGCGGGTACCCGGCGCCGGTTCCAGCTCGAAGCGGGTCACCACCGGTCCCGGCCGGGCGTCGACGATGGCCCCGCGCACGCCGAAATCGCCCAGCACCTGTTCGAGGCGCGCCGCCGTCTCGTCGAGGGTGCGGGGATCCACCTCGGCGACGGTCCGCGGCGGCGGCCTCAGGAGCCCGGTGGCCGGCAGGCGGAAGGCCGTACCGTCTCCGTCGCCGGCGCGGGGATCGGGTACGGACGCCGGCTCCGCCGCCGGGGCGGGGGCGCACTTGGGGCTGCGGTGACGGCGCCGACGCGGGGGCGCGTCCGCCGGCCCGTCCCGGGCTCCGAGCGCCGCCGTCGCGGCCTCCGTCGCCTCCGGAGCCGGATCCGCCGTCGCCGGCGCCGGCGGTGGCGGTGACCGCCGCGGCCGACGGCCCACGCCGGGTGTGGCCACGTCCACATCCCGCGGATGGATCAGCCGGGCGAGGCACGCCAGCAGCCGCCGCGAGCGGGGTTCGGCCCCGGGCGGCGTCCCGGTGGCGGCGGGACGGCGGCCCGGTGGGCGCAGGCGGTGGAGGCCGGCACGGCCGGCGCGCACGGTGGCGAGGGCCACCCGTCCGGCCCCGCGTCCCGCCCGCCGCGAGGCGGCGGCGAGGCGCCCCAGTGCCCACAACGCCTCGCCCAGCCGCGGTCCGAGGGCCAGCACCGCCAGCACCAGCGCCGCGGGAAAGGCGAGGGAGAGATAGAGATCCTGGCCGAGGGCGGGGACGAGGCGGGTGTAGAGCAGGTCGCCCACGAGGCCGCCGAGGCCCACCCGATAGGGCCAGCCGGCGCCGGTGGGGAGGGCGGCGAGGGCGGCGGCGAGGACGACGAGGCCGGTGGGCAGGGCGGCCAGGGGGATGGCGGGATGGCGCCAGGGCGTCCCGAAGAGCAGCCGCGCCCCCCAGGCCAAAAGCGCCGCCGGCAGCAGCGCGCCGGCGAGGCCGGTGAGCTGGAGGGCGAGATCGGCGAAGACGGCGCCGGCATAACCGGCGGGATTGGCCACGGGGCCGCGGCCGGTGGCGTTCCAGGAGGGATCGCCGGCCTCGAAGCCGACGAGGGCCACCAGCATGAAGCCCCCCACGGCCAGCAGCACCGCCCCCAGGGCACGGCGGGCCAGCGTCGTCAGCGCCCGTGCCAGCAGCGGGCGGATCTCGGGGGAGATGAGGGAGCTCGCCATGGTCCGCTTCCGTCTCCTGCCATCTGGCGACGGTGTCCGGGACCGTGCGGGCCCGGTCCCTCCCTTCACCCCAGCACCGCGACGAGACGGCGGAGCGCCTCGGCGGTCGTCGCCTCGTCGTGGACCAGCGCCACCCTTACGTAGCGACGGCCGGGCGCCGCCGCCGTCGGCCCGACGCTCAGATAGCCTCCGGGGAGAACGCGCACGCCCGCCCTTCGCCATAGCTCCACCGCCGCCCGTTCACCGTCGTCCACCTCGAGCCACAGGAAGAAGCCGCCCGCCGGCCGCCGGAAGCCGTAGCGGCCGGCGAGGATCTCCCCGGCCAGGTCGAACTTGCGCAGATAGCGCGCCCGGTTCTCCGCCACATGCGCCTCGTCCCGCCACAGCCGCGCCGCCGCCGCCGCCAGCGGCAGCGGCACCACCGGCGCCCCGTAGGCGCGGAGGTGGAGGAAACGGGCGACGAGGGCGGGATCGCCGGCGACGAAGCCGGCGCGCAGACCCGGGGCGCTGGAACGCTTGGAGAGGGAGTGGAACACCAGCAGGTGGGCGAAGTCGCCGAAGCGGGCGAAGGCCACCTCGAGACCGCCCGGCGGCGGCACGCCGTCGTGGATCTCGGCGTAACACTCGTCCAGCACCAGCAGGAAGTCGAAGCGGCGGGCGAGCTCCAGCGCCCGCGCCAGATAGCCGGCGTCGGCCACCGCCCCCTGCGGATTGGAGGGAGAACAGAGGTAGAAGATGGCCGTGCGGGCCAGGGTGTCCTCGTCGAGGGCATCGAGATCCGGCAGGAATCCGTGTTCCCGGGTGGCCGCGAGGGGGCGGGGTTCGAGCCCCCAGGCCACCGCGGCACCGTAGTACACACCGTAGAGCGGATCCGGCATCAGCGCCAGCCTGCGCGGCGAATCCGGGGCCGGCGCCACGAGGCCGGCCACGGTGAACAGCCCCTCCTTGGTCCCCGCCAGCGCCAGCACGTGGCGATCCGGATCCACCGCGTCCGCCGGCAGGCGATAGCGCCGCACCAGCCACTCGGCGCAGGCGCGGCGATAGTCGGGCGAGCCCGCCGGTGGCGGATAGCGATTCCAGAGATGGGCGTGCTCGGCGACGGTCCGGGCCAGCAACGGCGGCGGCGGATGGCGCGGCTCGCCGAGGGCGAGGTCGATGGGCGTGAGGTCGGCCGGCGGGGCGATGCCGTCCAGGAGGGCGGCGAGGCGCCGGAAGGGGAAGGCGGCGAGGCGGTCGAGGAAGGAGGCGTGGGCGATCATGGGCGTCCGCTCTCATCGCTCGGGATCTTAACATCCCGTTCCAAGTGCTTTCAACATCGTCGCAAACGTGAAGGTGCCCTGCCCGGGGCGGTGCGGTCGTCGCGGGGATGGCACCGGGGACGGGGGCGGGGAAGTCCCGGCGGGTGCGACGCTTCGCCCGGCCGCGCGCGGCCCCCTTGGCACGGCGGATCGAGGCCTGTATTTATGGGGCCGCGCGGTTCCCGGCGGTCTGGGACCGGGGGCCGGTCGGCAGTGCCGAGTGCGCGGGCCGCGTGCCTGCGGAATGGAGCCTTCGCGCTTCGTCTTCCCAGACGTTCAGCCTCCCTGATCCACTTGGCCGGGTCGCGCGACCCGGTCTTTTTTTGCCGGCCATCAATCCACCCGCCGCACCCGCACGTAGCGGCCGGGTGCCGGATCCAGCGGGGGCAGCGGTCCCCGGTCGGGATCGCGGGCGGGGACCCGCGGTCCGGCATGGCGGGCGAGCCAGCGGTACCAGTCCGGCCACCAGGAGCCGGGACGGTGCACGGCACCGGCCAGATAGCGATCCGGATCGGCGAGACGCCGCCGTCCCACCCGGTAGCCGTATTTGCCGGCGGACGGCGGGTTGACGACGCCGGCGATGTGGCCGGATTCGCCCACCACGAAGCGGACGGGACCGCCGAAGCGGCGGGCGCCGCGGTAGACGCCGCGCCAGGGGGCGATGTGGTCGTCCCGGGTGGCGAGGACGTAGCAGGGGATCCGGACGCGGCCGAGATCGAGGGACTCGCCCAGGAGGACGAGGCCGCCCGGTTCGACGAGACGGTTCTCGAGGTAGAATCTGCGCAGATAGAAACTCTGCATCATGAAGGGCATGTGGGTCGAATCGTCGTTCCAGTACAGGATGTCGAATGCCGGCGGATCGTTGCCGATGAGGTAGTTCTCGATCACGAAGTTCCAGATCAGGTCCACGTCCCTCAGCAGGGCGAATACCGTCTGCATGTAGACGGCATCGAGATAGCCGGTGTCGGCCATGTGGCGTTCCAGCCGGGCGAGCTGGTCCTCGTCGATGAACACGCCGAGATCGCCCGGCTCCGAGAAGTCGGTCAGCGCCGTGAGGAGGGTGGCGGCACGGACCCGCCGCTCGCCGCGGGCGGCGAGCCAGGCGAGGAGGCAGGCGGTGAGGGTGCCACCGATGCAGTAGCCGAGCACGAGGCTCTCCGCCTCGCCCGTCTGGGTGCGAACGGCGTCGAGGGCGGCGAGAGGGCCCTCCCGGAGATAGTCCTCGAAGGTGACGTCGCGGAAGGAGGCGTCGGGATTGGCCCAGGAGATCAGGAAGACGGTGAGCCCGCGATCCACCGCCCAGCGCACGAAACTGTTGTGCGGCCGCAGGTCGAGGACGTAGTACTTGTTGATCCACGGCGGCACGATCAGGAGCGGCCGCCGGTGCACCTCGGCCGTCGTGGGGGCGTACTGGATCAGCTCCATCAGCCGGTTGCGGAAGACCACCCGGCCCGGCGTGGTGGCGAGGTTCTCGCCGAGGCGGAAGGCGTCGGGGCGGGTGGTGCGGATGCGCAGGCGTCCGCGGCCTCGCTCCAGATCCTCCAGCAGGTGGACCAGTCCCCGCAGCAGCGAGCGGCCGCCGGTCTCGGCGGCACGACGCAGCACCCGGGGATTGGTGGCGGGGAAGTTGGCCGGCGCGATGGCGTGGAGATGGAGCCGCAGATAGAAGTCCAGCTTGCGACGGTCGCGGACAGGGAGAGCGTCGCGGATGCCGCCGTAGAGCTCGCGCAGCCGGCGCAGGGTGGCGCCGTAGGCCTGGCGCAGGGCGTCGAAGCGCGGATCCTCCGCCCAGGCCGGATCCAGGAAGCGGCGGTCGCCGGGATCCGGCAGCGCCACCGGCGCCGCCGCCCGGCCGGCGGCACGGGCGGCGACGGTCTCGAGGATCGCCGCGAGATCGGCGATCCAGGCCCGCTGGACGGCGAGGAGCCGGTCGGGCCGGCGCAGCAGCTCGGTATGGGCGAGGGCGAAGACGCGGGCGATGTCGAGGGGATCGGGGATGCGCAGCGGATCCCCGGCGGGCGGCATGTGCCGGGTCCGGGCCAGCAGGCGGGTGGCCCGCGCCGCCAGTGCCGCCAGCTCCTCCGCCGGGATCGTCGCCGTCGCGCTCACCGTCCCGCTCCCGTCGGGACCCTGCCCCGAGATGGTCCGCGGGCGGGCGCCGGGCAGACGGCCTGCGACACGACACCGCCCTCAGCCGCCGCCCCCGCGGAGCTTCTCGAGATAGCGGCGGAGCGCGCGGGTGGTCTCGTCCTCCTCCTCCTCGGCGGCGGTCTCGGTGGCCGCGGGCCGTGGCGCCAGGGTGGCGACATAGGCGGCGATGTCCTCGAGATCGGCGGCGGTGACCTCGAGGCGCTGGGCGATGTGGGGCAGGCGGTCGGTGACGCTGAGGATGCGTTCCTCGTAGAAATCGAGCTTCTTCGCCATCCACATGAAGGAGGGCGTGGAGCCGATGCTGTTGTAGGGATCGGCCGGATCCCAGGCATGGCAGCGCCCACACAGGCGCTCGGCCAGCACCCGCCCGCGATCGGCGTCGCCTTCCACCGCCTCCGCCGGCGCCACCGCGAGCCATCCGCCCAGCAGCAGCGCCACCGCCACCGGCCGTCCCCGCATGGCTCGCTCTCCTCCCCGATGGCCCACGTGCGAGAGCATAACACGGAACCGGCCCCGGCCCCAGCCCCGCCCGCCCGCGGCCATCGCCCCCTTGCCGGAACGGCGCGGTCCGCCTACATGTGCGGCGCGAGCGCGCCCGTAGCTCAATCGGATAGAGCATCTGACTACGGATCAGAAGGTTGGGGGTTCGAGTCCTCCCGGGCGCGCCAGACGATTTCCGCACCTGCGTCGCTCCCACGTCACCGATCGCCGCCCCCGCGGGAAGGCCGCCCTCCCTGGAGGAGGCGCGCGTGCCGGGGGTGCCGGCGGGCGGGTCTCCCGGCCGGAACGGTGCTCCACCACCATCTCTCCCCACGGCCGTCGCCCGGCACGGTCCCTCCCGTGGGGACGTGCGTGGCGGGCCGGTGCCGTCGGTGCCGGGGCCCCGCATCCGCCGTGGCTGGCTCCGGGCCCTCGTCCGCTCGCGCACGCCGCGACCGCCGTCGGCGGGCGCCGGGATCCGTCCGCTCGGCATACCCGGGGATCGTCGATCTCGCGCGCGAATTGACATGTCGGATTCGATCGGGAATGTGCGACGATATCCTCGTTCCGCTGGGTCGGAGCCCGCGCGGGCGGTGCGGGAGGGGTGACATGACGGCGACGAGAGCGTGCGGCAGGTGGGGCGCCTTCGGGATGAGCGCATGGATTCGGGGCGCCCTGATCTCGTGGATGCTGCTGGCGCCGCCCGTCGCGGCCCAGCCGATCCTCGCCCTCCCCGGGAACGAGCGACTGACACCGATCGAACAGGCGCGCCACGTCCTGCGGGTGCTCAGGGGACTCGTCGCCCACGACCGGCTCACGAAGGTCTACAGTTCGAACATCCGCCTCGACCCCCGGAAGAAGATCATGGTCGTCGCCGACACGGTGATGCGGGCGGAAATCGATCGCCTGCTGTCGGTGGTCTCGTCCGATCCGGAGCCGCCATGGCAGGCCGCCATGAAGGCCGAGGCGCGGGCGCGCCGGCTGGTCTTCCGGAACGGTGAAATCTCGCTGGCGGATTTCTGGATGGTCGTCCTCCGCAGGATGGCCAACGGCTACCGCCTGATCTATCGACACGAGATCTGGACACCGGCGGACGAGGCCCGCTTCTGGGAGCTGGACGCGAAGAAGGATCGGGACGTCCTCACGCCGTCGGAGAAACGGGAATACGACCGCCTCTGGCGCAAGTACCGCGAGGATTTCCGCCTGCGGAGACAGCTGTTCCTGCTGGGATTGCCGGTCACCGGTCCCGTCGCCTACCGGCTCCTGCCGACCCCGCCGGAGTTCTTCGAACCCTGGACCATCGACCGGAGCCTGGAATGGGCGTATCTGCGCGAGAAGGCCCGGCGCGGGCACATCACCGGCGAGGAGGCGCTGCGCCTGCGCTTTCTGGAGGAACACGCCCGCTTTCAGGCCGAACGGCGCAAGCGCGAGGCCGCTCGTGAGAAGGCGGCGCGGGAGCGGGCGCGACGGGCGCTGGAGGCCTTCCTGGAACTGCGGGGCAAGAAGGCCCGAGTCGGCCTCACCGCCGAGGAGGCGCGTCGCTACCGGCGCCTCGAGGCCTATCTCACCGGTCCGGACGTCCCGCAAGACTATCGTCTGCCCCGCGGAGCCGGGGATCCCCGACGGATGATCCCGGTGCCCTACGCGCGCGAACGGGACGACGAGGGCTCGCGGGAGAGTTTCGGCGAGGAGACCCTCTGAACCGAGCCTCCGACGGAGACGCGGGACCGCCGGTGGCTCCCGGAGACGGTGGCACCTTCCGGGAGACGGCGAGCGGCGGGACCGCACCGGGGGCGCCGCCCGATTGACGACCCGGGTGGGCCGTGGTCCACCTGCCGTCGGCTTCCGCGGTGGGATGCGGCGCGTGCGCATCGAGGTCCGGGACGTCTCCAAGGCCTTCGGCGGCGTGCAGGCCGTCCGCCACTGCACGCTCACCGTCGAACCCGGTACCGTCACCGGCCTCATCGGTCCCAACGGGGCCGGCAAGTCCACCCTCTTCGACATCGTGGCCGGCTTCACGCGCCCCGACGCCGGCCGGGTGCTCCTGGACGGACGTGACGTCACCGATCTGCCGCCCCATCGGCGCTTCCACCTGGGGCTGGTGCGCACCTTCCAGATCCCCCGGGTCTTCGCCCGCATGACGGTGGAGGAGAACCTGCGCCTGGTGCCACCGCGCCAGCCCGGCGAGAAGCTGTTCGTGAGCTGGCTCGCATGGCCCCGGGTCGTGCGGCGCGAGCGGGAGATCGCGGCGCGGGCGGCGGAGGTGCTGGAGCTCCTGGGGCTCCTCCACCTGCGCGACGAGCTCGCGGGGCACCTGTCGGGTGGTCAGAAGAAGCTCCTGGAGTTCGGCCGCGTGCTCATGTCTCCCTGCCGCACCGTGCTGCTGGACGAGCCCGGCGCCGGGGTCAACCGGACCCTGCTCGGACGTCTCGCGGCCCTGATCGAGCGGCTCGCCCGCGAGGAGGGCTACACCTTCTGCGTCGTCGAACACGACATGGACCTGGTGGCGCGGTTGTGCGATCCGGTGATCGTCATGGCCGAGGGGACGGTGCTCGCCCGGGGAAGCTTCGACGAAGTCCGCCGCGACCGCCGGGTGCTGGAGGCCTATCTCGGCGGGACCCTCGGTGCGGAGGCGGAGCCGTGAGCCTGCTGGAGGCACGGGGACTGCGCGGCGGCTACGGCGACACCGACATCCTCCGCGGCGTCGATCTGGTGGTGGGCCCCGGCGAGATCGTGGTGGTGATCGGCCCCAACGGCGCCGGCAAGTCCACCGCCCTCCGCGCCCTCTTCGGACTGGTGCGGCTGCGGGCGGGCGCGGTCCGCTTCGACGGTCACGACATCACCCACCGGCCGCCGGAGTCGCGGGTGCGCCTGGGCCTCGCCTACGTGCCGCAGGAGCGCAACGTCTTCCCCTCCCTCACCGTCGAGGAGAACCTGCAGATGGGCGCTTTCGTGCGGCGCGACGACATCCGTTCCGATCTCGAGCGCCTCTTCGAGCTCTTCCCGGTCCTCGCCGAGCGGCGCCGCCAGCGGGCGGGAACCCTCTCCGGCGGCGAGCGGCAGATGGTGGCCATCGCCCGCGCGCTCATGACCCGCCCCCGTCTTTTGCTGCTGGACGAGCCCACCGCCGGGCTCTCGCTCCGCTCCGTCGACGTCCTCTTCGCGCGCATCGCCGCCGTCCATCGCGAGGGGGTGGCGATCCTCATGGTGGAGCAGAACGCGCGCAAGGCGCTGGCCATGGCGCATCGCGGCTATTTGCTGGTGGGCGGAGCCAACCGCTTCGAGGACACCGGCCCGGCGCTGCTTGCCCACCCCGGCATCGCCGAGATGTTCCTGGGCGGGTGAGGGGCATGGGCGAGATCCTCCAGCTCCTGGTCTACGGCCTGGTCACCGGCGGCATCTACGCCCTCGGCGCCATCGGCGTGTCCCTCGTCTTCGCCATCCTTCGCTTCGCACACTTCGCCCACGGCGATCTCATGACGGTGGGGGCCTATCTCGCCCTCTTCGGCATCACCACGCTGGGACTCCCGCTGATGCCGGCCTTCGCCCTCGGCGCCCTGCTCACGGCGCTCCTCACCGTCGCCGTCGACCGCCTGCTCTACCGCCGTCTGCGGCGCAACGGGGCGGTGGTCCTGCTCGTCTCCTCCTTCGGCGTCGCCCTGATCCTCCGCAGCCTGGTCCAGCTCGTCTGGGGGCCGGAGAATCTGGTCTACGGCACCGCCATCGTGCCGCCCTGGCGTCTCGGCGAACTGCGCATCCGGCCCGTCCACCTCGCCATCCTCGTCACCGGCGTGGTGCTGGTGACCGCCCTCCACCTCTTCCTCACCCGCAGCCGCATCGGCAAGGCCATGCGGGCCATGGCCGACGATCCCGATCTCGCCCGGATCGCGGGCATCCCCACCGAACGGGTGGTGGTGTGGACCTGGCTCCTGGCCGGCGGTCTCGCCGCCACGGCCGGCATGTTCCTCGCCCTCGACACCCGCCTCAATCCGCTGCTGGGGTGGAACGTGCTGCTGCCGGTCTTCGCGGCCGCCCTCGTGGGCGGGATCGGCAACGTCCACGGCGCCGTGGTGGGCGGACTCGTGCTGGGGGTGGCGAGCGAACTGTCCACCGCGGTGCTGCCGGCGGTCTACAAGCCGGCGGTGGCCTTCGCCGCCATCGTGGCGGTGCTGGTGTGGCGGCCGCGGGGGCTTCTCGGAGGGCGCTGATGGAACTGGTCGGGCTCGCGAGCTTCCTCGTCTTCTTCCTCACCCTCGCCGGCATCTACGCGCTGGTGACGCTGGGGCTCAACGTGCAGTGGGGCTTCGCCGGTCAGTTCGACATCGGCATCGCCGGCTTCTGGGCCGTCGGTGCCTACACCACGGCCATCCTGACCACGCCGCCGAGCCCCTTCCACCTGGGCGGGTTCGGCATGCCCTTCACGGTGGGGGCGGCCGCCGCCACCCTGCTGGCCGCCCTGGTGGCCCTGGCGGTGGGCCGGATCTGCGTCGATCTGCGCACCGACTATCTCGCCATCGCCACCATCGGCATCGGCGAGATCCTCCGTCTCGTTCTCAAGAACGAGGAATGGCTCACCAACGGCGTGCGCGGCATCGCCGGCATCCCGCGCCCCTTCGCGGATCTCGGGCGCACGGGTCAGGCGCTGGCCTTCCTCGCCCTCGTCCTCGCCGCCATCGCCACGGTCCACGCCCTCTTGGAGCGGGCCCGGCGCGCGCCCTGGGGGCGGGTGCAGCGGGCGATCCGGGACGACGAGACGGCGGTGCTGGCGGTGGGGCGCGACGTCCGCCGCTTCCGCCTCGAGAGCTTCGTGCTGGGGGCCGCCGTCATGGGGTTCGCCGGCGCGGTCCACGCCCATTTCGTGGGCTTCATCAGCCCCGAGGCCTTCGATCCCCTCTACACCACCTTCCTGGTGTGGGTGATGCTGGTGGTGGGGGGCAGCGGCAACAATCTCGGGGCCATCCTCGGCGCCTTCGCCGTCTGGGCCATCTGGTCCCTCGCCCAGTTCGTCACCGCCTGGCTGCCGCTGGAGTGGGCGGCGCGCGCCGGGGCACTGCGGGTGCTGCTGGTGGGTGTGCTGCTGCAGGCGGTGCTGCTGTGGCGGCCCCAGGGTCTGCTGCCGGAACGACCGCCACCGCCGGTGGTGCGCGACGAACGGGAGTCGCGGTGATCTCGCCGCCCCCTTTCGCATCTGCTAACGGAGCCGCGCGTCTGCGGGACCTCGAGCCGGACGGGGACGGGCATCGATGTTCGACAAGATCCTGATCGCCAACCGCGGCGAGATCGCCTGCCGCATCATCCGCACCTGCCGCGCCCACGGCATCCGCACCGTGGCCGTCTATTCCGACGCCGACGTCGACGCGCCGCACGTGGAGATGGCCGACGAGGCGGTCCACATCGGCCCGCCGCCCGCCCGCGAGAGCTATCTCGCCATCGACCGCATCGTCGCCGCCTGCCGAGAGACCGGCGCGCAGGCGGTCCATCCCGGCTACGGCTTCCTCTCCGAGAATCCGCTCTTCGCCGAGGCCCTCGAGGAGGCCGGCATCGTCTTCGTGGGGCCGCCGGTCCCCGCCATCCGCGCCATGGGCGACAAGATCGAGAGCAAGCGTCTCGCCGTCGAGGCCGGGGTGCCGGTGGTGCCGGGCCATGCCGATCCCGTGCGCACCGAGGCCGAGGCCCTCCACATCGCCCGCGAGATCGGTTTCCCGGTGATGATCAAGGCGGCCGCCGGCGGCGGCGGCAAGGGCATGCGCATCGCCCGCACCCCCGACGAGCTCCGGGCCGGGCTGGCGCTGGCCCGGGGCGAGGCCGCCTCGGCCTTCGGCGACGACCGCGTGTTCATCGAGAAGTACATCGAGGAACCCCGCCACGTCGAGATCCAGATCCTCGCCGACGGTCACGGCCGGGTGGTCCACCTGGGCGAACGCGAGTGCTCCATCCAGCGGCGTCATCAGAAGGTGATCGAGGAGGCGCCCTCGCCCCTTCTCGACGCCGCCACCCGCCGTGCCATGGGCGAGTGCGCCGTGGCCCTCGCCCGCCGGGTGGGCTACCGTTCCGCCGGGACGGTGGAGTTCGTCGTCGACCGCGACCGCAACTTCTACTTCCTCGAGATGAACACCCGCCTGCAGGTGGAGCATCCCGTCACGGAGCTGGTGACGGGACGGGATCTGGTGTGGGACATGATCCGTATCGCCGCCGGGGAGCCCCTGGGATTCCGGCAGGAGGACGTGCGTCTCGACGGCTGGGCGGTGGAGGCGCGGGTCTACGCCGAGGATCCCGCCCGCGGCTTCCTGCCCTCCACCGGCCGTCTCGTCCGCTATCGCGAGCCGGCGGGCGAGGGGATCCGCGTCGATGCCGGGGTGGTGGAGGGATCGGAGGTGACCCTCTTCTACGACCCCATGATCGCCAAGGTGATCGCCCACGGCCGCGACCGCGGCGAGGCCCTGGATCGGCTCGCCGAGGCGCTCGACGCCTACGTGATCCGCGGTCCCCGCCACAATCTCGTCTTCCTGCGGGCGGTGCTGGACCATCCCCGCTTCCGGGCGGGACGGCTCTCCACCGGTTTCGTCGCCGAGGCATTCGGCGCCCGTTTCGCCGGCCTCGATCCCGATCCCGCCCGCATGCGTCTGCTGGCCGGGGTGGCGGCCCTCATGGGCTGGCGCGAGCGGGTGCGGGCACTGGCCATTTCCGGACGGCTGCCCGGCGTGCGGGTGGAGCCGGAGCGGGCGTGGGTGGTGTGCGCCGGCGAGGACCGCCACGCCGTCACCGTCGAGGCCGACGACGAGGCGGGGAGCCGGCTCGTGGTGGACGGCGAGCCGCTGGCCCTGCGTCTCGACTGGGTGCCGGGACGGCTGCGGGCGGTGGTGGAGACGGGAGGGCGGCGACTCCACCTGCAGGTGGATCCCGTCGTCGAGGGATACCGCATCGCTCATGGCGGCGCCGAGCTGGAGCTGCTGGTCCGCACCCGGCGGGCGGCGGAGTATGCCGACCGCATGCCGCCGAAGCCGAAGCGGGACACCTCCGGCGAGGTCCGCGCGCCCATGCCCGGCCTCGTCGTCTCCGTCACGGTCGTGGAGGGACAGGAGGTGGAGCCGGGCCACGAACTGCTGGTGCTGGAGGCCATGAAGATGCAGAACGTGCTGCGGGCCGAGCGTGGCGGCCGGGTGGTGCGCCTCCACGTGGAGCCGGGTGCCGCCGTGGCGGCGGATCAGCTGCTGCTGGAGCTGGGCTGAGGGACGGGGGCTTCCGGCGCCGGCTCCGACCCGCCCTCCGCCCGCAGGCGTTCGGCGAGGCCGCGGACCATGGCCCGTACCACGCCGGGGCCACGATAGACTAGGGCGGTGTAGATCTGCACCGCCGCCGCGCCTGCCCGCAGCCGTGCCCACGCCTCCCCGGCGTCCAGGATGCCGCCGCAGGCCACCAGGGCGAGGCGGCCGCGAGCCGAACGCGCCGCCGTCTCCAGCAGCCGGCGGGCGAGGGGGGCGAGGGGACGGCCGCTGAGCCCACCCGCCTCCCGGGCGAGGGGCGAGCGCAGGCCCGGCGGCCGCGCCACGGTGGTGTTGCCGAGGATCAGCCCGCTCACGCCGAGCGCCTCGCCGAGCGCCACGATCTCCGCCACCGTGGCGGCCTCGAGGTCGGGGGCGAGCTTGACGAAGAGGGGCCGCTCCACGCCGCTCCGCACCGCTTCCTCGCCGATCCCCTCCAGGATCGGACGCAGCCGCGCCGCCGTCTGGAGATCGCGCAGCCCCGGCGTGTTGGGCGAGGAGACGTTGACCGTCACCCAGTCGACGAGCGGCGCCAGCGTGCGGTAGAGGGCGCGGTAGTCGGCGACGGGATCGGCGCTGTCGCGGTCGGGGCCCACATTGGCGCCCACCGGTCCCGGCAGCCCCCGGGCACGCCAGCGTTCCAGCCGTCGCGCCACCGCGACCATGCCGTCGCCGGGGAAACCGAGACGGTTGACGAGCGCCTCGTCCTCCGGGAGGCGGAACAGGCGCGGGCGCGGGTTGCCCGGCTGCGGGCGCGGGGTGACGGTGCCGATCTCGAGGTGGGAGAAGCCGAGGCGGAAGAGCGGGCCCACCGCCACCGCGTTCTTGTCGAAGCCGGCGGCGAGGCCCACGGGATGGGCGAGGAGGAGGGGACCCATGCGGGTCCGCAGCTCGGCGGGCGGACGGAGCGGGCGGGCCGGCAGCAGCCGCACCAGCCGCAGCGCCAGCGCATGGGCCGGCTCCGGCGGCAGCCGGTGGGCTAGGGCGAGCCAGCGAGGCGGGCGGCTCATGCGGGATCGGACCCCGGTTCGAGCCCGCCCCAGGCGACGAAGCCGGGGTTGACGAAGCCGGGCTTGGCGTAGCGGAGCGGCGTGCCGTCCACGGTGAGCACGCGGCCGCCCGCCGCCTCCAGCACCGCCTGACCCGCCGCCGTGTCCCACTCCATGGTGCGCCCGAAGCGGGGATAGACGTCGGCGCCTCCCTCCGCGATCACGCAGAACTTGAGGGAACTGCCGGCCGCCACCGTCTCGCGGATGCCGTGGCGCGCGAGCCAGGCGTCGGTCTCGGGATCGCGGTGCGAACGGCTCGCCACCGCCACCAGACGCGCCGGGTCCGCCCGCCGCACCCGGATCGGGCGGCATCCCTCGCGGTCCTGCCGGAAGGCGCCGAGGGCGGCGGCCCCGTACCAGGTGGTGGCGAGGGCGGGGGCCGTCACCACCCCGAGGACACTGCGACCGTCCACCACCAGCCCCACGTTGACGGTGAACTCGCCGCGCCGCGCCACGAACTCGCGGGTGCCGTCCAGCGGATCCACCAGCCAGAAGGGGCCGTCGCCGACCCGCGGCACGGCGCCGCGGGCCACCGCCTCCTCCGCCACCACCGGCCAGTCCGGTGTCAGCCTCGCGAGGCCCTCGAGGATCACCGCCTCGGCCCGCTCGTCGGCCTCGGTGACGGGTGACCGGTCGGCCTTGGTGCGGGCGGTGAAGTCGCCGGCGTAGACCTCGAGGACACGGGCGGCGGCGCAGGCCACCAACGGCAGCAGCCCGTCCAGCAGCCGGCGGGCGGTGGCGGAGTCCGGGGCGGTGGTGGTCATGGGACGGAGGGCGGGCCGTTCACGTTCCGTTAAGGTTCGGATGGCAGGATCGGCGGCGACGGCCAACCGACCCGGAGCGTAGATGGTGCTGCCGCGCCACCGGACCAGTTCTCCGCCGGTCACGGGAGACGAGGGCGGGGAGGCGTTCCAGCTCTATCCCCCGCGCACCCGCCGGGGGCTCGATCCCACCCGGCCCGGCGAATTCGCCCTGCGCCTCGAACGGTTGCGCAAGCTGCACGCCCTGCGTCCGGAGCCACGGCTGTGCGGGGCCGTCCACATCTTCGACGTCTCGCGGGTGCCCGTGCGCTTCGGCGACGAATGGCCGCAGGTGCGGGAGAAGGTGTGGCAGATCCTCGAACACGGCGTGGCGCGGGCCCTCGACGGCGAGGATCTGTACGTGGTGGCGAACCCGGGCCGCATCCTCGCCTTCACCAGCGGTCCGCGCTGGCGCGACGCGGAGCGGGCCATGAAGCTGGCCGCCGCCCGCATCACCGAGCGTCTCTGCGGGCTGGTGGCCGGCGGGGCCACGGTGACGGTCCGCACGCTTCCCTTCGACCTGCTGGTGGGGCTCGTGGGGCTGCGCGATCTCCGCCAGCTGGAGGAGCGCATCGCCGAGTTCGGCCGCGCGCTGGAGGAGCGGGAGCGCCGCGCCTTCGACGCCCTCCGCGCACGGCTGGAACTCCGCTACCGGCCCATCCTGCGCCTGCGCACCCGCCTCGTGGTGGGGCATCTGGCGGTGGCCGGCGTCCGCGAGGACGGGATCTTCCGCCCCGCCGAGAGCCTGTGTCCGGATCGCGCCGTCGGCACCTTCGACGCCATGGTGGACCGCTTCCGGGTGGAGGCGGTCGGCCGGCTGTTGGAGAGTTCGCCGCAGGCACGGCGCGGCCTGCTGCTGGTGCCGATCCACTACGAGTCCGTGGTGGCCGGCGCCACCCGCGAGACGGTGATGGCGGCGCTCCGACGACTGCCGGCCACCGCCCGCCGACGCCTGATCCTCCATCTGCCGGATCTGCCGCCGGGACTGCCGCAGGCCGGCGTGGTGCGACTGACCGGACTGCTGGCGCCCTTCGCCCGTGCCCTCGCCGGGGCGGTGGCCCTCGACCGGCCCGAGCCGGAGCGGTTCGAGGGCACGCGGCTGCGCCTCGTGGTGCCGGTGGTGGCGCCGCTTTTGGTCCGGGACCGCGAGGCCACCGCCACCCTGTTGGCGCGGCTGGTGCGTGCCGCCCGCCGCCAGCGGCTGCGGGTGGCGGTGTTCGACGTGGGCGATTGCGCCGGTCTTGAGCTCGTGCGCGAATGCGGCGTCGACTATGTGGCCTCGGAGGCCTTCGGTCCGCCGCTTCCGGCCCCGCTGGCCCGGCGCCGGCTCGCCGGCCCGCCGCCGTCGCGGACGGCCCCGGCGCGCGCCGCCGTCCGCGCCTAGGACGGGGGCCGGAGAATGGCGCGGTCCGGCCGACCGTCCCGCGGCGGGGACCGGGGGCCGCCGGTGGTCGGGCGGTTCGGGCACCGCCGCTCTCCGTCGGACGCGCCGCGGCCGTCGCCATGGAGCACGCGCCCTCGCCCGCCCGGGTCGATCGGGGATGGACCGGGCGTCGCCGCATCGGGCCGCCCGTAGTGGATCCGGGCGAGCGGCGGCCGGTGACGAGCAGGATCCGTCGGGTCGGAAACGATGCGGCGGACAGGGGCGGTCCGCACGCGCGCGGAAGACGAGACAAATCGCGTATTCAGCAGCGATCTCGAATGGGGCGGACCGCACGCGCGCGGAAGACGATCGGTCTCGGTCCGCTCGGACCAGCGCACTACGGCGCGGACCGCACGTGCGCGGAAGACGGGCCGGTGCCACGGTGTCCGCCGGGGGTGCTCGATCGGAGTCGCGACCGGCGATCCGGCGGGGTGATGGTCCGCCACCGTTCCGGACGGGACACCCCGCGGCCGTCGCCATGGGGCGCGTTCCCCCGCCCCCCGCATGTCACCGCGGGAACCGGCATCGCGGCGACGATCTCCACCACGGGGCCCCGCCCGCCTGGTTTCCACGGGGCGGCCGCCGAGACGGGGAGCGTCCGGGGGCGCGCCCGTGATGCCGCAGCGGGGCGGGTGGCGGTGCCGCGCGCGGGCCCGTCGCGGTCCGCGGCCTCGCCGGCCGCCTGAGGGCGGAGCGCGGGTCGCAGCCGGGGCGGGAGGCCCCGTCCCGCGGCCCGGCTCCAGCGGCAGGCTGGATGCCGGGGAGAGGGGGCGCGGCCGCGGACGGGGATGGCGGTGCAGCTCTCCACCGCGCGGCGCCATCGCGGCCCCGGCGCGGTGCGGGCCGTGCTCCCGGGGATCCGGTGGGATGGCGCGGCGCCGCAGCGGCCGTCGGCGACGGGTGCCGGCGGGCGGTGGCGGCTCCGTCCGCCGGTGGTCCGGTCGGCGGGGACAGGGGTGGTCGGGGGGAGCGCCCCGTCGTCGGAGCGGGCGGGCTCCCGGGAACCCGGCGCCGCCGCGGGCGCGGGCCCGCGATGGCGCTTGGGTGCGGCGACGAACGGAGGTATGAGCGGAGTCCGAAGGGGCGGAGACGGACCCGTGGGGATTCCGGGACGACGGCCCGCATGGCGAAGCACGACCGGTGCGGGGGCGGGGATCGCGACAGGTCGCGGATCGCGCGCGGGATCCCGTCGCGTCGCGGGAACGGCCGCCGGACGGAAGCGCCACCGTGGCGGTGCGGCGGGCCGGCGGTGGGCGGCGTGGATCGCCCGCATCCTCCTGCCGGTGCTCCTGCTGCCGGCCATGCCCGCGCCCGGAGCGGTGGAGACGAGGCCGCACGGGGCTCCGCCGGACGACGATCCGGCCCCGCTGCTGCGGGCCCTCGCCCATGGCGACTTCGTCCGCGCCCGCGCCGTCGCCGACCGGCTCGCGGATCCCCTGCTCCTCGATCACGTACGGCGGACGTGGGCGCTGGCGCGCCCCCGCACCGTCCCGCTGACGGAGGTGACGGCACTCCTGGCGCGGCGGCCCCACTGGCCGGGGGCGGCGACGCTGCGGCGCATCGTCGAGCGGCGGCTGGACGAGCTGCCGCCGGCGGCGCGGGATGCCTTCCTCGCCCGCTTCCCGCCGCTCACCGGCCGCGGCCGCCTCGCCCTCGCCGAACGGCTCGCGGCGCGCGGCGAGACGGCGCGGGCGCGGGCACTGGTGCGGGCCGCGTGGCCGGAGGCGGAGCTCGGGGCGGCGGAGGAACGGGACTGGCGCCGCCGCTTCGGCGCGTGGATCGACCCGGCGCTGGACGCCGCCCGCGCCGATCGCCTGCTGTGGCGCGGCCGCTGGCGCGAGGCCCGACGATTGCGGCCGCATCTCGAACCGGACATGCGGCGGCTGGTGGAGGCCCGCATCCGCCTGCAGCGGCGGCTCCCCGGCGTCGATGCCGCGATCCGTGCGGTGCCGGTCCGTCTGCGCGACGATCCCGGCCTCCGCTTCGACCGCATCCGCTTCCGTCTCGCCCGCGGGCGCGTGGCGGCCGCGGCGGAACTCCTGCGCGGGGCGCCGGCGGATCCCTCCCACGCCCTCGCCTGGTGGCGGCTGCGGCGCCGGCTGGTGTGGGCGCTCTTGGAGCGCGGATCCCTGCGGGAGGCGTGGGGCCTGCTGCGCCGCCACGAGGCGCCGACGCCGGCGGCGCGGGCGGAGGCGGGCTGGCGCGCCGGCTGGCTCGCCCTCGCGCTGGGACGACCGGGCGAGGCCTACGAACGGTTCCGGCACCTCCACGAAGCGGTACGCAGTCCGGTGAGCCGCGCCCGCATGGCCTACTGGGCGGGGCGGGCGGCGGAGCGGCTGGGCCGTGCCGAGGTGGCGCGGCGCTGGTACCGCCGGGCCGCCCGCCATCCCACCGCCTTCTACGGCCAGATGGCGCTGGCGGCGCTCGGACGGCCGATGGAGGAGGCCATCGCCGAGGTGCTCGATGGGCGGGATCGACCGCGGCTGCTGCCGGTGGCGCTGCGCCGGGACGACCGGCTGCGGCTCGCCCGCCGCCTCGCCGCCGCCGGGGCCGCGGGACAGGCCGTGCCCTATCTGCGCGCGGTGTTGCGGGAGGTGAGCGACCCGGCCGAGGCGCGGGCGCGGCTCGCCGCCGTCGCCGGCTGGGGCGACGCCCGTCTCTATGTCACCGCCGCCAAGGAGCTGGCCCGACGGGGGCTGGTCCCGCGGCTGCTCGCCTATCCGCACCTCGCCGGCGACGCGGTCCCGGCGGCCGCCCGCACCGCCGCCATCGACCCCGCGCTGCTGCTGGCGCTGGCCCGCCAGGAAAGCCACTTCGCCGTGGACGCGCGCAGTCCCGCCGGCGCCGTCGGTCTCACTCAACTGCTGCCGGCCACCGCCCGGGCCGTCGCCCGCCGCCACGGTCTTCCCTTCGGATGGCTGCGCCTCACCCGCGATCCCCGCTATCAGCTGGACCTCGCCGCCCGCTACCTGCGCGCGCTCCTCGACCGTTTCGGCGGCGATCCGCTGCTCGCCCTCGCCGCCTACAACGCCGGGCCCGCCCGGGTGGCGCGCTGGATCGCCCGCTTCGGCGATCCGCGACGGATGGACGCCGCCGGCCGGCTCGACTGGCTGGAGCGCATCCCCTATGCGGAGACCCGCAACTACGTCCAGCGGGTGCTGGAGGGGCGCGCCGTCTACCGGGCCCTGGCCGGACGGGAGGCCGAACTGCCCGCCTTCCGGCCGGGTGGTGTCCGTGTGTCCCGTCCCCGTCCGCATCCGCGACCGTGAACGGGGGAGGTGTGGGCGTGACGACGCGACTCGAAGGAATCCGCGCCTGTGTCTTCGACGCCTACGGTACGCTGTTCGACTTCTCCTCGGCGGTGGCGCGGGAGAAGGCCCGCATCGGCGAGCGGGCGGCGGCGCTGGACGCCCTCTGGCGGCGCAAGCAGCTGGAATACACCTGGCTGCGGACGCTGATGCATCGCTACGCCGACTTCCGCACCGTGACCGAGGCGGCGCTGCGCTGGTGCATGGCCGCCCTCGCCATCGAGGACGAGGCGCTGGTGGCACGGCTGATGCGCGCCTACGAGGAGCTGGATCCCTATCCGGAGGTCCGGACGACCCTCGAACGGCTGCGGGCCGCCGACCTCCGCACCGCCATCCTCTCCAACGGCACGCCGGCGATGCTGGAGCGGGCCGTGGCCGCAGCCGGGCTCGGCGGGCTGCTCGATGCCGTGTGGTCGGTGGACGCCATCCGCATCTACAAGCCGGATCCGCAGGTCTACGAACGGGCGACCCGCGGCCTCGGTCTCGCCGCCCGCGAGATCGCCTTCCTCTCCGCCAACCCTTGGGACGCCCATGGCGCCGCGAGTTTCGGCCTCCGCGCGGTGTGGGTGAACCGGACGGGGCAGCCGCGTGAACCGCTGCCGGGCGAGCCGGAGGCGGAGGTGCGCGATCTCGCGGGCCTGCTGCCGCTCCTGGGACTCGAGCCGTGAGCGGGGGTGCAACGTCGGACCGTGTACGACCGCCCACCGTCCGCGACGTGCTGGCGGCGGCGGCGCGACTGGCCGGGGTGGTGCGGCGGACCCCGCTCCTGGACGATCCCCGCACCGACCGGGATCTCGGCGGGCGCTTGCTGCTCAAGCCCGAATGCCTGCAGTATTCCGGGTCCTTCAAGTTCCGCGGCGCCTACAATGCGCTCGCCGTGCTGCGGCCGCGAGCGGTGGTGGCCTGGTCCTCCGGCAACCATGCCCAGGGGGTGGCGCTCGCCGCCGCCCGTCTCGGCATCCCCGCCACCATCGTCATGCCCGCCGATGCCCCCGCCATCAAGCGCCGCAACACCGAGGCGCTGGGGGCGCGTCTCGTCCTCTACGACCGGGCGCGGGAATCGCGCGAGGAGATCGGCCTCGCGCTGGCACGGGAGCTCGGCGCCACGGTGATCCGCCCCTACGACGAACCGCTGGTGATCGCCGGGCAGGGGACGGTGGGGGTGGAGATCGCCCGCGATCTCCTCGCCCGCCACATGCTGGCCGATCGGGTCGTGGTCCCCTGTGGCGGCGGCGGTCTGTCGGCGGGGATCGCCACGGCGCTGGCGACCCTCCTGCCGGCGGCCGAGGTGTGGATCGCCGAGCCCGCCGGTTTCGACGACACCCGCCGCTCCCTCGCCGCCGGCCGCCGCCTGCGCAATCCGTCCGGCGGCCGCACCCTCTGCGACGCACTGATGGCACCCGAACCCGGCGAGATCACCTTCCCCTTGAACCGGCGGCTCCTCACGGGCGGCGTCGCCGTCACCGACGCCGAGGTGGAGGCGGCCATGCGCTGGGCCTTCGACCGCTTCAAGCTGGTGGTGGAGCCCGGCGGTGCCGTGGCGCTGGCCGCCATCCTGGCCGGCCGCATTCCACTGGAGGGGCGCACGGTGGTGGCGGTCCTCTCCGGCGGCAATGTGGACGCCGGGCTCTTCGCCCGGGTACTGGCGCGGGACGGCGGCTGAGCCATGAGTTCCTCCCGCCGGACGGCGCTGCGTCTCGCCGCCACCCTCACCCTCGCCAATCTCGCGACGCCCCTGGCCGGGCTCGTGGACACAGCCACCGCCGCCCGGCTTCCCGGCGCCGCCCCGCTCGCCGCGGTGGGCCTCGGGGCCGCGGCCCTCTCGGGCCTGCTGTTCCTCTTCGGCTTCCTGCGGATGGGCCTCGTCGGTCCCACCGCCCGCGACCACGGGCGCGGGGATCGGGTGGGCGTGGCCGCCCATCTGCTGCGGGGCCTGGGACTGGCTCTCACCGTCGGCGTGGGGCTGGTGGTGGCGGGGCCGCTGCTGCTGCCGGCGGCCGTGGCGCTGCTGGGCCCGGATCCGGAGGTGGTGCCGCCGTTCACGGCCTATTTCGCGGCGCGCCTGCCCGGGCTGCCGGCGGCTCTCGTCGTGCTGGTGCTGGCGGGCTGGTTCCTGGGCCTGGGGGATGCCCGCACGCCCCTCTCCCTCGTGGGATGCGGCGCGCTCGTCAACGCCCTCCTGGATCCGCTGCTGGCGCTGGGGCTGGGGCTCGGGACCGCCGGCATCGGCCTCGCCACGGCGCTGGCCGATCTGATCGCCGCCGTGCTGGGGCTGGCGCGGGCCCGCCATCGGCTCGGTCCCCTCCGGCCGGGGCTCGCACGCCTCCGCCGGGATCGGCGGGCGCTCGGCGAACTGCTGAGGGTCAACCGCGACCTCTTCCTGCGCAATCTCGCCCTCCAGACCGCCTTCCTCGTCCACGCCGCGCTGGCGGCGCGGCTCGGCAGCGTGGCGCTGGCCGCCCAGGCGGTGCTCATGCAGGTCTTCGCACTTTCCTCCCATCTGCTGGACGGCTTCGCCTTCGCCGCCGAGACCATGGTGGGACGGGCCGTCGGTACCGGTGACCGGTCGGCCCTGGCGCGGGCCGTGCGCCACGCCTTCGAACACGCGGGCCTCACCGCCCTCGCACTGGCGCTCCTGATCCTTCTCGGCCGGGAGCTGTGGATCCCGCTGCTGGCGGGCGATGCGGCCACGTCGGCGACGGTACGGGCGCTGCTGCCGCTGGCGGTCCTGGTGCCGCCGGCGGGTGCCGCCGCCTTCGTGCTGGACGGCATCCATGCCGGCGCGGTGCGGACGGCACCGCTGCGGCGCAGCATGATCCGGGCGCTGCTGCTGTTCCTGGCCGCGGCTCTCGCCCTGGTGCCGGTGGCGGGTCAGGCGGGACTGTGGGGTGCCTTCCTGCTGTTCCTGCTGGCGCGGGCGGTCTTCCTCGCCGTTCCCCTGTGGCGCCGGGGACTGGCGTCGCTGCTTTCGGAAGCCTCCGCGGCGACGGCGATCCCGGCGCGCAGCAGGGCCTCGATCTCCTCCTCCCGGTAGCCCGCCTCCGCCAGCACCTCGCGGGTGTGCTCGCCCAGGAGCGGCGCGCCGCGGCGGGGACCGGTCTCCGCATCGTCGAACTTGACGGGACAGCCGAGGGTGCGCTGGCGGCCCAGCCGCGCGTGGGGCACGTCCACCACCATCCGCCGGGCCCGCACCTGCGGATGGTCGTGCATCTCCGTCACCGACAGCACCGGTCCCGCCGGCACGCCGGCGGCATCCAGCCGCGCCAGCCATTCGGCGGTGGTCCGGCGGCGGAACAGCGTGGCCAGGACCGCCGTCAGCTCCCGCCGGTGGCGCATGCGGGCGGCATTGTCGCGGAACCGCGGATCCTCCGCCAGCGTCGGCGCCTCCAGCGCCCGCACCAGCCGCAGCCAGTTGGCCTGATTGGCGGCACCCACGTTGATCCAGCCGTCGCGGGTGGGAAAGGCCTCGTAAGGGGCGTTGAGGGGATGGGCGCTGCCCAGCGGGCCGGGAGCGGTGCCGGTGGCGAAGGCGATGGCGGAGTGCCAGTAGGTGTGGATCACGCCGCCCTCCAGCAGCGAGGTGTCCACCATGCGGCCGCGTCCGGTGCGGGCGCGGTCGAAGAGGGCGGCCACCACGCCGAAGGCGGCGAGGATGCCGGCGGTGATGTCGGTGACCGGCGCCCCCATCTTGACCGGCGGCCGTCCCGGTCCCTCGCCGGTGATGCTCATGAGGCCGGCCACGCCCTGGGCCACCAGGTCGAAGCCGGCGCGGTCGGCGAAGGGGCCGCTGCGGCCCCAGCCGGAGACGGCACAGTAGACGAGGCGGGGATTGCGCGGCCGCAGCACCTCGGCGTAGCCGAGGCCGAGTCGCTCCATGGTACCCCGACGGTGGTTCTCGATCAGCACATCGGCGCCGTCCAGGAGCCGCAGCAGCGCCTCGCGCCCCTCCGGCCGGCGCAGGTCCAGCACGATACCCCGCTTGTTGCGGTTCATCATCAGGAAGGCGGCGGACTCGCCGTCGATCTCCGGCGGAACGGCGCGGCGGGTGTCGTCGCCGTCGGGGGGCCGCTCCACCTTGATCACGTCGGCGCCGAGGTCGGCCAGCATCAGCCCGCAGACCGGGCCGGCCATGATGTGGGCCAGCTCGATGACCCGCACGCCGGCGAGCGGTCCGGACACGGCGCTACTCCCCCGTGAACTCCGGTTCGGTACGGGCGAGGAAGGCACGCACGCCCCGGCGATAGTCCTCGGTGGCGAGGGCGGCGAATCCCTCCTCGATCTCGTGGGGGGCGAGGGGCGTGGGATCCAGCAGACGACGGATGAACTTCTTGTGCCAGCGGGCCACCAGCGGTGAGCCCTCGGCGATGCGGGCGCAGGTTTCGGCCACCTCGTCCATCACCCGTTCGTCGGGCACCACGCGGTTGACCAGTCCCATCTCCCGCGCCCGCTCGGCGCCGAAGATGCGTCCTTCCAGCAGGATCTCGGCGGCATGGGCGGGCCCGACGAGGCGGAGCAGGACCTGGAGTTCGCGATAGGACATGGTGAGGCCGAGACGCTTGACCGGCACGCCGAAGCGCGATCCCGTGCCGGCGATGCGCAGATCGCAGGCGCAGGCAAGCTCGAGGCCGCCGCCCACGCACACGCCGCGGATGGCGGCCACCACCGGGTGCCGGCAGGACATCACCGCCTCCATGGCGGCGTGCATGGTGTGCGCATAGATGCGGGCCTGCTCCACGTCGGCCCGTTCGCGCGCGAAGGCGGAGATGTCGGCGCCGGCGGCGAAGGCGCGCGCGTCCACGCCCCGCAGGACGATGCAGCGCAGATCCGGGTCGGCGTCGAGCTCCCGGAACACCTCGGCCAGCCGCCGCCAGGCGGCGAGATCGAGGGCGTTGAGCTTCTCGGGACGGTCCAGCACCACGTGGGCCACCTCGGCCCGGGCCTCGTCGCGCAGGACGTGGATGGCGGTGGTCATCGCGGCCTCCCCCTTGCGGTGATGGAGCGCCGCCGGCCGTCCGCGGGCCGGCGACGTCGGATCTCAGACCTCGAGGGACTGGCCCGGCTCCAGGATCACCACCCGGCCGCGCCGGACGAGACGCGCGAATTCGTGGGGATCGCCGTGGAGCAGGTCGAAGGTCCCCCAGTGAATGGGCACCACGATCTCGAGATCGAGGAACTCGTTGCAGGCGAGGGCCGCCGTCTCCGGTCCCATGGTGAAGCGATCGCCCACCGGGATGAGCCCCACTTTCGGACGGTGGATGCGCTGGATCAGGGCCATGTCGGAGAAGACGCAGGTATCGCCGGCGTGATAGACCGCCGTGCCCTCGGCCTCGATGACGAAACCGGCGGGATCGCCCATGGTCACCGGCGTGCCGTCCCGGATCACGGCCGAACTGTGAAAGGCGGGGACCATGCAGTAGCGCACCCCGTCGCGGCGGATGCAGCCGCCGGTGTTCATGGGTTCCAGCCTCTCCACGCCCTGGCCGCCGACGAACATGCAGATCTCGTACTGGGCCACCACGGTGGCGCCGTACTTCTTCGCGAGGCGGACGGTATCGCCGAGATGGTCCTCGTGACCGTGGGTGAGGACGATGGTGTCCACCTTGGCGAGCCCGTCCTCGTAGCCCTGCGGGAACCGGGGATTGCCGGTCCAGAAGGGATCGACGAGGATGTCCCGTCCGGCCGCCTGGATGTGGAAGGCGGCATGGCCCAGCCAGGTGATGCGCATCGCTCCGCTCCTCCCTCGGATCCTTCGCCGCCTCCGGGTTAGCACGGCCACCGACGGCGCCGGAAGTCCCGTCGAGGGGGATCTTCAACGCTCGTGGGGCCAGAAGTCGGGATCGAGGAGCTGGGCGAGGGTCCAGGGGCAGCGCTCCGGCAACCGCTCCGCCGCCCCGTGTTCGCCGTGGAGTTCGAGCGCGAAGCGGGCCGCTTCGCGGCCGGCCTGCCAGTGGACGGTGAGATCACGCGCGAGCCGACGGCGCAGAGACGGTGTGAGGCGACGGGCGAGCTCGCGACGGCTGCGCCAGACCGTGATCATCCATCCCCGCCGGGGATCCTCGGCGGGAGAGACCAGCAGTTTGAGCAGATGCTCGACGATGATCTCGAGCAGGCTTTGGACGGCGTGCAGCTCGCTCCTGCCCAAGTCCTCCACCTCCTCGACCAGGTGCTTCCAGTCCACCGGCACGTTCGGACGGGTGCGGGCGAGCTGGCGGAGGGCCCGCGCCTGGGCCCGCGTCCAGGCATAGAAGTCTTCCTCGTAGAGGCGTTCCAGCTCATCCGTCACCGTGGGCATGGCGGGGCTCCGGCCAGAAGTCGGGATCGAGGAGCTGGGCGAGGGTCCAGGGGCAGCGTTCGGGAAGGTGTGCGGCCGCCTCGTGTTCGCCGTGGGCGGCGAGCTCCTCGGCTGCGATCGCCCGCGCCCGGACGTAGATCTCCGAGAGTTCGCGTGCGAGGCGCCGGCGCAAGGTCGCGCTCAGGCGTTCCTCGATTTCCGCCCGCGCATCGAGCACGCTCGCCCGCCAGAGGCGTCGGGGACCACAGGCCGGGGAGACGGCGAGTTTGAGAAGGTGGACCAACGCCCGACGCAACTGGCTGCGCACCGCATGAAGCTCGCTCCTGCCCAAGTCCTCCACCTCCTCGACCAGGTGCTTCCAGTCCACCGGCACGTTCGGACGGGTGCGGGCGAGCTGGCGCAGGGCCCGCGCCTGGGCCCGCGTCCAGGCGTAGAAGTCCTCCTCGTAGAGACGTTCCAGCTCATCCGGTGCGCGGGGCATCGATCGGCTCCGGCCAGAAGTCGGCATCGAGGATCTCGGCGAGCGACCAGAGGCAGCGCTCGGGAAGGCGCGCGGCCGCCTCGTGTTCGCCATACTCTTCGAGGGCCAAGGCCGCGACGGCGCGGGCATCCGCGTAGAGCCGCGGGAGCTCACGGGTGAGCCGACGGCGCAGGGTTGGCGTCAGTCGCCGCTGCAGGTCGTGGCGCGCGCGCAGCACGGTGGAACGCCAGCCCCGCCGCGGGTCCACGGCCGGCGAGAAGGTGAGCTTCAAGAGGTGCTCGATGATCGTTTCGAGGAGGCTTCGCACGGTGTGCAGCTCGCTCCTGCCCAAGTCCTCGACCTCCTCGACCAGATGCTTCCAGTCCACCGGCACGTTCGGACGGCTGCGGGCGAGCTGGCGGAGGGCCCGCGCCTGGGCCCGCGTCCAGGCATAGAAGTCCTCCTCGTAGAGGCGCTTCAGCTCATCCGTCACCGTGGGCATGGCGGGGCTCCGGCCAGAAGTCGGGATCGAGGAGCTGGGCGAGGGTCCAGGGGCAGCGTTCGGGAAGGTGGGCGGCCGCCTCGTGTTCGCCGTGGAGCTCGAGCGCGAAGCGGGCATCGCGTCGCGCCCTCGTGTAGAGGCGGGGGAGGGCCGCCCGCAGATGACGTCGCAGGCTCGGCGTCAATCGCTCCTCCAGCTCGCTCCGAGCGCGCTGCACCGTCAGCATCCAGCCGCGGCGTGGCGCATCCGCCGTCGAGGCCTGCAGCTTGAGGAGATGTTCGAGTACGACGACGAGATGGCTGCGCACGGCGTGCAGCTCGCTGCGGCCCAAGTCCTCCACCTCCTCGACCAGATGCTTCCAGTCCACCGGCACGTTCGGACGGGTGCGGGCGAGCTGGCGGAGGGCCCGCGCCTGGGCCCGCGTCCAGGCATAGAAGTCCTCCTCGTAGAGGCGTTCGAGGTCCGAGACGTCCGTCATGAGACACACCTCCGCCCGGCCAACATAGCGCACGGCGGCGGGGGTGGCACGCGGCGGCGGTGTCAGGCGGCGCGATGGTGGGCGGCGAGCACGATGTCCACCAGCTCCGCCATGATCTCGTGGATCCGGTAGTCCTTGGGCGTGTAGACCGCCGCCACGCCCATGGCGCGCAGGCGCTCGGCGTCCGCCTCCGGGACGATGCCGCCCACCACCACCGGCACGTCGCCGATGCCGAGGGCGCGCATGCGCTCCAGCACCTCCCGCACCAGCGGCAGATGCGAGCCGGAGAGGATGGAGAGGCCGACGAGGTGCACCCCCTCCTCGAGGGCGGTGTTGGCGATGCGGGCGGGCGAGAGACGGATGCCCTCGTAGACCACCTCCATGCCGCTGTCGCGCGCGGCCACGGCGATCTGTTCGGCACCATTGGAGTGCCCGTCGAGGCCGGGCTTGCCCACCAGGATCTTGAGGCGCCGGCGGAGGATGCGCGAGGCCTCCTCCACCTTGCGCCGCACCGGCTCGAACACCTCGTCCGGCAGTGCCGTCCGGACCTCGCCGAGGCCGGTGGGCGCCCGATACTCGCCGAACACCTCGCGCAGCACGCCGGCCCACTCGCCGGTGGTCACGCCGGCCCGCGCACAGGCGATGGAGGGTGGCACGATGTTGCGCCCCTCCACCGCCGCCTGCCGCAGCTCTTCCAGCGCACGGGCCACCGCGCGCGCGTCGCGTGCCGCACGGAAGGCCTGCAACCGCTCGATCTGCCGGGCCTCGGCGGTCTCGTCGACGGCGAGGAAGGCCGGCCCGTCGCCGGTGAGCAGCGGCGAGGGTTCACTTTCCGTGTAGCAGTTGATCCCCACCACCGGGATCCGACCGGCCGCGATGTCGCCAACACGTTTCGCGTTGGACTCCACCAGCCGGGACTTCATGTAGCCGTTCTCGACCGCCGCGAGCGCCCCGCCCATGGCCTCGATGCGCGCCAGCTCCTCGCGCGCCGCCTCGACCAGTTCGCGCACCTTCGCCTCGATCACGTGCGAGCCGTCGAAGATGTCGTCGTACTCCAGGAGGTCGGTCTCGAAGGCGAGGATCTGCTGGGCGCGCAGCGACCACTGCTGGTCCCACGGGCGCGGCAGGCCGAGGGCCTCGTTCCAGGCCGGCAGCTGGACGGCGCGGGCGCGGGCACGCTTCGAGAGCGTCACGCCGAGCATCTCGAGGAGGATGCGATAGACGTTGTTCTCGGGCTGCTGCTCGGTGAGCCCCAGCGAATTGACCTGCACCCCATAGCGGAAGCGGCGCAGCTTCGGGTCCTCGACGCCGTAGCGCTCGCGTCCGATCTCGTCCCACAGCTCGACGAACGCCCGCATCTTGCAGAGTTCGGTGACGAAGCGGATGCCGGCGTTGACGAAGAAGCTGATCCGGCCGAAGACGCGCGGGAAATCCTCTTCCGGGATCTCGCCGCTCCCGCGGACCTCGTCCAGGATGCAGAGGGCGTTGGCGAGGGCGAAGGCCAGCTCCTGCACCGGCGTGGCCCCCGCCTCCTGGAGATGGTAGCTGCAGACGTTGACGGGATTCCACCGGGGCATCTCACGGGCACAGAAGGTGATGACGTCGCGGGTCAGGCGCAGCGACGGTCGCGGCGGGAAGATGTACGTGCCCCGCGAGAGGTATTCCTTGACGATGTCGTTCTGGACGGTGCCCTGCAGCGTCCGCCGGTCCGCCCCCTGTTCCTCCGCCACCGCCACGTAGAGGGCCAGCAGCCAGGGCGCGGTGGCGTTGATGGTCATGGAGGTGTTGGTGCGCGCCAGGGGGATGCCGTCGAACAGGCGGCGCATGTCGTCGATGTGGCAGACGGGGACCCCCACCTTGCCCACCTCGCCGCGCGCGAGGGGGTGATCGCTGTCGTAGCCGGTCTGGGTCGGCAGGTCGAAGGCCACGGACAGGCCGGTCTGGCCGCGCGCGAGGTTGCGCCGGAACAGTTCGTTGCTGGTCTCCGCCGAACTGTGACCGGCGTAGGTGCGGAACAGCCAGGGGCGGTCGCGCCGGGGAGCGTCGCCGGACATCTCGACACCTTCCGTGAGGGTCCTCCCGCGCCGCACTAACACTCCTTCGGCGGTGCGTCAAACACATTTTTTCGTTGACAACACCTGGCGTGATGGTGCAGGGCGGGGGCGCCGGCCCGCCACCAGCACGGGAGCCGTCCGATGAGCAGGGAACAGGTGGAGCGCATCATCCGCAAATTCGGCTCGCAACAGCGCGTGGCCGAGCTGCTGGGCATCTGGCAGACCGCCGTCTCCGGCTGGATCCGCCGCGGCGCCATCCCCGCCCGGCGCCAGCAGGAGCTGCTCGCCATCGCCCGCCGCGAGGGCATCGACCTGCGCCCGGAGGACTTCTTCCCCGACGCCCTCGTCCGCGACAATGGTGCGGGCGGAACGGCCTCCCGGGCGGGCACCGTCTCCGTCGACCGTGCCGGCAGCGACCGCAGTCAAGGGGGAGAGAGCACCGCCATGAACGCCGAACCCGCCCGCGCCCTCCGTCTCGAACGCGCCCCGGCCGCCGTGCGGCCCACCAAGGATCTCTACGAGATCGGCGAGATCCCGCCGCTCGGCCACGTGCCCAGGAACATGTACGCCTGGGTGATCCGCAAGGACCGCCACGGCGAGCCGGTGCACGCCATGCAGCAGGAGGTGGTGCCGGTGTGGGACATCGGCGAGGACGAGGTGCTGGTGATGGTGATGGCCGCCGGCGTCAACTACAACGGTGTGTGGGCCGCCCTCGGCAAGCCCATCTCGCCCCTCGACGTGCACAAGAGTCCCTATCACATCGCCGGCTCGGACGCCGCCGGCATCGTCTGGGCGGTGGGCTCCAAGGTCCGGCGCTGGAAGGTGGGCGACGAGGTGGTGATCCACTGCAACCAGGACGACGGCGACGACGAGGAGTGCAACGGCGGCGATCCCATGCTCTCGCCCTCCCAGCGCATCTGGGGCTACGAGACGCCGGACGGCAGCTTCGCCCAGTTCTGCCGGGTGCAGTCGCGCCAGCTGATGCCGCGCCCGAAGCATCTCACCTGGGAGGAGTCCGGCTGCTACGTGCTCACCCTCGCCACCGCCTACCGCATGCTCTTCGGCCACCAGCCGCACACGCTCAAGCCCGGCGACAACGTGCTGGTGTGGGGCGGGGCGGGTGGCCTCGGCTCCATGGCCATCCAGCTGATCGCCGCGAGCGGGGCGAACGCCATCGCGGTCATCTCCGACGAGGAGAAGCGCGACTACGTGCTCTCCCTCGGTGCCAAGGGAGCGATCAACCGCCGGGAGTTCTCCTGCTGGGGCGAGATGCCCGATCCCATGGACCGCGAGGCCTACAAGGCGTGGATCAAGGAGGCGCGCCGCTTCGGCAAGGCCATCTGGGAGATCACCGGCGGCCGCGACGTGGACATCGTCTTCGAGCATCCGGGAGCCGCCACCTTCCCGGTCTCGGTGTTCGTGGTCAAGCGCGGCGGCATGGTGGTGATCTGCGCCGGCACCACCGGCTACAAGCTCACCCTCGATGCCCGGTACCTGTGGATGCGTCAGAAGCGCGTGCAGGGCAGCCACTTCGCCCACCTCAAGCAGGCCTCGGCCGCCAACCGCTTCGTCCTCAACCGTCAGGTCGATCCCTGCATGAGCGAGGTGTTCGCCTGGAACGACATCCCGCTCGCCCACCAGAAGATGATGAAGAACCAGCACAAGCCCGGCAACATGGCGGTGCTGGTCCAGGCGAAGCGGCCCGGCATGCGGACGCTGGAGGAGGCCCTGGAGGACTGACCGCCGGGGGAAGCGGCGCGACGCCGCCCTCCCGCCATTCCGGAGATCCGTCATGAGCGCCGCCGATCCGCGCACACCCGAGCTCGTGGAACTCACGGGCGCCGCCCTCGCGCCCGTCGACCGGCTGGTGGCGGAGGCCCGCGACCGTCTGCGCGCCCGTCTCGCCCCCGAGGGGCGGGTGGACGGTCGGGCGCTGGCCGCCCACCAGTTCGCCGCCCACGGGCTCGCCTGGTTCGAGGTCTACCGTCAGGCGCTGCACGAGATGCACCGCTGGTGTGCCCGGCTGGCCGACCGCGACCGGCTGGGCGAGGTGGAGCGGCTGATCACCACCCTGGCCTTCGCCGAATATCTCGGCCGGCTCGCGGGCGGCGTGCCCATGAGCCAGGTGGAGATGGTCCGCCCCGAGGACCTCGGCGTCGAGCCGGAGTCGGTGGCGCGCTTCCTGCACGATCCGGCGGTGCGCGATCTCCGGCTCCGGGGGCGCGATCCGGCGCGGGTGCGCCGTCTGGCCGAGCTGGTGGCGGAGGAGGTGTGGGGCGATCCCGCCTACAGCGACGACGATCTCGCCCTGGTGCAGGACCAGTTCCGCCGCTTCGCGCGCGAGAAGGTGGCGCCGCACTGCCATCGCTGGCACCTGGAGGACCGGCTCGTCCCCCTCGAGCTGATCGCCGAGCTGGCCGAGCTCGGCGTCTTCGGCCTGACCGTGCCGGAGGCCTATGGCGGCCTCGGCATGAGCAAGGAGGCCATGTGCGTGGTCACCGAGGAGCTCTCGCGCGGCTATCTCGGCGTGGGCTCGCTCTCCACCCGCTCGGAGATCGCCGCCGAGCTCGTGCGTCTGGGCGGTACCGAGGCGCAGAAGCGCCACTGGCTGCCGCGCATCGCCAGTGGCGAGACCCTGCCGACCGCGGTGTTCACCGAACCGGACCACGGCTCGGATCTCGCGCACGTCCGCACGCGGGCGATCCGCCGCGACGACCACTACGAGGTGCACGGCGCCAAGACCTGGATCACGCACGCGGCGCGCGCCGATCTCATGACCATGCTGGTGCGCACCGATCCGGAGGAGGCGGGGTACCGGGGGCTCTCCATCCTGCTGGCCGAGAAGCCGCGCGGCCGCGACGACGATCCCTTCCCGGTGGCGGGGCTGGACGGCTCCGAGATCCCGGTGCTCGGCTATCGCGGCATGAAGGAGTACACCCTCTCCTTCGACGGCTTCCGGGTGCCCGTCGAGGGCCTGCTCGGCGGCGTGGAGGGACAGGGCTTCCGGCAGCTCATGGCCACCTTCGAGAGCGCCCGCATCCAGACCGCCGCGCGCGCCGTCGGGGTCGCCGCCAACGCGCTCGAGCTCGGCCTGCGCTACGCCCTGGAGCGGCGCCAGTTCGGCCGGCCGATCTTCGACTTCCCGCGGGTGCACGGCAAGCTCGCCTGGATGGCGACGGAGCTCATGATCGCCCGTCAGCTCACCCTGTTCGCCGCGCGCGAGAAGGATCGGGATCGGCGCTGCGATCTGGAGGCCGGGCTGGCCAAGCTGCTCGGCGCCGCGGTGGCCTGGGCGGCCGCGGACAACGCCCTGCAGATCCACGGCGGCAACGGCTATGCGCTGGAGTACGAGATCAGCCGGGTGCTGTGCGATGCGCGGATCCTCAACATCTTCGAGGGCGCGGCGGAGATCCAGGCGCAGGTGATCGCCCGGCGCCTGCTGGAGACCTAGGCATCCCCGTCCGCCGCACCGCTCCCGTCCGCCTCCGTCTCCTCCGCGAAGGCGATTCCCTCGTAGAGCTCGTCGAGGGAGACGGTGGCGGCAAGGACGGGGCTGTCGAAGGTGCCGGTGCCGATGACGTCGCGCACGTGCCAGTCGCGGGGGCCCTCGCGGATCCACTGCTGGACGCGGCGGCGTTCGGAGTCCACGAGCCAGATCTCCTCGACCGGGGAGAGCGCGCGATAGGCGTCGAGCTTGACGTCCCGGTCGTGCTGGCGGGTGGAGGGCGAGAGGATCTCCACCACCAGACGCGGCGCCTCCACGAAGGGGCGGCCACTCGGGGGCGTGCACTGGACCACGAGATCGGCGACGAAGAAATTGTGGTCGTCGATGCGGACGCCGGCCTCGTGGACGACGCCGCAGCCCCGGCCGGCGAGACGCCGTCGGAGCACGTATCCCACGTTGCCGGCGAGCCAGCCGTGGCGGTCGCCGGCGGGCGCCATGGCGCGGATCTCGCCGTCCACCAGCTCGTAGCGGACGTCCGCCTCGCCCTCGAAGGCGAGGAACTCCTCCACCCGCATGCGGCGGGGCAGCGGCTCGGCCATCACCCTTCCTCCGCGAAGGCGATTCCCTCGTAGAGTTCGTCGAGGGAGACGGTGGCGGCGAGGACGGGGCTGTCGAAGGTGCCGGTGCCGATGACGTCGCGCACGTGCCAGTCGCGGGGGCCGCGGCGCAGCCACTGCTGGACACGGCGGCGTTCGGAGTCCACGAGCCACAGCTCGCGCAGACCCGCAAGCTCCCGGTAGCGGTCGGCCTTGAGGCCGAGATCGTGGAGGCGCGTCGACGGGGAGAGCACCTCGACGATCAGCCACGGGTCGGGCGTGCCGGGCTCGGCCCGCGGACGGCCGCAGGCCAGCACCACGTCGGCGACGAAGAAATCGTGGTCGTCGACGCGGATCCCGGCCTCGACCCGGGGTGCGCACTCGGGACGTGGCCGGCGACGGTGGAGGAGGATGGCGACATTGGCGCAGATCAGACCGTGGCGGTCGCCGGCGGGCGCCATGGCGCGGATCTCGCCGTCCACCAGCTCGTAGCGGACGTCCGCCTCGCCCTCGAAGGCGAGGAATTCGTCCACCGTGAGGGGATCCGCACGCCGGGCCGTCCCGTTCACCGTCGCTCTCCAACGGGGCCCTCCGGAGCGGGCCGGGTCAGACGTTGAAATAGCGTGCCTCGGGGTGGTGGACCACGATCGCGGCGGTGCTCTGCTCGGGATGGAGCTGGTCGCTCTCGCTCATGGTCACGCCGATGCGCCCGGCATCCAGCAGTTCCAGGAGGATGCGCTGCTGGGCCAGATCGGGACAGGCGGGATAGCCGAAGCTGTAGCGCGAGCCGCGGTAGCCTTGGCGGAGGAGGTCGCGACGGTCGCGGGCGTCCAGATGGCCGAAGCCCAGCTCGCGGCGGATGCGGGCATGGACGTACTCGGCCAGCGCCTCGGCCAGCTCCACCGACAGGCCGTGGAGCCGCACGTAGTCGTTGTAGCGGTCCTCGGCGAACCAGCGCCGCGCCACCTCGGAGGCCCGCTCGCCCACCGTCACCACCTGCAGCGCCACCACGTCGCGCACGCCGTCCCGGATGTCGCGCACGAAGTCGGCGATGCACAGGCCGCCCGGCCGCTGCTGGCGGGGCAGGCGGAAGCGGGCGATCTCGCGCGTGCCCGTCTCGTCGAAGAGCACCAGATCGTTGCCGTCGCCGGCGGCGCGGAAATAGCCGTAGACCGCCCGCGGCGCGAAGATGCCCTCCTCGCGGTCGCGTCGCAGCAGCTCCTCCAGCACCGGAGCGAGTTCCCGGCGCGCCCAGGCGAGGAATTCGTCGAGCCGGCGCCCCTCCTTTCCGTACCCCCAGTGGAACTGGTAGAGCATCTGCTCGTTGAGGAAGGGCAGCAGATTGGCCACCGGCACGTGTTCGATCACCCGCGGGCCCCAGAAGGGCGGCGTCGGGACCGGCACCTCGCGGGTGAGCTCCTCGCGCCGCTTGCGGATCTCCTCGAGCTCCACCGGCCGCGGGGCACCGAGGGGCCCCCGCTCCAGCAGCTCCAGCGCGCGGTGGCGCCGGGCCGGCCGCCGGCGCGCCCGCTGGGCCTCCGCCCGCGCGCGGGCGTGGTCGGCGAAGGTGCCGTCCACCACCCGCTCCATCAGCGCCAGCCCGTCGAAGGCGTCGCGGGCATAGGCCACCGGCCCCTCGCCGTAGGCCTCGTAACAGTCCTTCTCGACGAAGGCGCGGGTGAGGGCGGCGCCGCCCAGCAGTACCGGAATGCGCAGCCCGCGCCGGCGCATCTCCTCCAGATTCTCCTTCATGATCACCGTCGACTTCACGAGCAGCCCGGACATGCCGATGGCGTCGGCGCGGTGACGCTCGGCCGCTTCGAGGATGGCCGAGAGGGGCTGCTTGATGCCGAGATTGACGACCCGATAGCCGTTGTTGGTGAGGATGATGTCCACCAGGTTCTTGCCGATGTCGTGGACGTCGCCCTTGACGGTGGCCAGCACGATGGTGGCCTTCTCGTGGCCCTCCACCCGGGTCATGAAGCGTTCGAGATAGGCCACGGCCGCCTTCATGGTCTCGGCGCTCTGCAGCACGAAGGGAAGCTGCATCTTGCCGGCGCCGAAGAGCTCGCCCACCACCTTCATGCCGGCCAGCAGATGCTCGTTGATGATGGTGAGCGGGTCCATCTCCCGCAGCGCCTCGTCGAGATCCGCCTCCAGCCCGTCGCGGTCGCCCTCGACGATCCGCCGGCGCAGCCGTTCGCGCACGTCGGCGGGGCGCTCGCGCCGCCGCCGTTCCACCTGCCGGCCGGCGAAGAGGGCCATGAAGGCCTGCAGCGGATCGTAGTCCGGGCGCCGGCGGTCGAAGATCAGATCCTCCGCCACCCGCCGCTCCCCCTCGGGGATGGCGTGGAAGGGCACGATCCGGGAGGGGTGGACGATGGCGCCGGTGAGCCCGCGTTCCAGGGCGTGCTGGAGGAAGACGGAGTTGAGGACGTGGCGGGCGGCCGGCTGCAGACCGAAGGAGACGTTGGAGATGCCGAGGACGATCTGCACCCGCGGGAACTCGCGGGCGATGGCCGTGATCGCCTCCAGCGTCTCGAGGGCGAGACGGCGATCGTCCTCGTTGCCGGTGCAGACGGTGAAGGTGAGGGGATCGATCAGCAGATCGTGCTCGGGCAGGCCGAAGCGGCGGCAGGCGAAGTCCACGAGCCGGCGGGCGACGGCGAGCTTGCGCTCGGCGGTGCGGGCCATGCCCTCCTCGTCGATGGTCAGCGCCACCACCCCACAGCCGAAGCGGCGGGCGAGGCGGAGGCGGGCGGCGGCCGCCTCCTCGCCGTCCTCGAAATTGATGGAGTTGATCACCGCCTTGCCGCCGTAGAGCTCCAGCGCCCGCTCCAGCACGGAGAGCTCGGTGGAGTCGACGACGAGGGGCGCGTCCACCTGTCCCCGCAGGCGCGTGACCACCTCCACCATGTCGGCGGCCTCGTCGCGGCCCACATAGGCGGTGCACACGTCGAGGGCGTGGGCCCCCTCGCGCACCTGTTCACGGGCCATGGCGACGATGCCGTCCCAGTCGCCGGCCGCCTGCAGTTCGCGGAACTTCTTCGAACCGTTGGCGTTGCAGCGCTCGCCGATGGCGAGATAGGCGTTCTCCTGGCGGTAGGGGACGGCGGAGAAGAGGGAGGCGAGGGCGGGGGTGGGCCGCACCTCGCGCGGCCGCGGCGCTGGCCGGAAGCCGTCCTCGGCCAGGGCCCGCAGCCGTGCGTCCACGGCGCGGATGTGCTCGGGTGTGGTGCCGCAGCAGCCGCCGACGACGGCGACCCCGTCCTCCACGACGAAGCGCTCGAGCCAGTCGGCCAGCTCGTCGGGGGTGAGGGGATAGACGGTGCGCCCCTCCACCAGCTCGGGAAGGCCGGCGTTGGGCAGCACCGAGACCGGTCCCGGCCACTCGCGGGCGAGCACCCGCAGATGCTCGGCCATCTCGCGCGGACCGGTGGCGCAGTTGAGACCGAGGCCGTCCACCCCGAGGGCGGAGAGGATGGTGACGGCGGCCTGGATGTCGGTGCCCACCAGCATGGTGCCGGTGGTCTCGATGGTCACCTGGACGAGGATCGGCACCGTCCGTCCGGCACGGGCGAAGGCGCGGCGGGCGCCGTTGACGGCGGCCTTGGCCTGGAGGGGGTCCTGACAGGTCTCGACGAGGAGCGCGTCGACGCCGCCCTCCAGCAGCCCCCCGGCCTGGACGGCATAGGCGTCCTCCAGCTCCCGGTAGGCGACATGGCCGAGGCTCGGCAGCCGCGTGCCCGGTCCCATGGCGCCGAAGACGAAGCGCGGGCGACCGTCGCGGGCGCGGAAGGCGTCGACCGCCTCGCGGGCGAGGCGGGCGGCGCGGGCGTTGATCTCGTGGGCGCGGTCGGCGAGGTCGAATTCGGCGAGGGTGACGGGCGAGCCGCCGAAGGTGTTGGTCTCCACCGCATCGGCGCCGGCCTCGAGATACTCGCGGTGGATGCGCCGGATCACGTCGGGGCGGGTGAGGACCAGCACTTCCGAACAGTTCTCCTTGCCGGCGAAGTCGTCGAGCGTGAGGCCGGCCGCCTGGATGCGGGTGCCCATGGCCCCGTCCAGCAGCAGCACGTGGCGTCGGAGGTGATCGAGCAGGGGGCTCGTGCGCACGCGTGCACTCCTCACTTCAGGGATCAGGCGCCGGTGGCGGTCACGGCCGCGGTCTCCGGCGGCACCGGCCGCACGCCGGCGAGACGGCAGACGGCGAGGGTGAGATCGGCCCGGTTGAGCGCGTAGAGGTGGAGATGGCGGAAACCCTCGGCCACCAGCCGCCGCATCTGTTCCGCCGCCACCGCCGCGGCGAGCATGCCGTGGATCGCCGAACCCGGCTCCACCCCCTCGAAGAGGGTGGCGAGCCAGGGCGGGATGGAGGCCCCGCAGGCCTCGCTGAAACGGCGGATCTTCCGGAAGTCGTGAATGGGCATGATGCCCGGCACGAACACGTCGTCGAGACCGAGACGGGCGAGGGCGTCGCGGTAGCGGAGCACCGTGTCGGTGTCGAAGCAGTACTGGCCGATCACCCGCACCGCCCCCGCCTCCACCTTGCGGAGCACGTTCTCGAGATCGAAGGCGGGCGAGGGGGCCTCGGGATGGACCTCGGGATAGCCGGCCACGGAGATCTCGAAGTCGGCCACCGCCCGCAGCCCCCGCACCAGGTCCGCCGCATAGGCATAGCCGTCGGGGCGCGGACGATAGCGTTCGCCCCGGGGCGGATCGCCACGCAGCGCCACGATGTGGCGGACTCCCGCCCGCCAGTAGGCGCGGGCCAGTTCGTCCACCTCCGCGCGGGAATGCCCGGCGCAGGTGAGATGGGCGGCGACGGGGACGCCGAAGCGGCGGCGGATCTCCAGCACCGTGGGATAGGTGCCGTCGCGGCCGGTGCCACCGGCCCCGCAGGTGACGGAGAAGAAGCGGGGGCGGAGGGCGGCGAGGCGTGTCACCTCGTCCCAGAAGCGCGCTCTGGCCTCGGGCGTACGCGGCGGGAACAGCTCCACCGAGACGGCGAGCCGCGGCAGCGGCCGCTCCAGCCACGGCAGGAGACGCTCGAGGGCGACGGGGATTCCTTCCATGCGCGACATGCTCCCTTCGACGGTGCGGCGGAGAGTCAGGCGGCGACCCTGAGCCCGCGGGGGGCGGGCTTGCGGCCGGTCCAGATCACAACGGTGAGTTCCTCGCCGGCGAGGCGCACCGGCTCTTCCGGCTCGAGACCGAGGGTGGCGAACCAGCTCCGCATCTCGGCATCCTCGAAGCCGAGGCGGCGGTGGCGGCGCTCGCGGCGCAGCTCCTCGCGGTCGTGACGGGCCAGATCCACCACCACGAGACGGCCGCCCGGCGCCAGCACGCGGACGGTCTCGCCGAGGGCGGCCTCGGGATCGTCGGCGAAGTGCAGCACCTGGTGGAAGGTGACGAGGTCGAAGTGGCCGTCGGGAAAGGGGAGGGCGTACATGTCCGCCTGCTGGACCCGGCAGTGGCGGAAGCCGGCACGGTCGAGCCGCACCCGCGCCACCTCCAGCATGCGGTGGGAGATGTCGATGCCGATTCCCTCGCCCACGAGGGGCGCCAGCAGTTCGAGGATGCGGCCGGTGCCGGTGCCCACGTCCAGCAGCCGACGCGGGCGGACGCCGCCCAGCCGCTCCAGCAGCGCCCGTTCCACCCGGCGACCGTCGACGCCGAGGTCGCGCTCGCTGTCCCAGGCGAGCGCACGGGTGTCGAACCAGCGCTCCACCCGTCGCCGACGCTCCTCGCGCACCGCCTCCATGCGGCGACGGTCGGCCTCCACCATCGGATCGCCGGGCGGCAGCAGCTCCAGGAGACGTCGGGCGAGGAGGACGCCGGGGCCCTCGCGCACGCGGCGATAGAAGGCGAGGCTGCCCTCGGGCAGTCGCTCCAGCAGGCCGGCCTCGGCGAGGATCCGGAGGTGGCGGGAGACGCGGGGCTGGCTCTGGCCGAGGATGCGGACGAGTTCGGAGACGGTCCACTCGCCGCGGCTGCAGATGGCGAGCAGGCGCAGGCGGCTGGGTTCGGCGGCGGCCTTGAGGCGGTCCACCAGCTGGTCGAGGGAGTCGGGCACGGCGCGGCCTCCGTCATCCAGGTATCCCGATATCTAGATTTCTTTATATGTGCCTGTCAAGATGCGGGGTGCCCCCGCGCCCCTTGACCACGCCGCCCGCCGCGCTTTTTCCCCCGGGGGGAGCCCCCGGAAGGCGCCGTGCTGCTGCTCGTCGACAACTACGACAGCTTCGTCTGGAACCTGTACCACTATCTCGGCGAACTCGGCGCCGAGGTGCGGGTGGTGCGCAACGACGCCCTCACCGTCGCCGAGGTCCTCGCCCTCGAACCCGCGGGCATCGTCCTCTCCCCCGGCCCCTGCGATCCCGACCGCGCCGGCATCGGCCTCGAGCTGGTGCGCGCCGCCGCCGGCCGCGTGCCGCTGCTCGGCGTCTGCCTCGGCCATCAGACCATCGCCCAGGCCTTCGGGGCCCGCATCGTCCGCGCCCCGGAGGTGGTCCACGGCAAGGTGGACACCGTCCATCACGACGGCACCGGCCTCTTCGCCGGCCTCGAGAGCCCGCTCCGGGCCACCCGCTACCATTCCCTGGTGGCCGATCCCGCCACGCTGCCCGACGAGCTCCTGGTCAACGCCACCACCGCGGGCGGGGTGGTGATGGGGATCCGCCATCGTACGCTGCCGGTCCACGGCGTCCAGTTCCATCCCGAGAGCATCGAGACCGGGGCGGGCCACCGCCTGCTCGCCAACTTCCTGCAACTCTGCCGCGGAGAGACCCGAAGGTGACGGCCGAACTCCAGCGATTCCGGGCGATCCTGAGCGAGGTGGCGACGGGGACGCCCCTCGCCTTCGACCGCGCGCGCGAGGCCTTCGCCATCATGATGGCGGGCGACGCCACGCCGGCTCAGATCGGGGCCTTCCTCATGGGACTCCGGGTGCGGGGCGAGACGGTGGACGAGATCCGTGCCGGCGCCACCGTGCTGCGGGAGAAGATGCGGCGCGTGCGCGCTCCCGAGGGGGCCATCGACACCTGCGGGACCGGCGGCGACGCCAGGGGCACCTACAACATCTCCACCGCCTCGGCGCTGGTGGTGGCGGCCTGTGGCGTGCCCGTGGCCAAGCACGGCAACCGCGGCCTCAGCTCCCGCTCCGGCTCCTCCGACGTGCTGCAGGCGCTGGGGGTGGACATCGACGCGCCCTTCGAACGCATCGAACGGGCCATGGCCGAGGCCGGCATCGGCTTCCTCATGGCCCCGCGCCACCACGGCGCCATGCGCCATGTGGCCGGCCCGCGCACCGAACTGGGCACCCGCACCATCTTCAATCTGCTGGGACCGCTGTGCAATCCCGCCGGCGTGCGCCGCCAGGTGATGGGCGTGTTCGACGCCGCCTGGGTGGAACCGCTGGCGGAGGTGCTGGGACGCCTCGGCAGCGAGCGGGCGTGGGTGGTCCACGGCGAGGGCGGCCTCGACGAGCTCTCCATCGCCGGCCCCACCCGGGTCGCGGAGTGGACCGGCCGCGAGGTGCGCACTTTCGAAGTGGTGCCGGAGGACGCGGGCCTCCCCCGCGGGCGCGTCGAGGATCTGCGGGGCGGGGATCCCCGCCACAATGCCGAGGCCATCCGCGCGGTGCTGGCCGGCGTGCGCGGTCCCTTCCGCGACGCCGTCCTGCTGGCCACCGCCGCCGCTCTGGTGGTGGCGGAGCGGGCGCGGGATCTGCGCGAGGGGGCGGAGATGGCCGCCGAGGCCATCGATTCCGGCCGTGCGGAGCGGGTGCTGCGGCGGCTGGTGGCCATCACCCGCGGCGAGGGAGAGGAGGCGTGAGCGACGTCCTCACCCGCATCCTCGAGGTGGAACGCGAGGATCTGGCCCGTCGCCGGTGTCGGGTCCCGCGCGCGGAGCTGGAGGCGCGGGCACGGGCCGTCCGTCCCCGCGGCTTCCGCCGGGCGCTGGCCGAAGCCCACGCCGCCGGCCGCTTCGCCCTCGTCGCCGAGATCAAGCGCGCCTCTCCCTCGCGCGGGCTCATCCGCGCCGACTTCGATCCCGCCGCCCTCGCCCGTGCCTACGCCCGGGGCGGCGCCACCTGTCTCTCGGTGCTCACCAACGGTCCCTTCTTCGGGGGTGCGGACGCCCATCTCACCGCCGCCCGCGCCGCCGTGGATCTGCCGGTGCTGCGCAAGTCCTTCCTGGTGGATCCCTGGCAGGTGGTGGAGGCGCGCGCCATCGGCGCCGACGGCGTGCTGGTGATCCTGGCGGCGGTGGACGACGGCCTCGCCCGCGAGCTGCTGGCCGCCGCCCGGGAATGGGGACTGGACGCGCTGGTGGAGGTCCACGACGAGGGGGAGCTGGAGCGGGCCCTCGCCCTCGACGCCGACACGATCGGCATCAACAACCGCGATCTCCGCACCCTCGAGGTGTCGCTCGCCACCTTCGAGCGCCTCGCCCCGCGACTGCCCGAGGGGGTGCTGCGGGTGGCGGAGAGCGGTCTCTACACGCACGACGATCTCAGGCGCATGGCCCGGGCCGGCGCCCACGCCTTCCTCGTGGGCGAGTCCCTCATGCGCGAGGCGGACGTGACGGCGGCCACGCGCCGGCTCCTGGGCGGGGAGGAACGATGAGCGGCGACTTCACCCATTTCGACGAGGCCGGCAACGCGGTGATGGTGGACGTCTCGGAGAAGGCGGTCACCGACCGCACCGCCACCGCCGAGGCGCTGGTGGTGATGCGGCCCGAGACCCTCGCCCGCATCCTCGAGCGCCGCATCGCCAAGGGCGACGTGCTGGCGGTGGCCCAGCTCGCCGGCATCCAGGGGGCCAAGCGCACGCCCGATCTGATCCCCCTCTGCCATCCGCTGCCCCTCTCCTCGGTGCGGGTGGAACTGGAGCCGCTGGTGGCGCGGAGCGCCGTGCGCATCCGCGCCACCTGCCGGGTCACCGCCCGCACCGGCGTGGAGATGGAGGCCCTGACCGCCGCCGCCGTGGCGGCGCTCACCGTCTACGACATGTGCAAGGCCGTCGACCGCGGCATGCGCATCGAGGGTCTGCGCCTGCTCCACAAGGCCGGCGGCCGCAGCGGCGAGTATCGCGCGCCCGAGGCGGCCGGCGGGGAGGAGGCGCCGTGATCCCCGTGGCCGAGGCGCGGGCCCGCATCCTCCAGCGGGTGCGGCCGGTGGCGGAGGAATGGGTGACGCTGCGCGAGGCCCGCGGGCGGGTCCTGGCGCGCGATCTCCCGGCGCTGCGTACCCAGCCGCCCCACGACGTCTCGGCCATGGACGGCTATGCCGTCCGCGCCGCCGACACCGATCCGCCGGGGCGACCGCTGCGGGTGGTCGGCGAGGTGGCGGCCGGGCACACCTTCGCCGGCCGGATGGGGCCGGGCGAGGCGGTGCGCATCTTCACCGGCGCCCCCCTGCCGGCGGGGGCCGATGCCGTGCTGATCCAGGAGCGCGCCCGCCGCGAGGGGGACCGGGTGGTGCCGGAGGTGGCGGTGCCGCCGGGACGCTTCGTACGGCCGGCCGGGCTCGACTTCCGGGCGGGCGATCCCGGTCTCGTCGCCGGCACGGTGCTGGACGGCCGCAGTCTCGGTCTCGCCGCTGCCATGGGCCACGGCTGGCTGCCGGTGCGCAGGCGGCCGCGGGTGGCGGTGCTGGCCACCGGCGACGAGCTCGTCTTCCCCGGCGCCACTCCGCGGGGCGCGCAGATCGTCTCCTCCAACTCCACCGCCGTGGGGGCCCTGGCGGAGGCCTGGGGGGCCGAGGTCCACGACCTCGGCATCGCCCGCGACGATCCCGCCGATCTCGTGCGGGCGCTGGAGCAGGCCCGGGGCATGGACGTGCTGGTGACCACCGGCGGCGCCTCGGTGGGTGCGTATGATTTCGTGCAGGACGCGGCCGGCCGCCTCGGCCTTGAGCTGGACTTCTGGAAGGTGGCCATGCGGCCGGGCAAGCCGCTGGTCTTCGGCACCCTCGGCCCCACCCTCTTCCTGGGCCTGCCCGGCAATCCCGTCTCGGCGGCGGTCTGCGCCCTGGTCTATCTGCGCGGCGTGCTGCGCGCCGCCCTCGGTCTCGATCCGGCGCTGCCGGAGCGGACGGCGGTGCTGGCGGTGGACCTGCCGGCCAACGACGAACGCGAGGACTTCCTGCGCGGTTTGGTGGAGGGTGAGGACGATCATGGACGCCCGCGGGTGCGGCCGGCGCCGCGCCAGGACAGTTCCATGTATCGCACCTTCGCCCTCGCCGACGTGCTGATCCGCCGTCCCCGCCACGATCCCCCGCGGCGGGCCGGCGAAGCCGTGGCGGTGATCGAGCTCGCGCGGGTGACCGCGGGGTGACGTCCGCGGCGCGGATCACGTTCCGGTTGACAGTCGGGGCGAACCAAATTAGAACATCTGCGCAACCCTCCGCGCCGACCCGTGGTCCGGGAGAACGCCGGGTGCTCACCCAGCGCCAGCTCCAGCTCTTGCGCTTCATCCACGCCTACATGCAGGAGCACGGCGTGCCCCCCTCCTTCGAGGAGATGCGGCACGCGCTGGGACTGCGGTCCAAGTCCGGCGTCCACCGGCTCATCTCCGGCCTCGAGGAGCGCGGCTACATCCGGCGGCTGCCCTATCGCGCCCGGGCGCTGGAGGTGGTGCGCCCGCCCCTCGAGGCGGCGCGGGAGGAGGCCGGCGAAGAGGGGCGGGGCGCGATCCCGCTGCCGGCCGCCCGTAACGTGGTGCGCGGCCTCTTCCGCAGCCGCCGGCCGCTCACCGGCGTCCGCGACACCACCCGCCTGCCCCTCTACGGCCGCATCGCCGCCGGCACCCCCATCGAGGCGCTGGCCGACGGCGGCACCGTGGTCGAGGTGCCGGGGATGCTCCTGGGCGACGGCGAGCACTACGTGCTGCAGGTGGTGGGCGATTCCATGGTGGAGGCCGGCATCCTCGACGGGGACTATGTGGTGGTGCGCCGCTGCGAGACCGCCGAGAACGGCGACATCGTGGTGGCGCTCATCGAGGAGCGCGAGGTCACCCTCAAGCGGCTGCGCCGCCGCGGCGCCTCCATCGCCCTCGAGGCCGCCAATCCCGCCTACGAGACCCGCATCTTCGGCCCCCATCAGGTCCGCATCCAGGGCAAGGTGGTGGGCCTGCTGCGCCGCTACTGAGACATCTGCATCTCCGGCCGGCCGCGGAGGATGGCCGGCGGACCGTCGGCCCGGATCGGGCGATTCCCCTCCGGGCTCCCGGGCGCGGCGGGACCGGGCGGCGCCCCGCGGAACGAGGAACCCCGCCGGTGGTGGGGCGTGGGGCCTCCGCTCGCGCTCACGTGCGCGGGACGGGGGCGGCCGGCTCCGGATCGTGCGGGCCCAGCAGGCGATCCGGCCGGTCGGAGAAGACGGCCCGCACGCCGTGGGCGAACAGGGCGTCGGCCTCGGCCGGATCGTCCACCGTGAACACCCGCACCGTCACTCCCGCCGCCCGCAAGGCGGCGAGGCGCGCCCCATCCAGCCAGCGCACGTTGAGATGGAGGGCGGCGAGCCCCAGCGCCGCCACGTCCTCGCGCCAGCGGCGCGGCAGCGGATGGGCGTTGAGGGCGCGCGGTCGCGCCGGCAGCATCCGGGCGAGGTGGGCGAGGACGGTGCGGCAGAAGCTGGAGACCAGCGCCGGCAGGGCGCGCATCTCCGGGGCCGAGAGCGCCCCGGCCACCGCCGCCGCCACCTGCGCCTCGCGTCCGGGGGCCGGCTTGATCTCCACCACCGGCGCCAGCGCCAGCTCGCGGCAGACGGCGAGGGCCTGCGCCAGGGTCGGGACCGGTGCCGGTGCACCGTGTTCGGCGTCCAGCCGTGCCAGTTCGTCCCGGGTGAAGCGGCCGATGGGCGGCCGGCTGCCGTCGGCGAGGCGCAGTCGCCGGTCGTGGCCGAGCACCGGCGTGCCGTCGGCGGCGAGGCGGACGTCGAACTCCACCGCCCGCACGCCCGCCGCCCTTGCCCGCCGGAGGCCGTCGAGGCTGTTCTCGGGTGCGAGACCGGCCGCACCGCGGTGGCCGATCACCCGGACCGTCTCCCAGAAGTCCGCGTCCGCGCCGCCCGCCGTCACCGCCGCCTCCCCGCATTGGGTCGCCGCCCGGCCCGTCTATATGGCGCACCGGAACCGGAGTTCCCGCATCCCGTGAGCCCGGCCGAACCGCCCGCCTCCACCCCTGCCCCCGCGGCGCCGCCGCTGGAGACGGTGGCGACGGTGGAGCGCGTGCTGGGCACCGATGGCGACGGCCACACCCTGCTGCGGGTGCGCCTCGCCGACGGCCGCCGTATCGCCGCCCTCGGCGATCTCGCGGCGCTCCGCGAGGGCGAGACCGTGCGTCTCGCCGGCCGGCTGGAGCGGCATCCCGCCTGGGGCGCACGGCTGCGGGTGACCCGCGTCGAGCGCGTCGGCCCGGATGCCCGGGCGCGGGCCGCGGCCTTCCTGCGATCCGGCGCGGTGAGGGGGCTCGGCGAGCGCCTGGCGGCGCGCATCGAGGCCCACTTCGGCGACACGCTGGTGGACGTCCTCGACCGGGAGCCGGCCCGTCTCGCCGAGGTGCGCGGCATCGGCCGGCGGCTCGCCGCCCGCATCACCGAGGCCTGGCGGCGCCACGGGCGGCGGGAGGAGCTGCAGGCCCTGCTCCGCGCCCACGGCATCGGCCCCGCCCGCGCCGCCCGCATCCTCGCCCGCTACGGCGACGACGCCCTCGCCCGCATCGCCCGCGATCCCTGGTGTCTCGCCCGCGAGGTGGGCGGCGTGGGATTCCGCACCGCCGATGCCCTCGCCCGCCGGCTCGGCCTCGCCGTCGACGCCGGGGTGCGCCTCGTCGCCGGAGTGGAGGAGGTGCTGCGGCGGGAGGCGGAGGAGGGCCACGCGGCGACGCCGCGGGCGCGGGTGGAGGCGGTGGTGGCGCGGCTGCTGGCGGTGCCGGCGGCGGCGGCGGCGCGGGCGGTGGCGGAGGCGGTGGCGGCGGGCCGGGCGGTGCTGCGCCGCTCTGACGGCGAGACGTGGCTGCTGGCGCCGGAGCTGGAGCGGGCGGAGGAGAGCGTCGCGCGCGCGGTGGCGCGGCTCCGTGGCGGACCGCCGCCGTGGCACGATCGTCCCCTCGCCGATCCGCCCGGCGACTTCACCCCCTCGTCGAGCCAGCGCGCGGCGCTGGCGCTGCTGCTGGATCATCGCTTCGCCATCCTCACGGGCGGGCCCGGCACCGGCAAGACCACGCTGGTGCGGGCCCTGCTGGCCCGCCTCGCCGACAGCGGACTGCGCGTCGCCCTGGCCGCCCCCACCGGTCGTGCCGCCCGTCGCCTCGCCGACAGCACCGGCCGCGAGGCCACCACCCTCCACCGGCTGCTGGAGGCCGAGCCCGGCCGCGGCTTCCGGCGCCACGCCGGTCACCGGCTCGCCCTCGACCTGCTGGTGGTGGACGAGGCCTCCATGATCGACCTGCCCCTGATGGCGGCGTTGCTGGAGGCGCTGCCGGAGAGGGCGGCGCTGCTGCTGGTGGGCGACGCCGATCAGTTGCCGCCGGTGGGCCCGGGTGAGCCCTTCGCGGCGCTGGTGGCGAGCGGACAGGTGCCGGTGGCGCGGCTCGACGAGATCTTCCGCCAGGCGGAGGGCGGTGATCTGGTGCGGGCGGCCCACGCGGTCGCCCGCGGCACCGCGCCCCGCTTCTCCGAGAGCGGCGAGGGGGGCGAGGTGTTCGGCATCCGCATCCGTTCGCCGGAGGACGCCCGCGCCAAGCTGGTGGAACTGGTCACCCGCCGCATCCCCGAGCGCTTCGGCCTCGATCCCCGCCGCGACATCCAGGTGCTGGTGCCGGTCCATCGCGATCCGCTGGGCACCCGCGGCCTCAACCGTCTGCTGCAGGAGGTGCTCAACCCGGATCCCGTGGCCGCCCTCGACCACCGCGGTTTCCGCTTCGGCGTGGGCGACCGGGTGATGCAGACGGAGAACGATCACGAACGCGAGGTCTACAACGGCGACGTCGGCCGGGTGGTGGCGGTGGACCGGCGTCGGCGCGCGCTGGAGGTGGACGTGGACGGCCGCCGCCTGATCTACGCCGGCGAGGAGCTGGACCGGCTGGTGCCGGCCTGGGCCATCACCGTCCACAAGGCCCAGGGCAGCGAGTATCCGGCGGTGGTGCTGGTGCTGGCCCGCTGCCACGGTCGCATGTTGGAGCGGCGCCTGCTCTACACCGCCCTCACCCGCGCCGAGCGGCTCGCCGTGCTGCTGACGGAGCCGGGGGCGCTCGCGCGGGCGGTACGCCACACGGCGGGGCGGCGCCGTTCGCTGCTGGAGGCGCGGCTCGTGGGACGACCGGTGGAGGAGGTGACGGCGACATGAACGGATTCCGGGCACGGCTGGGACTGGCCCGCGAACTGCTGCGGGAGGCGGGGGCACGGGCGCGCCGCATGGCCGGCCGACGGGCGGAGCTGGCCGTTGCCCGCAAGGGACCGCAGGACTTCGTCACCGCCCTCGACCGCGAGATCGAGGCGCTGGTCCGCGGCGAACTGGCCCGCGCCTTTCCCGACGACGCCTTCCTCGGCGAGGAGGAAGGGGGCCGCGCCGCCGGCCGGGCCTGGATCCTCGATCCCATCGACGGCACCGCCAACTTCCTGCGGGGCATCCCCTACTGGTCCATCACCCTGGCGCTGGTGGAGGCGGGGCGGCCGGTGGCGGGTTGGGTCTACGATCCGCTCCACGACGAGCTGTTCGAGGCACGGGCCGGCGAGGGCGCCTTCCGCGACGGCACGCCCATCCGCACCTCCGCGGCCACGGTCCCCGGCGAGGCCTGCATCGGCCTCTCCCACACCTTCCGGGTGCCGAAGACGGCCTATCTCGCCCTGCTGGAAGGGCTGCTGGATGCCGGCTTCGACCATCGCCGGCCGGGCTCGGCCGCCCTCGCCCTCGCGTACGTGGCGGACGGGCGACTGGAGGGCACCGTGTTCCTCTCCGCCAACGTGTGGGACGTGCTGGGCGGCATGCTGCTGGTCCGGGAAGCCGGCGGCGTCACCACGCCCTTCGACGCCTTCGGGCCCGAGCCGGCACCGGCGCCGGTGTTCGCCGCCGCACCGGCCATCGCGCCCGTCCTCGAGGCGGTGGTGGTCCGGGCCTGCGCCGCGGGCGGTCTTCAGATGACGAAGTCGTAGGACCGCCGCGCCTCGCTCTCGATGCCGGCCTCCTCCGCCTGCCGGCAGAGGTCCTCCACGGTGACGGCATCGAGGCGGGTCAGGAGGTCGCGCGCCACCTCCGTCCAGAAGGGCAGCATCACCCGCCGTCCCAGTTCGGAGGCGGAGGTCAGATCGGCGGGATCCTCGCGGTCGAGACCGGCGAGGGTCCGGACGATCTCCCCCACGGTGATGCGCCGGCGCTCGCGGGCGAGGCGGTAGCCGCCGCGGGGTCCGCGCACGCCGCGCAGGATGCCGCCACGCACCAGCTGCTGCATGACCTGTTCCAGATAGCGCCGGGGCAGGCCCATGCGCTCGGCGATGTCGCGGCTCTGCACCGGATTGGCGCCGCCGTGATGGGCGATGTGGAGGACGGCCTCGACGGCGAGGGCGATCTTCCTGGACGGTCGCAGCATCTCCTCCCTCACGGTGATGGTGGATCGGTCGGGGTCGTGAATCCGGTGGAACCGAAACCGCCGGCACCGCGCGCGGTCTCGGCGGGATCCAGCGCCGTTTCCACGAGCCGCACCCGGGCGACGGGGCAGATCACCAGCTGGGCGATGCGCAGCCCGCGGCGGACGGTGAAGGGTTCCGGCCCGAGATTGACCAGCAGCACCCGCAGCTCGCCGCGATAGTCGCAGTCGACGGTGCCGGGGGCGTTGAGGACGGTGACGCCGTGGCGGAGGGCGAGACCCGAGCGTGGCCGCACCTGACCCTCGAAGCCTTCGGGGATGGCGAGGCGCAGGCCGGTGGGGACCGCCGCCCAGCGGCCGGGCGCCAGCATCAGCGGCCGATCCGCCGGTACCGCCGCCACGAGGTCGAGGCCGACGGCCCCGGGCGTGGCGTAGGCGGGGAGCGGCAGATCGCGGCCGTGGGACAGCCGTTCGACGCGCACCACCAGCCTCATGCCGCCGTCCCCAGCCGCGCCGCCACCAGCTCCGCCACCCGCCGCGCCACCTCGCGCTTGTCCAGCTCCGGCCAGGGTTCCACCGTCCCGTCCGGCGCCACCACCAGGATGCGGTTGCGGGGTCCGCCGAGGACGCCGCTCGCGGGGCCCACCTCGTTGGCGAGGACGAGATCGCAGCCCTTGCGGGTGAGCTTGGCGCGGGCGTGCTCCACCACCCGCTCCGTCTCGGCGGCGAAGCCGATCACCAGCCGGGGGCGGTCGGTGCCGCGGGCGGCGAGGGTGGCGAGGATGTCCGGATTCTCCTCCAGCTCCAGCACCGGCGGCGGTGCGCCCGGCCGCTTCTTGAGCTTGTCCTTGGCGATCCGGGCCGGCCGCCAGTCGGCGACGGCGGCGGCGCAGACGGCCACCTCCACGGGGAGGGCGGCGAGACAGGCCTCCAGCATCTCCCGCGCCGTCTCCACGTGGACCGTCCGCACCCCGGGCGGATCCGGCAGACACACCGGGCCCGTCACCAGCACCACCTCGGCCCCGGCCCGCGCCAGCGCCTCGGCGATGGCGTGGCCCTGGCGGCCGGAGCTGCGGTTGGAGAGGAAGCGGACGGGATCGAGGGGCTCGCGGGTGGGACCGCTGGTGACCAGCGCCCGGACGCCCGCGAGCGGGCGGCGGCCATCCTCCAGCAGCGCCTCGATGGCGGCGAGGATGGTGGCGGGCTCGGCCATGCGCCCCACCCCCTCCTCGCCGCAGGCCATGTCCCCCGGCTCCGGGCCCACCAGATGGATGCCGTCGGCCCTGAGCCGCGCCACGTTGCGGCGGGTGGCGGGATGGGCCCACATGCGCGGGTTCATGGCCGGCGCCACCAGCACCGGCCGGTCGGTGGCCAGCAGCAGGGTGGAGGCGAGATCGTCGGCGTGACCGTTCGCCATCTTGGCGAGGAAGTCCGCGCTGGCGGGGGCCACCACCACCAGGTCCGCCTCGCGGGCGAGGCGGATGTGGCCCATCTCCGCCTCCTCGGTGAGGGAGAACAGCTCGCGGTGGACGGGGTGGCCGGAGAGGGCGGCGAGGGCGAGGGGGGTGACGAACCGCTCGGCGGCACGGGTGGTGACGCAGCGGAAGCGGAGGCCCCGCTCGCGGCCGCGGCGGATCAGCTCCAGACACTTGTAGGCGGCGATGCCGCCCGTGACGATGAGGAGGATGCGTCTCTCCGGCACCGACATGGCCCGCTTTTCACGTGCCGAGTATGGAGTTTCCTCAGCCGAGCGCAAGCCCGAGGGCGATTCCCAACAGCACCCACGGCCAGGGCGAGCGCAGCCAGGGCGGGGCGGCCGGGGCCGCCGCCTCCGCCTCCAGCCGGGCGAGGACGCGCTCGCCGCGGGTGAGCAGCGCCGGCAGCCGCCGCAGCGCCTCCGCGCCCTCGCCCAGGGCCCGGCGCAGCTCCGCCTCCGGCCCCAGATTCTCCCGCATCCAGTCGGCCACCAACGGTTCGGCCAGCGCCCACAGATTGACCTCGGGGTCGAGGGCGCGGCCGACGCCCTCGGCCGTCACCATGGTCTTCTGCAGGAGCAGCAGATGGGGCTGGGTCTCCATCTCGAATTCGCGGGCCATGGACAGCACCTGGCCGAGGAGGCGGCCGAAGGAGATCTCGGCCAGCGGCCGACCGCGGATGGGCTCGCCGATGGCACGGCAGGCCTGGGTGAAGGCCTCGCGGTGGCGCTCGTCCACGAGGAAGCCGGTGGCGTAGAAGACGTCCGCCACCGCCGCATAGTCCCCCTGCAGGAAGCCGGTGAGCATGCGGGCGAGCTGGACGCGGGTGTCGAAGTCGAGCCGCCCCATGATCCCGAAGTCGAGGGCGACGATGTCGCCGCGGGCGTCCACCAGCATGTTGCCCGGGTGCATGTCGCCGTGGAAGAAGCCGTCGCGGAAGATCTGGGTGAAGAGCACCCGCGCCGCCCGTTCCATCAGCACCCGCGGGTCGAAACCGGCCTCCAGCAGCGCCCGACGGTCGGTGAGCGGCAGCCCCTCCACCCACTCCAGGGTCAGCACGCGGCGGGCGGTGCGCTCCCAGTCCACCGCCGGCACCCGGAAGCCCTCCTGATCGGCGTTGTTGCGGGCGAACTCCGCCGCCGCCGCCGCCTCCAGCCGCAGGTCCAGCTCGCGGCGGGTGGTCTCGGCGAAGATCTCCACCGCCTCCCGCGGGCGCAGCCGCCGCAGCGGCGGATGCAGGCGTTCGGCCGTCTCCGCCAGCCAGAGGAAGAAGGCGATGTCGCGCTCCATGGCCCGCTCGATGCCCGGCCGCAGCACCTTGACGGCGACGGTGCGGCCGTCGGTGGTGACGGCCCGATGCACCTGGGCGATGGAGGCGGCCGCCACCGGCTCCGGTGCGAAATCGGTGAACAGCGCGGCGAGGGGACGTTCCAGCTCGGCCTCGATGGTGCGCACTGCCTCCCGCCCCGGGAAGGGGGGCAGGCGGTCCTGCAGGAGGGCGAGATCGGCGGCCACCTCCTCGCCCAGGAGATCGACGCGGGTGGAGAGACTCTGGCCCAGCTTGACGAAACTGGGACCGGCCTCCTGGAAGGCGCGGGCGAGGCGCTGACCCGGCCGGCCCGGGGCGTCGCGGCGGGCGAGACGGCGGGCGAGACGGTGGAGGGGGCGGGTTTGCGGCAGCAGGTCGAGGGGAAAGAGGGCGTCGTGACGGGCGAACACCCGGGCGGTGGCGACGAGCCGCCGGCCGTGACGGAGATGGCGCAGCATCGTCCCTCAGAGCCGCCAGGCCGAATGGATGGCGGCGATGCCGCCCGAGAGGTTGCGGAAGCGCACCCGGGCGAGACCCGCCTCTTCGATCAGCCGGGCGAAGGCGTGCTGGTCGGGAAAGCGGCGGATGCTCTCGGCCAGATAGCGGTAGCTGGCGGCATCCCCCAGCACCAGCCGCCCGAGCCGCGGCAGCACGTGGAAGGCATAGCGCTCGTAGAGCCGGTCCAGCCACGGCAGCACCACCCGCGAGAACTCGAGGCAGAGGAAGCGGCCGCCGGGGCGCAGCACGCGCCGGATCTCGGCCAGGGCCCGGTCGATGCGGGTGACGTTGCGGATGCCGAAGGCGATGGTGACGGCGTCGAACCTCCGGTCGGCAAAGGGCAGGGCCTCGGCGTCGGCGGCGATGAAGACGAGTTCGCCCAGCCAGCCGCGGTCCAGCGCCCGATCGCGCCCCACCTCCAGCATGGCGGGACTGATGTCGGCCAGCACCACCCCGGCGCGACCGTCGGTGCGCTCGAGGATGCGGAAGGCCACGTCGCCGGTGCCACCGGCGAGGTCCAGCACCCGCATCCCCGAGCGCGGCACCAGCCAGTCCACGAGGGCGTCCTTCCACAGCCGGTGGACGCCGCCGCTCATGAGGTCGTTCATGAGATCGTAGCGCCCGGCGACGCGGGCGAAGACCTCGCCCACCAGCCGCGCCTTCTCCTCGGGATCCACCGGCCGCGCGCCGAAGGAGCGGGCGAGTTCCGCCGCCAGCCGCGCCGCCTCCTCCCGGCTCTCCTCCCGCGCCATCGCCCCTCTTCCACCTCCACCCGTCCGGTTCTAGGGTGGCGGCGGGTGGGGGACAAGCACGGCCCGTGCCGGAACTCCCGGAGGTCGAGACCACGCGGCGGGCGCTGGCGCGGCGGCTCCGCCACGCCCGCATCGAGGCGGTGGAGCTGCGCCGGCGCGACCTGCGCACGCCGGTACCGGCGGATCTGCCGGCGCGGCTCGCCGGAAGGCGGCTCGTGGCCTTCGGCCGCCGCGGCAAGTATCTGCTGCTGGTCACCGACGGGCCGGAGGTGCTGCTGGTCCACCTCGGCATGTCGGGACGGCTGGTGCTGGACGGGCCGCCGCGGCCGCACACCCATCTGCGCCTGCGGTTCTCCGGCGGCGCGGTCCTGGACTATGTGGACCCGCGCCGCTTCGGGACGGTGGACCTGGTGCCGCGACGGGATCTCCTCCGCGATCCGCGCCTCGCCGTGCTGGGGCCCGAACCGCTCGCGCCCGGTTTCGACGCCACGGGGCTGGGGCGGGCGCTCGTGGGGCGCCGCGCCGCCATCCGTGACGTGCTGCTGGATCAGCGGGTGGTGGCCGGTCTCGGCAACATCTACGTGTGCGAGGCGCTGTTCGCGGCCCGCATCCACCCCTTCGCGCCGGCGGCGACGCTGGGGCCGCGCACGCGGGCGCGGCTGGTCGCGGCGATCCGGAAGGTGCTGGAGGAGGCCATTGGCGCCGGCGGCTCGACGCTGCGCGACTATGTCGCGGCCGACGGCCGCCTCGGCAGGTTCCAGAACGCCTTCCGGGTCTACGGGCGGGCGGGCGCGCCCTGTCCGCGCTGCGGCGGCGCGGTGGTGCGGGAGGCGCGGGGCGGACGTTCCAGCTTCTTCTGTCCGCGCTGCCAGCGGCGGCGGCGGGTGTTCCCCTGAGGAGACGGGGGCGCTATAGGGCCGGGCCGTCCGAGGACGGCGGCCGGCGGGCGGATCCGTCCGGAGGACGAGGGAACGGAGGTAGCGATGGCCTACGAGACCATTCTGGTCGATCGTCGCGGTGCCGTCGGCATCGTGACGCTCAATCGCCCCAAACAGCTCAATGCCCTGAACGGCCAGCTCATCCGCGAGCTCAACCGGGCGCTGGACGAGTTCGAGGCCGACGACGCCATCGCGGTGGTGATCGTCACCGGCAGCGAGAGGGCCTTCGCCGCCGGCGCCGACATCAAGGAGATGATGGAGCTGGACTTCATGGGCGCGTTCCGCAGCGACTTCATCGCGCCCTGGCAGCGGGTGGCCGATCGGCGCAAGCCGCTGATCGCCGCGGTGGCGGGCTATGCGCTGGGCGGCGGCTGCGAGCTCGCCATGATGTGCGACATCGTCATCGCCGCCGAGAACGCCCGCTTCGGCCAGCCGGAGATCAACCTCGGCACCATTCCCGGTGCCGGCGGCACCCAGCGTCTCACCCGGGCGGTGGGCAAGGCCAAGGCCATGGAGATGATCCTCACCGGCCGCATGATGACCGCCGAGGAGGCGGAACGCTCCAATCTGGTGGCGCGGGTGGTGCCCACCGAGAAGCTGATGGAGGAGGCGCTGAAACTGGCCGAGGAGATCGCCGCCAAGTCGCAGCCGGCGGTGCAGATGGCCAAGGAGGCGGTGAACCGGGCCTACGAGACCACGCTGGCCGAGGGACTGCGCTTCGAGCGGCGGCTGTTCTACGCCACCTTCGCCACCGAGGACCGCCGCGAGGGGATGGTGGCCTTCGCCGAGAAGCGCAAGCCGGACTTCAAAAACCGCTGAGCCGCACTAGATCGCGGGATCGCCCCGCCCGTCGGCGGCGGGGCGTCGTCGCGTGGAGCCAACCGGAAGAGGGGATCCGTGGCACACTCCCTGTCCGCGAAGAAGCGCGTCCGGCAGATCGCGAGACGGACGCTCCGCAACAAGTCCCGCAGGAGCCGCATCCGCACCTTCGTGCGCAAGGTGGAGGAGGCCATCGCCCGCGGCGACCACGAGGCGGCGCGGGAGGCCTTCGTGAAGGCCGAGTCCGAGCTGCGGCGGGGCGTCACCAAGGGCGTCCTCCACATCAACACCGCCGCCCGCAAGATCTCGCGCCTCGCCCGGCGGGTGAAGGCCCTCGAGGAGGCCGCGGCCCAGCCGGCGGGTTGAGCGGGACGTCCGGGCCGCGACGCGGGGGCCGCCCCTGTGCGGCCCTCGTCGTGTCGGGGCTCCCCGGTTGGCGTGCAATTCAACCGAAGGGCGAAAGCGGGCGTTCGCGGTTCGATCCCCTTGCCCGCCACGGGGCCGCCGATTAGCCTTCGCCGGTGCCGGAACGGGACGAGGGGATCGAGGAAAGTGGCCGGATCCGTGACACTTTCGCGTGCGCCGGCGGGCCGGGGAGCGGACAACGATCCGCGTGCGGGGACGGCACCGCCGTGGTAGAGTGAGGGGCGGAGGGGAGGAGCCCGCAGGGGATCCCCCGGCGACCGTTCGACACATGGACTCGGGACCAGGGCTCCGGCCCCCGTGGGGCCGGACGGGAGGGCGCATCGTCGCCAGTACGGAGGACGCGCCGGTGTATGCCGAGGCAGGGATGGTGCCGCCGTCGAGCCGACTGCACGAACAGTGGGAGCGCGTGCGCGAGGCGTTGCGTGCCGAGTTCGGCGAGACGGCCTTCCGCACCTGGCTGCGACCGCTGGAGGTGGAGGGGGTGGAGGGCGACAAGCTGGTGCTGGCCGTGCCCACCCAGTTCATGCGGGACTGGATCGTCTCCCACTATGCCGATCGCATCCGCTCCCTGTGGGCGGAGGTGAACCCGGCAGTGCGCTCCATCGCCCTCACCGTCCGTCCCCCGCGCCCGCGCGGCGGCCCCGCGACCGCGGTGTCGGCGCGCCCTACGGCCGGGACCGCACCGGCGCCGGTGCCCGCGGCCGGGGAGGCGCGGGAGGACGAGCTGGAGGAGCTGGGCGCGCGCCTCGATCCCCGCTTCACCTTCGAGACCTTCGTGGTGGGCAAGCCCAACGAGTTCGCCTTCGCCGCCGCCGAGCGGGTGGCCATGTCCGACGCGCCCCCCTTCAACCCGCTGTTCCTCTACGGCGGGGTGGGGCTGGGCAAGACCCACCTGATGCACGCCATCGGCTGGCGCATCCGCCAGCGGGCGCCGCACCGGCGGGTGATCTATCTGTCGGCGGAGAAGTTCATGTACCAGTTCGTCCGGGCGCTGCGGGCGAAGGAGACCATGCAGTTCAAGGAGCTGTTCCGCTCCGTCGACGTGCTGATGGTGGACGACGTCCAGTTCATCAGCGGCAAGGACAGCACCCAGGAGGAGTTCTTCCACACCTTCAACGCCCTGATCGAGCGGGGCCGTCAGATCGTCATCTCCGCCGACCGCAGTCCCGCCGACCTCTCCGGTCTCGAGGAGCGGATCCGCTCGCGTCTCTCCTGGGGACTGGTGGCGGACATCCATCCCACCACCTACGAGCTCCGCCTCGGCATCCTCGAGGCCAAGGCCGAGCAGATGGGGGTGGCGGTGCCGCGCGAGGTGATGGAGTTCCTGGCGGCCAAGATCACCAGCAACGTGCGCGAGCTGGAGGGCGCCCTCAACCGCCTGGTCCACGCCTCCCGGTTCAGCGGCCGTCCCATGACGGTGAAGATGTGCCAGGAGGTGCTGCAGGACCTCCTGCGTGCCAGCGAACGCCGCATCACCATCGACGAGATCCAGCGGGCCGTGGTGGAGCATTACGGCCTCAAGATGAGCGACATGGCCTCGGCGCGCCGCTCGCGCTCGGTGGCACGGCCGCGCCAGGTGGCCATGTACCTCTGCAAGCAGCTCACCACCCGTTCGCTGCCGGAGATCGGCCGCCGGTTCGGCGGGCGCGACCACACCACGGTGATGCACGCCGTCCGCACCATCGAGCGGCTGCGGGCGGAGGACCCCCAGATCCGCGAGGATCTGGAGGTGCTGATGCGGCGGCTGCAGGGCTGAGGGGCCGGCGCGACCATTCCCCCTTCGACGGACGGCGCCAATTCTGCTAGCGTGCGCGCCCCGACGGGGAGCGTCGGGGCCCGCGGCCGCCGCGGGCGGCAGCGCAACCTGGCGACAGAGGGCAACCGATGAGGCTCCGGATCGAGCGCGGCGCACTGCTCAAGTCCCTCTCCCACGTCCAGAACGTCGTCGAGCGGCGCACCACCATCCCCATTCTCGCCCACGTGCGACTGGATGCGGGCGAGGGCGAGCTCGCCCTCACCGCCACCGATCTCGACCTCGCCCTCGCCATCCGCGATGCCGCCGAAGTGCTCCGCGCCGGCGCCACCACCGCGCCGGCCCATCTCCTCTTCGAGCTGGTGCGCAAGCTGCCCGAGGGGGCGACCGTCGAACTGGAGCAGGAGCCGGGCGGCGGCATGCTGGCGGTCCGCACCGGCCGCTTCACCTCCGAACTGCCCACCCTGCCGGTGGAGGAGTTCCCGGCGCTGGGCGAGGAGGCCTTCGACGTCACCTTCGCCATCCCCGCCGGCGATCTCGCCCGCGCCATCGACAAGGTGCGCTTCGCCATCTCCACCGAGGAGACCCGCTACTATCTGAACGGCATCCACTTCCATCCGCTGCTGGAGGGCGCGGCGAGCGTGCTGCGCGCCGTCGCCACCGACGGCCATCGCCTCGCCCGGGTGGAGGTGCCCCTGCCCGAGGGCGCCCGCGCCATGCCCGGCATCATCGTGCCGCGCAAGGCGGTGGCGGAGATGCGCAAGCTGCTGGAGGAGTGCGAGGAGGAGGTGACCATCGCCGTCTCCCCCAGCCGCATCCGTCTGGACGCCGACGGCCGCGTGCTGATCTCGCGCCTGATCGATGGCCAGTTCCCCGACTACGAACGGGTCATCCCGAAGCAGAACGACAAGATCGCCCATCTCGCCACCGAGGATTTCGCCCGCGCCGTGGATCGCGTCAGTACCATCGCCACGGAACGACTGCGGGCGGTCAAGCTGGCCTTCTCGTCGTCGACGGTGATCGTCTCGGCGGTCAGTGCCGAGAGCGGGCGGGCCAGCGAGGAGGTGGACGTCGAATACGAGGGCGAGCCGCTGGAAATCGGCTTCAACGCGCGCTACATTCTGGACATCCTCGGCGAGATCGAGGGCGAGCAGGCCCGCATGGAGATGACCATGGCCGCGGCGCCCGTGCTCGTCCGCGATCCCGGGGATCCGAGCGTCCTGTACGTGCTCATGCCGATGCGGGTTTGATGGCGACCGCGTTCGACCACGCCGCCGGCTCGGCATCGGACCGTCGCACCCTCGCCGTCCACCGTCTCGAACTCGGGCAGTTCCGCAACTATCGACGCCTCGTCCTCGAGACGGACGACCGGCCGGTGGTGCTGTTCGGCCCCAACGGTGCCGGCAAGACCAATCTGCTGGAGGCCCTCTCGCTGCTGGCCCCCGGCCGCGGCCTGCGGGGCGCGCGCCTGGCCGAGATGGACCGGCGCGACGGCGGACCCTTCCGCATCGCCGCCCGCCTCGCGGGCCCCGCCGGTCCGGTGGAGATCCGCATCCGCCACCGGCCGGAGGAGGGGCGCCGGCGCATCGAGCTGGACGGACGGGGGCTGGCGGGCTCCGCCGAACTGGCCGACGTGGTGACGGCGGTGTGGCTGACGCCGGCCATGGACCGCCTGTTCCTGGAGGGACCGGCGGCGCGGCGGCGGCTGCTGGACCGGCTCACCCTCGCCGTGGATCCCGGCCACGGCCGGCGGGTGGCGGCCTTCGAACGGGCGCTCCGGGAACGGCTGCGCCTGCTCACGGGACCGCGCGCGGATCCGGCCTGGCTCGCCGTGCTGGAGCGGCGCATCGCCGCCCTCGCCGTCGCCATCCTCGCCGCCCGCCGCCAGGTGGTGGCGGGGCTCGCCGGCGAGCTGGCGCGGCCGGTCATGGGCTTTCCCGCCCTCGCCCTCAAGGTGAGGGGGGAGCTGGAGGCGGAGGTGGCGGGGCTGTCGGCCCTGGCCGCGGAGGAGCACTATGCCGCCCGCCTCGGCGCGCTGCGCCGGCGCGACGCCGAGCTGGGGCGCACCACCCTCGGCCCCCATCGCAGCGACCTGCTGGTGCGGGCCGGCGACAGCGGCGAACCGGCCGCCCGTTGCTCCAGCGGCCGCCAGAAGGCCATGCTCTGCGCCCTGCTGCTGGCCCAGATCCGCCTCGCCCGGGCCTGGCGCGGCCAGCTCCCCCTGGTGCTGCTGGACGAGCCCATGACCCACCTCGACGCCGACCGCCGCCGCGCGCTGGCGGAGGCGGTGGTGGCGCTGGGCTGTCAGGCCTGGTTCACCGGGACCGACCGCGAGGCCTTCGCCCCGCTCGCCGGCCGGGCCCGGTTCCTGCACGTGGACGGAGCGAGACTGGACGAGACATGAACGACATCCGTACGGAGACCGACGGCGGGCGCTACGACGCCACCGCCATCCAGGTGCTGGAGGGACTGGAGGCGGTGCGCCGCCGCCCGGGCATGTACATCGGAGACACCGACGACGGCTCCGGCCTCCACCACATGGTGTTCGAGGTGGTGGACAACGCCATCGACGAGGCCCTCGCCGGCCATGCCACGCGGGTGGAGGTGACGCTGGAGGAGGACGGCTCCGTCACCGTCACCGACGACGGCCGCGGCATTCCCGTGGACATCCACGAGGAATATGGCGTGCCGGCGGCCGAGCTGATCATGACCCGCCTCCATGCCGGCGGCAAGTTCGACCACAATGCCTACAAGGTCTCCGGCGGACTCCACGGCGTCGGCGTGTCGGTGGTGAACGCCCTCTCCGACTGGCTGGAGCTGCGCATCTGGCGCGACGGCTTCGAATGGTACATGCGCTTCGAGGACGGCGGGCGCGTGGTGGTCCCGCTGGAGCGGGTGGGTCCGGCCGGTGGCCGCCGCGGCACCCGGGTCTCCTTCCAGCCCTCCATCGAGGTCTTCTCCGACACCGAATTCAAACGCGAGGTGCTGGAACACCGCCTGCGGGAGCTGGCCTTCCTCAACGCCGGTGTGGAGATCGTGCTGCGCGACCTGCGCGGTGCGGAACCCTGGGCGCAGACCTTCCACTACGAGGGCGGGCTCGAGGCCTTCGTCCGCTTCCTCGACCGCGCCCGCGCGCCCCTCTTCCAGCCGCCCGTCGCCATCCGCGGCGAGCGCGACGGCATCTTCGTGGAATGCGCGCTGGAGTGGACGGACTCCTATCACGAGACGTGCCTCTGCTTCACCAACAACATCCCCCAGCGCGACGGCGGCGCCCATCTCCAGGGCTTCCGTGCGGCCCTCACCCGCACCGTCAACCGCTACGCCGAGGAGACGGGGCTCCTCAAACGCGCCAAGGTGCAGCTCTCCGGCGAGGACATGCGCGAGGGGCTCACCTGCGTGCTGGCGGTGAAGATGCCGGATCCCAAGTTCAGCTCCCAGACCAAGGAGAAACTGGTCTCCTCGGAGGTGACGCCGGTGGTGCAGGCCGTGGTCGCCGAGGGCCTCGCCCGCTGGTTCGAAGAACATCCGCAGGAGGCGCGGGCGGTGGTGGGCAAGGCGGTGGAGGCGGCCACCGCCCGCGAGGCCGCCCGCCGCGCCCGCGAACTCACCCGCCGCAAGAGCCCGCTCGATGTGGCCAATCTCCCCGGCAAGCTCGCCGACTGCCAGGAGCGGGATCCCCGCCGGGCGGAACTCTTCATCGTGGAGGGCGATTCGGCCGGCGGCTCGGCCAAGCAGGGGCGCGATCGCAGCTTCCAGGCGATCCTGCCCCTGCGCGGCAAGATCCTCAACGTGGAGCGGGCCCGCCTCGACCGGGTGCTGTCCAGTCAGGAGATCGGCACGCTGGTCACCGCCCTCGGCACCGGCGTGCGCGACGACTTCGATATCGACAAGCTGCGCTATCACCGCATCGTCATCATGACGGACGCCGACGTGGACGGCGCCCACATCCGCACGCTGCTGCTGACCTTCTTCTACCGTCACCTGCCGCAGATCATCGAGCGTGGCCATCTCTACATCGCCCAGCCGCCCCTCTACCGGGTCGTGCGCGGCAAGCGCGAACGGTATCTCAAGGACGACCGGGCGCTGGAGGCCTTTCTGCTGGAGGCGGCGCTGGAGGAGACGCGCCTCCGTCGCGGCGACGGTGACGAGCTCGCCGGGGACGGGCTGGCCGGACTGGTGGAGCGGGCCGCCCGCGGCCGACGGGTGGTGCGGCAGCTCGCCCGCCGGCTGCCGCCGGTGGTGGTGGAGGCGCTGGCCCTCGCCCACGCCTTCACCGAGCACCCCTTCGAAGTGGCGGCGGACGAGCGGGATCTGCCGCCGCGGGTGGAGGCGCGTCTGCGACGGCTCGATCCCGAGGGGAGGTGGACGGTCCGGGACGGCGACCGCACCCTCGTGCTGACCCGCCGGGCCGGCGAGCGCGAGGAGCGGTTCACGGTGGACGCCACCCTGCTGCGCAGCTCGGAGGGACGGCGGCTGGTGGAGCTGTTCCGGCCGTTCTCCGAAGAGTGGGAGACGGTGCTGCTCCACAAGGGCGAGGAGCGGCCGGTGCGGGGGCCGGTCCATCTGGTGGAGACGCTGCTGGAGTGGGGCCGGCGCGGCCTCACCATCCAGCGCTACAAGGGTCTCGGCGAGATGAACCCGGAACAGCTCTGGGAGACCACCCTCGATCCCGCCCGCCGGGTGCTGCTGAAGGTGGAGATCGCGCACGCCGACGAGGCCGACGAGCTCTTCTCCACCCTCATGGGCGACCGGGTGGAGCCGCGGCGCGAGTTCATCGAACAGCACGCCCTCGAGGTGACCAACCTCGACGTCTGAACGGCGACGGCCGCCCGCGGGGCGGCCGTTCCGTCCGGGACCGCGGTGCCGGTCAGTGGGAGAAGAGCACCGGCACCGTCATGTGTTCCATGATGTGCTGGGTGACGCCGCCGAAGACGATCTCCCGCAGCCGGGAGTGGCCGTAGCCGCCCATGACGAGGAGATCCGCACCCTCGTCGGCGGCCGCGGAGAGGATCACGTCGGGCACGTCCAGCCCGCCGCTCTCCATGTCCTTGACCTCCACCTCGATGCCGTGATGGGCGAGATGGGCGGCCATGTCGGCGCCGGCGATGGGCCCCACGCGTCCGCCCAGTTTCTCGGCGTCCACCGTCACCATCAGCACCCGTTCGGCATCCTCCAGCAGCGGCAGGGCGTCGTTGATGGCGCGGGCCGCCTCTCTCGAGCCGTCCCAGCAGCACATCACCACCCGCGGCGGCGAGCGGCGATGACCGATGTAGGGCACCACGATGGCCGGCCGGCCCGAGTGCATGAAGGCGGCCTCGGCCAGCAGGGCCTGGTCCACGCCCTCCTGTTCCGGATCCGGCTGACCCACCACCGCGAGATCGGCGTGCCGCGCGTGACGGGTGAAGATGGCGGGCAGGCGATCGACGGGCGCGATCTCGTGACGGAACTCCACCGGGCGGCCGAAACGGCCGGCGTGCCGATCGTAGCGGGCGATCAGCTCCCGCGCCTCCTCCTCGGCGCGGGCCCGCTGCTGGGCCAGCACGTCGGCGGGGATGTTCACGCCCACGGAGGCCGGAATGTAGGGTTCGGCCACCAGCAGCAGGGCGGTGAGGTGGGCGTCGTCGGCATCGGCCAGCGAGAGCGCGAAGTCGAACCGCGCGAGCGACGCCTCGCTGCGGTCGATCAGCACCAGCAGATCCTTGAGGGCCATCGTCCACCTCCTCCCCTGCGCGGGTCCGGGATCCCGCGCCTTAGATAGGAGGTGGAGACGGTCGGCGGAAGGTACGGAGCGGCGGGCGCCGGTGCGCGGATCGGGACCGCGGCGGCACGGCCACGGGGATCATTCAGAGGGTCGCGGCTCCGCCGTCGTCGGCGGCGGGATCCGGGGGCTCGACGGCCGCGCCGCCGTCGGCCGCCGGGACCACCCCACCCGGGGGTGGCGCGGCGGGCGGCTCCAACAGGCTGCGCTCCACCTCCTTCATGACGTCGCGCATCCAGGGTCGGCCGCTCGGCGCCACCAAGGCCAGAAGGGTGGGGCCGCGTCGCCATTCCAGCGCCACATAGCCCTCCGGCACGGTGCCGATGGCCTCCGCCTCCTCGCCCTGGACCACGCCCACCACCAGATAGACGGGAGCCCCCTCCGCGTCCTCGTACACCAGCCGCACGGCCGGCACGCGGGCACGCGGCAGCGTCGCCTCGGCCACCAGCCGCAGGCCGAAGGCCCGGAGATCGGGACGCTGGAAACGGACGGCGTCGGCGGCGTGCCCCGCCACGTCCCCGGCCGTCGCCACCGGCCGCCCGAGAGATGGCCGCGTCGTCTCCATCGTGCGCAGCAGCGCGCCGCTCGAGAGCAGCAGGGCCAGCACCGCGGCGACGGCGAGGCGGCGGGTCCGGCGATGACGGCGCAGCCGGTCCGCCACCGCCGCCACCAGCTCGGGATGGAAATCGACGGAATCGGCCATGGGGAGGGCGGTGCGCAGGCCGCCCAGACGCCGCCGCTGTTCGGCGTAGACGGCCGCCCGTGCCGCCACTGCGGGATCGCCGCGCACCAGCCGGTCGAGCCGGCGGCGCCGGGCACCGCGCAGCATCCCGTCGGCATAGGCGACGAGCGTGGCGTCGTCCACCGGGAAGGGCCGAGATGGTCCGCACTCGCTCACGGATCGTCCCTCCGCGTTCGTCCCACCACCCGCAGCCGCACCGGCGCGCCGCGGTGGGTGAGGCGGCGCAGGGCCTCGCGCCCGCGGGAGAGCCGCGACATCACCGTGCCGATGGGCACCCCCAGCACACGCGCCGCCTCCGCGTAGCTCATCCCCTCCATCCCCACGAGCAGCACCACTTCCCGCTGCTCCGCCGGGATCGTCGCCAGCGCCCGCACGAAATCCCGCCAGGCCAGACGGTCGAGCTGACCCGCGGGCACCGCCAGCCGGTCGACGATCTCGTCCACGTCCACCGCCATGCGGACATGGCGCCGCCTCCGCATCGCATCTATGAAGACATGGTGCAGGGTCGTAAATAGATATGACCTCACGTCCCGCACCCGGGTCCAGCTCCGTGTCCGTGCCAGCACACGGGCGAGAGCTTCCTGCACCAGATCGTCGGCGTCGTGGGCCTCGCCCACCAGCAGCAGCGCATAGCGGCGCAGGGCGGCGATATGGGCGATCATCTCCTGGTCGATTCCCGCGCGTGCGGGCGCCGCGGGGGACGGGCGCACGCGGGGCGTGGACGGGAAGGCGGCGTCGCGGATGCGCTTCGACGGCGGCTTCACCCTTCGTCTCCTCCCTCCGGCGGCCGATGGGACGGGCTGCGACCGGAGAGGGCCGCGCGGCCGATCCGGCGGCTGCACCCCACCGACGTGACGGCGGTCCCTCCTATTCCCGGTCGGGGGGAGCCTGCCGGGGTGCCGCCGGCGGGTCAACCGCGGCCGTGGCCGGAAGGTCACGCCGGCGGGACGGCCCTTGCCGCCGTCGCGTCGGATCTGCTAGCGCGCCGGGAGACCGGTGGAGGAGATGGCCATGATCCGCACCGTGCTCGCCGCCGTCGACGGTTCCGATCCGTCCACCCGGGCGGTGGAGCTCGCTGCCGACATCGCCGCCCGTTTCGATGCCCGGCTGCTCCTGTGCCACGTCATGGTCTTCCGTCCGCTGCCCGAGGCCCTCAGGCGCATGGCGGAAGTGGAGCATCTGGTGGAGCCGGAGACGCGGCGGGTGGTGCCCACCACCTGGATCGAACTGCCGCCGGAGCCCACCGAGGACATGCGGATCATCGCCGCCCTGGCCGAGAAGTTCCTCGCCGACGCCGAGAGCCGCGCCCGCGGACGGGGCGTGCGGCGGGTGGAGACGCGGGTGCGCGAGGGCGAGCCGGCCGAGGCCCTGCTGGAGGAGGCGGAGCGGGCGGGGGCGGATCTGCTCGCCTGTGGGACCCGCGGCCACGGCGAGCTGACGGCGCTGCTCCTGGGCAGCGTCTCCCACGAGCTGCTCCGGCTCGCCCCCTGTCCGGTGCTGGCGGTCAAATAGGGCCACCGCTGCCGGCGGCCATCGTGTCGCACCCGGCAGGGGGTTTACAACCGGAAGACGCGGGCCATATGCGCCGGCTCGTCCGGCCAAGGCAACGCGGCATGCCGCGGCTGCGGCCGACCGATCGGACTCGACTGCTCCGGGTTGGGAGGTCGGTATGGCTGAAGTCCTCGGCAGCGCCGCGGCGCTGCTCTCCCGCACGTCTCCCGATCTGCCGGTGGTGCTGATCCGCCCGCACGTGCTGCGGCGCCGGGCGCAGGGGGTGGTGGCGGCCTTTCCCGGCCGCGTGCTCTACGCGGTCAAGTGCAACGACGACGAACGGGTGCTGCGGGCCCTCCACGAGGGCGGCATCCGCGCCTTCGACGTGGCCTCCATCGGCGAGGTGCGCCGCATCCGCGCCCTCTTCGGCACCGACGTCGAGATCGCCTTCATGCATCCCGTGAAACCGGCCGCGGCGGTGGCCGAGGCCTATCACCGTCACGGCGTCCGCCGCTTCGCCCTCGACCACGTCTCGGAGCTGGAGAAGATCGTGGCCGTCACGGGCGGGGCCCGCGACCTCGAACTGGTGGTGCGGCTGGCGGTGGCCAACGACGGCGCGTTGCTGGCGCTTTCCGGCAAGTTCGGCGCCGAACCGGAGGAGGCGGTGGCGCTGCTGCGCCGGGCCCGGCCCCACGTCCGGCGCCTCGGCCTCACCTTCCACGTGGGCTCCCAGTGCCTGGATCCGGGGGCCTTCGCCCGCGCGATCCATCTCGCCGGCGAGGTGGCGGCGGCGGCCGGCGGCATCGAGCATCTGGACGTGGGCGGCGGCTTCCCCGCCCGCTATGTCGGCGACGAGCCGCCCTTCGAGGCCTTCGTGGCCGTCGTCCGCGAGGCGGTGGGGCACGGCATCGGCGCGGTGGATCTCGCCTGCGAGCCCGGGCGGCTGCTGGTGGCCGACGGCGTCTCGGTGCTGGTGCGGGTGGAGCAGCGGCGTGGCCGGCGTCTCTATCTCAACGACGGCATCTACGGCAGCCTCGCCGAGCTCAAGTGGCTGGGACCCCGCTTCCCGCTGGCCCGGGTGCGGCCCGAGGGCATCGACCGCCGGGCCGAGCTGGGCTACGATCTGTTCGGTCCCACCTGCGATTCGGTGGACAGCATGCCCGGTCCCCACTGGCTGCCGGCCGACGTGGCGGCGGGCGACTGGATCGAGGTGGGCATGGCCGGCGCCTACACTCGCACGCTGGCGACCCGCTTCAACGGCCTCGGCGAGGCGCGGGTGGTGGAGGTGGCGGACGAGCCCTGGTACCTGGTCGATCCGGCGCCACCGGTGACGACGGAGATGGCCGCCGCCTGAGCGCCGCGGGTTGATTTCGCCCCCCGGGGCCCCTAAACCGGGAGCGCCACCGTCCCCATCGTCTAGTGGTCAGGACACCAGCCTTTCAAGCTGGAAACGCGGGTTCGATTCCCGCTGGGGACGCCATCGTGCCCCGTGGGGGCCCTGTCCTCTCCGGGCCGGTGCGGCGGCCGGGATCCGTGGGGCCCGGTCCCGTGGGTCGGGGGCCATGAGACGGCCGGTCGTCCATCCCTACGAGAGCGTCGGACTGGATCGCGCCCCGGATCTACGCCGCGATGCCGGACGGCTCGTGGCGCTGGCCGCGGATCCCGCGAGCCGCTGGCTGGGACTGCGGGAGCTGGCGATCCCGGTGGTCGCCTGCAGAGACGGTCTCGGGCTCGCCCTCGGCCCGCGGCCCGCGGAGGCCGGGGAGCCCGAGGTCTTCCTCGGACTCGCGGGCGGGATCCCCGTCTTCGCCGTCCCCGTCAACGCCACGCCGCCGGGCGTGCGCCACTTGCCCCTCCGCGAGGTGGCGGTCCGCCTCACGGCCACGGAGCTGGGGCTGTGTGCCTGTGCCCGCGCGCTGCTCCACTGGCACGCCACCCACCGCCACTGCGGCCGCTGCGGCACCCTCACCCGGGTGGAGGAGGGTGGTCATCTCCGCCGATGTCCCGCCTGTGGCCTCGAGATCCATCCCCGCACCGATCCGGCGGTGATCGTCCTGGTCCACGACGGCGGTGACCGCTGTCTCCTGGGCCGCGCGCCACACTTTCCACCCGGACTCTATTCGACTCTCGCCGGTTTCGTGGAGCCGGGCGAGAGCCCGGAGGCGGCGGTGGCGCGCGAGGTGCGGGAGGAGGTGGGGATCGCCGTCGATCCGCCCCTCTATGTTTCGGCCCAGCCCTGGCCCTTCCCCCGGAGTCTGATGCTGGGATTCCTCGCCCGCGCCCGCGATCGGACGCTGGTGGTGGACCGCGGCGAACTGGTGGACGCCCGCTGGTTCACCCGCGCGGAGCTCGCCGATCCCCGCCACCGTCCCGTCCGGCTGCCGCGACGGGACTCCATCGCCCGCTATCTGATCGAGTGCTGGCTCGCGGGGGCGGTGCCGGTGGCGGGATCCGGCTCCGAGAGCCGCGCCAGCCGATAGGCGGCGGTGCGGGCGAAGGCCAGCAGCAGCGCCCGCCGTCGTGCCGGCGCGAGCCGCCGCTCCGGCGGCGGACGCAGCCATTCCGCCTCGAAACCGTCGCTCACCACCACGCCGGTCTCCGCCGGCAGGGCCGCCCGCGGGAAGTCCTCGGGCACGGCGAAGGCGAAGAGATCGCACCAGGCGCGGTAGGCCGGCCATTTGCCGTCGGCGCGGAGGTCGGCGAGGCAGGACTTGATCTCGACCAGCAGGATCCGGCCCCGGGCATCCACCGCCAGCAGATCGGCCCGGTGGCCGCTGGCGAGGGGGAATTCCGCCACCCAGGCCCAGCCCTCGCGGTGCAGCAGCCGACCCGTGCCCCGCCGCACCCGGAGGGTCCGGAGCGCGCGGGAATCGTCGTCGGCGGTCGGCGTCAACGAATCCTTCACCGGTGCGTGGCAGGAAGAACGGGGCCCGGATGGAGGTGGCATGGTCTTCGGGTGGCGACAACCCCGCGAGCGCGCATCCGAGACGGGCACGAGCCGGCGCCTGCGCCGGCTCCTGGCCGGTGACGGGGACCCGGCCCGGGACGGCCGGCTGGGCCGGGAGGACGTGGCGGCGCTGGCCCGCGACCGTTCGCCCACCACCCGGAGCCGGATCGCCCGCAAGTTCGGCCGCCAGTACGACGAGCTGGCGCGGGGCGGCAGCGCCGAGCTCGCCCGCGCCGTCCTCGAGCTGCTGGTGGCCGACGTGGCCCGGGAGGTGCGCGCGGCCCTGGCCGAGAGCATCGCCGACAGCCCCGCCCTGCCGCCCGCCGTCGCCCGCCGCCTCGCCCGCGACGCCATCGAGGTGGCGCGGCCGGTGCTGGAGCGCAGTCCGGTGCTGGACGAGGCCGAGCTGATGGACATCGTCCGCACCCACTCCTGGCCCTATGCCCTCGCCGTGGCCGGACGCAGCGGCATCTCCGAGGAACTCGCCCACGCGCTGCTGGACGTGGGTGAAGAGCGGGTGGCGGCACGCCTCGCCGGCAATCTGCGGAGCGCGCTCACCCGTCGGGTTCTGGAGCGGCTGGCGGAGGAATACCGCGACGCGCCGACCGTGCGCGAGCGGCTGGTGCGGCGGCCGGCTCTGCCCTTCGAGGTGCTGGAGCGGCTGGCGGAGGCGGTGGGCGAGGCGCTCTCCTGGGATCTGGTGCGCAGCCGCCGCATGACGCCGGAAGAGGCCCGGCGGCTCGTCACCGCCCTCAAGCACCGGGTGGCGGTGGGGCTCACCGCCCGTGACCGAGACCAGGAGCGGGTCCTGCGTCACATGCGCCGGCGCTGGAGGGCGGGGGAGCTTTCGCCGGACGAGTTCCTCGCCTTCCTGCGCGACGGCGACGTCCTCGCCCTCGAGGCCGCCTTCGCCGCCGCCAGCGATCTGCCGCCGGAGCGGGTGCGCGCCATCCTCACCGCCACCGACCGGCGGCCCTTCGCCGCTCTCTGCGCCAGGGCCGGGCTGCCCACCGGCCACTATCTGGCGCTGCGGATGGCGCTGGAGCTGGCCGAGGCGTGTTTCCGGGAGGGGCGGGAGATGGTCTACGGATCCGACACGGCCCGCTATGTGTGCGAACAGTACGAGGCGCTGCGGGCCGATCCGGCGCGGATCGAGGCGCTGCTGGACGGCGGGGGACCGGCGGCGGAAGGCGAGCGCGAGGCGGCCGCGGGGCGCTTGCGCCCGTGACGGCCTTTGCGTAGCATCGGATCGTCCCGTCGAAGATCGAGACGCGAGAGGGAGGCCCGGGACATGACCATCGCACACCTGGTGAGGGGTGTCGCCCTGCTGTCGCTGCTGTTCGGCGCCACGGCGCGGGCCGAATGTTCTCCGGAGAACTGGAAGGACTGTGCGGGCAAGCCGTGGGTGATCGGCGAGCCGGAGACGCCCATCGGCGAGAAATGGTGGCCCCATCCCCTCTGGGGCGAGGGTGACGAGGCGGGGGCCTCCAACTGGTACACCCGGCCGGAGGTGGTGCGGCGGGCGCTGGCCGAGGCGGACCGGGGACGGGTGTACAGTCTCGCGCGGCCCTACGACGCCGAGATGCCGCTCTTCGGGCAGCGGCGCTTCGTGCTGCGCATTCCCGCCACGCCCACCGGCGGGCCCTTCGGGGCCAACCGCATCATCTGGCACGACGAGTTCCTGGCCACCGAGATCGGCCAGGTGGGCACCCAGTTCGACGGTCTCGGCCACATCGGGGTGATGATGGGCGGTCCCGGCGACAAGGACCGGATGGTCTACTACAACGGCTACACCGAGACCGAGGTGGGCGGCGCCTACGGCCTGCGGAGGATCGGCGTCGAGAAGCTGCACCCCATCGTGGCCCGGGGCATCCTCCTCGACATCGCCGGGGCGAAGGGCGTGGAGATGCTGGAGAAGGGCTACGTCATCACCATGGCGGACGTGCGCGCCGCCCTCGAACGCCAGGGCATGGCCGACTTCCGCTTCGCGGAGGGCGACGTGGTGATCTTCCACACCGGCTGGGGCCGGCTCTGGAAGAAGGACAACGCCACCTTCAACTCGGGCGAGCCCGGCATCGGCATGGAGGTGGCGCGCTGGCTCAGCGACGAGGTGAGGGCCGGTCTCGTGGGTGCCGACACCTGGGCGGTGGAGGCGGTGCCCAACCCCGATCCCGGCTGCGCCTTCTGCGTGCACCAGCATCTCATCACGCGCCACGGCATCTTCCTGCACGAGAATCTCGATCCGTCCGGGCTGGTGGCGGACGGGGTGTGGACCTTCACCTACGTGTTCGCGCCCATGCCCATCGTCGGCGCCACCGGCTCTGCCGGCCATCCCATCGCCATCGACTGAGGCGGCCCGGGCGCTTGAAGGCGCGGGAGAGGAAGGCCATTGTGGGGGCGGAAGGTTCCGCCCCCACGATCCCGTCCGATGCCCGTGTCCGTTCCGTCCGCTCCCTGGGTGGAGGTCCACCACCCCGAGGGCCGGAGTCCGGTGCTGCTGCTGTGCGATCACGCCGGTCGCGAGGTCCCGGACGGTCTCGATCGTCTCGGCATCGACGAACGAGAGCTCGCCCGGCACATCGGCTGGGACATCGGTGCGGCCCGGGTCACCCACGGCCTGGCGCGTCTGTTGGATGCGCCGGCCGTCCTCTGCCACGCCTCGCGCCTCTTGATCGATCCCAACCGCCGGCCGTGGACCCCCACCTCCATCCCGGCCGAGGTGGACGGCACCGTGATCCCGGGCAATCGCGACCTGCCGCCGGAGGAGGTGCGCCGGCGCATCCGCCGCTACTGGCTGCCCTATCACCGCACCGTCGCGCGGGCCGTCGCCCGTTTCCGCGCCCGGGGGATCGTTCCCGTGCTGATCGCCGTCCACAGTTTCACGCCGCGGCTCGACGGCGGTGCGCCGCGGCCCTGGCACGTGGGGGTGCTGTGGCGGGGCGACGACCGCCTCGCCCGGCCGGTGCTGGAACATCTGCGCGCCCGGGGTGACCTGGTGGTGGGCGACAACGAACCCTATTCGGGTCTGCGCCATCTCGGCTACACGCTGGAGTTCCACGCCCAGCGCACGGGCCTGCCCCATCTCGCCCTCGAGATCCGCCAGGATCGCATCGCCGACGGGGCCGGGGCCGAGCGCTTCGCGGACCTGCTGGCCGAGGCGCTGCGGGCGCCGCTGGCCGCTCCCGATCTCCACCGGCGGCGCCGGCCGACACCGCCGCCGGGTGCCCCGCCCGGCGCGGGCTGGCGGGTGCTGGCGGCCCGCTTCGGCTGAGGGAGGATGTGGCGCCTCCTGCCCCTTGTCCGGTGGCGGCGGCGCCGGCACATGAGCGGACGGACACCCCCACCGAGGGAGGAGGACCGTGCCCGAGCTGGACGACCGCACCCGCACCGAGCTGGAGGCCGCGGCCTTCCGTCGGCTGCTGCGGCATCTCCGCGAGCGCACCGACGTCCAGAACATCGACCTCATGAACCTGGCCGGCTTCTGCCGCAACTGTCTGGCCAAGTGGTACCGGGCCGCCGCCGAGGCACGGGGCATCGCCATGACCTACGACGAGGCCCGCGAGATCGTCTACGGCATGCCCTACGAGGAGTGGAAGCGGCGCTATCAGAGGGAGGCCTCGCCCGAGCAGCGCGCGGCCTTCGAGGAGGCCTACGCCCGCACCCACGGCCACCGCTTCGGCGGAGAGGACCGGGAGGGGGCCTGATCCCCGCCCTCAGCCGCGGCGGGTGGGCGGCACGCTGCCGAAGCGGCGCGGCCGGGCGGGCGCGTGATGGGTGGGCAGTGGCCGCGGCGGAGCGAGGCGCATGCGCCGGGCCAGTTCCCGCAGTCGGCGGATCCGTTCCCCGGTGGGGGGATGGGTGCGGAAGAGGGCCGCGATCCCGCCCTCGCCGGCGAGGGGGTTGACGATGAACAGCGGTGCCGTCTCGGGGTGGAGCTCGGCGGTGGGAAGCGGCGCCGCGCGCGCATGGGCCTCGATCTTCTCGAGCGCCCGGGCGAGCCACAGGGGCTGACCGCAGATCTCGGCCCCGGCGGCGTCCGCCGCGAATTCGCGGGTGCGGGAGATGGCGAGCTGGATCAGGGTCGCCGCCAGCGGCGCCAGGAAGAGGAGCAGGAGCGTGCCCACGAGCCCCAGCGGATGGTCCCGCCGTTCGCCGCCGAGGATGCCACCGAACCAGAAGAAGAGATTGGCGAGGGCGGAGACGGCGCCGGCCAGCGTCGCCGCCACCGTCATGGTCAGCGTGTCGCGGTGACGGATGTGGGCCAGCTCGTGGGCGATCACCCCTGCCAGCTCCTCCCGGTCGAGCAGCTCCAGGAGACCGGTGGTGACCGCCACCGCCGCGTGGCGCGGATCGCGGCCGGTGGCGAAGGCATTGGGCTGCGGGCTCTCGATCAGATAGACGCGGGGCGTGGGGATGCCGGCCCGGGCGGCCAGTTCCGCCACCAGCCGGTGGAGACCGGGATGGCTTTCGGGAGTGACCGGCCGGGCCCGATGCCAGGCCAGCACCAGCCGGTCCGAGTTCCACCAGGCGAAGAGATTGCCGAGGCCCGCGAAGAGCAGGGCGAGGATCATGCCCGCCTCGCCGCCGGCCAACAGCCCCACCGTGCCGAAGAGGGCGGTGAGGGCCGCGAGCAGGAGACCCGTGCGCAGCAGGTTCACGGGACGGCGTTCCGGAAGGTTCGGGGTCCACTCAGGGAAATGGGAAGGGCACGCCCTCCGGCCAAGACGGGGGTGGCGTGCGGCGCCAGTCCTCCTCGCCGCGGGCCAGCGTCCAGGTCACCATCCGGGCGAGGAGGGGGGCGAGGGCGGCATCGAAGGCGCCGCCGATGGCGGCGAGATCGCGGCCGGTCACGGGCGCTTCCCCGACAAAGCGCCGGCTCGCCACCGCCCGCCGCCACGGCAGCCGCAGGAGGGTCGCCATCAGCGACACCCGCACCCGCCGCCCGCCCTCGCCGCCGGTCTCGAGCTGGAAGGCCTCCAGCACCGCGCGGAGCAGGAAGTGGGGCCGCAGGGGATCGCGGTCGGTGGCCACCGCCGCGACGGCACCGCTCGCGAGAAAGGCCCGGACGGTGAGGAGCTGGAACAGGCGCGGCAGCCGGTCGGTCCAGCGCACGCCTTCCAGATAGGCGAACTCGCGACCGGCGGTGAGCACCGCCACCCGGTCGGTGTCGAGGGCGCGCTCGGCCCAGGGTTCGGCCACCGCCAGCGCCCACATCACCCGCGGCAGATCGTCCGGGAAGACGGGGCGCGGCTGGAGGCGCAGGAGTCTGGGCGGCGGGCCGCCGGCGGGCAGGGCCACGCAGCCGGCGAGCGTGCCGGCGAGGGCCACCAGGGTGCGGCGGGAGAGGGCGCGCCTCACGGCGGCACCGTGCGCCCCGGCGGGGCGCCCAGCAGGAAGCGCTGGGGATCGGCCCGGATGTCGCGCAGCAGACTGTCGAGGCGCAGGATCATGCGGTCGGCATCCTCGACGAGACCCACGAGCCGGGGCAGTCCCTCGGTGACGAAATCCTCCACGCCCGGCCGCAGCGCCGCAACCGTGCGGCGAAGTTCCGCCGCCATCTCGCGCACGCCGCGTGCCGCCCCCGCCACGCCGGTCAGCGCCCGCTCGAGATCGCGGCCGCGCGCCGCCACCTCGCCGTCGAGCCGGGCCAGCAGCGCCTCCGCCCGCGCCCCCGTCTCCCGCCACTGCGCCAGGAGGGGCCGCAGTGCGTCGGCCGCCCGTTCCACCGCCGCCGCGGCGGCGGCGAGCCGCGCCAGCATCCCGTCGAGGCGCCGGCGGTCGACGGCGGCGGCGAGGGCCCGGATCTCGGCGAAGGTGGCGCGCAGTTCGGCGACGGTGGCGGGGAGCGCCACCACCGCCTCCTCCAGGGCCCCCCGGAGCCGCGTCCAGGTGGAGGGGACGGTGGGGATCTGCGGCCAGGGCGCGTCGGGGACGCTCGGGGCCGGCGTTCCGGGCGCGAAGCGCAGCGCCAGGTAGAGCTGGCCCGTGAGGAGGCTCTCGAGGCGCAGCTCCGCCCTGAGCCCCCGGGCCACCAGCGCGGCGAGATCCACCCGGCCGCCGTCGCGCACCGCCAGCGCGCGCGGATCCACCCGGAACATCACCCTGACCCGCAGGCCGCCGCTCGCCGGGTCGAGTTCGGCGCGGATGCCCTCCACCTCGCCCACGGGCACGCCGCCGAAGGTGACGGGTGCCCCCCGGCGCAGGCCCTTCACGGACTCCGTGAAATAGGCGACGTAGCGCGCGCGCTCGGTCCAGAGACGGCCGCCGCCCACCATGGTCACGGCCGCCACCGCCAGCACCAGCGCGCCCAGCACGAACAGGCCGACGCGGCGGGGATCGGCCGTCCTCACGGCACCGCCTCCGCCCTCGGGGGTGGCGTGAAGCTGCCCTCGCGGGTGAGGAAGGCCCGCACCCGCGGCGGACCGTGCCGGACCAGTTCGGCCGGCGGGCCGAGGGCGAGGGGGCGGCGGCTTCCGGCGTCGAGGAACAGCACCCGGTCGGCCACCGTCCAGATGCTGGCGAGCTCGTGGGTGACCAGCAGGAAGGCGATGCCGAGGGCGGCCCGGAGCTCCAGCAGCAGGGCGTCGAGGCGGCGGCCGGTGAGGGGGTCGAGGCCGGCCGCGGGCTCGTCGAGGAAGACCAGCGCGGGATCGAGGGCGAGGGCGCGGGCGATGGCGGCGCGCTTGCGCATGCCGCCGGAGAGCTCGTGGGGAAAGCGACGGGCGGCGTCGGCGAGACCCACGAGGGCGAGGCGCAGGTGGACGAGATCGGAGAGTTCCCCGGCGTCGAGGTCGGGCGCCGCCCGCAGGATCGGCATCGCCACATTGTCGAAGAGGTCGAGGGAACTCCAGAGGGCGCCGCTCTGGAAGGCGACGCCGAAGCGGCGGCGGAGCGCCGTCCGCTCCTCCTCCCCCGCCTCCCAGTAGGAGATCCCGTGGTGGCGGACGGTGCCGGCGAGCGGCGGCAGCAGTCCCACCAGCGCCCGCAGGAGCGTGCTCTTGCCGCATCCGCTCTCGCCCACCACCGCCAGGATCTCCCCGGGGGCGACGGTGAAGTCCACCGCCTCCAGCACCGGCACTCCCTCCCAGCCGACGGCCAGATCGCGGACCTCCAGGAGCGGGGCCGGCGGCGGCTCAGATGTCGAGGACATGGTAGATCACCGTCATCACCGCATCGCCGCAGACGATCAGCACCAGCGCCAGCACCACCGCCGAGGTGGCGGCGTCCCCCACGCCGGCGGCGGTGCGCGGCGCGCGCATGCCGCGCCAGCAGCCGGCGAAGGCCACGAGCCAGGCGTACACCGCCGCCTTGCCGAGACCGGCCAGGAAGTCGCCGCCGTCGAGGAACAGCCGGCTCTGTTCGAGATAGCGGGTGAGGCCGAGATCGAACAGCAGGGTGGCGCTCAGGGCACCGCCGACCATGCCCACGAAGACGGCGTAGAGGGAGAGCAGCGGCAGGGTCACCGCCAGGGCTAGCAGCCGCGGCAGCACCAGATGGTCCACGACGCGCACCCCCAGCGTCTCCAGCGCGTCCACCTCCTCGCCGAGGCGCATGGAGGCGAGCTCGGCGGCATAGGCGGCGCCGGTGCGCCCGGCCATGACGATGGCGCTCATGAGCGCGCCCATCTCCCGCGTCATGCCGAGGGTGACGAGATTGGCCACGTAGATCTCGGCCCCGAAGCGGCCGAGCTGTCCCGCGCCCACGAAGGCCAGCACCATGCCCACCAGCACGGCCACGAGGCCGGTGATGGCGAGGGCGTCGAAACCGCTGCGCTGGACGAACCAGCCGAACGCGCGCCAGTCGAAGTCGGCACGCCCCCGCACGAGCCGTCCCAGGGCCAGCGCCAGCTCGCCGACGAAGGCGACGGCATCGTCCAGGGTCCGGATCGCGCTCGAGGCGGCGCGGCCGAGGCGGGCGAGGGGATCGAGCCGCATCGCTGCCGGGGCGGGGACCGCCGTCGGCGGAACGAGACGCAGGAGCGCACCGGCGGCCGGCGGCAGGCCGGTGATGGTGACGGCGAGGCCGCGGGCGGCGGCGGTGCGCTGCAGTCGGTGGAGGAAGGCCACGAGACGACCGTCCCAGGCCGCCACCACCACCTCCACCCGCAGCGACCGCAGTCCGTCGCCCGCGAGGGCGGCGAGCGCCTCCCGCCGTCCCCGGATGCGGGCGTCGAGGGTCCAGTGCCCGGAAAGGCGGATCACCAGCTCCGCCCCGTCGCGGTCGATCCGGGCGGATCCTCCGGGCGCGGCGGACCGGTTCGCGCGTTCCGTGGCCATGGCCCGAGGTGTAGCGCCGGGACGACAGGAGGGCGAGGGGGCCGGTGTGGCCGCGGGAGGGGATGTGCCGTCGCGGGGCGGCCAGGTAGAGTGGCGGCGGAGCGATGGCGGGAGCGCGGATGGCTGGGACGACGGCGGCCCGGCGGTGCCGGGCGCGAGGGGTGGTGGCGGTGGGCCTGCTCGCGGGGCTCGCCGCCTGCGCGCCCCGTCCGGCGTGGATCCATCCCTACGGGGCGGCGGACCCGGGGGTGGGCCGGATCGTGGAGGTGGAAAGCGGCGCGCGGCTGGACGAGGCGGCGCTGGTGGCGCGGCTCGCCCGTGCCCGCTTCGTCCTCCTGGGCGAGACCCACGACAATGCCGACCACCACCGCCTGCAGGCGCGGCTGATCCGGGCGCTCGCGGCGCGGCCGCCGGGGGTGGCGGTGGTGGTGTTCGAGATGCTGGAGGTGGGACAGGAAGAGGCGGTGGCGCGCCATCTGCGCGGTCCCGAGGCCGATCTCGCCGCCTTCGCCCGGGCGGTGCGCTGGGAGGACCGGGGCTGGCCCGACTTCGCCCTCTACGAACCGGTCTTCCGCGCCGCTCTCGAGGCGGGGGCGCGGGTGATGCCGGGAGATCTGCCGCGCGCGCGGGTGCGGCGGGTGGCACGGGATGGTTACGGGGCGCTGGATGCGACCTTTCTCGACCGCAGCGGGCTGGCGCGGCCGCTGCCGCCGCCGCTGCGGCGGCGGCTCGAGGCGGTGCTGGAGGAGGCCCACTGCTTCCGTCTCGCCCGCGACTTCCTGCCGCGGCTGGTGCGGGTGCAGCGGGCACGGGACGCCATGCTGGCCGACCGGATGGTGGCGGCCGCGGCCGACGGCGAGGGGCGGGTGGTGCTGATCACCGGCAAGGGCCACGCCCGGACCGACTTCGGCGTGCCCTGGTATCTGCGCGCGCGCGGCATCGAGGATGTGGCGAGCCTGGGCTTCGTGGAGGTGGGGGAGGCCGGCGGGCCCGACCGCGCGGATCTTCCGTTCGACTATGTCTGGTTCACGCCGCGGGCACATCCGCCGGGCGACGATCCCTGCCGCGGGATCCGCCCGCGCGGGCGCAGTGCCGGGCTTCAGCGCCACTCCGGCTCCGGCGGCGGCCCCGTGACCGTGCCCTCGCCCGCGGCCACCACCACCAGCACCCGACCTCCTCCGGGCGACCGCGCCGCCTCGTGACGGAGGGCGACGGTCCCGGTGCCGCCCAGCCGCGCCCGCACCCGTGCCGCCACACGGCTGCGGGCTGCCGCGCGCGCGTCCCCGACGGTGGGGAACGCGATCTCCTCCGTCCCGTCCACCAGGCGCACGCCGGCGCCCGTCTCCACCACCAGGGCCACGGCCCACGCCCGCGGGGGTGCGTGGAGGGTGCCGAAGGCGGCCAGCAGGGCGGGAGCCGCCGGCAGCAGACGCGGGGCGTCGAGACGGATGGCGGGACGCTCCAGCAGGCAGGGCGCGAAGCCGCCGCCGCCCACCAGGGGGCGCATCAGGCGGAAATGGACCGTCACCAGCGACCGGTCCGGCAGGCCGCCGGTGGGGGCGAGGGCGGCGGCCACCACCGGGCCGGCGAGCGCCCGCCGCAGCCAGGCCGGATCGTCACCGCTGCGGGCGAGGGTCGCCGCCACCAACGCCGCCGCCAGTCGTCCCTCGACGAGATCCAGCAGGCGCCGGGCGAAGCGCTCGGGCGGCGCCTCGCCGGCGGCGAGACGGGCCGCACCGGTGCGGGCCGCCTCCTCCGCTCCCAGGGCGCTGCGGCCGAGGAGGCGGGCGGCGTCGGTGAGGGTGAAGGCGACGCGCCGGCGTCCCCGGCCGGGCCGGGCGGTCGGACGTGGAGGAGGCCCCGGCTCGAGATGGAAGACGGGGCGACGGCACCCCGCGAGGCGGCGGCGGAGGTCCGGGCCCGAGGTGGGATCGGCGGCGAGGCGCACGAGGGGGATCGCCGTCTCCAGGCCGGATCGGGGACGGCCGTGCCGGTCCACGCGCACGCCGCGGTCGCCGCCGAGCGGCAGGCGCACCACGTCCAGGGCATCGGGGCCGAGGGGCACGCCCTCCCATGCACCCCCCTCCGGCCGCCGCCGGAGGCGGCCCTCGTCACGGAAGAGCAGGCGCAGGTCGACGCCGCCGCCGTCCACCAGCACCAGATCGGCGAGGCCGGCGGTGGCGGTCGCCAGGAGGGCGGCGGCGGAGGCCCCGTGGACGAGCCTCGTCGGCGCCGCCCGTACCGACTCCGCCGGATGGAGTCCACCGTCGCCGCCGACGAAGAGAGGAGCGGCGCCGATCCCGGCGGCGGTGAGCGCCTCCGTCACCGCCGCCACCAGCATCCGGACCGGCGCGGCGAGACGGGCGGCGGCCAGCAGGGCGGTGAGCCGGCGGGCGGAGTCGGGGAAGGGGAGGTCGAGGCCGGTCGCGGTGAGGAGGGGCACGTCCCCGCGCGTGCCGAGGGTGCGGACGACACGCGTCAGTCGCGCATCCGCCGCCGGCCCGTCGCCATGGACCAGCACCGCCGCGTCGCACGGGCCGATCCGGGCGAGGGCGTCGGCCACCGCCGCGCCCCCGGCCGTGGGCGGCAGGGCGTGGAGGTGGAGGTCGAGCCCGGGGATGCGCGGCCGCATGGCCGGCGGCGGCCCGAAATGGAGCAGCGCGACCCGGGCCGGCGGCAGCAGGGCGGGATCGTCGAGGCGGCTCGTGGCCACCACCACCCGCACCACCGGCGCGGTGCCGGCCCGCCGCAGCAGGGTCCGCAGCCAGCCCGCGGGAAGCGGGCTCGCTTCGGTGTCGAGGAAACGGACATCGGCCGCCCGCAGTCGCCCGTCCTCGTCCACCACCACGCCGTGGACGGCGCTGCGTCCGAGATCGAGCCCGAGATGGAACGCCGCCGCCGTCACGCCTCGCGTCCGCGGCCCCCACCGGCATAGCCGGCCGCCGCCCGCGGCGGAAGGGACGGCGGGCGATACGGTTCAGCGCTTGCGACGGAAGCGGTCGAGGGTGACGATCTCGGCCCCCTGCGACCCGCCCGGGGCCTCCGGCTCCCGCTCTTCCTCCGGTGCCGTCGCCGCGCGCTCGGAGGGTGCCGCGGCATCCGCCCGCACCCCCTCCTCACCGGCGGTGCGCACCGGCAGGGCCACCGTGGGGGCCGCCTCGGGCAGCTTCACGTCGAAGGAAAGGCCGAATTCCGCGGAAGGATCGGCGAAGATGCGGATGGCCCGGAAGGGCACGGTGAGCCGCTCGTGGACGTTGTTGAAGGAGAGGGTGACCGAGAAGCGGTCCTCCTCCACCACCAGATCCCAGTACTGGTACTGGAGGACGATGGTGATCTCGTTGGGATAGCGCTCGCGCAGATAGTCCGGCATCACCACGCCGGGGTAGGCGGTGAGGAAGGTGATGTAGTAGTGGTGCGGCGCCCCGATCTCGCCGCGGGCGAAGCGGGCGAGCACGTCGCGCACCACGCCGCGGAGCGCGTCCTCCACGAGGGCGGGATAGTCGACGCGGCCACCGGCCATGGGGTCCGGGCTCCTCCTCGCGTGCGCCGCGATGTTGGCAGAAAGCGGGCGGAGACGAAAGTGGAGGGCTTCTGTTGCCGGGCGCCCTCCGAGCCCCGCCACGGGCCGAGGCCCGTGGACTTGGCGGGGGAGTTCTGTTGCCCGGCCTCCCCCGGGCCGCGCTTACCCGAGATCGGACTCAGGCAGCGAGCGCCAGACGGTTGTCGTTGGCACTTGTCAGGGTGGCCCGATAACGGCGGTGCCATGCCGGGCGAACCCTCACCCCTTTCGATGCGGCGTCGAACCTGTTTCGCCCCCGCGGAGAGATCTGGTGGAGGCGCCGGGTACCGCCCCCGGGTCCGCCGCATCTAGTCGGGGTGGGATTTATCGCCATAGTCGGCCCGTCGGCCGACGTCTCCCATATAGGATCGGTCCTCCGCCATCGCAACGGGGGCCGTCCGTGCGAAGGGGCGGCCGGGGCCGCCCCCGCATCCGGGGCCCCGAAGGGGGGAGCCCCGCCGATCGGCGCCCGTCAGGCGGCCGCCTTGCGGATCTCGTCGAGATTGGCGGCGGCGCGCTTGACGAAGAGATCGACGATCTCGCTCTGGGCGCGCAGGCCGAGATCGGCGAGCTCGCGCACCTCGGCCACCGCCTTCTCGATGGCGGCCCGCGCCTCGTCCACGTAGCCCGTGGGCTGCTTCCCGGGATCGAAGCCCCGGAGCAGGCCCTCGGCACGGGCGAAGGCCTCGCGGGCCAGCTCCGCCTGACGCCGGGTCAGGGTCTGGACGAAGTCGAAGGCGATCTTCTGGGCCTGGAAGAAGGTCTCGAGATTGGCCTTCTGGAGCGCGAAGAGCGCGTCGAGATCGAAGCGGGGCAGACCGGGCACGGTGCTCCGCGCCTGGGTCTGCTGCTGGGTCTTGGTGGTCATGGTCTCCTCCGTCGGCTGGCGGGTCTCGGGTCCAGCCGGGATGTAGCCCCTCTTGCTGCAATGCACAAGAGCGGATTTGTGCATTGCACAAGGAACGTGTTCCCAGGATTAACCGCCGAGCAGCGCGCCCACCCGCGCGAGACTCGCCGGCGCCGCGATCCCGTAGCGCTCCAGCAGCGGCGTCAGCAGCCGCGTCACCTCCGTCCGCCCCAGCTCGTCCATGAGGGCACAGGGCGGCCGCGCGAACTTCAGCGCCTCGCGGGCGCCGAGATCGATGGCCTCTGGCGTGGCCACCCCCTCGTCCAGTTCCTGCAGCACCGGCAGGAAGGTGGCCGCCCGCAGCCGCTCGCCCAGCAGCCGCGCCCGCGCCTCCGGGATCTCTCCGGCCTCGCCGATGGCGAAGGCGCGATCGGCCTCCCCGTGTTCCACGAGGCTCCGGGCCGGCGCGTAGAAGGGGCCCAGCGGCTCCAGATGGCGCACCGCGTGGA